>PVBE010430943.1_pt1 | contig 39677 bp, 36 predicted proteins | sample 1631181 | NCBI WGS metagenome assembly PVBE01 (sample SAMN08397723, study PRJNA350692) | Marine metagenome, whole genome shotgun sequencing project. | isolation source: water | place: Pacific Ocean | collected 2012-04 | reverse complement strand
ATCAAAGTCAAGTAAAAAACTATCATAAGAATATAAAATCAACCTACTTTTATTAATTATTGAGAGCTTAAAAATTACCATGAAATGTTTATATTAGGATTGTAATAAATTTATTTATTTGATATATGCAGCTATAGATATTGGCTCTAATGCAGTAAGACTTTTGATACAGGAGTCTAAGAATAGCTCTCAAAATGAAGTCTATTTTCAAAAAATATCTTTAACTAGAATTCCTTTAAGGTTAGGTAAAGATGTTTTTTCAAAAGGAAAAATAAATGAGGCTTCAGTTCAAAAATTAATTAAGGTGTTCAAGGTATTTAAGCTTGTAATGGAGATTAACGATGTTGAATGTTATAGAGCTTGCGCTACAAGCGCGATGAGGGAAGCTGAAAATAATTTATTCATAAAAGATCAAATTGCAAAAAGCACTGGTATTGACTTAGAAATTATTGATGGTAATGAAGAAGCTAATCTAATTTTTTTAAATTTCCATCAAGCTAAGCTTAATAAAGACAAGAATTACATTTACATTGATGTTGGTGGTGGAAGTACTGAGATTTCTTATATAAAAGGGGATCAAAAAATGGCAGCTAGATCATTTAAAATAGGGTCTGTTAGACATTTAAAAGGTGACAGAAAAGACAAAATTGACCATGAAGCTATTAATTGGATCAAAAAACAAGTGCATAAATATGGAATTGTTGATAAAGCCATCGGCACAGGTGGAAATATTAATAAAATATATAACTATAGCTCACATAAAATGCAGGAGCCATTAGATATTGAACAATTAAAATATATTATCAAAATGATTGATCAATATTCATATGAAGATAAAATCAAAGTGCTGAAATTAAAGCCAAATAGAGCCGATGTGATTGTTTATGGTAGTAATATTTATTTAACCATGATGGAAGCTGCTGGAGCTAAAAAAATTATCGTTCCCAAAGTAGGATTAACTGATGGAATTATTTATCAGTTATATTTAAATACTGAGGGAAATAAAAATTAATTTTTAATAAAAACTTTTTGTAAACAGGATCCATTTTCTAATTGAATTTTACATAAATAGCTTCCTGGAATTAGAGATTTAATATTTATATTTTCAGTCATTAAATTATCTTTTTTCTCTAAAATTAGTTTGCCTTCCATATTGTATATCGAAATTAAACTAATAGAAAGATTATAATTGATATTTAACAATTCTGAACTAGGATTTGGATAAATACTGAATTCCATGTTGTTTTCACTTATACCGACAGGGTTGGAAACCTCTATATCATCTAGAATAATAAAATTTTCATCGTTACAATTATGATGTCTGAAAACTATATAAACATTTGAATTTCCGCACAAAGAAGAAATGTCATAAGCAAATTCAAACATTTGTTGACCTGATAATAATGAATCTGAATGAATAGGAGTACAGTTAGATATATAATTTATTGAGCTATCTGTTACAGCATAAACAGAGATCCATTCGCCAAACCAATTAGAAGATGAAGACTCAATTGAACCCACCTTAAAGCTTAAGGATAAAGAACCTACAGTATTACTTAGATCAATTGAAGGAGAAATTAAATAATTATCTGGAAATAGAATACCACAAGAAGGACTCCAAGAGCTGGAAATAACACACCCTCCTTGAGCATCTAAAGATGTTCCCACGCCTGTTAGATCAACAATATTCCAGTTGTTATTATCTCCATCAGCATCAATTGCTGTCCAATTAAAAAAATCAGTAGTATCTGAAGCTGTAAGCATCTGAGCAGATACATTATTAATTAAAATAAAGAATATAGGTAAAACTATGCTTTTCAAATTGTATGTATGTAATTTCAAAATATGCAAAATTAAAATATTTAATTCATTATATGAGATAAAACAGCAGATCTATCATTATATGTAAACCAGCAGATATCCTCATCTCTATTGAACCAAGTTAATTGTCTTTTAGCAAACCTTCTTGTGTTTTTCTTAATTTCATCAACAGCTTCACCTAAAGATAATTCTTTATCAAAATATCTAAAAAGCTCTTTATAACCAACAGTATTTAATGCATTCAAATGGCGTAAATTATATAAACTTTTTGCCTCTTCAATTAAACCATTTTTAATCATCTGATCAACTCTATTATTAATACGATCATATATTAATTCCCTTTTAGCTGTTAAGCCAATCTTAATGATACGAAACTCTCTATGTTTTTTTTGGTTGTTTCTAAAAGAAGAATAAGTTTTTCCTGTATATCTATAAACCTCTAAAGCTCTTATTAATCTCTGAGGATTATTAACATCCATTGAATGATAATGATCAGGATCAACACTTAAAAGCTCTTTTTGCAGATCTTTTATCCCATTATCCTTTAATTCATTATTAAGAACAGATCTTGTTGATTTATCAGAAGGAATATCATCTATTCCATTACAAACAGCATCAATATACATCCCTGAACCACCTACCATAATTACTAAATCACTTTTCTCATATAACTCATTTAAAAGCCGTAAGGTGTCTGATTCAAATTTACCTGCTGAATATTCATTATGAATATCCATACAGTCTAACATATGGTGATTAATGTTTTTTTGTTCTTCTTTATTAGGTTTTGCAGTACCTATTGACATTTGATTATAAAACTGTCTGCTATCTGCAGAAATAATTTCGCAATTTAATTGTTGGGCTAAATATATTGAAAGGTCTGTTTTTCCAATTCCAGTAGGACCAACTATAACAATTAATTTTTTATCCTTCATTTTAATGATTAACAATTAATAGCTCAAAAATATATTGAATTTTTTTATCCTAATAATATTTCTTTATGCTGTGTTGTTTAGATTTGCATATGCAAGAAATGATTTTAATACTTGACTTTGGCTCTCAATACACACAATTAATAGCTAGAAGGGTTCGTGAACTTAATGTTTATTGTGAAATTCATCCATATAATAACATACCAGATATTGACAACAATGTAAAAGGTGTAATACTTTCTGGTAGTCCATTTAGTGTTAGGGATGAGCAAGCGCCAGACCCAGACCTAACTTCTATAAAAGGAAAAATTCCATTACTGGGTGTTTGTTACGGTGCTCAATATCTTGTACATAATAGCAATGGCAAGGTTTTACCTTCCAAGATAAGAGAATATGGAAGAGCTAACCTATCTAGTGTAGAGCATAATTCTAGATTACTTAATAATATACCTATTAATAGCCAGGTATGGATGTCACATGGAGATACTATTCAAGAATTACCAACTGGATTTAAGAAAATATGCAGTACTTCTGATGTAGTAAATGCTGGTTTTGAAATCACCAATGAAGATTCATTTGGCATTCAATTTCATCCCGAAGTATTTCATTCTACTGACGGTATGAATATTTTAAAGAATTTTATAGTTGATATTTCAAATTGCAATCAAAATTGGACCCCAGATTCTTTTGTAGATGCTACCATTAAAAATTTAAAACAAGAACTTGGAAATGATGGTGTTATTCTTGGTTTATCTGGCGGTGTTGATTCAAGTGTTGCAGCAATGCTTTTACATAAAGCTATTGGACCTAATCTCACCTGTATTTTTGTAGATAATGGTTTACTAAGGAAAAATGAGTTCAGTAATGTATTACTTGGTTATGAAAAGCTAGGATTGAATGTAATAGGTGTTGATGCTAAAGAACAATTCTACAAAGCCTTATCTGGAATTTCTGATCCTGAAGGAAAAAGAAAGGCTATAGGTCATGTTTTTATAGATGTTTTTGATCAAGAATCCTCTAAAATTGATGGTGTTAAATGGCTTGGGCAAGGTACAATTTATCCAGATGTAATTGAATCTGTTTCGGTAAAAGGACCTTCTGCAACTATAAAGTCACATCATAATGTTGGAGGACTGCCAGACTACATGAAGCTTAAAATCATTGAACCTTTACGTTCTTTATTTAAAGATGAAGTAAGAAGAGTAGGTTCCTCATTGAGCTTACCTGATGTAATTTTAGGAAGACACCCTTTCCCTGGACCTGGATTAGGAATTCGTATCTTAGGTGATGTTACTGCAAAAAAGGTACAGATTTTGCAAGATGTTGATCATATCTTTATTGAAGGTTTAAAAAAACATAATTTATATAATGATGTATGGCAGGCAGGGTCTATTTTGTTACCAGTAAAATCTGTTGGTGTAATGGGTGATGAAAGAACATATGAAAATGCAGTCGCATTACGCGCAGTTTCATCAACAGATGGAATGACAGCAGACTGGTGTCATTTGCCATATGACTTCTTAGCCAAGATATCTAATGAGATTATCAATAAAGTTAAAGGTATTAACCGAGTCACCTACGATATTAGCTCTAAACCACCAGCTACTATTGAATGGGAATAAAATAAAAAATGAAAAATGAAAAAGATATTATATATATTAATCTGTTTGATTTATTCACTTAATTCATTTGCTCAACCTGAAAATGCAGAGCAAATAGAGAAAGATGGTGAGAAATATTATAAACATGTTATTTCTAAAGGTGAAACAGCATACGGAATCTGCCAGCTATACAATATTGATCTAAATCTTTTTTTTCAAGAGAACCCATCTGCTGAAAATGGATTAGATATAGGACAGGCTGTATATATTCCAATTATTGAAAAGAAAATTAATCAAATAATCAATGAAATTGAATTTAATAATCCCAACAATAAAAAACATGTAGTCCAATCTGGCGAAACTATATGGTCTCTATCTAAAAAATATAGCGTGTCAGTTGATATGATCAAAAGTTCTAATAACTCTATTTCAGATAATCTTCAAATTGGACAAACGATTATAATACCTATTCATAAAGCTGATACAAACAACATAATAGAACCAATTATTAAAAATCCTATTAACCCTTTAGAGGGTCCATGTGATAGTATAATCGTACATAAGGTATTGAAGAAGGAAACATTATATAGTCTATCAAAAAAATACAATGTAACCATAGCATCTATAAAAGAAGTCAATAATGGCTTAGCGAATGGTTTAAAAAAAGGCAAGGAAATTAGAATAAAACTTAAAAAAAATAATTGTGATGAGAATCAATTTATCATTATTAATTCTGATTCTCTTAATGCTAATATTACTGACACAAATACAATAAAATCAATTTATAATGTTGCATTAATGCTTCCCTTTTTTCTTGATGAAAATGAGCTAGCTAAGAAAAATTGTCCTCCATTAACCAAATGCCCACCACATTTTAATACGATACCTGCTATAAATTTATACAATGGAATTTTCATGGCATTAGATTCATTAAAAAATGCTGGACTTAAAGTTAATTTATATGTATTTGATACTCAAAATGACACTTCTGTTATTAATACTTTTATACATAGTGATTCCTTAAAAGATATTGATCTGATTATAGGACCATATATGTCCCATCCTTTAAAAAAGGTAATTGAATATGCAAAAAGTAATAACATTCATGTTGTTACCCCTGGTAAAATACCTAATCATGCTTTACATGAAAATTACAACTTAACTAAAGTCATGCCATCAAAATTTAATCAAATAGCAGGTTTAGCAAATTATACGGGAATAAACTGCATGGATGACAATATCATTTTAATTAAAAACAAATCAAATAATAACGATATTAAATATTGTAAAATTTTCATTGATACACTTAATGTATATCTACAAGAAAACGAATTAATAAAAACCATATCTATGGACATATCAAGCTCGTTAAGCAGTATTAAATCATCTTTAATTAAAGGTAAAAGGAATATTCTTGTTATTCCTTCTATGGATGAAAATTTCATTAGTGATTTAGTAAATAATAAATTAACTAAGGTTATAAATTCTAAAAGTTATTATGATTATCAAATAGTTCTATTTGGTTTAGAGGAATGGATTGAAATGGAACTTTTAGATGAAAAAAATAAAAATAAATTTAATTTACATGTTCCTGTATCAGGATTGGTAGATTATAAAGATGAAAAAGTAGTTGATTTTATCCGTTCATATAGATCTACTTTTAATAATGATCCAGCTAAATATTCTTTTATTGGATTTGATGCTGCTTTTCCAGCATTAAAAGGATTGTTATTGTATGGGAAAAAATTTCCTGACTATTATCATAAATTACATAATGAAGGATTTTATCTCAATACAGAGTTTTATCAACTAGACAAAAAAAGTGGCTACGAAAACAAAAGTGTTAAGATTTACAAGTATGACAATTATCAGTTGATTAAGCTAAATTGATAATTAGGTATTTTACTCTATGAAAAAATTAATATTTTTTATTTTAATTGTCTCTCTTTTTATAGGGGGATATCTAGCTTACCCATATTATAATATCTATAGAATTAAAGATCAACCAACATTTGAGAGCTTAAATAATGATGTAATTCTTTTATTGCCATCAGATACAAGTTTCAAGGTTAAGGATCTATCTGAATTTCTGTTAAATGAAAAGATAATTAATAATAAAAATGATTTTATACAACTAGCAGATTATAAGAAAATAGCTGATAAGGTTATACCTTTTAAAAAGATTAAACTATTGAAAAAATGGAATACCTATAATTCTTTATTGAATAACATTAATTATGCAATTGAAAATCATAAAGAAATAGTTAATGTTATATTCAATAATGCAAGAACTACAGAGGATATTGCTGGGAAAGTGTCTCATTTTATCATTGCTGATTCAGCTACTACATCATTGGCTTTTAATAATGATTCCATTATCAACCATTATGGATTTAATAAAGAGACATGGCCTACTTTTTTTCTACCCAATACTTATGAATGTTATACAGCTATTTCCCCTGAAGAATTTATACAAATGATGGCAAAGGAGTATAAAAAGTTTTGGAATGCTGATCGAATAGAAAAAGCTAAAAAAATCAATCTTTCACAAAGTGAGGTCACCATTCTAGCTTCTATAGTATTGGCTGAGCAACGGGTTAAATACGAAGAGCATGATACCATTGCAGGTATTTATATCAATAGACTTAATAAAGGGATGTTCTTAGAATCTTGTCCTACTGTTATTTATGCACATAATGACTTTACAATAAATAGGGTGCTCAATAAACATTTAGAAATTGATTCTCCTTATAATACTTATAAGAAACCTGGATTACCACCTGGACCAATCTGTATTCCTGAACCAAGGGTCATAGATGCAGTTTTGAATTACAGGAAGCATGATTATTTATTTATGTGCGCAAAACCGGGTTATACCTCTTCACATTATTTCTCTACTACCAATGCCCAACATGAAAGACACAGTAATGAATATTCGAAATGGGCAGATAAAGAAGGAATTTATTAATTATCATTATCTTTAATTTCTTTAATTCAAATGTATGTCTAAAAATATTTTAACCTATTACATAGTAGTTTGTTTATTAAATATTTCTTGCGGATCTAATGAAAAAAATAAACAAACTGATCCTAATCAAGAAAAAGATGAGTCTTCAGAAATGAATGAATCAATATCCATTGAAGAGGAAGTGGTTGTCGATAATTCATCAACTTTAGCTCATGTTGATACCCTGACGTATGTAAACACTTTTAATGAGACATTTATCCTAAACCCTGGTACTTATCATCAAGATGAGATTGATACTAATTGGAAAAAACTTGAATGGTTTGGACTATTTGAAGGCTATGAAGGTGATCAAATGTTCGGAATTTATAAAAGAGTAAAATTGCAATTCAAACCAACTCATGATCCTATAATTGACAATGAAGGTGAGATGTCTGGAATTGAAATAACCTATATTGCAGATCATGGAGATTCCAATTTAGAAGTTTATCCAAAATTATTGATTTCAAGCATGGATATATATGAGGATAAGAAAATAACTTTTGAAAACCTTATTAAGACTTCACTAATTCCTGGAGATTCAATTTTAATAAATGACTATAAATTTAAAGCGATAGGTGATGTCGATGAAAATGAAATAATCAGAAATTATGAATTATTGATCTGTGGTAATAAAGAAGGTGTATATATAGAGGATTCATTTTTACAGATCGAATACTTTGATGATGCTATAAGTAACTTTATATGGATTGCTGATATCGACAATGATAATATTCCGGATGTTTATATGGATAAAACCTATCATTATAATGTTTCCAATCCTGCATTGTATGTTTCGTCAATGGCTGAAAAGAATCGATTACTTTATTTATTAGCAGAATATAGATCTGTTGGATGCTAAATCTATTTCAGCATAGTTATAACAAAAAATATCAAAGAAATAGTAAAAGTAGAAAGTGCTATTTTTTTTAACTCTGAATCTAATTCTATTGACTTTTTATAAGAAATCACTTTGTAAATATTACTTAATAAGATAGGTAAGGGGAGAAGGCAGAAGTAGCTCCAATTTAGCTTAGAAGAAATAGTTATGACTAATATAGATGTAAAACTAATTGCTATAAGAAAAATTTGATATTTTGATGCCCATTTTAACCCATATTTAACAACTAAAGTTTTTTTACCTGTTAATTTATCAGAATCATGATCTCTCATGTTATTCATGTTTAAAACACCCATACTTAAGCATCCCGTAAATATAGAACCAGGAATAGTTATCCAATTCCAAGTAGAATTTAAAAGGTAAAAACTCCCCATAACACCAATAACACCAAAGAAAATAAATACAAATAAATCTCCTAAACCCTTATATCCATATGGATTTCTACCCATTGTATATTTGATTGCAGCCCAAATTGCAAATATCCCTAATGTCAAAAATAGAAAAGATGCTAGGATATAATTTAATCCAAATACCTTATAAAGAAGTGTTAACCCAGAAATAAAAGTAAAACCACCTACTAAGCAAATAGCGGTAAACATTTCTTTTTTTGAGATCAATCCTTTTTGAATCATTCTATCTGGACCTACACGTTGATCATCCGTACCCTTGATACCATCACCATAATCATTAGAAAGATTAGATAATATTTGTAAAAGAATAGTAGTTATTATGATCAACATAAAAACAACAACATCAATACAAGTGAATGTGTTTGCTAAAGCACCACCCATTAAAATACAAGACAATGAAAGCGGAAGTGTGCGAAGCCTAATGGCGCTTATCCATGATTTAATATTCATTATGATTGCAAAAATACTATTCGTATGAATGCATTTAATCTTTAATTAAAAAATAATATTTAATAAGGACCTTTGTTATGTCTTGGTGGTGGTCCCGGATGATGCTTATTCTGCTTATTCATTCTATGGAACTCATGTTCTAAATGATAAAATTTAGCAACTTTCTTAATAGGGAGTATTGCTTTAAATTTATCATGGTATGATGCTTTAATATCAAGCTCTTGTTGCTTATGGATAAATGATGCATCTAATAACTCTTCAACCTCTTTATCAGACATTTCACCTACCTTTTTGGTGGGTTTATTCTTCTTTAACTCACCTCTAAGTTCTTTAAGCTCATTTTCCATGTCATTCAGTAAAGGCCAAAATTTTTCTGCTTCATCACTTGTTAAGTTTAGCTTTTCTGAAATAACAGCAATTTTATTTGCTTGCTTCTTGTGTTTTTCTTGAGCATTTACATAAAATGAGATTAATAGAATAAATGCTATAAATAATGTTACTTTTTTCATAATTAAAAGTTTAAAATTCAATGTTTAATTCAAAGTCAGAATCTAAATAATCATTTAATTCATCAACTGTTAAATCCTGGTCATCATTGATAAAAGAATTATCAAAATATATTTTATCTTCAAATTCCAATGAGGCCAATAATTCATCTTCTGTTTCATCAAAAAGACCAGTTTCATATTCTGAAATTGTAAAATCATATTCATTAGAATTAGAAATAATTACATTCTTTGATGAATCTATATTAAAAAATAGAGAGCTATAGTACCCAATACTAAATATAATTGCTATTGAAGCAGCTATTTTTAGCAAAGTAGCTTTTCTCCATTTTTTTATAGAAATAACTTTTGTGTCAGATAAAACACCTTCATCTTTTAATGGCTCTACAGAATCAAAATAATGATCTGGCATATTATATATATTTCTATTAGATAGATTTAGGTCATTAAGGTCAGCCTCAATTATTTTTTCTTCAATAGATTCTTGTAATTTTTCAAAATAACCTTTAGGAACCGTATATATATTCCTTGTAGCATCTCCTAGAAATGAAATTTCATCATTTAAATTTTCATTATGTTCTTTATTTGTAGTCATTTAGTACTTAGATGTATAAACAATAAAAAGGTTTAATCAGCCTTAACAGAATCTTTAATTTTTTGAACTGCATGAAAATAACTTGCTTTAAGAGCTCCAATAGAAGTACCTGTAATTTCTGCTATTTGATCATACTTTAGGTTTTCATAATATTTTAAATGAAAAACAATCCTTTGTTTTTCAGGTAACTTTAGAATAGCTTTTTCCAATCTTTTCTCAATCTCATTAGCATCCATAATAAATTCCGCCTGACCTGCTTGTAATCTATATGCCTCTTCAGATAATTCAATCTTTTCAGCACATCTTTCCTTCTTTAAAAAAGTAATTGATTCATTAGTAGCTATTCTATATAGCCAGGTAAAAAGTAATGAATCTTCTCTAAATGAATCTAAAGACCTCCAACATTTTATAAATACATTTTGGAGAACATCATCAGCATCATTGTGATTAACAACAATTCTTCTTATATGCCAATATAGCCTTTCTTTATAAGAATTTACTAGGAGAGTAAAGCCTTCATGTCTAGTTAATTGACTTTGAAATAATTTAAGAATTTTTCTGTCAATTTCTTTACTCATGGATATTAAATTGCACTATTTTTTTCTTTCTAAAACCCGTTGAACTGATTTTATAATATTAGAAGAGTCAAGACCATATTTTTTCATAAGGTCATTTGGTTTTCCGCTTTCTCCAAAAACATCATTTACAGCAACAAATTCCATTGGTGTTGGATTTTTCTTTGCTAATAACTGAGCTATAGATTCACCTAAACCACCAGCTAATTGGTGTTCTTCTGCAGTTACAACACAATTTGTTTTACTAACAGAGTCTAAGACTGCTTCTTCGTCCAAAGGTTTAATGGTGTGTATATTAATGATTTCAGCATTAATACCTAATAATTCTAATTGTTTGCTTGCTTCTATACTCTCCCAAACCAAATGGCCAGTAGCAAATATTGAAACATCTGTACCTTCTTTTATTGTTAATGCCTTACCAATCTCAAAAGGAATATTTTCATTTATAAAAACCGGCACTTTAGGTCTTCCAAATCTTAAATATACGGGGCCAACATGTTCTGCTATGGCAATTGTAGCAGCTTTAGTTTGGTTAAAATCACATGGATTGATCACTGTCATACCAGGTAACATTTTCATCATGCCTATATCTTCAAGCACCTGATGAGTAGCTCCATCTTCACCAAGAGTTAATCCTGCATGAGAAGCACATAGTTTTACATTTTTTCCAGAATAAGCAATAGATTGCCTAATTTGATCATATACTCTACTAGTTGAAAAATTAGCAAAAGTACCAGTAAAAGGAATTTTCCCACCAATTGTTAATCCAGCTGCAATTCCAACCATATTAGCTTCAGCGATTCCTGTTTGGATAAACCGATCAGGATATTTATCCTTAAAAGCATCCATTTTTAGAGATCCTGTAAGATCTGCACATAGAGCAACTACGTTTGGATTATGATCTCCTAAATATGATAGGCCTTCACCAAACCCTGATCTTGTGTCTTTATTTCCTAAAATTTCTATATCCATAATATTAAAGTGATAAATTTTGTTCGTATCCAGATGTTATTTTAAAAGTTTTAACAATTGTGTGAGCTGTACTTGTAGATCTAATAAAACGATAAGTAAGCTTATAATTTCCAGGTAATAAATTAATATTGTTTACAGAAGCCTCTTCATTTAAATCGCAAACCCAAATATTCTCTCCTTCTTTAATTTGAAAAATAGCAGCTGCTCCAGGTCCTTTTGAAATTACTGCTGTACCATATTGAGGTATAGTAATATCTGTTATTCTACTTTGATTAATCTCTACATCGTTAAAATATAACCTCGGTAAGGTTAACACCTCTATATCATATGATCCAACTAAGTAATTCTGAATTGTATTCATATTCTGCACATTAATCGTATTATGATCATCTTTAAGCCTAATAATAGTATTTATTCCAGTATATACACTATTAGACCCTTGAACTCTTAAATGAAGTTTTCCTTGTGGAGAATCAGCTTTAATGACATTATGTTTTCCTGGGGTTAATTTTATGTTTTCTACAATCACTTCAGGGATTGTATGTACAACCATTTTATATGTGTACAATGGATCTAAAGATAATGTATCAGGCACATTATCCCTATTTATTGTGTGCATATAAGTATAAAGTAGTTTGCCTTTTTTCTGGTCATAGAAACTCATGGTAACATTTGTTTCTTTTGCTTTTTTATTAATATCATGCAGCTCAACCTGCGTAGTAGTATTGCTTAATGCCTGACTGATAACAAAACTTAAAACACTTTTAAATGAATCTTCAGTTTCAGCACTTAAAAACTCTCCAACACAATTAAACTGACTTATATAGGAAGTATCTAACCCAACACCTATGATAAATGGTTTAAGAATAATGCCTTTACTTTTTAAAGCTAAAGAAACTGCACATGGATCCTCATCACAAGCTTCAATACCATCAGTAATTAAAATAATAACATTTCTACAATCACTACATTCTGGAAAATCACTTGCTGAATATTCTAATGATCTAGCAATAGGAGTTGTGCCTTTGGGCACAAGGCCCCTGATTTTATTTTTAATTTTATCAAAATTTTCAGGTCCTGGAGCAAATGGAACTTCAAGTTTGGTATCAGAACAATCCTGCTGGCCAGGTACAATTCGTGTTTGATGACCGTACATTCTTAAAGCAACTTCAACATTATCTAGATATTTTAAGCTATCAAGTGTTTTAGTCATCAATGATTTAGCAATTTTAATTTTACTACTTTTTTGCCATCGAGCATTCATGCTATTTGAACCATCAAATATGAAAAGCATTCTAATTGTGCCTGTTTCCTTGTCCTGTAAGAAAAAACAAGAGAACATTAAAAAAGTAAATAATATGCTTAAAAGAGCTTTTCTCATCTAACTATCACTATCAATTATAATTCCAAATATTATTTTTTGATACAAAAATTAAAAATCTCCAATAGTTTCTGGTAATTGATTTAAGGCATCTGCTAATTGTTCGTCATTAGGAGCAACTCCATGCCATTTATGTGTTCCCATCATATAATCAATACCAAATCCCATTTCAGTTTTCATTATGATCATTATTGGTTTTTTATTTCCAGTCATATTCTTAGCTTTATTTAAACAATCGATCAAATCTTCCAAAACATTACCATTAACCTCTAAAACTTCCCATCCAAATGCTTCCCATTTTAAACGAAGATCACCTAAAGAAATTACTTGATCAACATCACCATCAATTTGTCTACCATTATAATCTATTGTTGAAATAAGATTATCAATTTTATAAGCAGAAGCAAACATTGCTGCTTCCCAAATTTGTCCTTCCTGTAACTCGCCATCTCCATGAAGAGAATAAATTATAGAAGGATCCTGATTCATCTTTTTTGTTAGAGCAGCCCCTATTGCTACACTTAACCCTTGACCCAATGATCCACTAGCAATTCTAACACCAGGGAGACCCTCATGAGTAGTTGGATGACCTTGAAGTCTTGAATCTAACATTCTAAATGTATTCAACTCTTCAACTGGAAAATATCCACTCCTAGCTAGGGTAGCATAAAAGACAGGTGATATATGACCATTAGACAGAAAAAAAAGATCTTCATTCTCACCATCAATATTAAATGGAGAGGGCTGGTGATTCATAACTACTTTATAAAGTGCCGTTAAATACTCTACACAACCTAATGACCCACCTGGATGACCTGATGATTGCGCATGAACCATACGAACAATATCTCTTCGTATCTGAGAACAATGTGACTTTAATTCTGAAATATTAATATCCATTATATATAATTAAATTTGGCTCAAAAATAATGGATAACTTCAAAGCAATGTAGAGTGTTAATAACTTTCTATCAAAGTAGATTATATTTATGAAGCCTATTCAATACTTGAAATATAATTTTTATTGATTATTAATTACATTTATGCTTTTAATTAAAACAAAATGAAAGCTTTTTTGATTACACTATACTTACTTTTTTCTAATTTTTTATCTGCACAATCAAATAATTTTGACCAAAGATTACTAGAAAAATTCACACAAGATGAATTAGAGAACATGAAAATTAATAACCAAATTGAATTCAATACTATTAATTATAGTATGGATCATGGTTATTATTTCGTTGACATCCCTAAAACAAAAGATTATAATGAAAGATTATCTGGAGAAGTTGTTATTAATGATCTAAATAATTTTAATTTTCTTCTTCTTAATATTGATTTTTTAGAAGCTGACTATCAATACTTTAAGGTCAGAAATATGGATAAGCTTTTAGTGGTAAAATCAAGTGATCATATCAATGAAGAACTAAACCAATGAAAACAAATTCATTATTAATCATCCTATTTATTTTTGTAATTAATACAGTTAAATCACAACCAGACGTAAACATTACTGATGATGACTGGACTAGCTCATCAGCTAATGGTCCTTGTGACTGTTCTACATCCTTTAACAATGGATCTATTCAAAATTTTCATGACTCTGGCGGCAGTGGTAGTAGCTATTCAGCAAATGAAAATGAAAGTATAACATTTTGTCCTGATGCAACAGGATCTAAAGTAATTGCAGTATTTGCAACAAATGCAGGATATACTTTTGATGTTGATCCTAGTGACACCATTTACATCTACGATGGTCCAGATAACACCTATCCATTATTGGCTAAACTTAATAACTCTTTAACTCCTAATGGTGCAAATATTCCTGCTTCGTGGTCAAACATGTCTGGTTGTTTAACTATTGAATTTCTCAGTGATGGCACATTAGAAGGTACTGGATGGGATGGAAACATTTCATGTTCTAACCTTGCTCAACCATTTTCTAATCATATGATCGCATTTATTAGTGGCCAAGCCAATGGTGCAGGAGATTTATCAAACGATATGAATCCATTAGACACTGGTTATGTTGATGTATGTTTAGGAGACACTATATGGTTCTTTGCTCAACCTTATTTCCCATATGAACCAGGTGGTGATAGTGCTTCATTAAGTGGAGGAGGGTATATGCAATCAACTAATCATACAACTACTTGGGAATTTAGTGATGGCTCTACTTTTACAGGTGATTCAGTTATGTTTACCCCTCCAGCTAGAAATGGATATTTTGTATTGTTGAAAGTAGAAGATTCTTACGGGATTTTTCAATATAGCTCTGCTAAAGTAAGGGTTTCCACAATTCCTGATTTTTCTACTTGTCGACCATTAGAAGATACACTATGCCCAGGAGAAAGCACTTTATTATTTGGAGGAGTTACTGTTTTTGATACTGTAGGTGTTGATCCAGTGCAGACTAATTTTCCTATAGGAGGTGTATTTGGAGCTCAAACCTATTTACCAGATGGTTCAGGTCAAAATTATACAACAGATATTACTATTGCTGGCTTTACACCAGGGGGTACTTTACAAAACTCAGGAGATATTGAAAAAGTATGTATTTCTATTGAGCATTCATATTTAGGTGACCTCGAAATGATGCTAAGCTGTCCAACAGGTCAGAATGTAAATATTTTCAATAGTTATTCTGGTGGTGGTGGTGGAGAATTATTTCCTGGAGGCTTTAATGGAGGTGGAACATATTTAGGTGGTGCATATGATAACAATACAGGTAATATTGGGGTGTGTGAAGAATACTGTTTTACAATGCAGCCTGGCGCTTTAACTTCTTGGGATAATGGCTATGCAACAACTGCAGCAACAGGCCCTTCAGCAGGCAGTATGGTTGTACCAGGTTATTATGAACCTGAACAATCTTATATTCCAGCATTATCTGGTTGTCCCATTAATGGAACATGGACATTAACAGTTCGTGATAATTTAGGAATTGATGATGGTTATATTTGTGAGTGGGGTATTTATTTTAATGATACTCTTAATCCTAATACTGAGTTTTATTCTCCTCAAATCTATAGTGAATTCTGGCATCAAGACCCAACCATCGTTATAGATGATGATACTCTAGTTGCTGTACTACCTACTGGACTTGGGACATTTTCATATGTTTTTGAAATAGAGGATGATTTTGGATGTTCATATGACACAACAATAAATGTTATTGTTAATTGCGATGATTGTGAAGAGCCTGTGATTGATATTCCTCCATTTGACACCATATGCTTAGGAAATAATTACACAGTAAATATTACTTCTCCTACTATTGAAGGAGTTTTATATAATTGGATTGATGAGGATAATAATATAATAGCTTCAGGTGATACTGTAACGATTTTAACAGAGGGTTTAGTTGATGGAACCTATAATTACACTATAGAAGCTTCTAATTTCTGTGAAACAGTGTCAGCAATAACAGAATTATTTATTACCCCTTGTCACCTTCCAAATATTATTACTCCAAATAATGATGGTAATAATGAGTATTTTTACACCCGTTTTGCTGAAATACATAACGATGTTCAGCTTTACATCTATAATAGATGGGGAAGAATTGTTTACAAAACAGAATCATATGGTAATGATTGGAATGGTGTGAACATGAAAGGTAAAAAATTAGCTGATGGCACTTATTTTTTTGTAATGCTCTATAATAATGGATCTAAAAGTGAAACAGGTACTGTTAACATAATGGATAATAAATGATCAATTTCTTTTTTCAACTTAAATAATTCTTAATGGCTTTAAAATGTGGTATTGTTGGATTACCTAATGTAGGTAAATCCACATTGTTTAATTGCTTGTCAAATGCAAAAGCACAGTCTGCTAATTTTCCATTTTGCACAATTGAACCCAATATTGGGACAATAACTGTACCTGATGAAAGACTAAATAACCTTGAAAAGCTGGTAAACCCAGAAAGAGTAATCCCTACAACTATTGAAATTGTTGATATTGCTGGATTAGTTAAAGGAGCTCATAAAGGTGAAGGTTTAGGTAATCAGTTTTTAGCTAATATCAGGGAGGTTGATGCAATAATTCATGTCTTAAGGTGTTTTGAAGATGGAAATGTAATCCATGTTGATGGTAATGTGGAACCTGTAAGAGATAAAGAGGTTATTGATATGGAACTCCAGTTAAAAGATCTAGATACAATAGAAAAGAGAATGGGGGCTATTGAGAGAAAAGCAAAATCAGGTGATAAAGATGCTGGTAAAACATTTGATCTCTATGAAATGATAAAAAAGCATCTAGAGGGTGGAAACTCTGTACGTTCATTAGAATTAGAAAAAGAACAATATTTAATTATTGCAGATCTACATTTACTTACAATAAAACCAGTTTTATACTTATGTAATGTTGATGAGTCTTCTGTTGTTAATGGAAATCAATATGTTGACCAAGTTAAAACTGCTGTTAATAAAGAAAATGCAAAGGTTTTGATTTTAGGTGCAGGTATTGAAGCTGATATTTCTGAATTAGAAACTTATGAGGAAAGAGAAATGTTTTTAGATGATCTTGGTCTTGAAGAACCGGGTGTTAGTAAGCTTATCAAAAATGCATACGAATTATTAAACCTTCAAACTTATTTTACAGCTGGAGTAAAAGAGGTTAGAGCTTGGACAATCAATAAAGGTATGACAGCTCCTCAAGCAGCTGGAGTTATACATACTGATTTTGAAAAAGGATTTATTAAAGCAGAGGTTATTGGATATAATGACTATATAAAATATGGATCTGAAAATGCTGTTAAAGAAGCTGGTAAACTACAAGTCCAAGGAAAAGAATACACACCTATTGATGGAGATGTAATGCATTTTAGATTTAATGTATAATTTTAAACTAAACATTTCGTTCTACTTATTATGATCAATAAGAAACTGATCTTTCTGTTAGGTCTTTACAGTTGTATTTTTGCTCAAAATGGCGGGATATACACCTTTAACTTTATGCAATTTAGCAATAGTGCTAGGGTAGAAGCTTTAGGTGGATATACATTGTCTTTATATGACCAGGATGCCTCATTGGGTCTTAATAATCCTGCTTGTATTAACATTACCCACCATGGACAACTTAATTTAAATTATGTAAATTATTTTGCTGATAGTGATTTTGGTTTTACTTCTTATTCACATCATCTAAAAAAGCTAGGAACATTTACCGGGTCCATATGTTTTGCTAATTACGGAATATTTGAATATGCTGATGCGTCTGGTGAAAGAAATGGAAGTACATTCTCTGCAAATGACATACTATTACAAGGTGGTATTGGAAGAAGAATTGATTCTAACTTAAGTATAGGTGCTAATATTAAATTAGCAGGTAGCTTCTTAGAATCCTATAATGCATTTGGAGCTGCTATAGATCTCGGAGTTAACTATCAAAAAAGATCCAATGGATTTGGAGCTGGGTTAGTAATAGAGAATTTAGGTTTTCAGTTAAAAGGATATACAACAAAAAACCATGAACCATTGCCTTTAGCTGCTCATATAGGAATAAGTAAAATGTTAGGTCATGCTCCTTTTAGATTCAGCTTTACTTATCATGATATTCAAAAATGGGATCTCACTTATTTTGATATTAGCACTCAACAAACTACAGATCCACTAACAGGTCAGCCTGTCCCCATAGAGGAGCCTAATTTCATTACTCATTTTTTTCATCATATTGTTATAGGTACAGAGTTATTATTATCAAAAAATTTCCATTTAAGATTAGGTTATGATTTTAAAAACCGATATGAACTAAAGCCTTCAATAAGACCTGGGACTACAGGAATTTCTTGGGGTATTGGATTCAAAGTAAAAAAATTCAAACTTAGCTATGGTAATTCAAAATATCATTTTTCTGGCACTTCAAACCACATTACCATAAGTACACAAATCGGAGGGAAGCCTAAAATAGATAGTTTTTATGATCAGGATTAAATAACTAGCTGACTATCGTCTTTCACATCAACTGACTCATTAGCCTTATCTAGATCATTGAAGTCAAATAAATCCTTGTCTAATAGGTGAGACGGTGAAATGTTTTTTAAAGCATTCATCATTACTGCTTTTCTATTTGGGTAATCTTTTTCCCACTGAATCATCAATTTCTTGATCTGTTGTCTTTGTAATAATGGTTGAGAGCCACACAAATTACATGGGATAATTGGAAAATCCTTTTGCTTAGCATAGGTAGATATTGTTTCTTCTTTACAAAATGCTAAAGGTCTAACAACAATTAAATCTCCTTGATCAATTTTATATTTAGGTGGCATCGTCTCCAGTTTACCACTAAAAAATAAATTAAGAAAAAAGGTTTCTAAAATGTCTTCTCTATGATGTCCCAAGGCAATAACATTACATTTTAATTTTCTTGCAGTATCATATAAAATTCCCCTTCTTAATCTAGAACATAAGCTACAGGTGGTTTTCCCATCAGGAATCTTATCTTTAACAATGCTATAAGTATCTTTTTCAATTATTTCAAAAGGCACATCAATTTTGCTTAAATAATTTGGAAGTATTTCTTCTGGGAACCCTGGTTGTTTTTGATCTAAATTAACAGCGATCAATTCAAATTTAAGGTCAGAATATTTTTGAAAATGTATTAACATATCCAAAAGCGTATAGCTGTCTTTCCCTCCAGAAATACACACCATTACCCTGTCTCCATTAGAAATCATACTATAATCTTCCATAGCATTCCACACTGAAGTTCTAAGTTGTTTCTGTGTTTTAATATGATCCAAATTATTTTTCATAATATGCAAAGATGATAATTAACTCATATGTATCCAAAAATCAATTGATACAAAGTAATTTTACTGATTAATATATTAATTTCGTAATCAGTTTAAATTAATAATATTTTATGACTATGGAAACCATGATTAATACCAATATATCATCAGAAGAGGCAATAACCTTAGAAAATAAATATGGTGCTCATAATTACCATCCTTTACCAGTAGTTTTAGCAAAAGGAGAAGGTGTTTATTTGTGGGATTGTGAAGGAGTTAGGTATTATGATTTTTTATCAGCTTATTCTGCTGTAAATCAAGGACATTGCCACCCTAAGATTATTAATGCCATGAAGGAGCAAGCTGAAACATTAACTTTAACTTCAAGAGCTTTTTATAATAATGTATTAGGAGAATATGAAAAATATATTACTTCATTTTTTGGATTTGATAAAGTCCTACCCATGAATACTGGTGCAGAAGGAGTTGAAACCGCTTTAAAAATTGCTAGAAAATGGTCATATGAAGTAAAAGGGATTAGTGAAAATATGGCTAAGATCATAGTTTGTAATGATAATTTCCATGGTAGAACTACTTCAATAATTAGTTTTTCTAATGATGATACTGCAAAAACTAATTTTGGACCTTACACTCCTGGATTTTCTTCAATTCCATATAATGATTTACATGCCTTAGAAGAACAATTAAAAGATAAAAATTGCGCTGCTTTTTTAGTCGAACCAATTCAAGGTGAGGCTGGTGTAATGGTTCCTGATGAAGGTTACTTAAAGTCTGTTAGAAAATTATGTACGCAATATAATGTGTTATTTATAGCTGATGAAGTGCAAACAGGTATTGCTAGAACAGGGAAAATATTGGCTTGTGATCATGAAAATACAGTTCCAGACATTCTAATTTTAGGCAAAGCACTTTCGGGTGGAGTTTTTCCTGTATCAGCTGTACTGGCAAATAACAATGTTATGGATGTCATTAAGCCTGGTCAGCACGGCTCTACATTTGGTGGTAATCCTATTGCTGCTAAAGTTGCCATTGCTGCTATGGAAGTTGTAGTTGATGAGAAATTAGCTGATAATGCAATGATTCTTGGAGAAAAATTCAGATCTAAAATGAATGATATTATTCAAAAAACTGATCTTGTTAATGGCGTTAGAGGAAAAGGATTGCTAAATGCTATACTAATCAATGATACCTCAGAAAGTACAACTGCATGGGATATTTGCATGAAATTAAAAAATAATGGATTACTAGCTAAGCCAACACATGGGAATATTATACGATTTGCTCCTCCGTTGGTAATAAATGAAGAACAATTAAATGATTGCTTATCAATAATTGAGAAAACCCTTTTAGATTTTTAAGTGTTTTTTTGCAATAACCTTAGGTGACTTCCTTTAAATATTAATATTTCTGCCACAATTAAATTTGGCAGCCATCCCATCCATGCAATAATTCTATAAAGATCCATAGGTCCAATAATATCCATCTCAGGATCAATCCAATTAACATACGCATATTTATATGCTCTTAATGTAATAGCAGCTAAGCATAAAGCATAGCTTCTAAACATCCATTTAGCATGAGAAACATATTCTTGCCTTCTAGCTTTAACATACGCCATAGAAGTAGAATATATCCATAAAAATGACAAGATAATAAATCCAATAATTGAACTTATCCCTCCATTAGCAAAAAAGCTCATAACCAAACCAGTAGGTGCACTTAAAAAGAGTACTACTATTATATAGAATATACCAAAATGCCTATGCCATTTATTATGAATAAACCTTCTTTGAAATTGCGTGAAACCTGCTAATAAAGCAAAAACGCTAGTTAATGCATGAATAAAAAATGAAGTAATCCAAATTTCACCTAATGTTCCTGGGTACTTTCTAAAAGTCCATTGTTTGATTCTTAAAAAACCTGCATTCATATCAAAATCAGTATAATACAATGTTATCTGTAGCATCAATAATAGAAAGCCAAATAATACAATCAATAAGAAACTATTAACTAAAATGGTTTTTTTCATTTAGGCACAAAATTTGTAACTTTATGTAAATATATACTTACATAAGTATCTAATCCTACTTAAAGATGTTAAAAAAAATATTCATGTACATGGTCCTTTGTACCATAATAGCCTGCTCTTCTAAAGAAAAAGATAATTTTGATCCTACTTCACCTGGCGGTAATGACAGTACTGGTAAATATATACCCACAGAAACAAGCAGTATGCCAATGCCTTCTAAAAGTCATGCTAAACTCACTAAAAATACAGACCCAAGAACTTATGGAGGTCAAAAGTCTTCTGATCAATTACTTATTGATGATATGTACTCTCATATTACAGATAATTCAAGTTATGGACCAATAGATGCATTAGGGATTTGGGTAGGTCCTTTTGGTAAAAATGCTATTAATGTTTCTTTAACTAAAATTGAAGGGAATAGAGTAGAAGGTTATAGTGTTTGTGCTGGTAATTTCAGAAGAATTAGCGGCTACTATGAAACTGAAAATGATATAGTTTTTCATTTTCAAATGAACGAACCAGGTACTGATCCATATGATGGTGTTTTTGACTTTAGTGTTAATTTACAAGAAATGGAGCTCATAGGTAACTGGAAACCTTTTAAAGAAAAAGGGAATACACCAAAAAATTATTTATTAACTAAAAGAAAATTTATTTATGACCCACATGTTGGAGATTACCCTGAATCTTCTTTAAGGCTATTAGATTATTCTGACGTTGAGAACTTAAGTGAAGATGAATTAGCAAAGTTTAGAAATGAGATATATGCTAGACATGGCTATTCTTTTAAAAACAAAAAATGGCGATATTACTTTGAAAAAAAGGATTGGTATATTCCTATGGGACTAGATATTAGAGATAAATTAACAGATATTGAAGTACAAAATATTGAATTAATCTATGAATATGAAAGCTATTATGAGGAGGAATATGATTACTACGGTAGGTAGAATCTAATTATTCAGCATAACAGGCATCACTAACATTAACAAGTCTTCTCCGGCATCATTTTTATCTGGCAATAAAATTCCAGCTCTATTAGGTGCACTTAATTCAAGAATAATATTCTCTGTATCCATATTATTAAGCATTTCTAATAGAAATCTTGAATTAAAACCAATCTCCATATCATCTCCATCATATGAGCAAGTTAATCTTTCATTTGCCTCATTTGAAAAGTCAACATCTTCAGCACTAATAGACAATTCACTACCATTGATCTTTAATCTTACTTGATGTGTTGTTTTATTAGCAAAAATGCTAACTCTTTTTATAGATTGGGCAAAAGATGCTCTATCTATGGTTAACCTATTAGGGTTTTCGCTAGGGATAACAGCTTCATAGTTTGGATATTTACCATCAATTAAACGACAAATAAGTGTGTAATTTTCAAACAAAAAGCTAGCATTGGATTCATTGTAATTCACATTCACATTACCTGTTGAGTTAGAAAGTAAACCTTTCAATAAATTCATAGGTTTTTTAGGAATAATAAATGATGCTGAGCTATCAGCTTTCACATCAGTTCTTCTATAACGAACCAATTTATGAGCATCAGTAGCTACAAAAGTAACATCGCTACTATTTAATTCAGAATAGATTCCACTCATAACAGGTCTCAACTCATCATTTCCAGAAGCAAAAATTGTTTTTTCTACAGCTCTCTGAAGCATTTCACACTTTAATTCAACAGAAGATGGGTTTTCAATTGAAGGAATTGAAGGAAATTCATCTCCATTAAAACCACTTAATTTATATTTCCCATAATCAGAAGATATTTCAATCCCCATGGTTTTTTCATCAATATTAAAATTCAATGGATGATCTGGAAATGTTTTTAGTATGTCTATTAAAAATTTAGCTGGGACAGCTATACTAACATCATTTTTAGCCTCAACATCAATAGTTGTGATCATTGTTGATTCAAGATCTGAAGCAGAAATAGTTAAAACCTTTTCTTTGATCTCAAATAAAAAATTATCTAAAATTGGCAATGTATTAGAGCTATTTAAAACTCCTCCTACAGCTTGAAGCTGTTTTAATAATCCTGCACTGGAAACAATAAAATTCATGTATTATTCTTTTTATAAGAATTACAAATATAATTGAATTCAGAATTAACTAATATTAAATAACTCAGCTTTAGAAACTATTTTTCAACAATTAATTAATTGAGGCTTTATCGAATAAAAAAAGATAGCGGTTTAAATAATAATTCCCAGTTTTGATATTGTATTCTAAGTAACTCTTTCCCACTATTGAGTCTTAAATAACCATATTCTGGGCTATACTCAATAATTTCACCATAGCTTGTTGTAATATTGGTTGGATATTTTATTTTCCAGATTTCAGAAACAGTAGTATTTCCATCAACATCACTTAACTTAATAGAGTAGGTAGGCTTTTTAGAAAAAACCGAATCAACATAGTCAGAGCTTTCTTGAACTACCTTATTAAAATAAACCTTATTAAAGTGTGAAAAATAATGTTTAACCTGAATACTATCAAAGCTAGCTACCTTTTGATCATTTGAATTTAATAAAGAAACCGATTGATTATTATTTCTAATAACACTATAGCTTTGTTCAGGTTCATGATTAAATGTTACGTTAATAGATTGAATAGACATTGGATTAGAATATTGATAAACATCAGATGCTCTCCATAGCGTCAAACCAGTGAAAAACCTAACATCAAGAGTTCCGTTAAATCCAGGTTTATACATTATAAAAGGAACACTGCTTTTTTTCTTTCCATTTTGTAAAAGCATATAGGTTCCCATGTGATCTTGAGTTGCTCCACCTATATACCAAGTTTTAATAGGAGATTTTGAACCTTTTGTAAAGATTTCTACTTTTTTATGTTGAACTGACATCATGGTTAATTGACTTTCAATACCTTTTTCAGGGATATCCTGCTTAACCCTAATCCTATAAAAAGTTTCCATAATCAGCTTAACATTGTTTGGTTGAGCGCCATATTCAGTTCCTTCTACCATCCATTTCTTATCATTATTGTCTCTAGTTATAGTGATAGAATTATTTTGAGTATCTGAAATCCTGAACTTAACAATGCTAGCTGTATCCTTTACAGCAAAATCACTTTCTGGGTTAGCTCCTTCTTCTTCATTTAAAATATCACATTGAGTATTCCCAAAAATGAATAAAATTCCGAAACAAAAAATCAATAATCTATTGATATATCTCATCCTAATTAAGTCCATTTCTACCATATTTATTAATTCTATATAACCAAATTAAAATTCCTAAGAGAATGACTATTAAAACTGGAATTATCATATTCAAATACATAATATAATTCCTATTGTCATTGTTACTTATAAAATCCTGATCTAAAACTCTAGGAATACTCATTCTAGAACGAAGCTCGATCAATTCATCATTATCCAATAAATGATCAATAAGATTTAAGAAAAACACGCCATTTCCATAAACAGGAATCTTATTCAAATTATCTTTTTCGTAATCAGTTTTTTCAAATTCTAATGGAACAGGAATGTATGGAGCTTTTTCTTTTGGTTTATTAGGATCAAATGAAAGATTTCTAGCCCATTCATTTTTTATTAAATCACCATCGCCAATAACAACCATTTTATTCATTGGACTTTTATCTTTAAATTTTAATTCAGGATCATCAATGATCTTTTTAAATTCCTGAGCTACCTGATTACCTTCAGAGAAAAAAGAAGAAAATTCACCTTCTAATAAAACACCTAAAGTCATATTGCTTTTTAAGCTAGGTTCGTTAAAATTAGATGGGTTAAAAGCAGTTTGAAAGTCATAACTAATTCTATTAAGCTGGACCATACTTAATTTTCTATAATTTGAAGAAGACTCCAGAATAACTGTTTTTTTAATATTATCATTTCCAACAGGGTCGACACTACTAGCAAAACGCATTTTTATAGGAGCAACATTATTAGTAAGTAGTGCATTTGACTTAGAGACAAGTGGGTAAAAAAACCAATTATTTAATTTCCCTCCTCCATCAATACGATTTATTGGAGCACAATTAACATCAGTAATTATGTCTTTATTAACCCGAGCTCCATATTTAAAAAGCATATTCTTTAGATTCTCATCATCACTTATCTTAAAAAAATCTGCAGAAGCAATAGAATTGTTTTGTAAAAGTTGTTCATCAAAATTAATTAAGTCAATTAACCATACAACGATTCCACCATTCATTATAAACTGATCAATAATGTATATTTCTTTACTAGTAAATGGCTCTCTTGGCTTAGCTATAATTAAAAGATCTGTTTTAGAAAGAGTTTGAAGGTTTTCAGAGTAATTACTAGGATCTAATTTATATTCATCTAGCTTTTCATTTCCATATTGAGAAAAAATTGCGTTATAAATGTTTTTTAATGTATCATTATTTTCATCAAAAAGAGAAGCTTCTTCACCATTCAAAATAAATACATTGTTACCAGAAGCATATACAGAATCAGCTTTGTATATACCATAATCTCTAGCTTCCATCCATTTATCGTTCCTGACCTTAACTATTCGAGTAGTATCTACAGAATATAATTTTTTAAGATCATAACTAATAAGAGGTAGCTCGAAATCATCTAATTCTCCGTGTCCCCTTAAAAAGGTAATTCTTTTACTATCAGGATTAATTAGATTCATCAACCCTTCCATTAAGTGAAATTCAATTTGATCAATAAAATCATTGGTTAAGTTTTTATTGTCTTTTCTTTTAATGTTTAAATTGATGTTTGTTACAGGAAAAATTCTAGGATCAAAAGATCTGATTAATCTTACTGATACTTCATTTGAACCCTGACGCAAAATCATGCCTGGCCATATTTCATGGACCTCTTTTTTATTTTTTTTAAAGGATAAAATATTTACTGGATAAAGACCTTTTTCTACAAGCTGTTTTTTTTCTTCATCAGCAAGCTCAGGATCTTCATCAAGATTTACATATCTAATTTTTATTTTATTTCCTGCATAAATTTTGAACTCCTCAAGCTTTTCATGAAGACCAATCTTTAATTTTTCTATTTCAGCAGTATATTCACCTTCAAGAAATACATCAATAGAAATCACATCATCAATTTTATTTTCAAGGAAATTAATTGTTTGGGGAGTTAATGAATGTATGCCGTCTTCAGTAAGGTCTATCCTAACAAAATTCTTATTGATCAGTAGATTAATGAATATCAATAAAAATATTGATAACACAAGAATTAGTATTTGTTTGATGATATTTTTTTTAAATTTCATTGATCACCATTTTCTAGATTGTAAAACAAACCTTGTAAGGATTAAAAAAAACAGAGTCATACTTACATAATACAATATATCTCTACTATCTACTACACCACGTTGTATGCTTATATAATGACTTTTAATACCAATTTTTTGAAAAAGCAAATCTAAAGGAGCGTCTAACTTTAATGAAATAGCATCAAATCCTATATAAAATATATAACACAAGATCAAAGAAACCATAAATGCAATTACCTGATTTTTAAAAAGAGAAGAAGAAAACAAGCCAATTGACACAAAAACACCTCCTAATAATAATAATCCAATATATCCACCCCAAGTAGCAGCATGATCAATATTCCCAATGGGCTCACCCATCTGATTTATGCTGTAATAGTAAAATAATGTAGGTAGTAATGCCAGTATTACAAGAAAAAGACCAGCTAGAAATTTTGATAGAATTATTTGAAGATCTGAAATGGGTTTAGTTAATAATAATTCAATAGTTCCCGTTCTATTTTCTTCAGAAAAAAGACGCATAGTAATAGCTGGAATTAAAAACAAAAAAACATTAGGTGCATTAATAAAAAAGCTACTCATAGAGGATTGCCCCATATCAAATATATTATTGCTTCCATTGAAAACCCACATGAAAGTGCCTGTAGCCAATAAAAAAACAATTATGGAAACATAACCAATGGCTGAAGACAAAAAACTATTTAATTCTTTTTTGAATAAAGAGATCATACTTTTTAAATGAAACGCTAAAATAAACTTTCAATCAATTCAAAATATAGTTAGATAATGAAAAATAATTCAAACAAGCATGTTAATTTATTTTAAATATCCAAGTTGGATATAATAATCTCAATATATTTGTTGTAATGAGTGAGATTGATATTTCTGTAGTAGTACCCTTGTACAATGAAGAGGAATCTTTATTAGAATTAGCTGATTGGATCAAGAAAGTATGCGATGAAAATCAGCTTTCTTTTGAAATTTATTTCATAGATGATGGTAGTAATGATGGTTCATGGAATGTAATAAAGGAAATTCACCAAAAAGATTCAAGAATGAAAGGCATTTCATTTAGAAGAAATTATGGTAAATCAGCTGCATTAAATACAGGATTTGAAAAAGTTGTAGGAAAAGTTGTAATTACCATGGATGCAGACCTTCAAGATAATCCAAACGAAATACCTGAATTATACCAAATGATCCTTGAAGATGAGCTTGACATAGTTTCTGGCTGGAAAAAACATAGGAGAGATCCTATCTCCAAAACCATTCCTACTAAATTATATAATGCTGTTACTAGAATGGTATCTGGTATTAAATTACATGATATGAACTGAGGTTTAAAGGCATATCGTATTGAAGTAGTTAAGAGCATTGAGGTTTATGGTGAAATGCATAGATATATTCCACTTATCGCCAAATGGTCTGGTTTTAATAAAATTGGTGAAAAGGCAGTCGTTCACAGGGAAAGGAAATACGGGAAAACTAAATTTGGTCTAGAAAGGTTCATTTTTGGATTCCTAGATCTTTTCAGCATTACATTCATGGGTAAATTTGGTAAAAGGCCTATGCATCTTTTTGGAACACTTGGTACCATTATGTTTATTTTGGCCTTTATGTTTCTTGCTTGGATTGGAATAGATAAATTATTTTTTGATAAAGGAGCTAAGTTAATTGCTGAACGTACAGAATTTTATGTTGCAATTGTTGCAATGGTTATAGGTGTTCAGTTATTTCTTGCTGGATTCTTAGGGGAAATGATCGCTAGAAATTCACCTAAAAGCAATTATTATCATATCAAAGAAGAAACCCAATTAAAGGATGTCTAAAATTATTATTGTTGGGCCTGCTTCCCCTCTAAGAGGAGGTATTGCTGATTTTAATGAATCTTTGGCTTTAGAGCTCATATCTCAAAATATAGATGTAGAAATCATCTCTTTTTCATTACAATATCCTAAAATCCTCTTTCCAGGCAAGACTCAATTTGACACTTCAAATAAGATCAATGAAAATCTTAAAATTCAATCACTTATAAACTCAATAAACCCATTTTCGTGGTACAAAACTGCTAAATATATAATCAAACAAAATCCAGATACAGTTCTTTTTCGTTTCTGGATCCCTTTTATGGGGCCGTGTCTTGGCACAATAGCTAGTAAGCTAAAAAAGAAAAACATTCCTGTTTATGCTATTACTGATAATGTAATTCCTCATGAAAGAAGAATAGGTGACAAAAACCTAACTAGATTTTTTCTTAAAAGATGTGATGGATTTATTACTATGAGTAAATCTGTGTGTGAAGACATCACTAGTTTCACAAATAATCAAAAAAAACTATGTCTTTTTCATCCCATCTATGATGTTTTTGGTAAAAAACCCAACAAAGAAGAAAGTCTTTCAGAATTAAATTTACCTAATGGAAAATATTTACTGTTTTTTGGGTTGATACGTGAATACAAAGGTTTAGAATTGGCTATAGAAGCTATGAGTCACCCTAAAATAAAGGAAATGAACCTAAAACTTTTAGTAGCTGGTGAGTTTTATTCCTCTAAAGAAAAATACCTTAAACTTATTGAAGAATTAAACCTTGACAATATTATTCTTCATGATCACTTTATTCCAAAGGAAAAAGTAAAATATTATTTTGGCGCTACTGATTCAGTTGTACAACCCTATATTTCTGCTACACAAAGTGGAATTACTCAGGTTGCTTATAATTTTGATACTCCAATGATAGTAACTAATGTTGGAGGATTAGATGAAATTGTAGAAGATGGTATTCAAGGTTATGTATGTGAAGTTAATTCCTCTTCGGTTGCTCAAGCTATATTAAAATTATATAATGAACCTGAAAATATAGCACGTATAAGTAAAGAGGTTGCTAAAAAGAAGCAAAAGTTCAGCTGGAGCTATTTCGTAAAAGAGATATTAGTATTTATGAAAAATACTGAATAAGATTAATTTATATTATATGCGTCTTATTATTATATTTCAAATCATTTTAATAACTTTTTTAAGTTCATTTGCCCAGGACAAAACTGATTCTTTATGGTTGGAATGGAACAATTCTTCAAACACTTATTCAACTAGAATAAATGCTCTAAAAACCATTATAATAAAAGATTATCTGTATTCTAACCCTGATAGTGCTTTCTATTTTGCACAATTAATTCATGATTTATCAGAATCCAACAACTATTTAGAAGGAATCTCTTCTGCACTCAAAATACAAGGAATCTCTTTTTGGTTAAAAGGAGATCATCAACAAGCAAAAAGTTATTATGAAAAAAGTTTGGCTTTTTTAATTAAGACTAATAACAAAGAAGGACAGGCTGATATTTATATAAACATTGGTGTAGTATTTACTGTAGAAGGCAATCACGCAAAGGCAATTAATTATTTTCATAAAGCACTTAGGGTATTTGATGAACTTGGGGAAACAAATAAAGCTGCATTATGCCTAAATAATATTGCTAGCATTTATCATGAACAAGAGGATTATGATAGAGCATTAGGCTATTATAGAAAAGGGTATAAAATTTTTCAAAAAATAAATGACAAAAAACGATTAGCTATGTCCTTAAATAATATGGGTGAGCTATATAAAGAAATTAATAACCTAGATAGTGCTATGTTTTTATTTAATAAAAGCTTAGAAATAAAGGAAATATTAGGGGAACAACATGGAATAGGGCTAACTGTAATAAATATTGCTGACATTCATAGGGTAAAAGGTGATTTTAATCTTGCTATGTTGCAATACAATAGAGCTTTAAAAATCTTCAAAAAACTTGATGGAAAAAAAGGGCTGGCTATTACATACAGTAGCATAGGTGAAGTGTATAAAGAAAAAAAAGATTATTTGAATGCCATTAAGTATGGTGAAAAAGCATTAAAACTATCTAAAGAAGTAGGTGTTGTTAGAGAAATAATGAATACTTCTTACGAGCTATATTTTAACTATAAAAAGTTATATAAATATTCTTTAGCATTGAAAATGCATGAAGCATATCTAGAAATGAAAGATAGTATTCAAAGTGAAAAAAATCAAAAAGAGATAATACGACAGGAATTTTTAAGATTATCATTAGCCGATTCTATTAAAAATGCAGATCTACATAAAATAAATGAATTAAAAATAAATGAACAAACAGCGATTGCTAATGAACATAAGGCAATAAATGATTTTCAAAAAGAAAAACTTAAAGAAAATGAATTTAGACAAAAGGTGATGTACGGTAGTCTTGCTTGTTTTTTAATGTTTTCTTTATTTATTTATAATAGATTTAGGAAATCTCAGCTGCAAAAAAAAGTCATTGAACTTCAGCACAAAAAACTTGATGTATCTCATAAAGACTTAACTGATAGTATTAATTATGCCAAAAGGATTCAGGCAGCAGTATTACCTCCAAATAAATTATTAAAAAAATATTTAAAAGATGTTTTTATTTTTTATTCCCCTAAAGATATAGTTGCTGGTGATTTTTATTGGCTGGAAGCAAATGATAAATATATCTTTTTTGCAGTTGCAGATTGTACAGGACATGGGGTACCAGGTGCATTGGTTTCAGTATTTTGTAATAATGCACTAAATAGATCGGTTAGGGAGCATGGACTAATTTTACCAAATGAAATTCTAGAAAAATGCAGAAAAATTCTAATTGAAGAATTTGAAAAAAGTGATGATGATGTTACTGATGGAATGGATATTTCTTTATGTGTATTAAATAAAAATGAATTAATGTTCTCTGGAGCTAATCTTCCTTTATGGATTAACAGAAACGGAGAAATCATTGAAATTAAGGGCGACAGACAACCTATAGGGAAATTTAATTTACAAAACCCTTTTACTTTACATAAAGAAAGTATAATAAAAGGTGATTTAATTTATTTGTTTTCTGATGGTTTTATGGATCAATTTGGAGGTGAAAAAGGCAAAAAATATAAAGCATCTAATTTAAAGAAATTCCTACTATCAATTGAGAAAGAATCCATAGAAACACAAAATAAAATGCTTTCTAAAGAGTTCAATCGTTGGAAGGGAGACTTAGAACAAGTTGATGATGTTTGTGTAATGGGGGTAAGGGTGTAAATTTCTTATATTTATAATATGCAAAAACTCTTTTCGTTTTTCATAGCACTTTTTATTGGCTTTAGTTCTTTAACCCAACTAACAGACAGTCAAATTCATAAAATAGATTCTTTAAAAGAAATTGTTGAAACAACTTCAGATGATTCAGTTATAATAAATACTTTAATAGAATTAGATAATATCATTTTCCTAATAAATGACAATCAAGATCTTCAAATTAATTTACGAATAATTGATATCTGTGAAAATCATCTTATGATTTCTACTAAAACAGATAACAACATATGGTATTTAATAAAGTTATCCGCATCCTATAATAATATAGCTACTTATTATGAAAACAATAACAACAACAATGAAGCTTTAATATATTATATAAAAAGTTTAGCAATTGAGGAGGAAATAGGGAACAATAATTCAATTTCAATTACATGTAACAATATTAGCAACATCTATAAACAACAAAAAAACTATAAAAGTGCTATTGAATATCATGAAAAAAGCTTGATGATTGAAGAGAGAATGCGAATGGAATTAAAAAAGAATTTTGCACTTAAACAACAAGCTGATAGTATTGAACACGCTAAAGAAATTATCATTCAACAAGCAGACAACAAAGCCAATAAAGAAAAACTAAAAAATGAAGAACAAAGAAGAACAGGTCTATTAGTAATTGTAGGATTAATACTTGTATCCTTAGGAGTTGTATTTACTCAATTAAAAAAGACAAAGGCTCAAAAAATAGTAATAGAAGGTCAGCATCAAAAACTTAATCTCACATATAAAGAAATAACAGATAGTATTTACTATGCCAAACGTATTCAGGATGCATTAATGACTTCTACAGTATATATGAAAGATGTAATACCAGAAAGTTTTATTTTCTTTCAACCAAAAGATGTTGTGTCAGGAGACTTCTATTGGGTTTACCGCTCTTCTAAAGGTCAAATTTACTTCACTGTAGCAGATTGTACTGGGCATGGTGTCCCAGGCGCTTTCATGAGCATGATTGGAACATCATTACTCAATGAATTTATCATTGAAAATAGCATTGAAAATACTGCAGAGATACTAAATAGCATGCGAAAGCAGGTTATTAAATCATTAAAACAAGAAGGTATACAAGGAGAAAATAAAGACGGCATGGATATGGCGTTGTGTAAGTTTGATCCAAAAAATAATTCTGTTCAATATTCAGGAGCATATAACCCGCTAATTCATATAAGTGAAAATAAGATAAATCATGTAAAAGGGGATAATCAACCAATAGCATTTCATACTGGCAAAAATGAACCATTTACCAACCATGAAATAAAGCTAAAGAAAGGGGATATGCTGTACATATACTCTGACGGTTTTGCAGATCAATTTGGAGGAGTAAAAGGGAAGAAGTACATGACGGGTAAATTCAAAAAGTTTTTATTATCTATAAGTGAATTACCAATAGATAAACAGAAGTATTTAGTAAAATCAGAATTCACTAACTGGATGGGAGAAAACGAACAAATAGATGATGTTTGCGTAATGGGAGTGAGGGTATAAAAAAGCCCCATATATTCATGAGGCTTAAGTAAATGTATTGAATTAGGTTTTAATTTTTCAAAAAAAGGATATCATTTACCAATACTTCGGTAATATATCTTTTTTCTCCATTTTTATCTTCATAAGAACGGTTATTTAGCTTTCCTTCTATACATACCTGCTGTCCCTTAGCAAGATATTTTTCTGCAAGTTCAGCTTGTTTACCCCAAGCAATTACATTGTGCCATTGAGTATCTTTTATTTTTTCACCTGCACTATTTACATACATTTCTGAAGTAGCTAATGATATTTTAGCCATTGTTTTTCCACTTTCTAAAGTTTTGATTTCCGGATCTATTCCTAGGTTCCCGATCAACTGCACTCGATTTCTTAAATTTCTCATAATAATAGTTTTTATAAATTAATAAATATTTGATTTTTTGTCACATTTTCCGGAATCGACAACGCAAAGTAAAGAGCATAAAAAAGCAGGAGTCGGTTATTAAGTAATTAATATTCGTTTAATGTCATTTATAAACGACAAAAAACATATATAGTACTAATAATTAATTAGTTATAAAAAATCTAACTAGTTGATATTTGGATTTTTATGTTTCCACCTACGATGGCTCCATAACCAATATTGTGGATTTGCTATGATGTCATTTTCAATAGCATGTGTGAATAATGTAGTAATTTCTCCATGCTCAGTATTCAAAGGAGTATCGGTTATAAGCTTATATTCAACTTCATAATATCCTCTTTTGGTTTTATATATTGTAACATAAATAACTGGCCAATTATATTCTTTAGCATATTTTTCAACTCCAAATAAAACAGCAGTATCCTGATTTAAAAACTTTAGCCAAAAAGCTCTTTTAGGATTAGATGGGCTTTGATCAGAGCCAAATATTATTGCTTTAGGTTTACCATTTTTTTCAAATGTTTTTTTTGTTTGTTTCATTGGAACCAGATTCAGACCAAATTTTTCCCTTGAATTTTTCATTTTAACATCAAAAAATTTATTACTTAAGGGTTTATAGATACCTACACATTCATGTCTAGAGTAAAAGGGAACAGCTTGAGCACATATCTCCCAATTATTGATATGTCCGCCCACAAAAACAACTCCTTGACCCTTTTTTGCATATATATCAGCCACTTCTGGATTTCTAACTATAAGTCTTTTTTTTAGCTGTTTTTCTGAAATAGTAAACCCTTTTATACTTTCAACTATAAGATCACATAGGTGTTTATAAAATTTAGACATTATGTCATTATGCTCCTTGACATCTTTATCTGGAAAAGAATTTTTGATGTTATTATAAACTACTTTAGTTCTGTACCCGAAGACCTTATAAAGAATTAAATAAAGTAGATCTGATAATAAATACATCAAAGAATACGGTAATACTGATATAGGTATTATAATAAAATAAAACAGGATACGATTTGCCATGGCGGCAAATATAGGATTTCTATAGTTTTCTTAGATCAAGATTAAGAGTTGATTCTTTATAACAAGTTTCGTCACAATTCACTTCAGATCTTTGCCTTAATCTACCTCCATCTAATGCAATAACTATTTGTGTACCCACAGAATAATAAGCTTCACACGCATATCTATTTCCAACAGGTAAATAAAAATTTATCTCATCATTAACTGAGGCATAAACACCAACGGTATCCTTGTCTTCCAGATAACCATTGTATAAAATTATATATGTAGAATCATTACCATTTTGAGTTAACCTTACATCAACCCATCCAGAATCATAGGGTATAGACTGACAAGCCATTGTAGGATCACAACTACCATTATTATTAAGACAATCTGTTAATGAGAATGTCAGAAGTATAGTGAATATTAATAGATATAATTTTTTCATTAATAATAATCAGATTCATTTTTATAAGGAATTTCTCCATTATTATAAGTATTATCTGGCATCGCAAATATTATATTAAAAACAGCTTTAACATCAGAGACCTCCAATAGGTTATCTCTTAAATAACATAAACCAGCTTTAAAGAAAACCTCATTCTTTAAATTGAAACAAACACCACCCACAGGAACTATATTGAATAAAGTTTCTGCATTGGCCCTTGTGCCTCTATATTTACCCAAAAGAAAACCAACTTGGGTGCCTAGAAAAAATTGAGTATGAACATCATCCAAATCAAAATGAAAAAATCGTTTATCAAGGTCTATAGAAACAAAATATTTTTTTTCTCTGTATTGAGTAATTAATTGATCATTAACTTGAATCTGAGTTCTCTTATAAAATGGTCTAAATTGAAAGTTAAACCTAGCTCCCCACTCATATCCAAGATCTTCCATCCCTAAACTAAACCCATAATAATAATCCTTTAAATTAAATGTGTTATTAAAAATACTCAAAGCAGCAGCTGGTTGAAAACCTCTTTTATTATTATCAAAGCTTGTCTGTCCTATATTGAAAGTATAGATTAAAATAAATAATATGATTAAAAACTTTTTCACTTATCTAAAAATATTAAAATCATTTTATATTAGTTGAATTATTCATAGCTTATTTAATAAATCATTTAAATTGAAAAAAATTTTAGTCATAGATAATTATGATTCGTTTACCTATAACCTTGTACATTACTTAGAGGGATTAGGTGCTAAAATTAACATTTGCAGAAATAATGAGATAAACTGGGATCTTGTAGAAAACAATGAAAATATTTTACTCTCCCCAGGACCTGGACTTCCAGAACAAGCAGGTGATCTATTAAAATTAATTGACCGATGCTATCTATCAAAAAACATATTAGGTATTTGTTTAGGACATCAAGCTATAGCGCAACATTTCAAAAATGAACTTATCAATATTGAACCCGTCATGCATGGGAAATCTTCAAAATTATTAGTTCTAGATGATCGGTTTATATTTAAAACATTACCTAAAACATTTGATGTTGGACATTATCATTCTTGGAAGATCTTATTAAAACATGATTCTGTACTCATACCTACTGCAATTAATGAAAATGAGATAATAATGGCTTTTAGGCATAAAAAATTAAAATTATATGGCCTCCAATTCCATCCTGAAAGTATCCTTACAGAGTATGGTAAAAACATCTTAATCAACTGGCTAAAAATATGTTCCTAAATTATATTTATATTTAAGTCATCTAAAAAAAAATTATATGAAAAATTATCTCTTTTTCTTTTTTATCTTATTAGGCTTTGTAATTCATGGTCAACATGAATACAGCTCATTTACTGCTACAGGTAGAGGTGGAGCTACTAGCTTTGTGACAGATTATCAAGCAGTGGGAATTAATCCAGCTAACCTTGGATGGTCTGGCAAATATGAAGGCAAAAAATTTGCATTAGGTCTTAGTGAGTTTTCTTTTAGTGTTCATTCTGACGTTCTTAGCAAACAGGAATTAAGAGATGCTTTCACCTCTATGATAAGTGGAGATTCTTTGAGCACTTTTTCATATGATGAAAAATTATCTGCAGCTCAAGAGTTTGCTAACTCAGGTATGGCTTTAGATCTTGATCTAGGTTCCTTTGGTTTTTCTTATAACAATGAATCATTTGGAGGAATTGCTTTTAGAATTAATGATCAGATAAACTGGTATACAAGATTTAATGAAACAACCTCAGAGATTTTATTTCTTGGAAAATTAGCTCCTTATTTTGATTCTTTAATTTATGTTGACCCAACCACTCTTGACACATCTCAAATTGAAAATTATCAAGGAATGAGTCAGGACTCTATACAAAACATTGTAAGTGGCTTTTCAAATGCACCTGATCTTATTTCTGAATTAATTAATGGTAGCCATATATCTTTTTCATGGTTACGTGAATATAACCTTTCCTATGGCCGACAAGTATTTGAGATTGATGACAAATTAAATATTTATGCTGGTATTGGTCTTAAATACATGCAAGGTTTTGGATACATGGATATCAAAAGTGAAAATAATGAGCTCTCTGCCTTTTCTTCAATAAGTCCTATATTTCCTATTGATTATGGGGGAGCTGATTCATTAAATCCAAGCACTGTTGTTCAGCCAAATGGCTCTTTTATGCCAAAACCTGTTGGTAGCGGTATGGGAATTGACCTTGGATTAAGTTTTTTAATTGCTGATAAAATCAAAATTGGACTAGCATATACAAATATTGGATCAATGACATGGTCTGGTAATGTTTATACTGTAAATGATACTACTATTTATGATACTGAATCAGCTGGATTACAGAATTATAGTGTTTTTCAACAGCTTGGTGATGTTGTAGGTGATGAAGGTTTGTTTGAATGGGTTGGTCTTCAGGAGAAAAAAGTAAAATTACCGTCTACATTTAGGTTAGGTGCTAGTTTCAAGATCCAAGAAATTGCTGAATTAGGGTTAGATATAATTGTTCCTACTAATGATGGTGTTGGAAATTTTGAAAAAGTTGTACTTGGTTTTGGGGGAGACCTTTATCCAATTCCATGGCTAAGGCTATCTGCTGGTTTTTTAACTGGTGGAAATTATGATTTTCAAATTCCAGTTGGATTAACAATTGTAATCCCAGATGGTAGCTGGGAAGCTGGTTTTGCCTCAAGAGATGCCATTACATTCTTTTCACAAAATGGCCCTACACTTTCATTAAGTATGGGTTTCATGAGATTTAGATTTTAATATATTTAAAAACAAATTCTGTTTTATATTTTCTTGATTTGATTACTAACCTTAAATTTGTGGCTTAAAATTTTAAGGCTGTTCAATGGATATTCCAAAAATATATGATCCTACTGTTACTGAAGATAAATGGTATACTTACTGGATGAATAATGGTTTTTTTAACTCAAAACCAGATAATAGAGAACCCTATACAATTGTTATTCCGCCACCAAATGTAACTGGAGTTTTGCATATGGGACATATGCTTAATAATACAATTCAAGATGTTTTGGTTAGACGTGCCCGTATGTTAGGGAAAAATGCATGTTGGGTACCTGGCACTGATCATGCTTCTATTGCAACTGAGGCAAAAGTTGTTCAAAAGCTAAGGCAGAATGGATTAAAAAAGAGTGATCTTTCTAGAGATGAATTCATGCAAGAATCTTGGGATTGGACCGAGAAACATGGAGGTATAATTTTAGAACAATTAAAAAAACTTGGAGCTTCTTGTGATTGGAACAGAACAAGATTCACTATGGATAAAGACTATTACAGTAGTGTCATCAAAGTATTTTGTGATCTACATGATAAAGGTTATATATACAGAGGAGAAAGAATGATTAATTGGGATCCTCAAGCAAAAACTGCTTTAAGTGATGAAGAGGTATTTCACAAAGAAGTAAATTCTAAGCTATATTATGTAAGGTACAAAATAAAAGGATCTAATGATGAGTGGCTAAACATTGCAACTACAAGACCTGAAACTATTCTTGGGGATACAGCTATATGTATTAACCCTAAAGATAAAAGGTATCTCCACCTCAAAGGCAAAAAAGCAATCGTACCATTGATTAATAGGGAAATTCCTATAATTTTTGATGAATATGTTGATATGGAGTTTGGTACAGGTTGTTTAAAAATAACACCCGCACATGACACTAATGACTATGCTATAGGAGTTAAACATAAACTTGAAATCCTAAATATTCTAGATGAAGATGCTAAATTAAATGATACTGCTCAATTATTTATTGGAATGGATCGATTTGATGCAAGAAAATCTATTGAAAAAGAATTAGAGCAATCTGGCTATTTAATTAAAGTTGAGGATCATATAAATAAAATTGGCTTTTCTGAAAGAACAGATGCAGTAATTGAGCCTAGATTATCACTTCAATGGTTTTGCTCAATGAAAGATTTAGCTCAACCT
>PVBE010274399.1_pt1 | contig 39682 bp, 31 predicted proteins | sample 1631181 | NCBI WGS metagenome assembly PVBE01 (sample SAMN08397723, study PRJNA350692) | Marine metagenome, whole genome shotgun sequencing project. | isolation source: water | place: Pacific Ocean | collected 2012-04 | reverse complement strand
CTGGTGAACTCCCGAAGGGCGGGCCTCTCAGCGTTCATCTGCTGCGTTGCTTTCGCTTGATGGAGCGCAGGCTACGACGGCGCAAAAGCGCCTTGCATCTAAACGCTGAGAGACCCGCTGCACCCGAAACTTAACCCTGGTCGAGGTATTAGATGAACAAGCGTCGTCAGCGAAAGAAAAGACTCCCCACCCAGGCCATCGAGCTCGATATTCAGCGCTTGAGCCATGATGGCAGAGGCGTGGCCTCTATAAATGGCAAGGTGGCATTTGTCGCTGGCAGTCTGCCGGGAGAGAAGGTATCTGCCAGATATACCCGTAGGCGCAGCCAACTGGATGAATTGCGGACGGAGGAAGTTCTGGCAAGCTCCGCCGAACGTATTACACCAGCGTGTGAATTTGCTGCGCTGTGTGGTGGTTGTTCCTTACAGCACATGGACCCTGCAGCACAGATAGCCTTCAAGAGAGCAGTGTTGTTAGAAAAACTGGAACATGCAACCGGTCTTACTGAAGTTGATATAAAACCACTAACTACACTTTGCGCTGATCCCTATCACTATCGTAATAAGGCACGGCTAGCCGTACGTTTCGTGGCCAGGAAGGGTGGGGCACTGGTTGGATTTAGAGAGAAGCACAGCAATTTTATCGCTGATATGAATTACTGTTCAGTGCTGGCAAAGGAAGTTGCCGACCTGCTCGAACCGCTGCGCCGCTGCATTAGTGGTTTGCAAGCTTGTGACAATATACCCCAGATAGAAGTCGCGGTAGGAAGAATTTCTACGCACAATCAGGTGGCGTTGGTTATTCGCCACCTGCTGCCGCTTAACGATAAGGATTTAGCTGTATTGCAGCAGTTTGGCGATCAACATCTGTGTGATATCTATCTGCAGTCAGGCGGCATCGACACTGTAATTAAACATTGCCCTGAGGATGAGGTACAAAGACTCTATTACAGGTTAGAGGAATATGATTTGAGCATGGCATTTCATCCCATGGACTTTACTCAGATCAATAGCGAGATAAATCAGCAAATGATTCCGTTGGCGATTCAGCTTCTGGATTTGCAAGCAGAGGATACTGTGTTGGATTTATTTAGCGGATTGGGAAATTTCACTTTACCTGTTGCGACTCGCTGCAAGCAGGTAGTGGGGATTGAAGGGAGTGAGGCAATGGTAAGTCGTGGCCAGGAAAATGCCCTGGCAAATGGCATCAGAAATGCGACATTTTTTACCGCCAATCTATGTGAGACTATTACCGGGCAGCCATGGGCCGGTCAGCACTATGATAAAATACTGCTCGACCCGCCGCGATCCGGTGCGATAGAAATCCTGGATCAAATCACTCGGTTAGGTGCAGAAAAGATAGTATATGTCTCTTGTAATCCAGCAACCCTGGCAAGAGATGCTGCCAGATTAATTAGTCAGGGTTATCGGCTGATGAGTGCGGGAGTAATCGATATGTTTCCACATACCGCGCACGTAGAATCAATTGCTCAATTCGAGCGCGTTGGCTGAGTATTCACAAACTGCTTGAAAACGTGGTGTTAGACAATGGATGAAGAAATCACTGACAACGTTACAGCGATAGAAAAACTGTTAACAATCATGAGGCTGTTGCGTGACAAAAAGCATGGCTGCCCCTGGGATCTTGAGCAGACCTTAAAGTCATTGACTGTCTATACACTGGAAGAAGTGTATGAAGTAGTCGATGCGATTGAAAATGACGATATGGTGCAAGTGGAGGATGAATTAGGTGATTTGCTGTTCCAGGTGGTGTTTTACACCCAGATAGCATCTGAGGAAGGGTTGTTTGACTTCGGCAGCGTGGCTGATGCAATTACGCAGAAGTTAATCCGTAGACACCCCCACGTATTTCCGGCGGGAAAAGTAGAAAATTTTGGCATTAAATCGGAGATATCTGCAGATCAGGTGGTTGTTAAGTGGGAAGCAATCAAGCAGGCTGAGCGGGATGAGAAAATAGCAAAAGGGGGACTAAAGCATCTGGATCAATCTTCCAGTGTATTAAATGATATACCCTTGGCACTTCCTGCTCTGGAACGGGCAAAAAAATTGCAAAAACGCGCGGCTGCCACGGGATTCGACTGGCCTGAGCTGGCACCAGTGCTGAATAAGTTGAAAGAAGAAACTGCCGAGCTGGAAAATGCGCTGACCAGTGACTCTCAGTCAGCCATTCATCATGAACTGGGTGACGTGCTGTTTTCGGCGGTGAACCTGGCCAGACATTGCAAGATAGAGCCGGAGAGCGCGCTGCGAGATGCAAGCAAACGCTTCGAGCGGCGTTTTAACTACATAGAACAGACTGTGCGAGAGAGCGGGAACAAACTAAACGAGTTGACTCTGGCACAAATGGACAGTCTTTGGGATAAAGCCAAGCAAAGCGGGCTATGATTACCAGAATAAACATTATCGAGGATTTAACACATGAGGATTATTCTTTTGGGAGCGCCGGGCGCCGGTAAAGGTACGCAGGCACAGTTTATCACTGAGAAATTTGCCATACCCCAGATATCCACTGGCGATATGCTCCGCGCTGCAGTGAAATCCAGAACTGCGCTGGGATTGCAGGTTGACGAGGTTATGACATCGGGTGGCCTGGTTACCGACGAAATAATAATCGCCCTGGTAAAGGAAAGAATTCAGGATCCGGACTGTGAAAATGGTTTCTTATTCGATGGGTTTCCCCGTACTATCCCCCAGGCTGCCGCTTTGGTAGAGGCCGGAGTGGCAATCGATGTGGTTTTGGAAATCGATGTAAGTGATGAAGAAATCGTGAAGCGTTTGAGTGGCCGGCGGGTTCATCCGGATTCAGGGCGGGTTTACCATATTCTGTACAATCCGCCAAAAGTAGAGAACCTGGATGATGTAAGCGGTGAGCCGCTGATACAACGAAAAGATGATACAGAAGATACGATAGGAAATCGCCTGTCTGTTTATCATGAGCAAACAGAACCGCTGGTCGAATTTTATAATGGCTTGAATGCAGAAGGGCATGCGCTCAATGTCATAAGAGTCGATGGGATGGCTTCTGTAGATTCAATCAGGGATCAGGTGATCGCGGTACTGTCATAAACCAAACCATCCGGGCTGAAGCCTGAGTTATTACTCAGGCTTTTTTTATCTGCAAAAAAGTATTGTTCAACGATTCACAAACAAACCTGCGCAATTGCAAGTTAGCCAGCCGCTGAACAACAATCAAACCAACATCACTGTGATCTTTTTACCACAGCAAAAACCCAACAATTAAAATGTTGGCAACTATTTGGCAACAAATAGTCAATAAATTGCCTCATGTTTTCTTAAAGTTTTTTAGTTAACTAGCGAAATAATGAATTGATGCCATGTTTAAGTGGATTTTTTGCATGGGCTGAATAAAAAGGAATTTTCTAAATCAGTTTTTGTATTCAGTATGCTGTAAGCCGGATAATTTTTATGCTATGTTGCCGGCAAGCAGTGGGTACAATTGTTAAGAACTTAAGCGGGCACGATTCATAACCTAGGAGAGAAACGAGTATGGCTAAAGTTAAAGCAAAAAAACGAAAAGCACCTGCTAAGAAAAAGGCGGTAGCTCAAAAAGCTAGCAGTCCGGCTTCAGAAAAAGCAAATGCAGCTCTAGCAAAGTTGCAGAAGGCGGCGGCAGCTCAAGCTAGGAAAGTAGCTGCAGCTCGAAGAAAAGCAGCTAGCACAAAGAGAGCCGCAGCTAAAGGGAAAAATGCAGCCAAGAAAAAAGCGGCAGCTGCCGCTGCTAATGCTGCACGCAAGGCTGCCGCGAGAGCTGCAAACATCAATGCCAGAGTAAGATTGTCCAAGGCCAGAGTGAGAGCAGCCGAAGCAGCTGCAGCAGCGAAGGCAAGGAAAGCTGCGGAAGCTGCAAAGGCTGAAGCAGACCTGGCAAAAGCGCTTAAGGCATTTACCGCCAAGTGGAAAAAGAAGATAGCCAAGGCAGCTGCAGCCAAAGCCGCTAAACAAGCCAGGAAGGATGCACTTAAAGCCAGGATAGCAGCCAGGAAGGCGGCAAAGAAAGAAAAAGCTGCGGCCAGAAAAGCTGCAGCAAAAGCCAAGGCTGCAGCACGTAAGGCAGCCAAGAAGAAGCCAGCCAAAAAGAAAGCAACAAAGAAAAAGGCAGTAAAGAAAAAAGCACCGGCCAGGAAGAAAGCGGCCAAGAGGAAAAAAGCGACTACAAAACGCCGCTCTGCGGCAAAGAAGGCTTCCCCCAGGAAAGTAGCAAAGCGTAAGCCAGCCAAGAAGAAGACTGCAAAGAAAAAGGCAGCCAAGAAGAAAGCTGCCAAGAAAAAGGCTCCAGCACGCAAGAAGGCAGCTAAAAAGAAAGCGGTGAAGCGTAAAGCAACGAAGAAGAAGGCTCCAGCACGGAAGAAAGCTGTAAAGAAGAAGGCTGCCAAGAAAAAAGTAGCTAAAAAGAAAGCTGCCAAGAAAAAGGCGCCAGCACGTAAGAAAACTGCGAAAAAGAAGGCCGCCAAAAAGAAAGCGCCTGCTCGCAAGAAGGCAGCTAAGAAGAAGGCTGTAAAGCGCAAGGCTGTTAAGAAGAAAGCCCCCGCTCGCAAGAAGGCGGCCAAGAAAAAAGCAGCAAAGCGCAAGCCAGCCAGGAAGAAGGCACCGGCACGTAAGAAGGCTGCCAAGAAGAAAGCAGTAAAGCGTAAGCCAGCCAAGAAGAAGGCACCGGCACGTAAGAAGGCTGCCAAGAAGAAAGCAGTAAAGCGTAAGCCAGCCAGGAAAAAGGCACCGGCACGTAAGAAGGTAGCCAAGAAGAAAGCAGTAAAGCGTAAGGCGGTTAAGAAAAAAGTGCCCGCTCGTAAAAAAGCAGCAAAGAGGAAAGCTCCAGCACGGAAAAAAGCGGCCCGCAGGAAGAAGTAGGCCCTTTAGCTGAAGAGAGTAACTTTAGCCAAAACATCTACCGCTTGTTGTGCTTCAAACAGGTGGTAGATGTTTACTCCTAGATGAATCAAAATCCCTCTTGAATTTATTCAAGGGGGATTTTACTTTGGATAAAGCGATGCACTTTTTATGAGCGCTCAGTTGGTATATGACTAATTTGCTGGCTATAGATACCTCCTCGTCAGTTTGTGCCGTTGCATTGGCAAGAGGTGAGGAGTACTTCGTTAGATTGAGCACGCACAGGCGAGAGCATGCACAACGGATCCTGCCGATGATAGAAGAGATAGTGATTGAATCCGGTGTTAAGCTGGCCGAGCTGGATACTGTTGCGGTGAATGCCGGACCGGGTTCTTTTACCGGATTGCGAATTGGGATCGGTGTGGTGCAGGGTATAGCAAGTGCAAATGAATTACCTGTAATCCCTGTTTCCGCCTTGGCTTTAACCGCGATGTCTGCAAAAGCTCAGCTTGATGTTGATGCGCTTATGGTTTGCCTGAAAGCCAGAGATAATGAAGTGTATTTCGCCAGTTATCAGAGTTGTCAGGAAATTGGTGTGGTTTTAATTGGTGAAGAGCAAGTTTGTGCACCGGATTCAGTCTGTTTTGATTCCACATCCAGCAGCGGAAAAGTTTGGTATGGGATTGGTGACGGCTGGGAATACAGGTCTGAATTGGAGCGCAGGCTGGGATTTGAGTTGGCTGGTATTCATACAAATCTCACAGTCAATATTAGTGATCTGTGCCGCTTGGCAGCATATAGATACGCAAAGGGGCTTGGCGTAGATCCGGCGCAGGCACTGCCGAATTACCTTAAAGAGCAACTGGATTATTTGCCAGCTACTTAGGAACCCGTCTTGATCTACACCTGCTCTGTAGGCCAGAGATATTAAATAATTATTCAGAGGGTCCTTAAGTTAATATTAGTTTAATCTTTGGTGCCAGCCAGGATAGATCATAACAACAGGCCGCATAGTCGGGCTGAATATCATCGAGGTTTGCTTGGACGTAAGTTTTTTCCAAATTAGTTTTCTTGCAGTTTTGCAGGGACTGACAGAGTTTTTACCTATCTCCAGTTCGGGACACCTGATTTTGCCATCTGAGTTGTTTGGCTGGCAGGATCAGGGGCTTGTCTTTGATGTTGCTGTACATGTAGGTAGTTTACTTGCGGTAGTGCTCTACTTCAGAGAACAGTTGTTTACACTTTTGTTGGGATTCACCCGCTCCTTCGCCAAAGAGGGGCAAACAGAAGATTCGAAACTGGCCTGGTTGATTATCCTGGCAACAGTTCCTGCCGGTATAGCCGGGCTCTGGTTAAACGATGTGATAGAGCAGTATTCACGCTCGATATTAGTGATCGCTGTTTCTTCCATTGTTTTTTCCCTGTTTTTGTATTTCGCAGACAAGCCAGAGCGGGCTGTTAAGGATTTACATGAATTGACCTGGAAAACCGGCCTGTTGATCGGGATAGCACAGATGCTGGCACTTATCCCGGGTACCTCCAGGTCAGGTGTGACAATGACAGTGGCACTGTTGTGTAATTTAACCAGACCAGCCGCTGCGCGATTTTCATTTTTGCTTGCGGTACCCATCATTGGCATGAGCGGTTTGCTTAAGTCGATCGAACTGTACGCTGTGGGCACATCTGGATCGGAATGGCTAATGTTGTTCTATGCGGCTGGATTGGCTGCAGTGGTAGCCTTTGGCTGTATTCATTTCTTTCTGCAGTTAATAGAGAAAGTCGGATTTCTCCCCTTTGTTATTTATCGTCTGGGGCTAGGTGGATTACTCCTCGGGATTTACTTTATCTGACTATGAAACCGAATCAGATAGCTATCGTCCTGTCCTGCTCTGACAGAGAAGAAGAAAGCATTCAACTTGCACAACGCCTGGACCTGCCGCTGGTTTCATCCAGAGAAGAATTAACCGCGGAGTGCAAGTTTTATATTGCTTATGGCGCCGAGGGGCTCAGTCTTTGCATGACAGGCAAGGCAGCACCGGGTCCGGTACGGGTTGATTTTAGTGATCCCAGATTGCAGTACCGGATCGGTGATGCAACAAAATCCCAGGGAATAGTTAAAGCCGTAGGGCTTAAGGGGAGCAAGCATCCGGCTATTCTCGATGCTACAGCAGGAATGGGTAAGGACGCCTTTCTTTTGGCGAGTCTGGGATGCCGGGTGCATATGCTGGAACGTTCAGCAGTAGTACACGCCCTGCTTGAAGATGGACTCCAGCGAGCCCGGGTGGACCTCGATAAGCATTCTATTGTGTCACGGCTAAGTCTGGAGCATGGCGAGTTTGGCGCCGATTTACAGTGTGATAGTAAAGTAGATGTAATTTATCTCGATCCGATGTTTCCTGATCGTACTAAAAGCGCTCGGGTAAAAAAAAAATATGTTTGTATTACAGAAGCTGCTTGCTGGCGAGCAGCAAAATGAGAAGCTACTGGTCCAGGCATTGAACTGTGCAAGAAAACGAGTTGTTGTAAAACGCGCAAAAACCGCACCCCACCTGACAGCTATAACACCCGATATCGAATTCAAAGGATCAAGTAGCCGATATGATGTCTATCTTACGAGTAAAGGCGCCTCTGATTAATCAGAGGTGCCTTAAGTTAATAACTTTTCTATTATCGCCTGATAGATGCTGGACAGTGTATCCAGATCTGCAATTGCAACACATTCGTTCACTTTGTGGATGGTGGCGTTGCATGGGCCTAGCTCAATAACTTCGGCGCCAGCGGGTGCAATGAAGCGACCATCTGAGGTGCCTCCAGTGGTCGAGGTGCTGGTTTGTCGTCCGGTAACAGATTGTATGCTCTGACAGACTACATCTAACAGCTTGCCATGGCTGGTCAGGAATGGATTACCCGACAACTGCCAGTTTAATTCATAGTTTAGATCATGCGAATCGAGCACAGCCTGAATCCTTTTTTGAATACTTTCGGCATCGATTTCGGTAGAAAACCTTATATTAAACTCAACAGACATGGAGTCAGGGATAATGTTATTAGCACCACTTCCGGCGTCGATACTGGCTATCTGAAAACTGGACGGAGGGAATGCCTCGTTGCCCTGGTCCCATTTAATCTGGCAGAGTTCGTGCATAGCTGGCACACCCTTATGTATGGGGTTTTTTGCTAATTGTGGATAGGCGATATGACCCTGGATTCCATTGATTCTCAACATGCCGTTTAATGAACCGCGCCGGCCAATTTTAACTACATCCCCAATATAGGTAGAGCTGCTGGGCTCCCCCACGATGCAGTAATCGATGTGCTCATCCTGTCTGTTTAATTCCTCAATAACTTTGGCAGTGCCATTTTCGGCAATGCCCTCTTCATCACTGGTGATAAGGAATCCGAGCCGGCCTGAGGGCTGCGTGTATTCCAGATGGCGTTCACAGGCGGTAACCATGGCTGCCAGACTGCCTTTCATATCGGCTGCCCCGCGGCCATACAGGTATCCATCATGTTCAGTAGCAGAGAAGGGAGGATAGGTCCAGTCGCTTGCTAATCCTGCTGGTACAACGTCTGTATGGCCTGCAAATACCAGAATGGGGCCACTTCCACCGTATGTAGCCCAAAGGTTCTTCACGTCCTCAAAAGCCAGGTGTTGAATATTGAATCCAAGCGCCTGCAATCGGCTGGCCAGAACTTCCTGACAGCCCCTGTCATTGGGAGTTACCGACTCCAATTCAATAAGTTGCCTGGTAAGATCTGATGTTGCCGACATAAATGCCCTGCTCAATACACTTCAATTATCGCGTTCCGCCAGACCTGAAAGGATGTGCCAGACGGTCTTGGCTTAACTGAATTACTAGTTATGGCTGTGCAGTTCTTCATTGAGGGTAACTGCATTATTAAGAGGAACGCATTCTACTGCTCCGCTCAGGGAATTGCGTCTGAAAAGTCTGTCAGGGACAGCGGAGAGCTCCCGTGCTTTAACAGATCGATCGATATTACCTGAGTTATCAAGCACATTTACCTTGGTACCGGCTGTCACATAGAGGCCCGCCTCGACTATACAACCATCTGCCAGGGGAAAGCCGACACCCGCGTTCGCACCAATGAGACAGTTCCTGCCAACGGAAATAATTTCGCTGCCGCCACCTGACAAGGTGCCCATGGTGCTGCAGCCACCACCCAGATCACTGTTTTCTCCCACCATGACACCTGCCGAGATGCGGCCTTCAATCATGGCCGGACCTTCAGTTCCGGCATTAAAATTTACAAAGCCTTCATGCATTACAGTGGTGCCTTCGCCAAGATACGCACCCAGTCTAACCCGGGCCGTGTGCGCTACCCGTACTCCGCCGGGTACTACATAGTTGGTCATCTTGGGGAATTTGTCGATTGACATGACTTCGAGTACCTGACCTTCCAGACGCGCCGCTAACTGTTGCCCGGGGAGATCATGCAGATCGATTGCACCCCGATTGGTCCAGGCGAGATTGGGCAGGATCCCAAATATGCCCTCCAGGTTAAGTTCATGGGGCTTGGCAAGTCGATGTGATAGCAAATGCAGCTTCAAGTAGGCTTCAGGTACGGAAGCTGGAGCGTCGTCGGTGCACAGCGCAGTTACAATCAGAGTATTTGTTGCGCCACTGAGCTGCTCGACCACCTGGCTTTGTTCATTTGACCCCGCTGCTGCCAGTATTCCGGACAGTTCGTTCAGTGTATCGCGGTCCAGTTCTGCATAGCCATTTGTACTCGCGCCCAATTGCATGGCCTCAATCGCCGCGTCAGTCCAGCTGCTGGCTGGATTAGCCACAGGAGCGGGATAATAGACCTCTATGATGTCTCCCCTGGAATTCTTTGTTGCTATGCCAAATGCAAAAGCATGTAAAGCGGATGAGCTCATTTATTAATCCTGTTCAGATGACTTACTGGCTGTATGTGCAGATGTGAATGACCGTGTTGTCTTCGCTGAAACCGAGCAACCACTGCTCCAGCCATTTGCGCGTTTTTCGGATAGCGTCGCAGTTGTTGATACCGTAGAGTGTGATCATGTTATCAGAGGTTCTCTCAATGGATGAGCACTAATTTGCAATCCGATCTGCCAATTGTTTCTTTAATTCTGTCTCCAGATCGAGAATTTCCTGTTGATCGGTTATAGGCCTGTCTGTGTGGTCGGTGATAAAAAACAAATCTTCAACGCGCTCGCCCAATGTGGTGATACGGGCATCTTTCACATTGATTTGTTTGCCCGCAAAAACTTTACCAACACAGGCCAATATTCCCGGTTGATCGGGGCAATTGATTTCCACCATCGAATAAGGCTTGTCCTCTGTATTGACCAGTGCTGTCTCTATGTGTTGACTGAAGGACTTCTTTTTTCTCTCTTTGCGCCATTTAATCGGAGCGACGACCTTGTTGCTGCTTAAATACTGAGTGAGAACAGATTTAATCTGCGCGATTTTTTTAGGATTGTCGCCAACCGGTTTGTCATTACTCTCCAATACAGTATAGGTATCGATACAATAGTCGTTCGCCGAAGTAAAAATTCGCGCGCCCTGGATATTTAAATTGAGTTTTTCAAATGCTGCAGTACTGTTGGCGAAGAGGAAATCACTGTCTCTGGTATAGATAAGAATTTGGGTGGCACCTTCAGCGCTATTTCCCAGCCGCCCCTGAATGGAAATCAAGGGATCTTCGTTATCAAACTTGGCAATCGCTTCTGTATGCCATACGATATTGGACGCAGATTCCCTCAGGAAGTATTCATCAGCCGTATTTTCCCAGATTGCCTTGATAGTCTCTTCGGCTAACCCTTTGTCCAGTAGTTTCTGCAGAACCGTCTGTTGCTTGTCTGAGATGCGGTCCTGTCGATTGCGTGGCTGTTCCAGGCCTAATCTCAGCGCGCGCTTGGTGTTGAGGTAGAGCTGCCGTAACAGCGTGGCGCGCCAGGTAGTCCATAGTGTGGGATTCGTAGCGCAGATATCGGCAACAGTCATGGCGTACAGATAATCCAGATGCAGTTTGTCGCTAACCTCCCCGGCAAATTCCTGAATCACCTCGGGATCATCTATATCCTTGCGCTGGGCCGTCATGGACATGACCAGATGCTTGTTCACCAGCCAGCAAACCAGCTTGGTATCCCATTTGCTCAGTTCGTGTCGCTGGCAGAACTTTTCTGCATCTGTCATGCCCAGGATGGAGTGATTGCCGCCACGACCTTTCGCGATATCGTGGTAGAGCGCTGCTATGTAAAGTGGCTCCAGTTTGGGCAGATTATGCACAATATGGGCAGCAACGGGGAAATTTGTCTTTGCCTCCGGCCACCGGAATCTACGCATGTTCTCGATCACCTGCAAGGTGTGTGCATCCACGGTATAGATGTGGAATAAATCATGCTGCATCTTGCCGATAATTTGTCCAAATTCGGGTAGATAACGTCCCAGTATGCCATAGCGGGACATGCGTCTGAGTCGCGTAACCAATTGATGTGGAGCCCGAATCAGCTCCGTAAACAGTTTGATATTTTGCGGATCTTCGCGGAAGGCATCATCTATCAGACGCCGGTTTTCGCGCATTAGTCGAATCGTCGATGCCCGTATACCCTTAATGTCGGGGTTCTGTCCAAGCAGTACAAAAATTTCAAGTAAAGCATACGGAAATCTCTCAAACAGCGATGCATCGACTGCCTGAATATAGCCGTTTCTAATCTGGAAGCGGTCATTTATCGGCGTTATTTTTTCCCGTTCCCCGGCTCGCAAAATTACCTCGTCAAGGTGTTGTAATAACACATCATTAAGTTCGCGAAGACTCGATACGGTGCGGTAGTACCGCTGCATCAGTTTTTCTACGCCCAGGCTCTTTTCATTATCTGTATAGCCAAACAAGGTGGCCAGTTCCCGTTGCTTGTCAAAAAGCAGGCGATCTTCACGGCGACCTCCAATCAGGTGCAGACCATAGCGCAGCTTCCACAGAAATTGCTGACCTTTGTTGATGGCAGTCTCCTCAGAAGGAGTGATGAATCCAAGCCTTGCCAGATCATGGAACGATCTGACGCCGAAGTGACGGTTAGCCACCCAGGCGATGGTCTGAATGTCGCGAAGCCCACCAAGAGATGATTTAACATCAGGTTCCAGCTCATAATCGATGTCTTGACTTTTCTCGTGCCGGGCGATTTGTTCGTCCCATTTGGCACGCAGGAACTTTTTAATCGGCCAGACACTTCTCGCCGTTGTGGCTTTCAACATGGCGTCTTGCAGTTTTGTTGGTCCGACTATGGTACGGGATTCCATCAGTGCGGTTGCCACGGTGATATCTCTTCGCGCTTCCTCTTTGCACTGTCTGACTGACCTCACACTGTGTCCGATTTCCAAACCAATATCCCACAAGAAAGTCAGGAACCGCGTTATGCTGCCTGCATAGCGGTAGTTGCGGCTCCTTTTTGTCAGGATCAGCAGATCTATATCGGAATGTGGGTGTAGTTCTCCACGCCCATATCCGCCGACAGCGACGAGGCTAATGTTCTGTTCATCCGGCCATTCAATTCTATTCCAGGCAAATGTCAGTATCTGGTCTATCACCCAGGCTCTTCCGGTTACAAGATCAACAATATCTTCATTGTTTCTATAACGCTCTTCGAGGACTGTGCTTGCACTCTGAATGGCTTCACGAAACAGGAAAATAGGCTTTTTAGCGTCCGCCAGTTGCTCGGCAAATTGCTCTGCGTCAAATAATTTGGCAAACTTTTGCGTCGTGTCGATAGGCTCAGGCATGGCGAGGAACTAAATAGGGTCGAAGTTTAAAAGTGTTCATCAGGGCGCAGAGTAAGGATTTCATAACCATCGCCGGTAACAGCGATCGTATGTTCCCATTGTGCAGATAAGCGTCGGTCTTTGGTGGTGACTGTCCAGCCGTCCTTTTTTGACAACTTGGTGAAACGAGTACCGGCATTTAACATTGGCTCTATGGTGAAAGTCATCCCTTCTGCTACCTTGGTACCGGTATCGGGTTTCCCGTAGTGTAGCACCTGGGGTTGTTCGTGGAATATCCTGCCAATCCCGTGACCACAGTATTCCCGCACAATTGAATAATTATTGGCTTCACCATGTTCCTGAATCGCATGGCCGATGTCCCCCAGAGTAATACCTGGCTGTACCACTTTGATAGCTCTGTACAGGCACTCCTGAGTAATTCTGACCAGGCGTTTAGCATGACTGGGGACCTCACCAACACAAAACATCTCACTGGTGTCGCCATGGAAGCCGTTCTTGATCACCGTAATATCGATATTGACGATATCGCCGTTTTTAAGGATCCTGCCGTTGCTGGGAATACCGTGGCAAATCACATGATTGACTGAAGTGCAAATCGATTTCGGAAAGCCGTTATAGTTAAGAGGTGCCGGGATGGCTTTCTGCTCTTCGACGATATGCTGATGACAGAGCCGATCCAGCTCGCCTGTGCTGACGCCAGGTACTACATGGGGGCGAATCATATCAAGTACTTCAGCGGCCAGTTTGCCAGCAACGCGCATGTGCACCATATCTTCAGAGTTTTTAATAGGGATATTCATCAGCTTGTGGCTTGCTTTGAGGAAAGTTGACGCATTCATTAACCGGGTTGGAAAGGCCAGCCTGGGCATTCCACTATATTCACGAGCACACCCTGAACGCGATATCCCGGTGTGAAACTCTGGGCAACTAGGGCACCTCTGAATAACGGGGTTAGCTCCCAGCGGGGCATAAAGCACTCATATGCTAGGCGTGTTTTGAAGCTAATGGCCTTAGCCCTTAGCGAGAAGCACAACGACGCAGATGAGTGCTTTATGCCCCGCCCGAAGGGGCTTCCAGGCGAGCCTGCCCTCTTCGTTGTCACTTTTTGGCGTACGGACGTATGCCTGCAAAGTGACGTCTCGATGGCAAGCTCGCCTGAAAGCCTGAGAGCCAACCCCGTTATTCAGAGGTGCCCTAACTAAATGTCCAGGGCGGACATTGTAAATCAGACCATCATTGAATGACAGGGGTCTGCTGCGTGTTCGACTCCGCTTACAGCATGGTCCGCTGATTGGCATTGTTGGCGACAGATTTACTTTAAGTCCGCCCAGCTTTGTGGTATAAATCGGCGCGCTTTTTAGGTGCACAATGCAAGCTGTATCAATGGCTTGGAATATTAAATAACGTCGCACATACACCGTCACATGTGTTTTGGGTGCCCCGGCTGCACAGCAGCAAGGGTTGAACCATGGGGTGTATGGAGGCCTAACCCAAAACTGAAGGACAGATTATGACTGTAAGTATGAAAGAAATGCTTAAGGCTGGAGTGCATTTCGGTCACCAGTGTCGCTACTGGAACCCCAAGATGGAGCCTTATATATTCGGATCCCGCAACAAAATCCACATTATCAATCTAGAACACACCGTTCCTGCATTAAACAACGCCCTGGAAGAAGTAACCAACATGGCGGAAAAGAAGAGAAAAATCTTGTTTGTTGGTACCAAACGGGCGGCAGCAAAAATTATTGAGCAAGAGGCCGTGCGTGCCGGTATGCCCTTCGTAAATCATCGTTGGTTGGGAGGCATGCTAACAAACTACAAAACCATTCGCGGCTCCATAAAGCGTCTCAAGGACCTGGAAATACAGGAGCAGGACGGTACTTTTGAGCAGTTGACCAAGAAAGAAGCACTCATGCTAAAACGCGCCAAAGAAAAATTGGAGCGCAGTATTGGTGGCATTAAGGATATGGGTGGACTACCAGATGCCCTGTTTGTTATCGACGTCGATCACGAGAGGATAGCAGTCACCGAAGCGAATAATTTGAAAATTCCGGTTATTGGCATCGTGGATACAAACAGCAATCCAGATGGTGTGGACTACATTGTCCCGGGCAATGACGATGCGATTCGTGCAATCCAGCTTTACGTAACGTCTATAGCTGAGGCCTGTATTGAGGGGCACGATAAAAGTCTGGCAGCTGGGGGGGGCAGCGAATTCGTTGAAGTTGACGACCTGGATGCTATTCCCTCTGACGACAGTGCCCAAGTCGAGCAAGTGGCAGCAGACACCGGTGCCGATGCACCAGTGGAAGCCGACGATAGTGAAGTTAGCAGTGATGCTGAAGTAGCTGAGGCAAAAGCAGGAGCTGATGGAAGCGAAGCAGCCAGCGAGGCTGAAACGGCAGAAGGTGCAAAAGAAGAGGTTGAGAATGCAGCCGATACAGAAAAGGCAGCCAGGACAGCAACAGAAGGGGTAGCTGATACTGGCGAGAGTTCTGCTGGAAAGGCTGAGCAAGCTGCAGCTTCAGAGAAAAAAGAAGTAACCAAGAAAGCGCCGGCCAAGAAGGCACCGGCTAAAAAGGCTCCAGCTAAGAAGGCTCCAGCTAAGAAGGCTCCAGCTAAGAAGGCTCCAGCCAAAAAGAAAGCCCCGGCTAAGAAGAAAGCTCCAGCGAAAAAGAAGGCCGCAACCAAGAAAACGGCCGCTGAGTAAGGCTTTATGTCAGAACCCCACTGGCTGGCGACATTCTAATTTTATGGTAATTAAAGGGGGCGGTGAGCCCCCTTTTTTCAGACAAATATTGAAAATGTTCTTTGGAGTATTTCAGGAAACAATTTGAGGCGATAGACATGACAAATATTACAGCAAGCATGGTTAAAGAATTAAGGGATAGAACCAGCTTGGGAATGATGGATTGTAAGAAAGCATTGGCGGCAGCCGGTGGTGATATTGACAAGGCAATTGAAGATCTGCGTAAAGACAGTGGATTGAAAGCTGCGAAAAAAGCGAGCCGCGTTGCAGCACAAGGTACTGTACTCACCAAAATTGCGGGAGATGGTAACTACGGGGTAATTATTGAGGTAAATAGTGAGACTGATTTCGCTGCCCGGGATGAAAACTTTCGAAAGTTTTCTAATGAAGCACTGGATCTGGCTTACTCCAATAAAACTGCCGAAGTCGCCGGACTACTGGAAGCCGGTCTGGAAGATGCACGCGAGGCCCTGGTGCAGAAAATCGGCGAAAATATTAATTTGCGCCGGGTGAGCCGCCTGGAGTTCGATGACGCAAATCAGGGTATAGTTGAGAGCTATGTCCACAACGGCAGTCTTATTGCTGTGCTAATTGCACTTAAAGGCGGCGACGAATCGCTGGCAAGAGATATAGCGATGCATATTGCTGCGGTAAATCCAATGGTAGTCAGGGCTGAAGACGTGCCGGAAGATGTACTGGCCAAAGAGACAGAAATATATTCGGCCCAGGCCAGAGAGAGTGGCAAGCCGGAAGAAATTGTAGAGAAGATGATAAGTGGCAGGTTACGAAAATTTGTCGCCGAAGTAAGCTTGCTCGAGCAACCCTTTGTCAAAGACCCCGATATCAAAGTATCGGCACTTCTGGCCGAAGCTGGTGCAGATATAGTCAGTTTTGTTCGTTACGAGGTGGGTGAGGGCATCGAGAAAGAGGAAGTAGATTTCGCCGAGGAAGTTGCAGCACAGGCCAAGCAAGATACGAGTGGGTGATCCTAACTCAGAGGCCCCCTAGTCAATGCCGAAACGAGAACGCAAGTACAATCGTATTCTACTCAAGCTCAGTGGTGAAGCGCTCACTGGTGAGGCGCAATTTGGTATCGATCCTAAAGTCCTTGACCGCATGGCGGTTGAAGTAGGTCAACTGGTCGGACTGGGCGTGCAGATCGGTATGGTAATTGGCGGTGGTAACCTGTTTCGCGGTTCCGTATTGCACGAAGCGGGCATGGAGCGTGTTACAGGTGATCATATGGGTATGTTGGCTACCGTGATGAATGCACTGGCTATGCGTGATGCCCTGGAAAGGGTAAATATTCCCACCCGGATCATGTCGGCAATCCCCATGAGCGGTGTTGTCGAGCATTATGATCGACGCACAGCAATCCGTCACCTGGAAGCCAGCGATGTTGTTATCTTCTCGGCGGGCACAGGAAATCCCTTCTTTACTACAGATTCTGCCGCCTGTCTGCGGGGGATCGAGATCGATGCAGATTTAATTCTAAAGGCAACCAAAGTCGATGGCGTATATTCTGCCGATCCAAACAAGGATCCGGATGCAGTTAAATTTGATCGGCTGAGCTATGATGAGGTTATCGAAAAGAAACTGGGCGTGATGGACTTGACAGCTATTTGCCTCAGCCGGGATCATGCAATACCAATCAAGGTATTTGATATGAAGAGGGCAGGTGCACTGTTAGATAACGTCATGGGGAAACCTGACGGAACCCTGATCGATTAATAAACTGAGGAATCAAGAAATATGGTAAGCCTTTGTTAAGAGTTCTTTTATTTCTTGCAGTACGGGCGCTTAACCGGGTTTTCCGGCTAAGGCACCTCTGAATAACGGGGTTAGCTCTCAGCGGGGCATAAAGCACTCATATGCTAGGCGTGTTTTGAAGCTAATGGCCTTAGTCCTTAGCAAGAAGCACAACGACGCAGATGAGTGCTTTAGGCCCCGCCCGAAGGGGCTTCCAGACGAGCCTGCCCTCTTCGTTGTCACTTTTTGGCGTACGGACGTATGCCTGCAAAGTGACGTCTCGATGGCAAGCTCGCCTGCAAGCCTGAGAGCCAACCTCGTTTTTCAGAGGTGCCCTGACAAAATACAAATTGCTGACTAGGAGCAAAAGATGATTAATGAAATAATTTCTGATGCTGAACAACGGATGCAAAAAAGTGTTGCTGCGCTGGTAGAGGCATTAAAGAAAATTCGCACCGGCAGGGCCCATCCCAGTATCCTGGACTCAGTCCAGGTATCTTACTATGGTGCCGAGACTCCGCTGAATCAATTAGCGAACGTGTCCACAGAAGATGGGCGTACGTTAATGATTTCCCCCTGGGAAAAACCAATGATTAGTGAAATTGAAAAAGCGATTATGAAATCTAATCTTGGTTTAAATCCTTCTAACAATGGAAACACTATTCGTGTGCCCATGCCAGCGCTAACCGAAGAGACCCGCAGGGATTTTACCAAGCAGGCCAAAAATGAGGCTGAACATTCCAGGGTTGCCATTAGAAATATTCGACGCGATGCAAACTCTGATTTTAAAGACTTGCAAAAAGAAAAAGAAATTAGCGAGGATGAACAACATCAGGCCGAAGATCGGGTGCAAAAACTAACGGATAAATATGTTGCCGAAGTTGAATCTATTTATCATGTCAAAGAAGCAGATTTGCTTTCAATCTGATAACGACATATGAATAGCAAAATAATTTGACAATGATTTGGGCCTGTCAGGTTCACTTACAGATATGGAAAACATAACACGCGACACAAAGGAAAGCTTGCCACAGCATATTGCAATTATTATGGACGGCAATAATCGTTGGGCGAAAGCACGAAGCTTGTCGGCAAAATCGGGTCACCGTGCCGGTGCTGAGATTGCCAAAGATCTGGTCAATTCCTGTGTGAGGCGCGGCATTGGGTACCTCACGTTGTTTGCCTTTAGTAGTGAAAACTGGCTACGCCCCCACAAGGAAGTTCAGGGACTCATGGCGTTGTTTTTGGCGGTACTAAAACGTAATGAAATAAATCTATTACATAAGAATAATGTAAAATTACAGTTCATTGGGAATCGCGGTGATTTTTCCAAGAAGCTGCAAATGAACATGCAGGAAGTTGAAGAATTGACCGCAGCGAATACCGGTTTGAAAGTTGTCGTTGCAGCCGACTACGGGGGTCGCTGGGATATCGCCAATGCAGCTCGAGTTATTGCAGGCAAGGTCGCAGCCGGAAAAATGTCAAGCTCTGAAATCGATGTCGAGACTGTGCAGCAACACATCTGCCTTAACGACTACCCCGACCCGGATTTGTGTATTCGCACCGGTGGCGAGCGCCGGCTAAGCAATTTCCTTCTTTGGCAGTTCGCGTACAGCGAGCTCTACTTTACTGAGTGTTACTGGCCGGATTTCAACGAGCTGGAGTTTCAGTTGGCACTGGATGATTTTGCCCAACGTCAACGTAGCTTTGGTGGGCATAAAGAACCCAGAGCAATGGAAAACAAAAGTGCTTAAACAGCGAGTCATTACTGCAGTCGTACTGCTGGTAACACTGCTGTTGATTACTACTCAACTGCCTCCATTCGAGTTTGCTGTGGCTGTCGCCGGATTATTAATGCTGGCTGCAACAGAGTGGATCGGTTTTGTTGGTCTAAATGAGTTCAAATCCCGATTATTTTACTTGCTTACTCTGGTCGTGCTGGTCGTTGGCGCATTTTTTATGCTGGGAATTTCACCGTCAGCGGAAAGTTTGCCACAGGACCGGGTTGCAATAATTTTATTACTGGGCTTGCTATTTTGGTTTCTCATGTTCTTGCTGCTCGGTGGATACCCGGGAAATCAACGCACATGGAACGATAAGTCCAAGATAGCAACTATGGGCGTACTGGTGCTAATTCCTGCCTGGATCGGCCTGGTTCAGCTAAAATATCTACTCGATTCTGGTCTTCTGGTGGTGGGACTGGTCCTCCTTACCAGCAGCGTAGATATTGGCGCGTATTTTGCCGGTGTGTATTTCGGGGATACCAAACTGGTCCCTGCAATTAGCCCGAAAAAATCCTGGGAGGGCGTGTGGGGAGGGGCATTGTTGTGTCTGTTGGTTTCCATTGGTCTGATTTGGAGTTTTAACAACACCGTGTTAGGACTGGAACTGGTACATATATTGTTGCTGCTCCTGCTCAGCTTGCTGATTTCGATTTTCAGCGTTATAGGGGATTTATTCGAGAGCATGCTGAAGCGCAACAATAATCTTAAGGACAGCAGTAACTTGCTGCCTGGTCATGGTGGATTGCTTGACCGTATCGATAGCTTGTTGGCAGTTACACCGGTGTTTGTATTGACGCTGATGCTGGTGCTAGGTGGTGTACTGTGACAAACGACTGTGCTCCAGCAGTCATTACGATACTGGGTTCAACAGGCTCTATCGGTGAAAGCACATTAGACATAATCCGACAGCATCCGCAATACAAAGTGTTTGCCCTCTCCGCTCACAGCAATGTTGAAAAAATACTCGACCAATGCCGACAGTTTCAGCCTGAAATCGTAGCGATGGTGGATGAGGCTGCGGCAGATGATCTGCAAAAGCAGCTGCAAGCACAGAAGATTGATATTCAGGTTCGAGCCGGTGCTGCAGCGCTTGTGGAAATTAGCATCCACGAGAAAGTTGATACGGTGATGGCAGCTATCGTCGGATCTGCCGGACTGGAATCCACCCTGGCGGCGGTGCAGGCTTGTAAAAAAGTATTACTCGCCAATAAAGAGTCCCTGGTAATGGCAGGCGAGTTGTTCATGCAGGCGGTGGCAGATTCAGATGCCTGTCTGCTCCCTATCGACAGTGAACATAACGCTATTTATCAATGTCTACCGGAGTGTGGAGCGGGAAAGGCTCAAGTTGATTCCAGACTGGTAAAACGTATTATTCTAACTGCCTCAGGTGGGCCATTTCTTAACACGCCACTGGAAGACTTTGCCGCTATAACACCGGCACAAGCCTGTGCACATCCCAACTGGAAAATGGGTAAAAAGATTTCGGTAGACTCGGCCACAATGATGAATAAGGGATTGGAATTTATTGAGGCCTGTTATTTGTTTGGATTGGAAGCCAATCAACTGGAAGTACTTATCCATCCACAAAGCATCGTGCATTCATTGGTTGAGTACAACGATGGCTCAGTGCTGGCACAGATGGCAACTCCCGACATGCGCATTCCTATCGCGTATGGCCTCGCCTGGCCCCAGCGTATTCCCTCGGGTGCGAGTTTTCTGGATTTAAGTGAGGAGTCGGCTTTAGAGTTTCAGAAACCCGATCTGGCGCGGTTCCCCTGCCTGCAATTAGGCATGGACACCGCCGCTATGCGAGGCACTGCTCCGACCCTGCTTAATGCCGCTAACGAGGTCGCGGTTGATGCTTTTTTGTGCGGAAAAATCAACTTTAGCCAAATTGTGCTCATAAATGCTGAAGTTTTGTCGAAAATACCTTGTGAAACGGCAGCAACACTGGCTATTATTCAAGAGGCCGACCTGGTAGCCAGATCGGTCGCTAACGAGTTGATAAATAAGCTAAACTACTGATTCGGGCAATACCGAAAGTAAACCTGTAAATGATAATTGATTTGTTCATAAATGCCCTGGCCCTAATCCTTACCCTGGGCATCCTCGTTACCATTCATGAGTTCGGTCATTTTTGGGTGGCAAGGCGCTGTGGTGTTAAAGTGCTGCGCTTCTCAATTGGATTTGGCAAAGCAGCTAAAACCTGGGTAGGAAAAGACGGCGTCGAATACGTAATTGCCCCGATTCCTCTGGGTGGCTATGTAAAAATGCTGGGGCAGGAGGATGCGGCAGTCGTCACCCCTTCTGAGGTGCCTGCGAGTCAACGCCATCTGTCATTTGCATATAAACCTTTGTGGCAGCGTATGGCCATTGTTGCCGCCGGTCCGCTTGCTAATTTCCTGTTAGCCATCGTCGTTTTTTGGGTAATCAATATTAGCTTCGGTTTGAGTGGTATTGCGCCGATTGCCAGCAATGTCCTAGTAGATTCACCAGCCTATCAGGCCGGGTTGAGAGAGGGCGACGAGATAGTTGCTGTTGATGATAAGGAAACCATTGTCTGGCAACAAGTTACGCTGCAAATGCTTGCCAGGATGGGTGAAACCGGTGATTTAAAACTCACGGTTGTACCCGCAGGTTCGAGTGGCACTCGTGATTTAAATATTCCAATTGATTCCTGGTTAGGAGGTCAGACTGAGCCGAATCCAATTGCCGATTTAGGCATCGTGCAATTCGAAATACCCGCAATTATAGCGGGCGTGATAGCTGGCGGCCGGGCGGAGTCAGGGGGACTTCGGGCAGGTGATGAAATTCTCGAGGCCAACGGAACGCAAATCCGTGGCTGGATGCACTGGGTAGAAGTTATCCGCAGTAGTCCGGAACTCGATTTGAATGTTGTGGTCAAACGTCAGGAAATCGATACAGTTATACAATTGCGGCCGGCAACCGCAAGGCTGGAAGATGGCTCTGTCATAGGCAGCATAGGTGCCTATGTTCAGGAAACCAGCCTGCTTGAGTTGCTCCCGCCGGAGATGCGCAGGGAAATACGATTTGGAATAATCTCTGCAATCGTACCGGCTTTGCAAGAGACCTGGAATAAATCGGTCTTTGTATTAGGTTCGGTTAAGAAAATGGCCATTGGCTTGATATCTGTCAAGAATATCAATGGCCCAATAACAATCGCTCAGGTAGCGGGTGAAACAGCATCATACGGAGTGGATGTTTATCTGGGATTTTTGGCCCTGCTTAGCATCTCGTTGGGAGTGCTGAATTTGCTGCCGATACCTATTCTGGATGGTGGACATCTGTTTTACTACCTGATTGAGGCGATAATACGGCGACCAGTTCCAGAGCGGGTTCAAGCCTGGGGGTTGCAATTGGGCTTGCTGTTGATTTCCGGGATAATGGTTCTGGCTTTGTATAACGACGTAATTCGATTACTTTAAATAACGATAATTCGATAATCCTTTAATTGACCCGCCAACAAGAAAATTAATTAATCAGTTTGAGAATGCATTACAAATGAAGAAAATTGTTCTTTGCTTCCTTGTGGTTTTTGGTTTTTCCCACTCGTTGACAGCGCAAACTTTCACCGTCGCAGATATTATTGTCGACGGTTATCAGCGAATTTCACCTGGTGTTATTTACGGCCTTTTGCCTGTAGGTATTGGTGATCAGATAAGTTCAGCTACTTCCGCGCAGATTATCAGGGAACTGTCCCAGTCAGAATACTTTGATGAAATCGAAGTAGCTCGGGAAGGGAACATCCTGATAATTACAGTCGTTGAACGGCCCTCTGTTGCAGAGATTTCACTTGATGGCAACAGCCTTCTTTCTACCGAAGATATCCTGCAGAACATGGCTACCGCCGAGATAGCCGAGGGACAAATTTTCACCAGGCAGGCATTAGAAGTTATTCGCAGCGGGATACAGGACGTGTACTCTGGCAGAGGACGTTACGGGGCTACTGTGGAGATCGAAGTTGAAGAATTGCCAAGGAATCGTGTGGCTATAAGCCTGGATATTAACGAAGGTGAGGAGAGTCGGATTCGAGCCGTCAATATTGTCGGCAATGACGCCTTTCCGGAAGATGACCTGCTGTCTCTCTTTGAATTGGGTACCAAAAGCTGGTACCAGTTCTTCAGTCGTAAGGATCGCTACTCCCGGGAACAATTTTCCGGCGACCTGGAGCGGCTGGAGACTTTCTATCTAAATAATGGATACGTCGAATTTAGTATTGAATCCACACCTATTTCGATTACTCCGGACCGGGAAGAAGTCTATATCGCTGTCAACGTCAATGAAGGCGCGCAATACATTGTTAGAGAAGTTGATCTGGCAGGCGATCTTGTCGATGCAGAGGCGCTGCTCAGGGCAGCAATTTTTGTTCAGCCCGGGCAGATTTATTCGCAGGGACTGGTATCCGGAACTGAGGAAATCATGGTGCAGTTTCTTGGCAATTTAGGTTACGCATTTGCCGAAGCCACCGGCGTGCCAGAAGTGAACGAGGAAGATGAAACAGTAAGTGTCACCTTCTTCATTCAACCGGGAAATCGCACTTATGTAAATAGAATTAATTTTAGCGGTAACCTGGCTACTGCCGATGATGTGCTGCGAAGAGAAATGCGCCAGCTGGAGAGTGCTCCTGCTTCAAGTCTACAAATAGAACAGTCCAAGGTCCGCCTGGAGCGTTTGGGCTATTTCGAAACTGTCGAAGTGGAAACAGAAGAGGTTGGAGGAACTGAAGATCAGATTGATGTTAATTACGATGTGATTGAACAAAACTTCGGCGCAATCAGTTTTCAGATTGGAACAGGAGGTGGTGGTGATATTTTTCTGAGCACAAATTTACAGGCACAGAATTTCCTCGGCACCGGCAGGACGGTAGCCATAGGAGTTAATAAATCGCGCTTCCAAAGCGGACTCAACTTTCAATATTTAGATCCTTATTTTACGCCGGATGGCGTAAGCCGCGGTTTTAATCTTTTTGCTCAGAAATTTGAGTCACCATTTAATGTGTCTGATTTTAATACAACCACATTCGGTGGTTCACTCAGTTTTAGTTACCCAATAAACGAGGTCCAGGCACTCGGTCTGGATCTTGGTTTTACCCATACTGAATTGAGCACCGGTTTGGGATCAGTACAGGAAATCGCTTCCAGTCCCACCTTGTTCCCCGGAGTGGATCAGTACCTGATTACATCAGCCAACACAAACCCTTTTAATGGTCCGCTTGCCGACGCAATACTGGGTTCTGTGAACGATTTAACTATTGCACAACTGCAGCAAAATCCTGATCCGGGCTTTGTAGATCGGCACGGCGATACGTTCGACAACGTATCACTTACTGCAAACTGGATAAGGAATACACTGAATCGTGGACAATTGCCTAACGATGGCTCCCTGCATAGCTTGGGTCTGGAAGTCACTTTACCGGGCAGTGACCTGGAGTATGCCCGCCTTAATTATATCGGGGAGATGTACTGGCCACTGACCAGCGATCGATCCTGGGCGATTGCGCTTAAGGCCCGGCTCGGATATGGCATAGGCTACGGCGATACTGGTGAGTTGCCATTTTTTAATAATTTCTTTGCAGGTGGGCTGAGCGCCGCTGGTACGGTTCGCGGCTTTGAAGAGAATAGTCTGGGACCGCAGAGCACACCAGGTGCCCGCTATTTGACAACCTCCGGAGTCACCCTGTTAAGGGATGATAATGGCAACATACTCCGTGCGGACGATGGATCTGCCCTGGGTTTCAACAATGACTTTGCCTACCAGACCACTACTTTAGTCGATGATGTTGGAAATCCGGTACTGGATGCCAGCGGTAACGCGGAAATAGCTCTCGCTGTACAAAGTTTTTTCCTGGATGAGGATTTTGACAGTTTTGGTGGTAATATACTGACCACAGGCAGTCTGGAGCTATTATTTCCGATTCCATTTGTCCCTAATTCGAATCAAGTAAGAACGGCATTTTTTATTGATGCTGGAAACGTTTTTTCGACAAATTGTACAAAACGGCAAACCTTACTGCGAAATTGCACAGATTTTGATGCAGGGGAAATAAGGTACGCGGCGGGTTTATCGGTTACCTACCTTTCACCTTTTGGGCCTCTCACGTTATATGTGGCTAAACCATTTGGGAAAACTGGCGATGATACGAAGACATTTGATTTCACCATTGGCGCAGGATTTTAATTCAAGATTGAAGCGTATAGAATCCGGCCCGGTGAAATAGGTCGAATTGGAGAATGATTGTGAATATTACGAAAAAATTGATTATCTGTATTGGCTTGACTTTGCTGACTCAGGTTGGCTTTGCTCAAGATACCAAGATCGGAGTGATTAATCTCGAGCAAGCCCTGTTTAACTCTGACGCGGCACGAATTGTACAGGAGGGGCTGCAACAGGAATTTTCAGCCGATGAGGAGAGAGCGCAAACTCTTTCCGAAGAATTGATTGCATTGCAGGAAAAGTTCCAGCAGGACCAGGCTATTATGAGTGAAGACGAAATTCGACGAATGAACTCTGATGCACAAGACTTGCAGGTACAGTTACAGTTGATTCAGGAAAGAGTTCAGGCAGCACTACAGGAAAGAAACCAGGTATTCGTGGAAGGAATGAGAGAGGAGCTGGCAGCGGCAGTAAATGATGTTGTGGCGGAAGGTGGTTTTGACCTGGTGCTAAATGCTCAGAGCGTTGCCTACATGGCACCGGTGCTTGATATTTCTGCGAGAGTTACTGCGAAGCTGAATGAAAATTCACAAGCGGATAATTAAGGCTCAGTAAGCCAACATCAATACAAGGTTGGTGCCGGGTGAAACACAAAAAGAGTTACACACTTGGCGAATTGGCTAAGATTCTGGAACTTGAGCTGGTTGGCGACGACCGATGCGTGATTGATGGATTGGCAACTTTAAAAAGTGCCGGGGCTGGAAAATTAAGCTTCCTCAGCAATCCTGCTTATACAGAGCAATTGTCATCTTGTCGTGCTTCTGTAGTTATTATTGATCCGAAATTTTCAGACGCCTTTGCTGGCAATAAACTCCTTTCTACTCAACCGTATTTGAGTTATTCCCGTGCGACTGAAATTTTTAATACCAAACCAATCTCCAAGCCATCTATCCACATATCAGCAATCGTCGATGACTCGGCAAAAATTGGCGCATCGGTTTCAATTGCGGCCAATGCCGTAGTGTCTGCAGATTGCGTTATCGGTGATGGCTGCGCAATTGGCGCAGGCTCTATAATAAGCGAAGGATGCAGCCTGGGAGAAAATTGCGAGCTTTATGCCAATGTAACGCTTTACCATGGCATAACCTTGGGTGATAGAGTCATTGTGCACTCCGGGGTAGTATTGGGCGCCGATGGTTTTGGCTTCGCATTTGACGGAGAAAAATCCGTTAAGATCCATCAACTCGGCAGCGTTCGCATCGGAGACGATGTGGAGATAGGGGCTGGCACAACAATCGATCGAGGGGCAATCGAAGACACTATTATTGAACAAGGAGTTAAAATAGATAATCAGGTGCAGATTGGCCATAACTGCAAAATCGGCGCCCACAGCGTAATATGTGGCGCCACCGCAATAGCTGGAAGTTTCACAATGGGCAAGTATTGCACTATGGGTGGGGCATCTGGTGCACTTGGGCATATTTCTATTGCCGACAATGTTCAGGTAAGTGCCATGTCTCTGATTAGTCAGTCGGTCAAAGAAGCTGGTATGTATTCCTCTGGTACGGGGCAGATGAAAACCAGTGACTGGAAGCGAAACATTGTCCGATTTCAGCAGTTGGATAGTTTGGCAAAACGGGTGAAAGAATTGGAGAAACGTGCTGATAAAGTAAAAGATTCAGATGCTACTTAGCATAATGATTTATAAAATAGAGACTCGAGCCGAATAGATCTGGCTGAGCCCCTTGACAGAGAATGCAGGTATCGAGAATTATGGAATTAGATGTACAGGAAATCAAAGACTATCTACCGCAGCGTTTCCCGTTCCTGCTGGTAGATCGTGTACTCGAATTGGAATTAGGAAGGTCCATCAAAGCCTGCAAAAATGTCAGTGTAAACGAGCCGTTTTTTCAGGGGCATTTCCCCAACAACCCAATTATGCCTGGTGTCTTAATCATCGAGGCACTGGCCCAGGCCGCCGGTGTACTTGGATTTAAGAGTCAGGAGAAGAAACCTAAAGACGGCTATCTGTATTATTTTGTCGGTGCGGATGATGTTCGACTCAGGCGTCCGGTGGTGCCCGGTGATCAACTTATATTGGAGGCTACGGTCATCACTAACAAGCGAGGGCTCTACAAATTTAGAGGCAAGGCGTCGGTTGGCGATGAACTGGTTGGTACCATGACAATCCTGTGTGCCGAGAGGAAGATAGAAGTTGATTGATCCCAGTGCGCAAATAGATCCCAGTGCTGATTTAGCAAAAGGAGTCAAGGTCGGCCCGTGGAGTGTCATCGGGCCAAACGTTACTATCGGGGCAGGTACCGAGATAGCCTCCCACGTCGTCATTCGGGCTAATACCCGCATTGGTGAGGGAAACAGGTTATTTCAATTCGGTTCCATTGGGGAAGAGCCGGCCGATATGAAATTCGCTGGCGAAGAAACCTGGCTCGAAATCGGCGACAACAACACAATTCGTGAATCTGTTTCCCTGCATCGAGGCACTGGTGTCGGTGGCGGAATTACCCGAATCGGTAACAATAATCTGCTTATGCCACATGTCCATGTCGCCCACGATTGCCAGGTTGGAGACAATGTCGTATTTGCCAATTATGCCGCAATATCAGGACATGTCCTGGTCGATGACTGGGTGATCCTGGGGGGATTTACCGGCGTAAGACAATTTATAAAAATCGGTGCCCATGTCCTGGTTGGTGCCATGACCTATATTCATAATGACGTGCCGGCGTATATCATTGTAAGTGGTCAACCGGCAGCAGTGAGAAGCATTAATTCCATCGGTCTCGAACGACGCGGTTTTGACAAGGAAACAATTTCTCAGCTACGCACTGCATTCAAGATTATTTACAAACGCAACCTGAGTTTGAAGGAAGCAATTGGGCAGATTGCAGAGTTGGAAGGAAATAGCGAGGCATTACAGCCACTGATCGATTCGCTGGAATCTTCTGAGCAGGGCATAATCCGCTAGCCTCCGAATAAGTCGTATCAACTCATCGAACTTATCCGATCTATGAAAAGACCTATGCGCTTTGGACTTATAGCCGGAGAAAAATCAGGTGATAACCTGGGGGCTGGTTTAATTGCTGCCATCAGGGATCAGTTTACGGATGTCGTGTTCGAGGGGATCGGTGGTCCTGCCATGCTGGCGCAAGGATTCAGGAGTCTGGCTCCCATGGAGCCACTCTCTGTCATGGGCTTTGTCGAACCACTGGCACGTCTGCCACAACTTCTCAAGATAAAACGGACAGTACAGACACACTTCATTAACCACCCTCCTGATGCGTTTATAGGCATTGATGCACCCGATTTTAATCTACTGGTGGAAGCGGTACTGCGAGATAAAAATATCCCTGTTGTTCACTATGTCAGTCCAAGTGTCTGGGCCTATCGCGAAAAACGAATTCACAAGATCAAACAGGCCGTCGATCTGATGTTGACACTGTTTCCGTTTGAGACCGGAATCTACCAGCAACATGGCATTGCCGTTAAATGTGTCGGTCATCCGTTGGCCGATGCAATCGGATCTGAGGATGGCAAGACTGCCGCACGAACTTTATTGGGTCTGGCAGGCGCAGAAAATATCTTAACCCTGATGCCAGGTAGCCGGGCCGGGGAAATACAGCGTCTTGCCCCCACATTCATCGCAGCGGCGAGACAAAGCCTGCAACAAAACCCGGAGCTGGTGTTTATAATACCCTGTGCCAGCTCGGCACGAAAACAGCAGATCGCCGCTATGCTGAAGAATACCGAGAGCGATAAATTTGTGCTGCTTGATGGGCAAGCCCAGGTCGCGATAAGCGCGGCCGATATGGTCGTGTTGGCCTCAGGTACCGCAACTCTTGAGGCCATGTTGCTCAAGCGACCGATGGTCGTCTGCTACAGAATTGCGGCTCTGACCTATTTATTTGCTTCCCGTATGATAAAGATTCCTCATTTTGCCCTGCCAAATTTATTGGCCGGCAAACAACTGGTGCCTGAATACATACAAGACCGTGTGACTGTGCCTAATCTGCTGGCTGAAATTAACAAGTTCTTCGCAAATCCGGCCAGCTCGGATGACCTGTTAGCAGAATTCGAAGTCATCCATAAATCCATCCGGTTAAATGCCAATCGGCAAGCGGCAGATGCGGTATTAAAGTTTGTCGGTGCCCTGGAATCCGATAGCCAATCCTGAGGTACTCTGAATTTTGCAATTCGACCTGGACCTGCCTAAGCCAGACCCTGGAATAAGGATTATTGCTGGTACCGACGAAGCCGGCCGGGGACCGCTGGCCGGGGATGTAGTAGCCGCCGCCGTAATACTGGATGAGATGTGTCCAATCATGGGGCTCGATGATTCCAAGAAGCTTTCCGAGCGCCAGCGTAATGCCTGTTTTGCCCAGGTGGTGGAAAAAGCCCAGGCCTATGCCATAGCACGGGCAACTGTGGCGGAGATCGATCAATTGAATATTCTGCAAGCAAGTATGTTAGCCATGCAGCGTGCGGTTGAAGCTTTGCAAATTCAGCCACAGTTCGTGTATGTCGATGGTAACCGTTGTCCCCAATGGCAATACCCATCAGAAGCCATAATTAAAGGCGATTCCAGAGTCCAGTGCATCGCGGCCGCGTCTATACTGGCAAAAGTGACCCGCGATGCTGAAATGGTTAAATTCGATAAACAATATCCTGGCTATGGATTCGCCCAGCATAAGGGCTACCCAACCAAAGCCCACATACAGGCGTTGCAAACGCTTGGACCCTGCCCAATACACCGTGAATCTTATGGACCGGTTGCTGCAGTGCTTTCTTGATTGATCGCTACAGGATATGATAACGACGTTGTTATAATTACCAACAGTCACAAATACGAACAGGCGAACATACGATGATGAATTTTTGCACCAGGCATGACGCAGTAAAAATAGCTTCTATTGTTCCTTTACTGTTTGGCAGCGCGCTGACGCTGGCAGCCGAACGCACTTCCCAGTCCTGTCTGAGTATTAATACACTTAATCTGCCCGCTGCAGAGATAACCCTTGCTGAGGTAGTTAGTGCAGGGGGATTTGTTCCTCCATCTGCAACTGGGGGAGTTCAGGCGCGTAACCGGGTTTATCAAGCCTTGCCGGAATTTTGTCGAGTGGCTATTACGCTAACGCCTTCTACTGATTCAGAAATAAAGATGGAAATCTGGCTACCCTCTACTACGTGGAATGGCAAGTATCTGGCGATAGGTAATGGCGCGTTTACCGGAAATGTGCGTTATACCTCGATGGTAAATCCGCTGACCCGTGGTTATGCCACCAGTTCAACGGATACGGGGCACCTGGGTAATACCGCGAGTTTTGGACTTGGGCATCCGGAAAAAGTGATCGATTTTGGCTGGCGGGCGGTGCATGAGATGACCGTAACCTCTAAGGAGATAATTTCCGCCTACTACGAGGCAGGTCCGCAATACTCCTATTGGAATGGCTGCTCTGCCGGTGGCCGGCAGGCCATGAAAGAGGCGCAGCGGTTTCCTGGCGATTACGATGGCATCATTGCCGGCGCCCCGGGACTTGACTGGACCGGAAGAGCAGCCGCATCGCTGCGGGTTGCTCGAGTCCTCGAAGCCAATGAGTCTGCGCGCCTGTCAGCGGAGCAGCGGGAACTTGTGCATCAGACTGCTCTCAATGCCTGCGACGCCGACGATGGTGTAAAAGATGGCGTTATCGGTAAACCGCAGCAGTGCAGTTTTGACCCTGCTGTGCTGCAGTGCAGCAGTGGTGAATCTGTAGCCTGTTTAACATCAGAGCAGGTTAGCACTGTGCAAATGCTTTACTCTTCCCCGGTTAATCCTGCTACCGGTCGAGCAATCACAGGGCTTTTACCGGGTAGTGAGCTGGGGTGGACCGATCTCGGCTGGACTCGCTCAGCAAGGGATACTGGAGTGGAGCAATTCAAATATCTAGTCTACGCTGATCCTGAATGGACTACAGACCGCTTCAATTTTGCCATCGATATCGCGAAAGCAGAGCAATCCGATAATGACACACTGAACGCACTGAACCCTGACCTGCAGCCATTTTTTGCCCTTGGGGGTAAGCTGATTCAATATCATGGCTGGAGTGATCCGCAAATCTCACCAGCTAATGCCACGCAATATTATCAACGCGTGGCTGATGCACTGGGTGGGAGAAACAAAATTGACGCTTCCTACCGCTTGTTTATGGCGCCGGGTATGGGCCATTGTGCTGGAGGAAACGGGCCAAACAGTTTCGATATGGTTTCAGCCCTGGAGGCATGGGTCGAGAGAGGAGAGGCACCAGATAGTATTTTGGCTGTGCATCGAACCGATGGCGAAGTGGATCAGTCTCGACCACTCTGCCCCTTCCCTGAGGAGGCGACATACATTGGCACCGGGAGTACCGATGAAGCGGAAAATTTTGTCTGCCGAGCACCGTAGAGAGTAGACACGGTTTAACAGAGACTGACGGAAGCGGGCGAAATATTTGCTGCCCCAACCGCGCTATGTTGACCTTTTCCGGTAAACATTCTGGCGTAAAAAGAGTATATTGTTATCATTCTTTTGAACTGGTAAGCAGCGTCATTCCATGCCTGAAAATTCATCCCAAAAACACGCTTCACCACCTTTCATTCATCTGCGCTTACATACCGAATTTTCCATCAGCGACGGATTGGTTAGAGTCAAGTCTCTCATACAGCGATTGCGAGATTTGTCGATGCCGGCTGTTGCTGTTACCGACAAGGCAAACCTCTTTGGACTGATTAAATTTTACAGCGGATCAGTGAAGCAGGGCCTGAAGCCTGTGTGTGGATGCGACATTCTCGTGGCGGATGATGTAAACAAAGTCGTGACGCGACTGGCACTGTTGGTAAAGGATCAGACTGGCTATCTCAATCTAACTGAGATGATTTCCAATCTTTACACGGAAAATCCGGGTCACAGCCAGAGGCTTGTCTCCAGGTCAGAATTGCAGGCTCATTCGGAGGGCCTGATTGCGCTATCTGGCGGTCTGGAAAGTGATATCGGAAAAGCGCTTTCGGAAAACGATTTGGAGCACGCGGAAACTCTGCTTAAACGGTGGCTGAGTATTTTCCCTGACAATTTTTATCTTGAAGTACAGCGAGTTGGCAAAGAAGGGGAAGAAAAGTATATCGACGGGGCGTTGGCATTGGCGCATCGTGTAAATTGTCCGGTAGTAGCAACCAACGATGTGTGCTTCATCGACGCAGACGATTTTGAAGCCCATGAAGTACGGGTCTGTATTAATGATCGACGCACCCTCGATGATCCGCGCAGGCCGCGTAACTATACTGCACAACAATACCTGCGCAGTGCTGACGAAATGGCTGAGCTGTTTGCTGACATTCCGGAGGCGCTGGCAAATACAGTTGAGATTTCCAAACGTTGTAACCTGGACCTGAAGCTCGGCACGCCCTGCCTGCCAAATTACCCCGTCCCCACAGAAGTTGGTCTGGAAGACTACCTTTGTTCTTTAAGCTCCGATGGCCTGGAGCGGCGCTTGCGGGGCTTGTATGACCCATTAGCCGAGGAATATGCCGGCAATTGCCAACCCTACCGGGAGCGACTCGAACTGGAGCTTGGCACTATCAATCATATGGGATTTGCCGGCTATTTCCTTATCGTCATGGAATTCATTCAGTGGGCCAAAGACGAGGCTATCCCGGTAGGCCCGGGACGTGGTTCCGGTGCAGGTTCGATTGTTGCCTGGGCTCTGGGAATTACTGAGCTGGACCCGCTGCGCTATGACTTACTGTTTGAAAGATTTTTAAATCCAGAGCGGGTTTCCATGCCGGATTTCGATGTGGATTTCTGTATGGAAGGCCGTGACCGCGTGATTCAGCACGTTGCCAGTATTTATGGCAAAGAGGCGGTTTCACAGATAATCACATTTGGCACCATGGCCGCCAAGGCGGTAGTCAGAGATGTGGCCAGGGTTCAGGGCAAGTCATATGGTCTGGCCGACAAGTTATCAAAACTCATCCCCTTCGAACCGGGCATGACACTGCAGAAGGCATTCGAAGACGAGCCCCAATTGGGTGAGTTTGTCGGCAGTGATGAAGATGCCCAGGAAATTATGGAGATGGCCCGCAAGCTGGAAGGAATTACCCGCAATGTAGGCAAACATGCGGGAGGTGTAGTCATCGCACCGACCAAACTTACTGACTTCACAGCATTGTATTGTGACGAAAACGGACACGGTCTGGTTACTCAATTTGATAAGTATGATGTTGAAACAGCCGGCCTGGTTAAATTTGATTTTTTGGGACTGCGCACCCTGACCATCATCGACTGGACCATCAAAATGATTAATGCCCAGGAAAATCTTACCGGTGCGCAGCAGATTGATATCGCTACTTTGCCACTGGATGATGAGTCGGTGTATCGCTTACTGAAAAAAGGAGAGACAACGGCGGTATTTCAGCTCGAATCCCGCGGCATGAAAGAGCTGATCAAAAGGCTTAAGCCCAGTTGCTTCGAGGATATAATTGCCCTCGTAGCCTTGTTTCGGCCTGGCCCATTGCAGTCGGGAATGGTGGATGATTTTATTGACCGCAAGCACGGGAGGGAGCCGGTGGTGTATCCTCACCCGGATCTGGAGCACGTGCTGTCGAACACTTACGGGGTAATTCTCTATCAGGAACAGGTGATGCAGATTGCCCAGGTTCTGGCCAGTTATACACTAAGTGGTGCAGATATTTTGCGCAAGGCCATGGGCAAGAAGGATCCGGCAGTAATGGCGAAGCAGCGCGATTCATTTATGGACGGAGCCAAGGCTCGGGGCATTGACGAGGAGTTGGCTGGCACAATATTCGACTTGATGGAGAAGTTCGCAGGTTACGGTTTCAATAAGTCGCACTCTGCTGCCTATGCGCTGGTCTCTTATCAGACTGCCTGGTTGAAGACTCACTACCCGGCGTATTTTATGGCAACCGTGTTATCTGCCGATATGCAAAACACGGACAAAATTGTGACGCTGATCGATGAATGCCGTTCCATGGAGTTGGAAATAGTTCCACCGGATGTGAACCTCGGGCAGTTTAATTTTACCGTGACGGACCAGGGTAAAATTGTGTACGGTCTGGGTGCGATCAAAGGCCTCGGCGAGGGACCGGTTAGCGCCATCATTCAGACCAGGGATGACGCCGGGCATTTCACCAGTTTGTTGGATTTATGCCAGCGCGTGAGTGCCCAGAGTGTCAACAAGCGAACCATGGAAGCACTCATTAAATCTGGTGCACTGGACCGGCTGGTCGGCCACGATGTCGATTATGCACGGGCCATACTCACGGCCACGATCGCGGATGCCATACAAGCAGCGGATCAAAGCAGTCGCAATCTGGAGGCAGGACTGGATGATCTGTTTGGTGAAATAACACCGGTTAGCACATCTGGCAATGGCGATACAGGGGGCTGGGCAGACAAAAATATTCGACCCTGGGCCGAACAACAACGACTCGCTGCAGAGAAGGAAACACTGGGGCTCTATCTATCGGGCCATCCAATCGATGAGTTTATTCCCGAACTGGCTCATATTACCCGCAGCCGCCTGGCCACGCTGCGACCGGAACGGGGTACTCAATTGGCTGCCGGACTGCTGCATTCGATGCGCACCGCGAAGAGCAAGTCAGGGGAGACCAGGGCCATTCTGGTGCTGGATGACCTCAGTGGCAGATTCGAGATCACGCTGTTTCCCAGGGAATACGAAAAATACCGCGATACGATCCAGATAGATCGGGTCTTAGTGGTGGAGTGCACAGTCCGGGTAGATGATTATGATGGCACCATGCGCGGCCGCGGCAAGCGGGTGATGACACTGTCTGAGGCGCGCCGAAAATTTGTCCACCGCCTGACTGTTAATCTCGAGGCAAATGGACTAAAGAAGGGGTTCTGCGAACATTTAGCCGATATTCTTGCTCCCTACCGCCCCCTGCTGCAGTCAACAAGCCCGGTTTCCCTGCCTGCCGCCGATAATGATGCAAACTCTCCCGGCCAGGGCGGCACTGCTGATGCCGCACAGCAAGACCGTTGCCCGGTAGTAATACAATATGAACGATCGGGCTCTCGAGGCTGTATAATGCTGGGAAAGGAATGGGCGGTTTCACCCAGTGATGACCTGATACAGAAACTGCGCCGCGAATATGGCAAGGACAAGATAGTGCTGGATTACAACTCGGAACGAGTTAATTAGGGCACCCCAGTATGGATCCCAATTATTTGGAATTTGAGCAGCCAATTGCAGAATTGGAAGCAAAGATAAGTGAATTACGTCTGGTCGATTCAGATAGTGAGATAAATATTAGTGAGGAAATTCAGAACCTCAAAGACAAAAGCATCAAACTGACAGAGAAGATCTATTCCAATCTTTCGCCCTGGCAAGTCTCCCAGGTAGCACGTCATCCGCTCCGACCCTATACGCTGGATTTTGTCGAGCATATATTTACAGATTTCAATGAACTGCATGGTGACCGACAGTTTGCCGATGACAATGCCCTGGTTGGCGGCATTGCAAGAATCGATGGCAGGCCTGTAATGGTAATAGGGCATCAGAAAGGGCGTGGAACGAAGGAAAAGGTCAGACACAACTTTGGCATGCCGCGACCGGAAGGTTACCGCAAGGCTCGGCGCCTGGTGCGCCTGGCCGAACGCTATAAACTTCCTGTATTGAGCTTTATTGATACACCTGGCGCCTATCCGGGAATGGATTCAGAGGAGCGTGGTATAAATGAAGCCATCGCGGAAAACATGGCGATGATGTCGAAGGTCCGTACCCCCTTGATTGCAACTGTTACCGGGGAGGCTAATTCAGGTGGTGCCATTGCTATCGGCGTGTCCGATCAACTCAATATGTTGCAATATTCAACCTATACTGTGATCACCCCCGAAGGCTGCGCCACTATCTTGTGGAAATCATCCGAGTTTGCTTACGCTGCGGCGGAAGCGATGGGTGTCACTTCCGAGCGTCTGGAAGAACTGGGAATAGTCGATCACACCATTGTCGAACCGCTCGGTGGTGCCCATCGCGATGTGGCTGCCATCTCGGCGAATATCAAAGCGGCCTTGATAGACCAGCTTGAGCGCCTCACGGTAATGGATGTGGATGACCTAGTGGAAAGGCGTTATAAGCGCTTGATGAACTACGGCATAACCAGTTAAATACAGTTCTAAAGCAGGTGATATTCAAAATACAGTCCAGCGAATTCCGCTGGCATGCCTACACGTTAATCTATAGTGTCCATGACTTTCTCTCCGGATAAATTGCTTCAAAGCCTTAGCAGCCTCGACGGTTGTAGCAATTACTGCGTTGCTCTCAGTGGTGGCATGGACTCGGTAGTGCTGTTGCACGCCCTTGCGGAATTGCAGAAGAGTGGGCGCTTGCCCGACACGCAGAAATTGTCAGCAATACACATTAATCATCAACTCAGTGATCGGGCCGCAGCTTGGCAGGTGTTTTGCGAGGAGCTATGCAGTACCTTGAATATAGCGCTATCGACAGAAAAAATTGCGGTACCCAGGGATAGCGGAGAGGGATTGGAAAGTGCCGCACGGAGTGCGCGCTATGCTGCCTTTGCGGCCCACCTGGAGCCCGGTGATGTGCTGCTGCTGGCCCATCATCTGGATGACCAGATGGAAACACTGTTGCTGCGTTTAATGCGCGGTTCTGGCCCGGGCGGACTGGCTGGAATTCCTCTACAGCGGGAGTTGGGAAAGGCACGGCTGTACCGGCCTTTGCTCGCCTATTCCAGGCAGCAGCTCAAGGACTACGCGGCGCAGGCCCGGTTGCACTGGCAGGAGGATGACAGCAATCAAAACGTGGACTTTGATCGTAATTTTTGTCGACATGAGCTATTACCTCTTATTCAAACCCGGTGGCCATCCTATCGAGAAAGCTGGACCAAAGCGGCCCGGTTGGCTGGGGAAGCGGATCTGTTGCTGACTGAACTGGCCCAGCTCGACCTGGATTCTGCAGTGGGTAGAGATGCCTCGGTGATTGATCTTGCGGCTCTGTTGAACCTGAGTCAGCCACGCCAGCGAAGTGCGCTGCGGTTGTGGTTACTGGATGGTGGCGTTCCTAACTGCGGCTGGAATATGTTGCAAAAGCTGACAGGCGAGCTGATTCCTGCAGCGGACGATGCAACCGCGGTCTTTCAGGGTGAGGAGTTTCAAATCAGGCGGTTCAGAAATCGGCTCTATCTGTTACAAAGCCTGCCTGTCGTTAAATTGCCCGGGCATGTGGAGTGGGATGCAAATAAGAATCGTTGTTTCGCGCTGAGTGCTAACGGTTCGCTCAGTGCTAACAAATCCATTGGAGTGGGTTTAAAACTGCAAGATTGCGAAACGCTCGCGATTCGCTATCGTGAGGGAGGCGAGGAATGCCAACTCGCGGGCCGGCCTACCAAGTCGTTGAAGAAATTAATGCAGGAGTATCATCTGCCACCCTGGCTGCGGGATCGACTACCACTACTCTTTATAGATCAGGACCTCGCCTGTGTACCGGGTATCGGTGTGGCTGAGAAGTTCAGCGTGGCCGCTAACCAGCCGGGACTTGCCATTGTCTGGAAACAACCCGATCTAAGGTACGAAGCAAAAGAAATCTAGCAATTGGTGGAATAGCCGGGCCAGGGTGATGGAAGAACAGATTGTGATTCAAACACCCTTCTGGTAGGCTGTAATTCCATCTGCAGGCGGTAGCAATATAGATGGGATCTCGATGACACGATATATCTTCATTACCGGTGGCGTGGTTTCCTCACTGGGCAAGGGCATTACTTCTGCATCCCTGGCGGCTATCCTAGAAGCCCGCGGCTTGAATATCACTATGTTAAAGCTCGATCCCTATATCAACGTGGATCCGGGTACCATGAGTCCGTTCCAGCACGGCGAAGTATTTGTCACCGAAGATGGTGCCGAGACCGATCTGGATCTTGGTCACTATGAGCGCTTTATTAGTACTACCATGCTGCAAAAGAATAATTTCACTTCCGGTAAAGTCTATGAAGAGGTATTAAAACGCGAGCGGCGCGGCGATTACCTCGGTGCCACTATCCAGGTGATCCCTCATATTACTGACGAAATCAAGCGACGCATAATCGATGGTGCCGGGGATGCTGATGTGGCGCTGGTTGAAATTGGCGGTACGGTTGGTGATATCGAATCGCAGCCATTTCTGGAAGCTGTGCGGCAACTGAAAGTCGAACTGGGCTCGGAACGGGCTTTGTTTCTGCATTTGACCCTGGTGCCCTTCATAGCAACTGCGGGTGAAACCAAGACCAAACCTACCCAGCACTCGGTGAAGGAGTTACGGTCTATCGGTATCCAGCCGGATGTCCTGGTGTGCCGCTCCGAGCAGGAAATCGACGCGTTGGCCCGCAAGAAAATCGCCCTGTTTACCAACGTGGAATTGCCTGCAGTGGTATCCCTGCCAGATACCGATTCCATTTATCGTATCCCCTCCATACTGGGCGCTGCCGGGCTCGATGACATCATCATCAGAAAATTCCATCTCGATTGCCCGCCCGCTGATTTTTCGGCTTGGGATCGTGTAGTGGAGGCGGCGCTGAATCCGGAGCGGGAAGTGAATCTGGCCATGGTAGGTAAATACATGGAGTTGCTGGATGCCTATAAATCCCTCAACGAAGCCATAATCCATGCGGGTATCCAAACACGTACTCGAGTTAATATTACTTATATCGATTCCAGCGATCTGATGAGCGAGGGAGTTGGCTTGCTGCAGGATCAGGATGCTATCCTGGTGCCAGGTGGCTTCGGTGAGCGCGGTGTGGAAGGTAAAATTATGGCCGTGCAGTACGCCCGGGAAAGTAAAACGCCTTACCTCGGAATTTGTCTTGGCTTGCAGGCAGCGGTAATCGAGTACTCACGCAATGTGGTCGGTCTCAGTGATGCCCACAGCTCCGAATTTAAAAAGAATTGCGAAAACCCGGTCATCGCACTGATTAGCGAATGGACCACCTCAGCAGGTGCGGTAGAAACCAGAGACGAAGAGTCAGATCTTGGTGGCACTATGCGCCTGGGGGGGCAGAAATGCATTCTGGATAAAGATTCAATTACCTATGCAAGCTATGGCAAAGAGGAAATTATTGAGCGGCACCGTCATCGTTACGAATTTAATAATGATTACCTGGAGATACTTTCCGATGCCGGCCTCAAACTGGTAGGTAAATCGGCAGACGGTATGTTGGTAGAAGTGATCGAGGTGTCGGATCATCCCTGGTTCGTTGGCTGCCAGTTTCATCCCGAATTCACCTCCACCCCCCGGGATGGTCACCCGCTGTTTACCGGATTCATCAAGGCGGCGATTGCGAAAAGGGAAAATCAACTGCAGCAGGATGAGGCCGTGAATGTCATGCCTGAAGTGAAGCTCGCCACACAGGCCTGAGAGCTTTTCAACAGCCTAGTACCTCGACCAGGGTTAATTTTGGAGTGCAGAGTTTACCAGTATGTTCAGTGTTAGGCGCAGTAACGCAGGCCTAGCACCGCTAAGTCAAGTTGCTGCAACGCCACAATGGACATACTGGTGAACTCCCGAAGGGCGGGCCTCTCAGCATTCACCTGCT
>PVBE011651429.1_pt1 | contig 39685 bp, 25 predicted proteins | sample 1631181 | NCBI WGS metagenome assembly PVBE01 (sample SAMN08397723, study PRJNA350692) | Marine metagenome, whole genome shotgun sequencing project. | isolation source: water | place: Pacific Ocean | collected 2012-04 | reverse complement strand
CATGTATTTGGCACCATGCAAACATCAATGGGCGGCATTTTTACAAGAACAAGAAATAGGGTTACCACCACCATCAAAATAGGATTGATTAATCTGACCTATAACTTGTTAAGAATAACTGCTTTAAATCCGGAGGTACGCCTGGTTGCCTGATAAGCGAGAAAAATAGCCCCGGCAATTCAAAATTGGCACAAACCGATCTAAAATGAAAACCAAAAACAACCAAAAAAAGGCCAGCAGAACGGCAGGTATCGACAAAACCAGTTTTTGACAGTCAAAATTTTCAAAATTGGTGATGAAGCAAATTTTATCCAGTTAATAGAGATGCCCTATATGGATTATGTGGATGATGTGGCTATGAATGCTTTCACCCAGGGGCAATCAACAGCCATGACAGCCATCATTCAAAACGATGTTTCACGAAACCAATTGACTTCAACCCTGAATCTGGCAAGAACAGGTGTTATGTATTACGAATTCCCTGATCCGGAATTTAGCTCGCAACCATTTGGAGTCAATCAACCCATGATTTTTCCCTGGTCAACGTTGGGCATTCCCATGTGGCCCATCACCCAGGGTGACACCATGCAATTTCACAATTTCAGTTTGGGTGTTGGTCCACCTCCCTACCCCAACACGCTGTTCGAATGGAGTTTTCCGGGTGCACAGCCTGATACCTCCAATGCCCCCAATCCTATGGTGACCTATACCGACACCGGATGGCATCCTGTCATGCTCAAAGTCACCGATCCCTTCGGCCAATGCATTATGTGGAAGCCACAATACATCTATGTTCAACCAATTGAGTGCCATATGATCGCAGCCTGGCAAACGTTGAATGTAAAAGCGAATTCAGCTCGCTTGTGGTGGCAACAGGAACCGGTTCACTATAGATACCAGATTAAAGGAAGGAGTCAGAACAATCCTAATTGGGTAACTATCAATCTTCCCCCGGGACATCCACCGGTGAAAGATGTTTATGGTTTGCAGCCCTGGACCGGCTATATCTGGCAAGTACGAGCTTTTTGCGATGCTGGCATGGTCTCTTCCTCGCCCTGGACACCGCTGGATGGCTTTCAAACTTTGTGTGCTGCACCTGATACAACTGCAGCCATCACTATCAATTCCAATTCTGTAAGATTGGGTTGGAATGCCGTTGGATCTGCCGATCATTACCGACTCAGAATTCGGGAAATCAGCTCGTCAAACTGGTTTATCATAAAGCCCATATATGGAACCAGAAGATGGGTTTACGGGTTGCAGCCCAATACCACATATGTTTACCAGGTGAAAACGATGTGCGACACTTTTGAAGAAGCCGGTTCGGTATGGACGCCATTTGCGGGATTCACTACAACCGGAACCGGCACAAGGCTTGGAGAAGACACACCTGATGTCTCAGTAAGTCCAAATCCGAATACGGGTAGTTTTGAAATTAGTTTGTCAAAACCATGTGAAGATGGATTTATCCGCATCATTGATCTTTCTGGAAAGTTGGTGGAGGAGGTCTTCTGTCAAGTGCAATCCACATACCAGTTTGAGGGCTATCAACCCGGACTATATTTATTTGAGGTTTGGAATGAAGGAAATAGTACCGCGGTAGGAAAGATCGGTGTTAGATAGTCCCAAGGTTAAATGTGAGTAAGAAACAATGGGAACGCACCATACTCACTAAACAGCAACCTCCGATTCCGCTGTCACCCAATATTCAGTCACCAGTGTTTCGATGATTTCCCTCATAGGGCGAATGGAATCTACATATTCAATGGAAGGCCCAGCACACCAAACTGATTTATAGGTAGCGCTGAAAGCGGCTTTTTCAAGCGCTTTCATGCCTTTGTAAAATGTGATCATTTTGGCCCACTTTTTAATCCTACGGTTCTTGTTCAGCACGCTTTCCAGCCAGTTTTGTTTTGTTCCTATTTCTTGCACATAAGGTGTATTAATTACCGTGCAGGGAGTTCCTGAAATTCGTGTGGTCATTACAATATCCTTGGCACCATAATCTACAATGGCTTGCTTGTAGCCTTGGGAAACGTCAGCTTCTGTTGATGCAATGAACATACTGCCTATCGAAGCGCCACAAGAACCCAACTGGATGCGATCGTACAATTGATCGCCTTTTCCAACACCTCCAGCGGAGATTACAGGTATTTTGCAAACATCATTGAGTAATGGAATAAGTTCCTTGGCTGACAAGGGTCCAGCGTGACCACCAGCTTCAGCATTCACCGCGATTACCGCATCAGCACCCATTTCTTCCACCTTTCTGGCGAATCGTTCGTCAATCACATCGCAAAACACCTTGATGCCTTTGGGCTTACAGGCTGCAATAATTTTGTCAGGCTTTCCCAGGGAAGTAATGATATAATCGACCTCCATATCAATGCAGGTCTGAAGCTGCGTATCCAACCCAATGTTAGATTTATTGGCCACCAGGTTAATACCAACCGGACCAGAAACAGCCTCCTTGATTTCTTTCAAGGCAGCACGAAAAGCCTCGTCTGTGCGATAGTTCAGCGCGGGAATTGAACCTGTAGCCCCAGCCTTGATCGCCTCAATAGTCATGGCTGCATTCGAAACCAAAAACATAGGTGCCGCAATGATCGGGTAATCAATATTGAGCATTTCCGTGAGTGGCGTGGAAATCTTCTTCATAGCGAATTTCTTTCTACAAATTTAACCCGCTTATTTCTACCCATGTTAGATTTGACGGGCATTTACGCCTTATCTTTGCGCTGAATTTCAAATCAATGATCAAGAAAATAATCCTTTCCCTGTTCCTTGCTCTCTTCGCTACAATTATACTGTCGGTTGCGTATGTACAAGTCACCAAACCTCCCTTGCCTGAAAACGTGGATGCCATGCTTGAGGATGTAATGGGAGGAAATGTGCCCAATTTCATCATGGGCCAAACCGATACCGTTTATTCGGGGGACATCCCGATCTGGTATGAATCGATAGGAGACACAGCCAACCCCACTATTGTTCTGGTAATGGGATTGGGAACACCAGGTCATCATTGGCCTGATTATTTTGTGCAGCCCTTGGTGGATAAAGGTTATAATGTGGTTAGATACGATCACCGCGATGTTGGAGCTTCAGGATGGGTGAGAGATTGGGATGCTACCGATCCTTACGATCTATCCGACTTTGCAGGTGATTTATTGAAAGTAATTGAAGCTACAGATAAGGAAAAAGTTCACTTGGTGGGCATTTCCATGGGCGGTATGATATCGCAGCAATTCGCGCTTGAATATCCTGAAAGATTACATTCGCTAACTTCTCTTTCTTCCACTGCATTCTTTTATGATCCTGATTTAGTCGGCCTATCTACCTTCATTAAAATGCACATGGCTCGTTTGGAGATTTCTTATTCAAAAGAAATTAAGGATCAGCTAATGCGGAGGTTAGAGACGGTTTCCATATTGCGAAACAAAGCACCGTTGCCTCATGATATTGCCTTGATGACTGCTCAAAAAGGTATGTTCAATTTCATCCCTCCACGGGGTTCAAACCCAGCTGCTACAGACCGCCACATTAAAGCAATCGAAAAGTCTGGATCAAGAATCGAAAGTTTGAAGAACTTGAAAATACCGACACTTGTGATGCATGGCACTGAAGACCCTCTGGTGCTTTTTGAGCATGGTAAAAAAACTGCCGAAACTATTCCAGGAGCCAAATTTGTCTCATTAGAAGGAATGGGTCACATCATTCCCGAAGATCATACACCAACCATGGTAGCTGAGATTCACCAACATGTTCAACAGAATCTCAACAACTAAAGATGACTTCTGCTGAAACTAAATTCGAATCGGTTTGTGATGAGCTTTGTGCAAACAATAATCATGTTGAGCGAGGAAAAATGATGTCATCCCCTGGATTGAAATACAAGGACAAGGTCTTTACCTTTTATTACAAGGATTTAATGTGTTTTCGGTTGGGCAGAGATTTCGATCCCAAGACAGAGGAAATTGCAGAATGGGGTTACCTAAGCCCATTTAAGGCAAAACCACCAATGTACGACTGGGTTGAAATTGGTGAGAATTACGCAGCAAAGTGGTCAGGTCTGGCAGAAATGGCCCTGGAAAAAATGAAGGGAGAAATCGGTTGATTTCTATTAATCAACCTTGGGTAGGTTAAGCTTGCGATTGACCAACTTGTCATTTACATAATCAAACTCCTTGGTGAGAGTTCCATCCTCATCCCAAACCAAAACCTTTCCATTTAGCCTACCGTTTTCAAAATCACGGCTGGTCCATTGTTGCCCGTTTTCGTACCACGATTTCCATTGCCCTTGCCGAACACCATTTTCATAATGATATTCGTACTTCAAGTGACCCGAGGAATACCATTCCTTGGATATTCCTTGTTCCTGACCGTTTAACAGACTACCTTCTTTCTGTTTCTTTCCATCTGGATACCAGATAGTCCAAAGCCCCTCTTTTTTCCCATCTCTATAATTCTGTTCCACATAATTTTGGCCGTTCTCATATTGGCTGGTAGCTATGCCCGAAAACGGTTGATTGTCTTTATAGGCAATGGATTCTCCGGCATCATTTGCAAGAAACTCCAACTCGTTGAATGAACCGGAAGTTGAAGGAGCGATGCACCCCACTGCACCAACTACAAGTACGAACACAATTAAAAAGAGGCTGCCGATTGTATGGGTTTTCATGCTAAGCCAAAAGTACATTTCAAATCCAAAGAGCGATAACTTTGCCGGCTTTTCCTTCCGGGTATGTTCAGCGAATTAAAACACAATATTCCCAAGCTATACGCCATGCGGATTTTCCGATGGTTTTTGCTGATCATGCCTATCATCTACCCATTTTATCGGGATCTCGGTTTCAGCATGCAAGAGATTATGTGGCTACCTGCAGCATTTTCCCTTTCTATTACCCTCATGGAAATTCCATCGGGATACCTGGGCGATCTGTTCGGAAGGAAAAAGTCTTTGGTGGTAGGCCACACCATTGTTTTTCTCGGCTACCTGGCTTATTGTTTTTCTTACGGCTTTTGGGAGTTGTTGACAGCTGAATGTTTGATGGGCGTTGGGGTTAGTTTCATTTCTGGCTCAGATTCAGCGATGATGTACGATACTTTGAAGCAGCTGAACAAAACAGATGACTACGTAAAAGTGGAAGGCAGAAACTACGCCATCGGAAATTTCTCCGAAGCTGCAGCCGGAATCATGGGTGCTGCACTTGCTGTGCAACATTTGCGACTTCCGTTCTACGTACAAACAGTATTGATGGGCCTCGGAGCGTTGTTCGCATTTAGCCTGATTGAGCCAAAAAGAACCAACAAATTCTCAAAATCCAAGAACTGGGAAAATGTGCAGTCGGCAATCAGCTTTGCCTTCGTGCAGAATAAAGATTTGCTTTGGTTTATACTTTTCTCATCAGTGATGGGTTGCTCAACCCTCACAATGGCCTGGTACGCGCAGCCTTATTTCGAATATTCAGACATTCCGCTTTTCTATTACGGGGTTTTGTGGGCTGCCCTAAATGCTACAGTGGGAATAGCCGCCTGGTTTGCGCACCGTGCACATGATCGTTTCCGAAATCGGAATATCAGTCTATTCATCATTTTCGCAATATCAATCGGGTTTATTGGAACAGCCTTAAGTCCGGCTATGGTTGGATTGGTTTTCATCTTCCTCCTATACATCGGAAGAGGAATTGCCTCGCCTGTTTTGGTGAATTTCATTCATGAACGCACACCCTCTGAAATGCGTGCCACAGTCCTCTCCATGAGGAGTTTCATCATTCGAATCGCATTTGCAGCGTTGGCCCCTTTACTTGGTTACATTACCGATTTGTGGTCTCTACAAACTTCATTGTTCCTGGGAGGAACTATGATTTTCATTTCGGCCGTTACCTGTTATCTGGTTCTGATCAGGATCAGGCAAATGTGAGAATTGCTATTCAGATCTGGAAGGCAAAAACACAAAAGCGACAAGAACGATGAATGAAAAGAAGAGGGTGATTGAGTTGATGAGGAAGCTGTAAATCGCTTTTGTCATGGTTTGTGATTTAGTTGGTTTTGAATGGTGTTGCAAAGATAGCGATGATGATTGACAAAATGTTGTGAAAAATCGTTTTTAGCGAATTTTCGCTGAACTCTTGCAACTGTAAAACAACGTTAACATTTTCCACCGAGGCTGATCTTCTACATTGAATAAAGAGTACAAAAAAAGCCGCGAAAGTGACTTCGCGGCTTTTCATCGTTTTGGACTTGTTAGCTATTCAGCTTCGGTTGGGGTTTCAACCTCAGTCCCATTTCCATTCTGCTGAACTGCTGAAGAAGCACCCAAGTCATTACGTGCTTTTGGAGGAATTTGCGGAAGTATTGCTATAAGAACTGTATGATAAAAAGAATCACGGCAATATTACCTTTATCGCGTTTCGATAATTGCAGGGGTATTTTTTAATTTTAGTACCCACCATAACCCTCTCTCATGAATACCCGCTTTAACTCCTTTATACAATGGCAGGTCATTGTATTTGCTTTATCCTTAAGGATTATCTCCCTGAACGCCCAGGAATGTGGCATAATTTACATCACAACCACCGGTGCGAGTTCAGGTGTGGCTGGAACAATTTCTAATCCTGCAAACCTTTCATATGGACTTTCTTTGATGAGTGCAAACAATCAGTTATGTTGGCTTGCAGCGGGAAACTATACCTTAAATTTTCCGCTCCAACTCCAGAGTGGACTAACCATTGAAGGCGGGTTTGACCCTGCTACATGGGAAAAAAGCAATCTGAACAACACTGTTTTACAGCGTGATACCCAAAACATTCCCGGATCACCGGCAAATGCCCTGATCGCCATTGAAGGAATCAATGTCACAGGCTGGCGATTGCAGGATCTGGTTGTCGGGGTGGAACATTCTCCAAGATTGCCTGTTTCTGTTTACGGATTATACCTGAATGGCTGCTCTGAGTACGATGTAGTTCGTTGCAATATTCAATGTGGAAATGGATTTGATGGCGTAAGCGGTGTTGACGGATTGTCTGGTCAGAATGGAAATACTGGAGCAAATGGCCTGGCGGGCAACGCCAGTCAAATATTCCATCTTGGTGGTAATGGTGGCACAGGCTGGAATGGCAATAATGGTGGAAATGGCTCAAGATGTGGAGCCTGGGAAGCATCGAATAATCAACCAGGCAGTCCTGGACTTCCAGCAGGTTGTGGGGGAAGCGGAGGAAGCACTGGAAGTGGTGACGACTGTTCCTGCGGGAATCCTTTTGATGGTTGTCCAGGATCCTGTGGATCTTCTTCTCCAGGACAACCCGGGCAGCCCGGACAGCCCGGACAGCCTGGACAGCCTGGGTCGGCAGGATCAGCTGGAGGAATTGTCGGAGGTTATTGGCTTCCGGGAGGAATAGGTGGAAATGGAACTGCTGGAACCCACGGCTGCGGAGGCGGTGGTGGCGGTGGTGGAGGTGGCCGACAAAAATGTGGTCAGGATGATGTTGGCGGCTCCGGTTGTGGTGGAGGTGGTGGCGCTCAGGGCGGATTACCCGGTTCAGGTGGAAATGGAGGAAGTTCGAGTTATGCAATTTTCCTCGTAAATAATGGTGCTGGCGGGTACATCGCAGATAATGAATTAGCCCCTGGAACTGCAGGCTCAGGCGGCATGGGCGGGCAAGGTGGTGTTGGAGGACAAGCTGGTGATGGCGGAAATGGCGGAGGTCCAGGACCCTGCGGTGGCAACACAGTTGGAGGCCCAGGAGGTGATGGTGGTGACGGTGGAAATGGAGGCCGGGGTGGAGACGGCAGTCCTGGGGAAAGCGTTGCAGTTAAATTGGCAAACGGTGTCAATCCAACTTCAGTGAACAATACAGGTGTGCCTGGAAATCCACCAGATGTCACAGCTCTATACTCAGGATGCCCGCGAACAGGATGGGAAATCTGGAGCTCTCAAAGCGGAACCTGGAATTTTGGCAACGGTGCTCAACCCACCACAGCAACTGGCACAGGTCCACATAGTGTAAGTTACCTAAGCACCGGAAGAAAAACCATTGCACACAGCGGTATTGGGTTTACCGAATATCTCGATGTTTTCAATCCTGCACCATCTTTGGGCCAAATGATCTTGCCAGGCGACACCACTTTAGTTACAGGCTGCCAGTATTCGTTTTCATCAGTTTATTCTGCCTCTAACTATACGTGGATTCTCCATCCATCTTCTTCAATTGATACGCTTAGTGGACCCGGATTTCAAACCGTAGATAGCATATCCTTTAACAACCCGGGAACCTATACGTTATCCCTGATTCTTCCCGACACGAATATTTGTTGCCCGGAGATTTTGGCCAATGTAGAACTGACTGTTCTAGCCAATCCCAATACCCCGGTTATCAATGCCATTCCTTCTTCCAACATCTGTCTGGGCGACTCTATAGTTTTTCAAGCTTCACCAGCTGGATGGGCTGCATATGAATTTTTCATCAACGGAATTTCTGTTCAATTTGGAACAAGTAACAAATACATCACCACCAATTTTCAACCGGGTGATTCACTTACAGTACAAGCCAGATCAGGAGATTGTCTCACAAACTTTTCGGCTCCGATTAGCCCAGGATTTGTAATCGGTCCTTTTGTGAATCTGTTTGCTTCAGATGATACAATTTGCCCCGGACAGTTCGTCACGTTCACCGCGGTTTTGGTGACTTACCAAAACTATAACTGGTACGATAACGGAAACCTTGTTCAATCCGGATCCAGTTTTCTGCACATCACGAATGCCCTTCAACCGGGAAACTCAATTTATGTTCAAGCTGATAATGGCGGTTGCCCGGGCTATCCAAGCAGTGCCATCTCAATCGTCATTGATGCGGGGTTCAATGTGGACCTTGGACCAGATACCGCATTGTGTCCAGGTGAAATCCTGGTTTTGGATGCCGGGTTCCCTGGATCCACTTACACCTGGAATGATGGTTCAACTGACCAAACGCTGACAGCAAACAATAATGGAATGTTTTGGGTGGATGTGACAGATCAAAATGGTTGCGTGGGTCGCGACAGTGTCGATATCACTTTGCCGAGCGCAGCACTTCCTAATGATACCATCATCTGGACGGGCATTAAAAGTGTTGATTGGTTTAATCCCTGCAACTGGGATCAAATCGCACTTCCGGATACTGCCACACACGCCTTAATACCTGGAGGAACTCCATTCAACCCTACAATTTCAGGTGATACAGCAACCTGTAAAACGGTCATCACGATGCACCAAAATGGTGCTCATGTTACCCACGATTTTTTGAGCGGAGGAAAACTTTTGAAGAAACCCTAGTCTGGATGAAAGCGGAATTTTCCTATATTTAGTAGTCGCTTTTTACCCTCAATAGCTATTCTATGAAGCCTCTTCACTTTGCCCTTTACCTGTTTCTTGCAGCCTTTTGTTTTTTATCCATCCAAGCACAGGAATGCGGTGTAATCTATATTACGCCTAACGGTGCCACCACAGGAATCGCAGGTACAAAGACCAACCCCGCCAATCTTACTTATGGCCTTCAGCTTCACTCATCAACCGATTCCATCTTATGGTTGGCAGAAGGCACATACCAGCTTTCCAATTCTCTTTCAATTCCTTCCGACATAATCATGGAGGGCGGTTTCAACGCTTCCAGTTGGATAAAAAGTAACGCCAATACAACAACACTTCAACGAGACACTTCCAATTCCGATATTGCGAATAAGGCGTTGGTTGGCTTGGAAATCATCAATCAACAAAATGTCAGAATACAGGACCTAAACATAACAATTGCCAATGCACCCCGACCTCAATTCTCGGTTTACGGCATCAGGTTATCAAATTCTTCCGATTACAACATTGTACGCTGTAACATAACCACTGGAACTGGAGCAAACGGCTCAAATGGAGCAGATGCCTCTGGTGGTCTCGATGGCGCCAATGGTGGCCATGGTGTACAAGGCGATGATGATAACGACAATTACTACATCTGCGGTGGAATTGGTGGCATTGGAGGTGGAACAACCGGTGGAACCGGTGGTACAGCCGGATGCTCAGGCAGCCAAAACGGTGGCCATGGAGCAGCCCCAGCTGACAGATGCGGAGGAGGAGGCGGTGGAGCCGGAGCTGGTGGAGGACAGGAAGATGACGATGGCGGTCACGGAGGGTTTGGAGGAGGCTGGTCTGGCAACAATACCAATCGCGGAATTGGAGGTGATGCATCGGGATGGTGCAATAGTACAAGCAGTTGTAACACTTCGTTATCGGGATCGGACGGTGGAAATGGTGGAGCAGGTGGATTAGGCGGCCCTGGTGGAAACGGTCCGGTCGGAACCCATGCAACGGGCTTCTTCATTCCCGGAGCCCAAGCTCCGCAAGGGCAATGCGGTGAAGGTGGGAAAGGTGGTGCCGGAGGTGGCGGAGGAGCTGGAGAAGGTAATCCATTTTGCGATGATGGAACAGGAAGCACAGGAGCCGGAGGTGGTGGAGGTGGTGAAGGCGGTCATGGTGGTGAAGGTGGAACCGGTGGTGGCTCAGCATATGCGATTTATATTTTCAACAATGGAGCAAATGGCAATATCATAGACTGTGATCTGAATCCTGGAGGATTGGGTGGTGGTGGAACAGGAGGCCAGGGAGGTCAGGGAGGCCAGGGAGGAATTGGCGGAAACGGTGCCCCCTGGTTCGACAGCGATTTGGGATGTAGCGGTGATGGTGGTAATGGAGGTCCTGGTGGGTCTGGTGGACCAGGTGGAACCGGATCGAATGGACAAAGTGTCCAGGTTTACGAGCATCCGGGAGGGGCGAACGCAAATGTTTCGGGAGTGAGCGCGGTTCCCGGGAATCCACCCGTAATTTCGGTAGACTATAACGGTTGTCCGAATACTGCCATTTCATTCAGTAGTCCGACTTCAGGAAGCTGGAATTTTGGGACTGACGCAACACCTACAACTGCATCGGGGACAGCGGCCAGCACTCAATACAGTTCATTGGGCAGAAAAACAATACAATTCAATGGTACTGACTTTACTGACTACATTCACATCTTCAATTCAGGGATTCCTGATGCTGATTTCATTCAACCCAGCGACACTGCACTGGTGGTGGGATGTCCATATCAATTCTCCTCAACATTAGCAGGTTCTTTTTACGATTGGGAGTTTGGGAGTGGAGTAAACCCAATTTCGTCCAGCGGAAGCAACATGCAGTTTGTTGACAGCGTTTCCTTCTCAACTCCGGGAACCTACCAGGTTCAACTTACTGTTACATTAAGTAATGCCTGCTGTAATTCGGCTGTGGATTATGCAACAATCACAGTTATTCCAAATCCATTGAACCTAACACTCTCGGCATTACCAGCATCAGTTTGCCTTGGAGATTCGCTCACAATAAGCGCAACCCCGGCAATTTTTACCAGCTATGAATTCTTTGTGAACGGGGTGTCTGTGCAGAATAGCAGTACTAACAAATTGATATCAACAACATTGCTGCCCACAGACAACGTGGTGGTCATCGGACTCCAGGGAGATTGTCACAGCAATCCAAGCCCGGTTTTGGTACCACCGATAACAGTTGGCCCAATCGTAAACTTGTTTGTTTCTGACGACACGATCTGCCCAGGGCAGTTTGTCACTTTTACGGCTGTACTCGTGAATTATCAAAACTATGAATGGTACGACAATGGTACTCCTGTACAATCCGGTTCAAGTTTTCTGCACATCACGAATGCACTGCAATCAGGAAATTCCATTTATGTTCAAGCCGATAATGGAGGTTGTCCGGGATTTCCGAGCAATGCCATAGGTGTAGTTATAGAACCATCTTTTAGTGTCAATTTAGGCCCTGACACAGCGCTTTGTCCTGGAGAAACCATTGTACTCGATGCTGGTTATCCCGGTTCCACTTATTTATGGAACAATGGTTCAACCAATCAAACTTTAGCCGTTTCATCCAACGGATTATTCTCGGTAGTTGTAACAGATGGAAGTGGCTGTAACGGAACCGATTCAATTGACGTTATGCTCCCAGTTCCGATTCCTGCAATTGATACCATTGTGTGGACAGGCATTAAAAGCACCGATTGGTTTAACCCTTGCAATTGGGACAAAATCACTTTACCCGATACCAGTTTACATGTCATCATTCCGGGAGGAACGCCATTTAATCCAACCATATTCGGAGATACAGCTACTTGTAAAACTGTCACCACATTCCATCAGAATGGGGCGCATGTTATTTATGATTATGGAAGCGGAGGGAAGCTGTTGAAGCAGCCATAACTTTCCAGCAAGTCAATTTCCCTATCTTACGGCATTCTCTAATTTTGCTGTAAAGTCTGGTGTATTGAAATCCTTATTACCGATACTATTTTCCCTGTTTTGTATTTCAGGGTTGACTCAAAACGAATTCAACATTTGGTATTTCGGTGATTTTGCTGGGATAGACTTTAACTCTGGAGCACCGGTAGCCATCAGCAACAGTCAAATGACAGCCATTGAAGGATGTGCTTCTATTTGCGATGCAAGCGGAAATCTGCTTTTCTACACCAATGGCCGTGAAGTTTGGGACAGCCAACATACCCAAATACAAACAGGATTAAATGGCAACGCTTCGGGCACACAAACTGCAATCATCGTTCCCCGGCCCTCCTTTCCAAACAACTACTACATTTTCAATACGCCAGCATTTACCGCAAATTCGTTTTACTCAGAAGTTGACATGACCCAGAACGGGGGCTTAGGCTCAATGATAGCCGTAAATAGTTCTTTGGGAAGCAGCATGACTGAAAAGCAATCAGCCATAGGCCACGCAAATGGTGTTGATTATTGGGTGATTCAGAAGCAAGGAGGTAACAATGCCTTTTATAGTTATCCGGTGACTGCTGCCGGAATCGGCACAGCAGTTATCAGCAGTGTAGGAGGCACCCACGCCTCGGGCAGCTCTTATGGTGAATTGGCCATTTCGGATGACGGAACCAGAGTGGCCGTTTGCAACCGTCAACCAAACAACGTTGAGGTATTCGATTTTGACAATGCTACCGGCATTCTCTCTAACCCGTTTATCCTTACTATCACTACGGGTAGCCTATATGGCTTGGAGTTTTCACCCAACAACCGGGTTTTATATGCTTCCTGTTGGAATTCACCTAATATCTACCAATACGATCTCGCAGCCGGAGGGTCGGGGGCCGTGCAATCTTCGATGATAACATTGGTGGGCACTCACAACCATAACAGCCTACAACTTGGACCGGATGCAAAACTGTATGTTGCAGCCATTACCCAGAATGCGATAGATGTCATCAATTTCCCCGATGTAGTGGGTTTCGGATGCAATTTTGTGGAAGGCGCTGTACCTATTACCGGTGTTTGCCGACATGGCTTACCACAACACATTTCCGGTTTCCATCGGTCAAATTCTATATTGGCAGATGACCATTGTTGGGGTGACACTACCCTCTTCGATCTAAGTGATCCGGTTGGTGTTGATTCGGTGCACTGGTCATTTGGCGATCCCGGCAGTGGAGCGGCAAACTTCAGCGATTCCGTACCTACATCACATTGGTATGCTTCACCCGGGAATTACATGGTCAGCGCAATTTTGTTCATTTCAACCGACATGGATACAATCTTTAAGGATCTCACGATTTTTCCGGCACCAGAATTTACTCTCAACACCCGCGATAACACCTGCGTTTCAACAAGCCTCGCTGAAGTCATTCATGTTTTGGGCTTTCAGCCATATGTTTACGAATGGAGCACCGGTGACACCACCCAAAGCGTGCCAGCAATCACAGCCGGCAATCATAGCGTAACTGTTACCGACACTACGGGTTGCAAGGATTCCACTTTATTCATCATCAACAACTCGGTTCCATCTCCCCCTTTTGACACCTGCACATGGGTGGGGACTCAGAATGTGGATTGGTTCAATGCCTGCAACTGGGATGTGCAAACCGTTCCCGATTCTTCTTGTGTGGTTTTAATTCCAGGAGGCACAATTTTCCACCCCGTTATCGGACTGGATACGGCTGACTGCAAACGATTGATTGTTCACAGATTCAATGGAGGGCATTTGTTTATCAATACCAATCTAGGTGGGTACCTGAGGAAGAGGCCGTAGGGTTTTGAAGAGACCCAAGAGCAACACAGCTATCCCCTACTTTCTTTGTTTAATTTCCAATTCAGTTGGCAAAATTTGGCCCGGATAACCCCAACACCCAAAATGCCCAGCGAACCCTAAACTACCTCCGGCAACAAGCCCAACAAAAGCCAGAATAAACTGCCCACCCCCCTCGTTAACCACCAATTCTAACATTACCCTACATCTACCCTTCCATACCCTACAACTCCCCAACATTACCCGACAATACCCTTACAACACCCTACACCTTGCCTGTAAATGTACGTGTCGGCAGAGGGCGGGAATTTAAAAAGGTCAACCCCTCATAAAGCCAACAACGTAGAGCGTTCCATCTTGTGAGATACCTCGTCTAACACTGGGCATTTTACTACACCTTCAAAACTTCATCCAACAAATATTCATCTACAAACAATAAACACGGTCGTTTTTTCTTTTTAATGGTGCTATCACACTAAAAAGAAAACAGTATGGCAGATAAACAAACCAGGGGATATTCCGACTTGAGCGATTCGCTCATGTTACAGGAAGCAGGCAGTACACAAAGCATCTTTGTTGACGACCAGGCGGTATTCGAGGCTTTTGATGTCGATTATGGTGGCACCTATGCCACAGATTTCGAAACCGCCATAGGCACAGCAGCTGTTTTCCCTACCGATGAACAAATACGAGATGAAATCAGCGACCTGGGTCAATTGACAGAAGATGAGATGGAGAAATGTCGCGAGAATTTCCAGGATGCCAAACGATTCATTAAAAAAGCATGGCCCGACAGGCCCAAAATGTGGAATCGCTTTGGTTTTGATGATTATAACGATGCCCGTGCCAGCAAACATAAGTTGATCCCTTTCATGGAGCGCTACCTGGACTTGGTGAATGACTTTACAGCGGAATTAACCGCTGTGAACTTCACCGCTGCCATGCAAACCGAAGTTGGCACTCGTGCCAATGCCCTAATCAGCGCATCTAAAACCGAGAAGAAAAAGGAAAAAGAACGAGGCGATATCACCAACAAAGAGTCGTGTTGATGAATGCAGTATGGGACTACCTGCGTGATATTGCAGAGGCAGCCAAGAGCATTTATCGCGATGATTACGCCAAATACAATCAATACTTGCTGCCGGGCAAAAGCAACAATCCTGAAGAGAATTACAACGTGCTCATCACAGTTAAAGATGCCAACACCAGCGCATTATTGGAAGGTGCCAAAGGTGATTTCACCGGTCTGGGTGTTGATGCTATTTCGGGCAGCGATGGCATAATCCCCTTTGCCGACATACCTGATGGCACGCATGATTTGGAAGTTTCGCTGGAAGGTTATGTGTTGCAAAGCACATCTGTTGATGTTGTTGAAGGCGAAACTCTTGAAATCGAAATCTTATTACAACCGGAATAGACAATACGCCACTGATATGAAAAACAGGTATTCATGAGGAAACTCAATGAAGAAGAAGCAGCAAGATTAAAAACCAAACCACCGGGCAGGATCACGAAAACAAGAGCTGAATTGATGCTGTTGGAACCAGGCGAATACCTTCAGATAGAACCCAGGGATTGGAAAGCCCGCACCTACTCACCTACTTATTTGTGCAGGCGGATTGAAGAGAAGACTTCACGGAAATTCAGCGTACAAAAAGTGATGGATGGTGGTGGTTGGTTGGTGAAGCGGGAAGAGTGATGGTTCCCCTATTTCTTCACCACTTTCCTGACTCCCAGTAAATTTCGCAGCAGATCATACCAAAAAGGGGCACCCATAGAAACGGCCAGAACAGTAATGGTCCATCCCAACAACTTATTAATCCATTGAGCGCCTTTCGGTTTAATGATTTCTCTTGATCCTTCATGTCGAGGCCAGCCAATTGGAAGACCATGTGTCTCTAATGTGGAAATATACTCCCTGATGGTATCAATCTCGTTTCTGGTTAATGCTACCAGTGAATCAATTCCAAGGTCGTTGCTGAAGGAAGTAGTGTCATTGACCTCAATTAACATCATCATCTGTTTGTTGTGCTCCACCTGTTTAAGTAATTGACCCTTCTCTTCCAATTGGGCTACGGCATCTGCCAACTGGCTTGCAGCCACGGGATTGTGATAGAGGTATTTCGATATTTCTATCGAATCAACGTTTAGCACGACCGCAACCAATAAATTAAAGGCTAGGAGATAAGTGCGCGACTTTTCCGCAAACAACTGACTCAAATGCCCTAGCGATTGATCAAACCATTCCGCAATCCGTTTTCGGCCTTCTTCCAGTTTGCCTTCACTTTCTTTTAAGTATTGGGCGAAAACTGATTTCATTTCGGAAGGCAATAACTCAGATTTCCCAATCGCCTTGCAAATCTGATCTGTGTTGTAGAAGTTTGACAATCCGTCAGACTCTGGACCAGCGTCCACATTTTCCCGATATTCCTTCCACACTTCATCCAAAAGACTTTCAGCAAAGAGATTTTCAGGAATAAAGTCAGGCCTTTTTCCTTTTGGACTCAAACTGTCAATCAGTGGATGATCCAGGATTTTCTTACCTAGCTTACCTTTTTTGAAATTAATGAGAACCCATTCTTCCAACTTGCGCGATCGAAGGCTGGTCCACTTCCAAACTAATTCAAGAAACCCCGAGCCAATCAAGCTCATCAGCACATAGACAAAGGAAAGACCTATCAATAAATCCAGTGTACCAAGAATCGACATAGCAGTATTTTTTCTGTTTCAACAAGAATAGAAATTATTTGGTTGAAAAAGTTGGAAGGTTGAAGATGGATTAAAGCTGGAAGATAGAAGCTGGATTCTCCACCCTCAAAAAATCCTCTGCGCCTCAGCGCCTCAGCGTGAAACAAATTTTACGACCGAATGAAACCTTAAACCCAGAAGAAAACTTAACTTTAGTTCCCCATATTATTAACCCTAATCCCTCTTTTCATGAAGCGCATAGCCGGCTTACCTTGTGTGTCAATCATTCTTCTGTTCCTACTTTTCGGAACGCATCTTTTACATGCCCAGCATTATTGTGGTGCCGACCGTGCCCGCTATCAAAAAATGGCGAATCCTGCATTTATGCAGCAATACCTACATACCGATTCGGTTATCCATCAACATGTGTTGCAAGCCATACAAAACCAGCAAAACGGCACGGAAGGCGGAGGAGGTATCCTCACCATTCCTTGTGTGGTTCACATAATGCACAACAATGGCCCGGAAAACATTCCCGATTCCGAAGCACAAACTGCCATTCAAAACATGACCAATGCCTTCAGGAATGTGGGCTATTATAACCAGGGGGCAGGAGCCGACATTGAAATTGAGTTTTGCCTGGCGCAACGCGATCCTTCCGGAAACCCAACCTCAGGCATCAACCGGGTGGTTACGCCACTGACCAATCTCAATCAGGATGTGGATGATCTGGCCTTGAAAAACCTTATTCGTTGGAACCCGCTTGATTATGTGAACATCTGGGTGGTGAAGGAGATTTGTGACAATTCCGGAAGCTGCTCAACTGCCGGTTATGCCTACCTGGCATCTGCTCATGGTCAACCGATAGATGGAATCGTGATTCAGCACGATTGGTTTGGCGGTTCCCAGGCCACAACCCCACCCATTGCCTCAACAGTTTTGGTTCACGAAATGGGCCATTACCTCGATTTGTATCACCCATTTGAAGGTGGTTGCCCAAACAACAACTGCCTCACCCAGGGCGATCGTGTTTGCGATACCCCACCGGATCAATCCACCAACTTCCTTTTTCCTTGTGGAACCACAGAAAATACTTGCTCAACCGATGCCGATGATACCGGTCCGAACAATCCATTCAGTACTGATGTGAACGACAACAACCGATTGTATATGGACTACAACTTCAATCAATGCGTCAACCAGTTTTCGGCAGGTCAGAAAACCAGGATGAGGGCTACTTTAACTGGAGTTCGTTCGAGCTTGCTCGCTTCGAGTGCATGTATTCCGGTTTCTGCATTGGATGCTGGAATCGCAGGTTTTGTTTATCCAACGTCAGAAGTTTGTGCCTCTACTTTTCTCCCTGTGGTTACCCTGGGGAATTATGGGAGCACGGTATTGACTTCTATTGATATTGTCTATTACCTCGACAATTCGCTTCAAGGAACACATAGCTGGACAGGCAGTCTCTCCAATACACAAACCGAAGATGTGACACTACCGGCCACCACAACAACCCTGGGTGCTCACAACATTTTTGCCTACACAACAAATCCAAATGGCTCAGTTGGACCAGATGCCTACGCCAGTAATGACACAGGTTCCACCAACTTTGTCTTTGCACCGGTTGACAGTTTGTGCGAGGATTTTCAAACCGGCCTGGTACCACCCACAGATTGGACCATCGACAATCCAGACAACAACATTTCGTGGCAAACCGCTACCTGTACCGGTGCAAATGGAAACCCAACCCAAACCGCGTTCATCAATAACTTCAACTACAATTCTCCTGGTGAAGAAGATGGCCTTGTTACTTATCCCGTTGGCTTGCAGAATTTCACCAGCGCATTTTTGACTTTCAACCTGGCTTACGCACGATTTGCTGCCGGGTTTGAGGATTCCATGCGTGTTGAAGTTTCACTCGATTGTGGCAACAGCTTTCCTCACACCATTTTTGGCGCAGCTGGGGTAAACCTTGCCACGGCACCAGATCAATCGCAAAACTGGTTTCCATCCATGGCATCGCAGTGGGCGGGTCACAATGTCGATCTGACAGCCTATGTTGGGCAGTCAGTAATGATTCGTTTCGTAAATGTGAACGGTTGGGGGAACAACCTGTTTGTTGACAATGTCTGCATCTCCACGTCAGGTGCTAACTGCAACAATACGGTATCCCTCGGTCCCGATCGCTCAGCATGCGTGCAAACTTCACTTGATGCCGGGGCAAGTTTCACAATTTACAACTGGTCAACAGGAGCTACAACCCAAACGATTGCCGTAACCACCAGCGGTCAGTATGCCGTTACGGCAACCGAGTCAAACGGATGTGCCACTTCTGATACGGTGCAAATCACCATAAATGCCAATCCAGTAGTTGATCTCGGAGCAGACAGAAGTGTGTGTGCTGGCGGTACTATTCCACTAGACGCAGCCAATTCAGGAAGCTCGTTTCTCTGGTCGAACGGTTCAACTGCCCAGATCATCCAGGCAAGTGCCGGAACACATGCTGTAACCGTTACCGATGGGAACGGATGTAGCGCTTCAGATGTCATTACCCTCAACTCAATTGCCAATACGCTCAATGTCACGGCAAATGGCTTTGATGCTACGTGCCTTGGAGGTTCAAACGGAGCCGTGGATGCCAACCACACGGGTGGTTCACCACCATTTCAGTATAACTGGTCAAACGGTGATTCAACTCAGGATTTAACAGCCGTACCTGCCGGCACCTACACGATCACGGTTACTGATTACAATGGTTGTTCTGCAACTGCCTCAGCAACTGTAAATGAGCCTGCCAACACTTTCACCATTTCTATTCAAACGGTGGATGTAAGTTGCCCTGGAGCCAGTGATGGTATTGCATTCATCTCAGTTCAGGGCGGTTCTCCGCTCTATACGTTTTTGTGGAGCACTGGCCATGCAGCGCAAAACATCAACAACTTGCCAGGCGGCACTTATTCTGCCACGGCAACAGATGCATTCGGTTGTAGTGCAACTGCTACTACTACAATTCTTGAGGCCGATTCGTTAAACCTATCAGGCGCGGTGAACCACGTAAGCTGCAACGCTACCAACGATGGATCAATTGATCTGACTATAGCTGGGGGCACACCACCCTTCACCCATGTTTGGAGCAACGGAACGACCCTGCAAGACCCGACTGGATTAGCCGGTGGAACTTATTCAGTGACGGTCGGAGATGCCAACGGCTGTCCAACAACAGCGTCATTTGTTGTGAACGCCCCATCTGCCATGACTTTAAGCTCTGTAGTAACCGATGTTTCAACGGTCGGAGGAAGTGATGGTCAAATCGATCTTGTGGTACAGGGTGGTTCAGGGCCATTCAGTTATGTTTGGTCGAATGGGATGGGGACACAAGATCTTTCCGGGCTCTCAGCCGGGACCTATTGTGTCACGGTAGCAGATGGAAGTGGCTGTACGACTACAGAGTGTGCCACGGTGAACCAACCGGGATGCTTACCGATTTCACTGTCATTGACTGCTACGGATGTTTCCTGCAATGGACTAACTGATGGTTCCGTCACGGTTTCCGGTTCAGGTGGAACCCCACCTTATTCGTATCTATGGTCGTCAGGGCAGACTACTATTAATCTCAACAACATTGCTGCCGGTACTTATTCTTTAACGGTAACGGATGCTGTTGGTTGTAATGAAAACGCATCTACTACTGTTTCGGAGCCTGCGGTTTTAACGGCTTCCGTCAGTTCAACGGATGTACTTTGTAACGGATCTGCAACGGGAACCATTGATTTGGTCACATCAGGAGGACTTCCTCCCTACCTGTTCAACTGGTCGAATGGTGAAACCGATGAAGATTTACAAAACTTGCAGCCAGGCACTTATGTCGTCACGATTTCAGATGTAAATGGATGCACATTTACAACAAGTAAAACAATCACTGAACCATCTGTACTTACCTCCAGTATCATTACAAGCAATGTGAACTGCAACGGATTCCAAGATGGGATTGCGGATTTAACAGTAGGAGGGGGAGTTCCGGTATATAGCTATGCCTGGTCAACCGGAGCCACAACCGAAGACCTTTTTAATATAAATCCAGGTAACCATGATGTAACCATTACAGATGCCAACTCATGCACATTGGTTGATTTCTTCTCCATAACCGAACCCCCTGTGTTGAGCACAACTACTTCTGTCACCAATGTAACCTCGATTGGCGGAAGTGATGGTGCGATTGATCAAACAACTTCGGGTGGCACACCTCCTTATTCATTCAATTGGTCGAATGGGCTAACAACTGAAGACATCACGGGATTGCCAGCCGGAACTTTTTGCCTCACCGTAACTGATGCCAACAATTGTTCTGCAACCACTTGTGCTACAGTGAATGATGTAACGTGCACGCCAATGCAACTTTCAGCCGCAACAACAGATGAAAGTTGTTTTAGTGGTAATGACGGAGCTATTGATCTCACAGTTGCTGGCGGAAGCCCTCCTTTTAGTTATAGTTGGTCAAATGGTACGAACCTTCAGGACATCAATGGGCTCACAGCAGGTACTTATAACGTCACCGTTTCAGACTCGCTGGGATGCAGTGAAAATGCCTCATACGTGATCGCTGACCCTCTTGCACTTTTATTGACACTTACCAAAACCGATCTCGCCTGCGCTTCAATTTGTACGGGAAATGTTACGCCCAACTTGTCAGGTGGAACACCGCCTTATACTTATTTATGGAATACCGCAGACACTTCCAGTTCTCTGCAAAACCAATGTTCAGGAATCTTCAGCGTAACAGCCACAGATGCGAACGGATGCACTACCACAGCAACCGCTACCATCAATGCGCCTTTGGCCCTGACCGCCAGCACCACATCTACCAACCTAACCTGCCACAATGGTTTTGATGGCTCACTCGATTTAACGGTTCTTGGAGGCGTTACACCTTATTCCTACTTATGGAGTAATGGATCAACCATGGAAGACCAATCGAATCTGACCGCAGGGAGCTACTCAGTCACCATCACCGATGGAAATGGATGTTCAATTACAGAACAATCCACAATTACGAGCCCAGCTTCTCTTTCTGTTTCAGTTTCAACCACACCACCAGCTTGCCTGGGTAGCTGTGAGGGGACAGCCACCGTTTCAGTTTCTGGGGGAACACCACTCTACAGTTATGTCTGGGCACATGGTCCGTCAAGTGCGGGCTTAACCTTGCTTTGTACGGGCACTTATGAAGTTACAATCACAGATGCCAATGGCTGTTCGAAAGTGGATAGCGCTGTCGTTCCAACAGGTTCAACCTTTACACTGAACACGGTTTCATCACCCTATTCGTGTATCAATCCCAACAATGGAGCAATAGACCTGACTGTAACTGGAGGAGCACCACCTTTTACTTTTATCTGGTCGAATGGTGCGATAACTGAAGACCTGTCGGGTGTTTCAGCGGGAACTTATTCCGTGACGGTTACAGATGCATCAGGGTGTGCCAAAACCACAAGTGACCAGGTTTCCGGTCCTCAAACTGTGACAGTCTCACCGATTCTGACTCATGAAACCTGTCCGGGCGACTGCGATGCTGAAATCAGTCTGAATATCTCATCGGGGCAATTTCCATTCACATTTCAGTGGTCGAATGGTTCAACCCAGCAAAACCTGATAAACCTCTGCGCTGGATTTTATGACTTGACCGTTACTGATGCGCTTGGTTGTGGCACCACGGCTCAATACTTTGTAAACACCCTGAGCCAGATCGAATTGGCGGCCATTAAGGCAGACATCACCTGCAACGGGCAAGTGGATGGCAGTATAGACCTTACCGCCTCAAACGGAGTTTCACCTTACAGTTATGCCTGGAGCAATGGTTCATCAAGCGAAGATCAGTTTGCGTTAACAGTTGGAAGTCATTCAGTAACCGTAACCGATGCATTGGGTTGCCAGGCTGATACGAGTCTCAACATCTCGAATGCGACAGCCCTCACTGTTAGCCCGAGTATTACACACATTTCCTGCAATGGAAACGACAATGGCCAAATCATTTTGAATGTTGCGGGTGGAACCCAGCCTTATCAATACGCCTGGTCGAACGGTGCCAGAGATAAGGACATTTTCAACCTGCAACCGGGACCGTACGCGGTGGTGGTAACCGATGATCATGGATGTAATGAAACGCTGGTTCTGAATATTTCCGAACCTGCCCAACTGACCACCGAAGTGAACGAGATACCGGTTTCCTGCACCGGCATTAACGATGGTGGTGTGGACCTTTCCATTTCAGGAGGAACGGCACCATATGCTTTTTTATGGGCTACCGGACATACCATTCAAAACATTTCCAACCTGGTGACTGGTGTTTATGCTGTCACCATCACAGATGCAAATGGATGTTCAACCAGCAACACGGCCATCGTAAATCAGTTGGATCCGATAAATGCTCAAATCACAGTTTCAGATTCGGGTGTTTGCCCTGGATCCTGCGTAACACTTTCGGTAGAGGGCATCGCCCAACGAATTGATCAGCAACAAACCGCATTCAACCAAACCCTTTCCGGAACAGCGTTTTTTCAATCATTTACAACATCCGAAAATGGATTGCTCACACGGATTGATATTAATCTCGAACAAGCAACTACGATTGATTTCTCTCTACTATCCGGTGGATTACCTGGGGGATCGCTGGTGCAACAAGTTCCAGGAATTTCAGCAAGCCAGGGCTGGTTAGCGGTTCTCTTGAATCCTGCGATCCAGGTTTCTTCAGGAAATGTATTCACTTTCAAAGTAGATCATGCCGGAACAAACCAACTGATAGCCCGCCAAAGCGATCAGAATCCATATTCAGGGGGGACTTGCAGTATAGGTCCTTCATCCGATTTACCTTTCAGAACTTATGTTCAGAATTTTGGTGGAGTTGAACCGTACACATTTACCTGGAATCCAGGAAACCTCAGCGGGTCTTCTGTTCAGGTTTGTCCAATAGCTTCAACTACCTATACACTCAACATAAGCGGAGCAGGTGGATGCGAAAAAACGTTTAACACAAACGTTGACTTCCTGCCTGCAACAACCTTGACTACAACTCCTGTGGATATTACCTGCTTTGGAAATGAAAATGGCGCAATTGATCTGACAATTTCTGGCGGAACTGCTCCAATTCAAGTGGCTTGGAACACCGGGGCAACCAGCGAGGATTTAAATGCTTTGTCGGCCGGAACTTACTCCGTTACAACAACCGATTCAGAAGGATGCACCGCTTCGACAACTGCCACCATTTCTGAACCAGCAGCAATCAACCTGGTGCTGACACCTTCCGATATTGATCTCAGTTGTGCTGGCCCAAATTCAGGTGCAATGAATCTTACCATTTCAGGGGGGATAGGACCTTACAGCCAAACCTGGAATATAGGAGCAACTACAGAGGACCTGTCTGGCATTGGACTCGGATCGTATTCGGTATCTGTCACCGATGCAAACGGGTGCGTTGCCTCAGACACTTCACAGGTTTCAAATGCTTCATCGCTCAATGTTGCCATTGTACCTTCAACAACCGTATGGTGTCCGGGCACTTGCTTCGATTTGGTGGCACAAGGTGGTTATGAGTTGGTTGACCAGGAACAAACAGCCTTCAACCAGCAGGTTCCCGGAACGGGTTTTTTCCAATCGTTCACGGCAGGACAAACAGCTTTGCTCACTTCGGTTGAGGTCTATTTGGGAAACAGCACCACTCTGAATTTCTCGCTGCACAATGGAGATATTCCAGGCAGTACGCAACTAACCGCCATGAATAATGTGAGTATTGCAGACAGCGGTTGGGCAACTTTTACGTTCAACCCAGCCATACAGATAAGTTCAGGAAGTATTTATACTTTCCGACTGATCTACGTTTCAGGAAACTTTGTGGAGATTAGATACAGCGACCAAAATCCGTATTTCGGAGGCGGGCTCAGCACAAATCCTGCGAGCAATGATTTGGTGTTCAGAACAAACATTCAAACCTATGGAGGAACGCCACCTTACACTTCACAGTGGTTGCACAATGGATCAACTAACCCAATTCTTCCGGTTTGTCTGAGCGGAACAACCAACTACGAATTCACCGTTACCGATGCGGCTGGTTGTACCGATACAGGAACAATTTCATTGGTTGAACCTCTGCCGGTTTCAGGAATTGGTTTTGTTACAGATGCCACCGGTCCCTGGTTGCCAGACGGAGAAATTGACCTGCTTCCACAAGGCGGTACACCACCATTCTCATTCCTCTGGAACACAGGCGATACCTCTGAAGATGTTAGTAACCTGGCAGGTGGAATTTACAATGTCTCCATTTCGGATGTAAATGGATGTACAGGTTTCGGAAGTTACCTGGTGAACGAAGGAAGTTGCCCGGAAACTGCTGATTTATGGACTACTCATGTAACGCCTACATCTGCCCGGTTGAACTGGCAACCTGTTCCTCTTGCCTATCGTTACAAAATACGAGGACGTAAAATCGGAAACCCCGGATGGATCATCGTTCCGGTTACGCCCGGTTCGCCTCCATTTAAAAATGTTTTTGGACTTCCTTATGCCGACACTTTTGAATGGCAGGTAAAAACTTTCTGCGATGTGAACGATACAACCGGCTCGAACTGGACGGAATCCGACACGTTTATGACGGCCTGTCAGACTCCCGACAGTTTATGGACAAATCCTGTTACTGGGTTTGGTGCACAATTCAACTGGTCGCATGTTTCGGGAGCTTCGGGTTATGAAATCAGGGGCAGAATTGCGGGTGGAAACTGGATAAACTTGTTGGTTGCCGGTGGCCAGAATACCAGCAAACAGATATTTGGTTTACAGTCGGGAACTCAATACGAATGGAAAGTCAGGGCATGGTGCGATACTGCTGGCGTTCGCAAATCTGCATACACAAACTCCATTCTATTTACTACAAATCCATTCGGAAAATCATCACCAGACCGAGAGGACTTCAAAATTTCTGTTTTTCCTAATCCCGCAAACGACTTCATATTACTTAGGACAGAAGGTATTTCAACATTTGAAAAACCCATTTTACAGATTTTCGATTCAAAAGGAATGGAATGGAATCCAACAATTGATGGAAACGGGACTGAATATGAAATCCGTACCAGCCAACTACCGGAGGGTATTTATCAATTTACTTTCCGAAGCAACGAGTTGATACTGACCAAACGGGTTGTGATACTTCATTAGAAGCGGATTCACAATAGTGTTCGGAAACCTTCCTCAACCTAACTTTCCTCGACCTAACAGGTTGGAAAAAATCTGTTAGGTCGAAGAGAGAATCCCAATTCTGCTTTTCTTTGCAGCATGAAAAAAATCGGAGCAATTTTTTTGGGGTTTGGAGCATTTGCATTTATAATTTCATGCGCAGGCGAGCAGGAAACTGATGCCCACTCGGGAGCTACCAAAAAAGAGGTAGCAATTGATAAATCCAAATTGAAGTATTCATATGAACATCGCTTAGAAGAGATTCAGCAACTCACCAATGGCGGAGATAATGCAGAAGCGTATTTCAGCCCCGATGATTCGAAGTTGGTTTTTCAGCGAACCAATCCCAAAGAAAAAGTTGATTGCGATCAGATTTATGTGGCCGATGTCCCAGGGTTTGGCGATGTCTTCGAATTTTCATTGGTGAGCACAGGCCGTGGCCGTACCACTTGTTCCTATTTCATGCCAGAAGGTGAAACGATCGTTTATGCTTCTACACATGAACGACACGATAAATGCCCCCCCGTTCCGGATCGAAAGAAAATAGGGAAATACGTTTGGCCACTTTATCCTGAATTCGAGATTTACACAGCTGATCTCGGAGGAAACATAATAGCCAAACTTACCGATAACAATTCCTACGATGCGGAAGCCACCGTTTCACCCAATGGAGATAAGATTGTTTTTACCTCCACCAGGAATGGCGATATCGATTTGTACACCATGAACCTGGATGGATCGGAAGTAACCCAAATCACATTTGATGTGGGCTACGATGGAGGCGCATTTTTCTCAGCAGATGGCAGCCAATTGGTGTGGCGGGCATCACGACCTAAACCCGGTGAAGAAGAGGATGCTTACAAAGACTTTTTGAAAAAAGATATGGTAACGCCTTCTGACATGGAGCTTTTTGTTGCCAATGCTGATGGTTCGGAAGCAAGACAGGTCACCAACCTGGGCGGGGCCAACTGGGCTCCTTTCTGGCATCCCTCGGGCGAAAAGATCGTTTTTTCTTCTAACCATCAATCTGAAAGTGGTTTCCCATTCAACCTGTTTATGGTGGAAGTGGAAAGCGGAGAAGTAGAACAAATTACCTTCGACACCATGTTTGATGCATTCCCCATGTTTTCGCACGATGGCACCAAATTGGTGTGGAGTTCGAACCGAAACAACGGGGGTACTCGTGAAACCAACCTTTTCCTGGCGCACTGGATAGAATAATGTCTGCCATGAGCAATCACGGCCTGTAACTATTTGGAATTCCATCCGTAATCAATAATAGTATCAAATCTAAAATTGACAACGATGGTAATTTTAATAAGACTCGACCAGATCAACAAAGACTGGAACTAGTACCACATAAAGGTTGAAAACCACGGACCTGACTGAATTTGTTGCTTTAGATAAAATTGAGGGCTAATTCCTATTTTGAAGTGCTGTGACAGATTTCTGGGCATTGGTGAATGAAGGATAGCACAATTAAAAGTAGAATTCAGAAAAATCATCGAAGTGCAGCCCACGAATTCATTCGTGGGTAAAAGCACCTGCCACACTAAAACCGTTTCAACGGTTTGGCAATAAACGGTTGAAACCGTTCAGAAACTCATTGTACCAAAACCCACGAATAAATTAGTGGGCTACTATTTGGAATTAACTGTAGTTGAATCCCTAAAACTACTTCGTCAGCACATCAAAATAGGAATTAGTCAAATTGAGCAAGATCATTGAATAAAGGGGTGTTGTGCACATTTGTCCCTTTTCGAATTCCTAACTTTGCGGGAAATTTCGAAACATGCCACGTTATCACACTCTTGGAACGATTCCACATAAGAGACACACAACTTTTCGAAAAGAGGACGGAGGTCTTTACCAGGAAGAATTATTTGGAACAGCAGGCTTTGCGGGCATGTCTTCGTTGATCTATCATCTTCACCCACCAACTGTAGTAACCGAGGTAAAAAAACTAAGGGACATCAGCCCTAAAATTGCCGTTGAGAAAAACATGAAAGCGATGAGCTTTCAGGGTTTTTCACTGGATCCGGAGGTGGATTATATTGACAGCCGCAAAACCCTCATGGTTAATAACGACCTCCATATTGGCCTTGCAGCACCCAAGCAATTTTCAAAAGACTACTTCTACAGAAACAGCGATGCAGATGAAATGCTGTTCGTACATGAGGGTTCAGGAAAGCTGCGCACCATGTATGGCAACATTGATTTCAAATATGGAGATTACCTGATAATCCCTCGCGGCACAACCTACCAAATCGATTTTGACTCTGAAAACAACCGCCTGCTTTACATCGAGTCTTTCAGCCCGATACTTACTCCTTCAAGATATCGTAATTATTTTGGGCAGTTTCTTGAACACTCACCATTTTGCGAACGCGATTTTCGCCTTCCGGCCGATCTTGAAACCTATGATGAACAAGGCGAATTCAAAGTAATAGCCAAAAAGCAAGGTGTACTTTGGGAATACCTTTTGCTGAATCATCCGTTTGATGCGGTCGGCTGGGATGGTTTCAATTATCCTTATGCATTTTCAATCCACGATTTTGAGCCAATCACAGGCCGGGTACACATGCCCCCACCAATCCACCAACAATGGGAGGGAGCAGGATTTGTGGTGTGCTCTTTTGTTCCTCGTTTATACGACTATCACCCCGAAGCCATCCCTGCACCTTATCACCACAGTAATATCGATTCTGAAGAAATACTCTATTATGTGGATGGGGATTTCATGAGCAGGAATAACATTGAAAAAGGACAGATAACCTTGCACCCGGGCGGAATTCCTCATGGACCGCACCCTGGAGCAATTGAGCGAAGCATAGGGGCAAAAGCCACCGAAGAACTGGCCGTAATGATAGATCCGTTCAATCCATTACAACTCACCGAAGAAGCCATGAAACTTGAAGTGGAAGACTACTACAAAAGTTGGTTAACTCATTAATTCACAAATTATGAAAGATCTCACCCAAGTAAAAAACTACGACTATAGTCTTGAAAAAATCTTCGAAGAAGCCGAAGATTTCCTGCCAATTTTAGGTACAGATTATGTTGAATTTTTTGTCGGCAACGCCAAACAAGCAGCCCACTTTTACAAAACAGCACTTGGGTTTCAATCACTGGCCTATGCAGGTTTGGAAACTGGAGTAAAGGATCGCACTTCCTATGTTGTGGTGCAGGACAAAATCAGGCTGGTTTTGACTACACCAATGCCAAACTCCGACCGCCAGGATATTTTTGAACACATCACAAAACACGGTGATGGTGTAAAAGTGATAGCCCTTTGGGTTGAAGATGCCACCGAGGCCTGGAAACAGACTACTTCAAGAGGGGCTAAATCGTACTTGGAACCCACAAAAGAAACAGATGAAACAGGCGAAGTAGTGAAGTCAGGCATTCACACTTATGGTGATACGGTTCATGTATTTGTGGAGCGGAAGAATTACGATGGTGTCTTCCTTCCTGGTTTTGAAAAATGGGAATCGCATTACAATCCGCCTTCTTGCGGACTAAAATATATTGACCACATGGTGGGTAATGTTGGTTGGGGCGAAATGAATGTTTGGGCCAAATATTATAATGAAGTGATGGGATTTGCCAATCTCATCACCTTCGATGATAAAGATATTTCCACCCAATACACCGCCTTGATGAGTAAGGTGATGACAAATGGAAATGGCAGAATTAAGTTCCCTATCAACGAACCTGCTGAAGGCATCAAGAAATCGCAGATTGAAGAATACCTGGATTTCTATGGCGGTGCGGGTTGCCAACATATAGCCGTTGCTACAGACGATATTGTGTTCACTGTTTCAGAAATGAAAAAACGAGGAATTGAATTTTTATATGTACCGGGTTCCTATTACGATACCGTGGCCGACAGAGTGGGCGAAATTGAGGAAGATCTTGCTATTCTGAAGGAAAATGGAGTGATGGTGGATCGCGATGATGAGGGATATCTGTTACAGATTTTTACCAAACCCATTACAGATAGACCTACACTTTTCTTTGAAATCATTCAGAGAAAGGGAGCACAGTCTTTTGGAAAAGGCAATTTCAAGGCTTTGTTTGAGTCCATAGAAGCTGAACAAGCACGAAGAGGAACACTTTAAGCACAACCCAAACAATGGTGTAAAATGAAAAAAGCGATTCTTTCCAGAATCGCTTTTTTCGTCTTCGTAGACAACCAGTTGAACTCGGCTGTTTTACTTTATCACTATTTTTTTAGTCTCAATACCTTTTGCTGTTTCCACCTCCAACAGGTAAATGCCCCTGTCAAATTCACTTAGTTCCAGTATTAGCGAGTTAGTTTCAAGACTTTCTTTTTTAAGCAATTCCTGGCCAACATAATTGTGAAGGGTGTAGGATATAATGAGCTCATTTTCGCATTCAATGAAGAATTTACCACTCGAAGGATTCGGATAAATCCTGAAGTGACTTTCAGGCACCAGGCCTGCGGAGGTTGTATCCTGGATCACTTCAACGTCTTCAATGATCAGCGTGTCACCTAAAAGGCTCAACGGAATAACTGTTTCATCGTGCGAAATAGCCAGTACCTCAACAATGTGCATTGGCATTTCAAAATCCTGTAGTGTATTGGTTTTACCAGCAATGTTATCGATGGTGATGAGTGTCAATCGCCCAATCTCTCCATCACCCGAACGGTTGATATGATTTATTCGGGTCATTCCAAACTCGATGCGATTCGCACTGGGCATGTCCTGGTAAAGTGTTATTAATTCAGAATTTAGCGGGCCCATCCAGTTGCTGTTAAAGGAAGCCATCACCGATCCGGGCACAATCAGTGTTGTGTCGTAAGTTACTGCAAAGGCCAATCCGTAAATGTCGTTAACCTGGAGGTTTTGCGTTCCTAGGTTAATCACTACCTCAGCTGTATCTCCCGCTTGCACTGGGTTTTGAACTACCTGAAGTGACAACAAAGGATCTGTGCCTCCCCGACCAGGAGTTCCCCAGGTCTTATTGTGTGTTGAACTGTAGTTCCTGACAATGCCAGCAGTATCTGCGATATCCACGATACTATCACCATCGCAATCGGCATATTTCAGGTTCAAACCGTTGGCAAAACTGCTCACCCAATCTGTGGCAGCGTGACCATCCCAGTTCAGGGCGATGGAGTCTCTGGCCGGGCCAATGCTGTCAAAGGCAACACCAATCGGCAGGATGTCCCAAACATTGGCAATGCCATCGTTGTTTGCATCTCCAGGCCAAACTTCTGTTACAGGCAAACCATCAGCGCCAAGTCTGGTTAGGCCGTCCCTGCTTCCAACCCACACATCGCCCATTTGGTCAAATAAAAAAGCATTAATAAAATTGGATGCCAATCCACTGCTCCCTTTACGATATATCAACCAATCGAAATCATCGAAGTAAGCCATGCCACCACTATGGGTTCCGATCCATTTGTTGCCCTCATGATCAAAAGCAATTCGTCTGATACAATTGTTGGGCAGGCCGCTATTGACATAAGTATAAATGGTCCAAATCGCATTTGTGGCATCCAACCGGGCCATACCTTGTGAGCCGGTGCCGATCCATTTTTCGTTGTTTGCATCAACAGAAATGGTGTAAATGTCGTCTTCAGGAAGGCCGGAGGTAGTGTCGAAAACCGTCCAACTTCCATCAAACATTGCAACACCGTCACCTGCTGTTCCAATCCATATCGATCCATTCTGGTCGAAAGTAACAGTACGTAAAAAGTCGCCAGGGAAACTCGGAACGTTCCCTGTCCAGAACCGCACGAATGTACTATCTGATGGGTTAAATCGAACAAGCCCATTAGTTGTTCCTGCCCAAACACGACCATCTGGCGTTACTGTAAGTGAAGTCACTACATTTGAACCAATAATTGTAGAATCGTACACAATCCAATTAGTGCCATTGTAGCGTGCTAAACCCATTTCTGTTCCAACCCACCTTCTTCCCATACTATCAGTAGCAACTGCCAAAAACCTCTTTCCAGAAATATTCGGATTCAACCCCAAACTGTCCTTATCCCAATTGATCCAATTCAAGCCGTCAAAGCGCGCCAGGTAGCCATCTTCTGTGGCCGCCCAAATCTCGCCAGTTTGATCGATCATCATATCATTCACCCAATTGTTTGCAATGGAACTGTGAGAAACCTCCGCCTGCCAGGAACTTCCATCGTACAACGCCAACCCTTCCGTGGCCATACCTACTAGGATATCCCCGGTATTTCCATTATAATTTACAGAAAGAACATTGTCCTGCGGCAAACTGCAACAACTATTATCGATGGTTTGCCAGGTGGTGTTGCCATCAAAACTCACCAATCCTGCCTGCGTTCCGAACCACATTTCACCCGTATGCGTAATCGTGATTCCACGAATTTTCAAATTGGGGAAGTTTGCATTATATGTGGTGGTCCAACTACCTCCCCCGGTAACCGTTGATACAACGCCACCACCCTCAGTTCCGAAAAACTTCAAATTGTTTTGGTCAACTGTAATAACATTCACCTTATTATTTAGTAGCCCGGAGTTTCCAGTGTGGTAATCCGCAATTGGATTTACATAATCATACTTAGCTGCTCCCTGATCGGTACCGATCCATAATATGTTGGTATTGTCAAGTGTGATCTCACGAATGCTGTTGCTGGGCAACAAATTAGCAGTTGTGAAAGTTGTCCATTGCTGGGTGGTGGGAGAATATCTTGAAAGGCCATCACCTGTCCCGAACCACATTTGCCCGAAATGGTCCTTTTCGATGGCGAACACGTGAGTTTCAGCCAACCCGCTGTTCAGCGTATCGAACAAAGTCCAGAACAGGCCGTCAAACTTGTTGGCACCCTTTTCTGTCCCTATCCAGATGTCACCGTTGTCATCTACATAGATCTCGTAAATTTCCTTTCCACTCAAACCGCTGTTCAATCCATTGTAAACAGTCCAGTTGGTACCATCAAACATTCCCAATCCGCTGGTAACGTTGAGGTTATAACTTCCAATCCAGATGTTTCCGCTTGAATCAACAGCCGTGGTATGTATCCGTTCGTGAGGAATACTCAGCGAATAGGAATTCACACAACCAAAATCCGTACAATAGTCGTTCGATTGAATAATCTGATCATCGCATTCAAAGTTGTCGTAGCAGTTCACTTTATTCCAATAATAATACATGCCAGTTTGCCAGGTGGTCCAATCTGGTGATTGGGCATTGGCGATGTTCACGATCAACATGGTTCCGAGCAGCAACAAGATTATTTTCAATCCGAGATCATGTGAGTTCGTGATCGAAAATTTCAATTTGTAGTAAAGGTTTTTCATTTGCTCATACGTTTCAGGTTCTTCTCTGTCTGAAGTCTTCAGAACAGTGGGTTTTCCCATCTTGAAACCAAAGGTAGTTGCTCATTTAAGGAAAAACAAAGATAAAAAATGACATTTGTAGCACAAACAATTTATCGATTGTTAACATCATTTGAACAAGTTTACCTCAATTACCCTTAATTTCAAAGACTATAAGCTGTGTCTTTCAGTGACAAGATAACCCAGTTGTAGATTTTTTACCTAAATATGCTATTATGTACAGCAGTAAATTGATCGTGTTAATGCGTGGATTGAGCGCAAAGGACTTTAAAAATCTTTCAAAATTTGCCCGTTCTCCTTTTCACAACCAGCACAAGGACATTGCAGCTTTGTTTGAAGTTCTTGCTCCATTGTATCCAGAGTTTTCCGAGAAAGACTGCAACAAGGAAAAAGTGTATAAAAAACTGTTTCCGGGGGACAAATACATCGATGAGCGAATCAGGAATATTATGTCTGACCTGGCCCAGGTGATCGAAAGTTTCTTTTCACATGCCGAGTTGGAACAACAAGCTTTAACCAAAGGAGTTTACACACTTAATGCATATAAAGAACAGGGCCACGATAAATATTTCAGATCGACTCTTAACAAGTTGATCAAACAACAGGAGGCAAGCCCCTATCGCGATCTTGAATTTTACTTCAACCAACATTTGCTGGAAGAAGAGAAATATGATTTTGATATGCGCACACGAAACCGAAATATCGGAACATCTCTTCAACAAGTGGTGGATCACCTCGATAATTACTACCTCTTCAACAAACTCAGGTATTGTTGTGAAATGATCAACAGGCGAAATATTCTGATGGAAGAATATCGTCTTGAAATGTTTGACGAGGTGCTGGTCTATATGAAGAAAAATCCGGTTGATCGGGTTCCCGGTATTCAGATCTACTACCAAATACTACTTACTCTGACAGAAAAAGACGAAGAAAACCACTACCAAAAACTAATTGGATTACTGGACGAATACAGTTACCTCTTCAACAAAATTGACAACAAGACTTTCTATGCATTTGCCCAGAATTATTGCATAAAGAAAATAAACAGCGGAAAGCCGCAATATCTTAATGAACTGTTTGAACTGAACAAAAAGCTGATAGCGGGTGAATTCATTTATGATGGAAAACACATACCGCAATGGGATTTCAAGAATATTGTCACCACTGCTTTGAGATTGAAAGAACTGGATTGGGTCGAAGAATTTATAATAGAATACAAAGGGAAGGTTGAGGCTAAAGACCGTAAGAACGCGTTTGCCTACAACATGGCCTACCTCAACTTTTACAAGGAGGAATATGGCAAAGCCATCAGGCTACTGCAGCGAGTGAAGTTTACGGATGTATTCTACAATCTCGATTCAAAAAGTATGTTGTTGAAATCATACTACGAGTTGGAAGAGTACACCGTGCTTTTTGCCTTGAGTGATACTTTGAAAAACTACCTGAGAAGAAACAAACAGGTCTCCGATTACTTCCGAACTATTTACACCAACCTGGTTCGTTACCTGAGTAAAATGGCAAAGTACCGAGTGAACGGGCGCGACCTTCCAGAAAAATTCATGATAGAAGTGGAAGAAAACAACCAGGTAGCAGACAAAGGCTGGCTGAAGCAAAAGCTGAAAGAGTTCGAAACTTTCCCTGCTTATTAATTAACTCTTTTCAAGCGACCACTTGCCAATTATTGTAGGTGCCCCAAGAGCTTTTTCAAGTCTTCCTAAAAATTGTTGCCTTGGAATTTCGATTGCACCAAACCGGGCAAGGTGTTCGGTAAAAACCTGGCAATCCATGAAGTGAAAACCTTGTTCGTTGCAAAACTCAACCAGTTTTACCAGGGCAATTTTCGATGCGTCAGATACTAGCGTAAACATAGATTCCCCGGCAAACATTTTCCCCAAACTTACACCGTATAATCCGGCAACCAACTTCTTGTCTAGCCAAACTTCCAGGGAATGCGCATAGCCTGATTCATGGAGTGCAACATATACATTCTTCATTTCATCGGTGATCCATGTGCCTTGCTGGTCGGGTCTTGGCATTCTACAATATTCAATCACTTGCTCGAATGATTGATCAAATGTGCAATGAAATGTAGGTTTATTCAATTTCGGGCGAAGACTCCTTGGAATCTTAAATTCCTCGGGAAACAAGACCATCCGTGGGTTTGGTGACCACCACATCACTGGTTCATTCTCGCTGTACCAGGGAAAGATGCCTTTGCCATAGGCTTTTAAAACCTGGTTTGGTGAGAGTTCACCACACAACGCAACAAGGCCCTCGGTGTCAGCAAGATTGGGATCTGGAAATTCGCATTCGCCAGGCGGCAGAATGATCATTCAGCAGCTCAGTTTTCAATAGTGGCGTTGATGCCACGATCTATCAGTCCACCTTTCATAGGCTTCAACTGCTCATAAGCACCACTGCGCACAGCATATTTTCCTTTGTGGTGAATAATAAGAGAGCATTGTTCTGCCTGCTCGAACGTGTGGTTACAAATGTCGATCAGGCTTTCAATAACCCAATCAAACGTGTTTTCATCATCGTTCCAAACCACCAGTTCGTGGCTGTGGGAAATCTCTTCTAAAACCTCATCGGGTTGTTCCCAGGGATTAAGATGTTGTTGGTTCATTGGAGTACTATATTTGGGGATTCTCGCTTGGCAACCTAAATTAAAACATTTTCCATTTGCGTACTGAATTTGGTGTTCAAAAAATAACGGAGCTTCTCTTTTTTTGAAATAATTTGGCAGCAATTCGTTGGCACCAACTTTGCGTTTCAGGTTAAAAATAATTCGCACGGTATAAACTCAACATTATGAAATTCTACCTAAGCCTCTTTGCAATATTATTCTGCTTCTCTCAAATCAGTTGCAAAAGCACAGAAAACAGTTCAGAATCGACAGAAAAACCAAAAACCGAGGAAACACCAGCCACCGAAGCATTGGCATCAGATGACAACCAGGAATTACCCAATATCATCGGACAATGGAACTGGATTAAAACAAATTGCTGTGGCAGAATGTCAAAAGATCGTTTGGCCAGCGAGCAAGACAAAATCATCTTCATCGAATTCACAGCCAATGGACGAGCTCTTCATTTTGAAGATGGAATAGAAACCGACAACCAATCTTACGAATTGAAAATAGGTGGCGTTTTCCCCGACCGACCTATGGTTCAAATTGGCTCAACGCCCACCGCGCTGGTCCAATTGAATGGCGATACGCTTATTTTAAACCGTGGATACATGGATTTGCAGATCGAGTACTACAAAAGGAAATAATCGCTCACCTATTTAAAAGCAGGATGAAACTGAATCAAAGTATCCCGGAGATATTCACGATCTAAATGCGTGTACATTTCGGTTGTGGTGATAGAAACATGGCCCAACATTTCCTGAACTGCACGTAAGTTGGCCCCACCTTCTACCAAATGCGTGGCAAATGAATGTCTGAACGTATGTGGGCTCACATTCTTTTTAATTCCAGCTTTCATTGCCAAATCCTTAATGATCATAAAAACCATCACGCGGCTCAACTTTCTGCCCCAACGATTCACGAACAAGATATCTTCTGCTTCGGGTTTGATATTCTGATGTCTGCGAATTTCACTTTGGTAAAGTTGAATGTGTTTGATGGCTTCATTCCCGATAGGCACCAATCTTTCTTTATCTCCTTTGCCGATCACGCGAATAAACTCCACATCCAAAAACAGGTTCGAGATTTTGAGGTCAATTAGCTCCGTAACACGCAAACCAGAACCATAAAGCGTTTCGAGCATGGCCTTGTTCCTGACCCCATCTGGTTTGCTCTGATCAATTGCTCCGATCAGTCGTGTGATTTCATCGAAATTTAATACTGTAGGCAACTTCTTGCCCAATTTTGGTGCTTCCAGCAATTCTGTTGGGTCTTTCGAAATGAGGTCTTCAATCAGCAAGTATTTGAAAAATGCCTTGATTCCGGAAATTATCCGTGCCTGGCTTCGCGCAGAAATTCCAAGTCCGTGTAGTGTTTGCACAAATCCCGTGAGATGATCAAGGTTAAGTTTCACGGGACTTAAATTGAGATTTTCATCCGTGATAAAGCTGTGAAGCTTATTGATATCAGCGACATACGCTTCAACCGAATTGGGAGAAAGCGATCTTTCCAATTTCAAATAAGCCTCAAAGCCTTTTATGCAACTTCGCCAATCCATTTTTCGCTTTTCATAGTTCCTGAATGAATCCCTTTATTTTTGAGCCGCTTTTTAAACATGAAAATTCAAATCATAAACGGCCCAAATCTCAACTTGTTGGGTACTCGCGAACCAGAAATCTACGGAGCGGAAAAGTTCGAGGCTTTCATGGAGAAACTCACAACAGATTTTCCACAAGTTGAATTCAGCTATTTCCAAAGCAACGTAGAAGGTGAAATCATAAACAAACTACAGGAATGGGGTTTTTCTTCAGATGGAATATTGCTGAACGCAGGAGGATATACCCACACTTCTGTCGCGATTGGTGATGCGATCGCGGCCATTTCAACTGCTGTAATTGAAGTTCACATATCCAATCCATTGGCCCGTGAGAGTTTCCGTCATCAATCGTTGATTGGTCCAAAATGCATTGGCACCATTTCGGGTTTTGGACTCGAAAGTTACAGGTTGGCTGTTCAGGCACTCATTTACAAGAAGACCTGAGTGTGGCTCAAACTCAATCTTCCGATTTAGGTTCACAACCAATTCCAAAGCTGATCGTCAGCCAATCGGTGCCCGCATCCATTGGTTTTTTGGTGATGTCAATCTATATGATCGTGGACACCATTTTTGTCGGGCAGTTTGTAGGGCCCATCGCTATCGCAGCTATTACCGTGGTTTTGCCCATCACTTTCCTGATTTCGTCTATCGGCATGTCTATTGGTGTTGGGGGTGCTTCCATCATTTCACGAGCCCTCGGGGCAGATAACCGCAAGCTGGCTTTCAACACCTTTGGTAACCAGATTTCTATGGTGGCAACTTTGGCAGTGCTGTTCGTTGGCCTCGGATTTTATTTCGATGATCAAATTCTGAAATTCTTTGGTGCCAAAGGTGCCATTCTGGAACCGGCAAAAAACTACTTCCACATTATCTTGCTTGGCGTACCCTTTTTGGCGTGGGCCATGATGAGCAACAATGTTATTCGAGCCAGCGGTTTTCCGAAAGTAGCCATGTGGACCATGCTGGTTCCGGCAATATTCAACCTCATTTTCGATCCCATTTTAATTGTGTGGCTTGAAATGGGCTTGGAAGGGGCGGCTTGGGCCACTTCCATTTCTTATGCATTGAGTGCCAGCTATGCCATGTGGTTTTTCACCAAAGGAAAAAGTGAATTGCGGATCAGGGTCTCCGATTTTCCGTTGAAGAAAAGAATCGTGAAGGAAATGGTAGCTCTGGGTTTTGTAACATTGGCCAGACAAGGCGCAGTAAGTCTTTTGGCGGTTGTACTCAACAACACGTTATTCAAATTTGGAACTGAATTACATGTGGCGGTATATGGAATTGTATCGCGCATGATGATGTTTGCTTTCTTTCCGGTGATTGGCATCACCCAGGGGTTTCTACCCATAGCTGGTTTCAATTACGGGGCGAAACAGTTCGATCGGGTAAGGGAAACCATCAAAAAATCCATTTTGTATGGAACATTAATCACCATCTGCATTTATGCGGTGATTTTATTCTTCAAAGAGGAAATTGTGCTGGTATTTACTGACGATGCCTTCTTATTGGCCGAAACTCCGAGAGCCTTGATGCTGGTGTTCCTGGCCTCTCCCGTGGTATTGACACAACTGATAGGATCGGCTTATTTTCAAGCCATTGGGAAAGCGGTTCCTGCTCTCCTGCTTACGCTCACCAAACAAGGATTTTTCCTGATTCCGTTGGTGTTGATTATGCCCCACTACTTTGGAATTGATGGCATTTGGTATTCCTTTCCAATTGCGGATGTATTGTCAACAATTGTGACATACATTTTTTTGAACAGGGCGATGAAGAAATTGAGCAAACCATCAACCTAACCTAATTCGACAGCAAAGCTTTTGCCTGGTTATCTGCCCGCATGTTCCTGAATGCCAGGATTAGCTGAATTCCTCCATAGTTTCGTCTTCCAGGTTGTGCACTCTCAGAAGATTGTGGATATGCTATTATTTCTTCGTACAGCGCGTGATAGTCAATTTTTAACCCAACTTGTCCCTTCAGCCGATACAACCCCGGTCAATTGTGGGATTGGATTTTTAGTGGTACACTACATATTTTTTTATTGCCTTTTGGGTTTGGGTGCAGCCAGTGGCTTGATAGATTTGTTGTACCTCGCTGAT
>PVBE012095148.1_pt1 | contig 39699 bp, 39 predicted proteins | sample 1631181 | NCBI WGS metagenome assembly PVBE01 (sample SAMN08397723, study PRJNA350692) | Marine metagenome, whole genome shotgun sequencing project. | isolation source: water | place: Pacific Ocean | collected 2012-04 | reverse complement strand
GATCACTATGGGTATGACATAGACACAGCACAGATGCTTGCCAGCGCGTCCCAGGATCTCCTCGGAGCGCCCCTCACAATAATTGTCGCTCGTATCGAAGAGCGTGATGCCCTCTTCGAGTGAGGCACAGACGAGCTTCGTGCTCGCCGCCTCGTCCAGCCGATTCCCGAAATCGACACATCCCAGACCGATCGCCGAGACCGAGAGCCCGGAGCGGCCCAGCTTCCGATGGTTCATCCGCGACCGCCCCCCGTCAGGATGCCGCGGGCGTGACGTCGCGTCCGATCAAACGCGCCGCATTGGCGAACATGCGTTCGTGAAACTCCCGATCGTCGGGTGGTGCAAGACCTCTCACGACCTCGGCCGCCAATTGCAGTGACATGGCCGGATAGCTGGTCGCAAAGAGCATCTGGTCCTCGATTCCGAATCGCATCGCCTCGAAATAGCCCTCCTGACCGGGCAGCCCTGGATACAGATCGGGCATCAGATGGACGTTCGGGCATTGCAGGGCGACGGCACACATCGGCGTCACCCAGGGCCAGCAGGCATGTGCCACCAGGATCTTCAGGCCTGGGAAGCGCAGGGCGACACGCTGGATCTGGACCGGCTCGATATAGGAGAGATCGGGCGCGAGGACGAAGCTCCCGTTCAGAGAGAGGAGCATCCCCTCGCGATCGCAGTAGTCGTAGATCGGGTCGAGTGCGCCGTCATCGTCTGCTCGGGGCGGGCTGCACTGTCCGTTGTCGAGGGCGACGCCGATCAATCCCTGGTCCTTGAAGCCCCGAATCGCCTCGAGGGCCGCCCTGGGATCGGTGGTGTCGACGCCCCCGATGCCGACGAAGCGATCTGGATCTGTGCGCACGAGGTCGACGACATCCGCATTCAGCACGCCGTCTTCGGGGGAAGCCTCGGCGGCCAGGGTCGCTGGATCCTGCCGACCGGTGACGACGGCGATCGCTACATGGGCCTCTTGCATGTCGCGCAGGAAGAGATCGAAGGATCGCTCGTCCCGCGACGGAAGCGGGTCGCGAAACACGCTGCGCATGATGGCTGGCATGGGAGGTTGGTCCGGAGCTTTCGGGGGCAGCGGTCCGGTGAAGCGATAGAAGCTCGGGACGAAGCTCTTGAAGGGAGGTCGAACCCGGAAATCGATCCAACGAAAGCCCTCACCAGCACTCATCCCGCCGCACCCTCCGCGTCCGCCGGCACCTCCGAATCGAGGTTCTTTACGCCGCTCACCGCGAACTCCATTGCGCCCGCGCCGATCGCTCGCGGAATCTGGGTATTCATGAAGTCGTGCTCGTAGTCCGCTGATCGGTGTGCATCGAAGGTCGTCTGATCCTCCCAGGCCTCGAAGAATCGGAACCTGCCGGGATGATCGAGGTCTTCGGCCCACCAATAGGCGATGCAGCCCTCGTCCTGCCGCGTCCGCTCGGCGAGGGCCGCAAGCAGGGGGCGCATCCCGTCGCACAGATCGACGGGCCAATCGACATGTCCTTGCACTGCAATCATGGGGGTCTCCTCTGGCGCTCGGCCAACTCTTCCGCTCTGGAGTAACACACCAGGGATCAGATCCAAAGGGATCTGCCGTTTCCGCGCCACATCTCAGGCCGATTCGACACGCTTCATGGGCCGATGTGATCGGCAAGCAACCGAATCTCGTGCCCCCCTGAGTCCTGGGGGCGACGAGATGCTGGGCAAAGGTTCACCGCAAGGTGGTCTGTTTCGAGCGGGTAGGATGTAACGCGTCGACAGCCGCCCAGGACGGCCCAACGGAAATCCGAGTCAGGACTTCTCGGAACCGGGGTCCTCGCGATCGGGCGATCTCTCCTGCATGTCGCCAACGGCTTGCAGATCGCGATCGTCGTCGTATGCCGTCACTTTGCTCGCGATTGCGGGCGGCGCATCCGTTGGCGGTGGACACCACGACTCGGGGCAGGTCATGGGTAGACGCCAGAGCGCGTCCGGTTTGGCGACCGTCTCTTCGAGCTCGTCGCGTAGGATCGGCTTTGCGAACAGGTACCCCTGCATCAGAGTGCATCCACGCTTCAGGAGCAGATCCATTTCCTCGAGGGTTTCGACTCCCTCTGCCATCACCTCCATACCGAGACCCTTCCCGATGTGGATGATGGCCTCGAGGATGACCGCGTCGGGATCAGTATGCGCCGCCCCGCAGACAAACGACTGGTCGATCTTGAGCAGGTCGACATTCAAGCGCCTGAGAAGCGTGAGCGACGAGTAGCCGGTCCCGAAATCATCGATCGCGGCTCGAACACCCATTTCGCGCAACCGGCGCAATGCGAGCAGCGCAGTTTCACTTGCCGCCACCGACTCCGTGAGTTCGATCTCGAGCCTCGCGGCGGGAAGTCCGGTCTGCTCGAGGATCGCCCGGACTCGATCGGGAAAATTTCCTTGTTCCAGCTGGCGTCCCGAAATGTTGACCGCGACACGCGCGCCGGCCAGATCGGTCCATCTTGCTGCACATCGACAGGCCTCATACAGCACCCATTCGCCGAGCGGAATCATCAAACCCGTTTCTTCGGCAACCTGGATGAACTCGCCCGGCGAAATCATGCCACGAGTCGGATGCATCCAGCGTACCAGGGTCTCGAGCCCGACGATCTCTTCTGTAGCGACCTGGATCTGCGGCTGAAACGCGAGCACGAGCTGTCCGTCATGAATCGCGTGCCGCAGCCCGTTGACCAGATTGAAGCGCTCGGCCACCTTGTCGTCCATCTGGTGGTCGAACACGCGCACGCCGTTCTTTCCCGACGACTTGACCTCATACATCGCGGTATCGGCTTGCCGTATCAAGAGGTCAGGGTCGTCCCCATCGCGGGGGTAGGTCGCTATTCCGATGCTCGCGCTGACCCAGCATTCGCAACCCGCCAGATAATAGGTCTTTTCGACTTCCTCGCGGATCTTCTCCGCCATGCGGGCCGACTCATCCGGGTCGAAGATGTTGCGGACACATATGAGGAACTCATCACCTCCGACCCGCGCGACCGTGTCGCCCTTGCGCACCATGCTGAGTAGGCGGCGCGCGACGTCACCAAGAAGTTCATCACCCACCGAATGACCGAGGTTGTCGTTCACGGTCTTGAAGCCGTCCAGATCGAGAAACATCACGGCCAACTGGGTTCCCGAACGCTCCGCGTGGGCCAGGGCGCTGCGCAGATGCGCCATAAAGGAAGACCGATTGGGCAGTTCGGTCAACGAATCGTGTGTCGCGAGGAAGCGCTGGCGTTTCTTTGCGTCGTTTATCTCTCGGACCATGCGGTGTCGCTCGATCGCGTGAAGTAGCGTCCGTGAGAGCAGATCGCGGGTGACTTCGCCCTTGGTGAGATAGTCCTGGGCTCCGGCGCGCGCGGCCTTCATCGCCACTTCTTCGTCTCGCTGATAGGTCAGGACGACGATCGGGACACTGAGAGTGGCCGCACGAGCGCGCAGCAGCGAATCGAGCCCATGCGCTTCATGGATCGAGAGATCGATGAGCATCACGTCGTAGCTGTCCTGTTGAAGCTTGACGAGGGCTTCTTCTACTCGGGGTACGCGAGAGATCTCGAATTGGGTGCCTTCGGGCCGGCGCAGCATCTCGAACAGGCGCTTCGCCGCCAGATCATCCTCCTCGACCAGCAGCAAAGAGACGGGCTTCTGAACAGCCTGGTTATTGCTCTCACCCGTCATTCGAGTCCCTTATCGAATCGAGCGTCCGTACTCGAAGGAGGAAATCTGCACCCTCTAACCCATCGGACGATTCGGTTCGGAACTGGATCGACGAATAGGGTTGGGTCTGGTAGAAGGATGCCCTGCAGGTGATGCGCAACTCGAGATCTCGAAAATCCGTTTCTCGATCGACTCTCGTGCATTTCGCGGCTCTCGTGCGATCTGGCACCAGGGTCTGGCGCGACGCTCTCCAGTGGGGCGAAACCAGCGCGCAACTCTTCGATCTTCTCTTCTCCACGTGGGAGTCATAGAGAGGTCTCGGTTTCAGTGGAGATGAGCCGGCGGTTCTGGAATCCGCAGATCCAGGATCCGAAGGACCCAAAGGCCGCGAGCCAGCTGATTCGAATCGGTGTGTTCGAACGGGCGTCGGTAGATTTCGAGGCGCGAAGAGGTCAGGCAAGATGACGCCCCTTGATGCGAAAGGACCCGGCATCGGGGTCTCATCAAGGAGGGCCCGGTGCACTGGCACGAGGGATCGAGTGGGGCGGCTTTCCGGTGTGTCACCCGGCAGGATGATCTGCGCCCATCACCCGCCATCCCTATCTCCACTATCCTGAAGAGCGGAGGCTAGGCCCCCTCGCGAACGTTCGACAAATAGTCACCCAGCTTGGTCGGATCCATGAGGGTCCGCCAGTCGAGCGCCCCGGATGCCAACACCCGCTTCTCCCAGCTTGCGAGACGTGAGCGAAGGGAATCGGGATCGACGTTGTCCGAGCGCAGGTGCTTTACATTCATGGCCACCATATGAGTCGCCGCGAACTCGTCCGGGCGAAGTTTGCGTTCGGTGCCGGGCGCGAGATCTTCTTCCATGTCGCTGAAGATCAACATCACGCGGCTACCGCTTTCGAGTTCACGCAGATACTCACCCCCCAGCATCATCGCGCCGGGAATGTCAGTGTGCCGCGCCGCCACCTGCCGGACAGCCATTTCATCCAGACGCTGGGCGATACCCAGCTTCTCTACGTTGGCCCGAGATGGCCGGGCGTCCAACGTCACCAGCACTTCGAGATTGTCTTTGTCATAGCTCTCGCCGTCGATGCGTAGAACCAGCAGCGTGTCCCCGGGCTCCAGATTGGGGAGCACTTCACTCTTTACGATACGCACCACCTCTTTGCGCTGATCGGCGTAGGTACCCGACACGTCGATCAGTACGCAGAGGGCCTAGTCGTAGCGTTTGGCGTCTCCGCAGGCCGCCGCGACAAATACCAGAGTGGTAAAGAGAATGGCGTCAATGAATCTGCGCAGCTTTGCCTTCATACGAGGCTACCTCCCTGCACCCGGACTTCTTCATGTTTATGGCCGTTGATGTCGTTTGCGCCGGGCGGAAGCCGAGTCGGCGGCTCGTCGCCCTCCCCTCTCCGCACCAATTGCTCTATTCGCAGCGGAATGCTGATGTAGACATCGTAGATGTTGAGGATGATGTTGGTGACGTGACGAATCAAGCCTGCGATACAGCTCAGCGTCACGCCGAGTATGCGGAGGAAGAGGACCGCCGCCGAGCCCGCGACGTGTCGTCCGCTGTCGAGAAGCATCTCGAGGGGGACGGCTACCAGTGCCAGGACCCAGGGGAGAATAAAGCCGAGCACAGCCTGGCCCACGACGGGAATCGACGAACGGCTCGCCGAATCGACAATGCGTGATTCTTCACCCGCAAGGGAGAGTTTGAGTGCCGCGTCTGCCTCGACGATCTGCTCGCGCAGAACCGCCAGCGAACCCCCGACCCCGGAGAGGAAGAAGAGCCCCGCAATGCCGAGCCAAAGAATCAATTGACGCCGGGCGCGCGGGATCGTCGAGAGCTTCGGGAAGAATTCAGTGATCCCCAGCATGTCCATCAAGAAGATGCCGAGGGCGGCTTCCATCAATACGAGTACCAGCGCGGAGACGGTGGAGACTGGAATTCCTCCCACCCGGGCGCCCGCGGGCACGAGCTCCGACATGGGCAGTGAAATCAGCTGAAAATTGATGAAGGCGCCACCCAGGGCAATGCCGAGTACCAGGAGTGATACAAAGAAGAACTTGATCGCCGAATAGGTGAGGGCCCGAGCGGAATCCTCGGTTTCCTCACGGATCTTTTGGTAGTCGTCGACAAAACTGTCGATGCGCGACGCACTCTCGAGGGCCCGGGTGACCGAGTCGCTCATGCGCGAGAGTAGACCGCGAACCTCCTTCCAATAGGGCAGCATGCCACCGAGGGTCTTGAGACGACTGGCGGAATCGGCGCGGTAGGCCTTGAGGGCCTGCTTCTCCGCATCTCGAGAGGATATCTTGATAGAACCTTTTGAATGTTCGGGTCACCGTTTGTGGGGATACTCGCGAGGGTCTCGACCGCTGCGGTCCATGCGGGGATCTCTGGAGGTGCGGCGCCACAATCCTGATAGTCGCGCTCGACCGCGATGAGTGTTTCGTCGAGCCGCCGCTGGAGGTCGCCATAGTTTCCCATCTGTTCTGAATAGCCAGCGTCCATCCGATTGAGCTCGCGATCCAAGCGACCCTGGGTTTCGCGGATTCCCGTCGCAAACAAGACCTTGCGGTTGCGCTCCCCCAATTCCTCGGCGGCCTGGGCCACACGCTTGCCTGCGGATTCAATACCACCGCCGAGATCGCCTCCCAGCTGAAGCACCAGTCTGAGCATCGGTCGACGGGCCGCCCAAAGGAAGATGGCACTCACCACCCACAGAGCAAACAGGGACAGGATCGGATTGTCGGGCCACAGATATATCGATTCCACTTCCTCTATTCTCCCAGGTTGGAAACACACAAGAGGTCGATGGATATGATCGGGGGGTCTCCGTCGCAGTATGATGACAATCATCACACCATGTGGGCGCAGGTTCAGCGCAAGTTCAACGCAGCTGCATCAATGTTGCCGGTCCCGCTCTCGGAATTGGCGCGGCGCGCGCACTCGAGTTGCGGGTAACTCAGATCACGATTCTCTGGCTCAACACTGTCGATCCTTCAATCGGTGGCGTTCGACACGCGATAGATCGTGCGTTTTTTAGCTGGAGATTCAGTGTCAGCTGCTTCGAGAGCCGAGGCGGCTGCGACCGCAATCTGCTGCGTGAGACTCGAGAGCTCCATGTATCTTTGCGGACTGAGAAGACAAGGAGACGTTGCCGATGAGAGCGATGCGCTACCACGGACGGCGAGCAGGACTTCGCCTCGACGAGATCCCGAGCGGGAGTCCTGGACCGGGCCAGGTTCGGGTCGCCGTGCACGCTTGCGGCGTGTGCCGAACCGATCTTCATCTCGTCGATGGCGAACTCTCGAATCCGCGCCTGCCGATCATTCCGGGTCACGAAATCGTGGGTACGATCGACGCCGTCGGTTCCGAGGTTTCCGACCTCGAGGTGGGGCGACGGGTTGGCATCCCCTGGCTCGGGTGGACCTGCGGCGATTGCAGGGACTGCCGCAGAGGTCGCGAGAACCTCTGCGATCGCGCCCGATTCACCGGCCTTCAGATCGATGGCGGCTACGCGGAGTTTGCCGTGGCCGACGCACGATTCTGCTTTCCCTTGCCCGACGCCTACGGCGACGTCGAGGTGGCGCCCCTTCTGTGTGCGGGACTGATCGGGCATCGCGCGCTGCGGATGACCGGAGACGCGCGACGGATCGGGCTCTACGGGTTCGGAGCCGCCGCGCACATCGTGGCTCAGGTCGCGATCCACGAAGGACGAGAGATTCTGGCATTCACGCGCCCTGGCGACCGGGAAGCACAACATTTTGCCAGGTCACTCGGTGTCAGCTGGTCAGGAGGTTCTGACGAATCGCCTCCCGAGCCTCTGGATGCTGCAATTCTCTTTGCACCCGTCGGCGCACTCGTGCCGACCGCGCTGCGGGCCCTCTCGAAGGGAGGCGTCGCGGTCTGCGCCGGAATTCACATGTCGGACATTCCCGGCTTTCCCTACGAGTGGCTGTGGGGGGAGCGGTCGATTCGTTCGGTCGCGCACCTGACCCGGGCCGATGCGAGAGAGTTTCTCGAGCTCGTGTCGAGGGTCCCCGTGCGAACCGAAACCGTCGTCTTTGAGCTCGAAGATGCCAATCGGGCTCTCGAAGATCTTCGCCGGGGCGCGTTCACCGGTGCCGCGGTTCTGCGCGTGAGCCGAGCAGACCCGTGAGAGCCAGGAATTCACAAGCCTCGCGATCGCCCAGATCTGATCGAGCCAATTCCATGAACTGGATTGGGCGCGACGCGCCAAAAACCGACAACACGGGTGCAGCCAGAGTCGAGGGATCCAAACGGTCCCCGGACTCCACCTCGCTCGTTCAGAACGTGTCGCCGATCATTCCGATCACACGTTGTTCGAAGAGGACGTGGCAAGCCCAAGACGCGCTCGCTCCCTAGGAGTCTGGCTCCCGCAGATCTCGCGGACGGTCGATGCCCTGGCCCTGCTGCAGCCCGGTGTGCACTGGTAGAGGTTCTTCCGCACAGACTCCTACGGGACGTAGGCCTGCGCGCCGTCTATCGCAATCGTCTGCCCGCTGACATAACTGGCCGCCTTGGAGCAGAGGAAGGCGACAAACTCGCCAATGTCCTGCTCGCAGTCGCCGATCCGCTGCATCGGAATCGTGGCCATGAAGGCGGTCGCTTCCTCCGGGTTCGTTTCGATCCAGCCCGCAAGAGCCGGAGAGTTTGCGTGGGGCAGGATCACATTGGTTCGGATGCCGTCGCGACCCCACTCCGTCGCTGCGGCGGCGGACAGCGCCCGGATCGCCTCCTTCACCGCGGCATAGGCGCCGTAGTTGGCGGCATCCCAACGTCGCGCCGCGGTGCTGCCCAGATTGATGATGGCGCCGTCGCCTTTCAGGTGGGGATAGCAGAGCCGCATCAGGCGAAAGGTCGCTAGCGGTCCGGACTCCCAGCCCGCGGTGAGCGCCTCCTCTTCGAGATCGTTCAGGGACCCGAGTGGAACCTGCTGGGCGTTGTTGACCAGAATCTGGATGCCACCGAGTTCTTCGACTGTAGCTTCGACGCAGCGTTCGAGGTCGTCGATCTGCTTGACGTCGCCCGCGACCGGGATCGCCGCTGAACCGAGCTTCTCGATCAATCGACAAGTTTCCTCGAGCTTCGACAGCGTGCGACCCTGTGCTGCAACCCGGGCACCGTGGCGAGCGAGCGCGAGGGCAATGCCCCGACCGACCCCCTGCCCGGCTCCCGTCACGATCGCAACCTTGCCTTCCAACATGACCCGTCCTCCCGACCGCCCGCGTTACCGAGCGTAGAAATGTCCATATGGCTCGGGTTACGCTAGTTCATCGCGCGGGCCATGGAACCCCCCGGGCCGCGCTAAAGTGCTTCGCAAGCATGCAGAGGCCGTCTCTGAGGGGGTCTGAGATTGGTCAGCACGTTGGGCCGGTCGAAAGGCGAAGGGTAATCTCGGCATCTGCACCGGAGACAGACACGAGAAGGCGGTCGAGATCCAGGCCTCCGAGTCTTGCTCGGAGATCTGCCTCGTTTCCAGGTGCCTGTTTTTCAGGTGCCTACCAAAGCATGTCGGCGTATCGACGCGCCCGCGCGAACGGGTCGTGCTATCTGCAGTGCGAGTAGGCGCTTCGGTCGTCGGAATTCACGAGACCATCTTCGTTGAGATCCGCGCGCTCGTCATAAGGGGCCGCACCAATCTTGGCTCCCATGGCTTCTTCGATGATCTTGGCGTCCTTGCGGTTGACTTCGCCGTCGCCATTGATGTCACGGGAGCACTTCACATGATGTGCGCCCGCCGTGGTGGCAAGACATGCCAGAAACGCCGCATAGATCACGATTCGTAGAACCTTGCCCATCACTAAGCCTCCCGAAGCATCGACCCACGCAAGAGCCGAACCTCGATTTCAATCAGGACCAGTCGATTCCGATCCAATTCCGGTCGGCGACGATCAGAGATCTGTATCGGCATTTCGCCAAAAAAAAGTGAGCCGAAGAATTCGCATGGAGGTAGAACAGCATAGCCGGGGCGGCTCCCTGCGAGGACATCGAGCTCGCAGTCACCAGGGAAGCGACCACAAAGGCCTGACGCGGCCCACGGCGCCGATTCTGGTGATCTTCGACACTGGCTTCAGGGCTCCTCGATGGTCCATGCGATGACCCCACGGGCGCAAATCTTCCTTCGCTCTGCGCCGCAGTTGCGACACCCCGCCGGAGAAATACGGCTCGGGGACCGGGCGCTGTCCGCGATTCGAGTCCTGATCGGTGGCCTGCCACATCCGGCGGGAGCGCCGCGCGCTCGAGACATCAAGCAGATCTGCCTAACACACAGACCGGGTAAGTCGCGGCGGGAGAGTTCCAGGGATCCAGGAAGGCTCTTGGTGACTCGTTTCATTTTTGACCTCGACGTCTGGCTGACAAACCAGCTGGGCACACGAGAGGCTGGCCACTACGCAGCCACAGACGAGCACGTCGAGGCCACCGGAGTCTTCGACCTCGAAGGTCAGGACCGCTTCGAGTGCAACTCGCAGGCAACTCGGCGGCTCACCCGTCCGGCGGGCGCGCTGCACAGCGGGCGCTTTTCGCCCGCTGCGCACGCGTTGCGTTCTAATGCGCTGGAATCGCATCTGCCATCGGAAACACTCAGATTTCTGCCCATTCGATCCGAAACGGGGTCTGGCCCGCATATTCGTCGCGTAAGAAGCACGGACCAGTGAGCTCAGGAGGATTGCCTCGTGCACGACGGCCGCACACGAAAAGTCGAGATCCCGACAACCGATTCGACCCCGACCTTTCTCAAGACTCACCGCGCGACGCTCATCATCATCGCAGGACCGGCGGCCGGAACCGAGTTCGATCTCAATTCCTCCCGTCTTCTGATCGGTCGCTCGAAGTCCGCCGACCTTCAGATCGACCTGCCTTCGATCTCCTCTGAGCACGCCGCTCTCGAACTCGACGCGAACGGATTCGGAATCCGCGATCTGGCCAGCACAAACGGCATCGCAGTCAACGGCGCGCCGACCCTCAGCGGCGACTTGAAGCATGGCGATCGAATTCACCTTGGCGAGTGCGAGCTGCAGTTCGTCGTCGAAGAGCGGCCCGGCAGCCCCCGCGCCTGGTCGGTCGACGAAGATCACTAGAACGGACGAGCGCGATGCAATCGCCCGAGGGTCGAAGGCTTGGGGGGTTCACGGTCGAGAGGGAGCTCGGTCGCGGCGGCATGGGGCTGGTGTTTCTGGCGAAGCAAGAGTCCCTCGACCGGCCGGCGGTGCTCAAGCGAATCCTCGACGGACTACTGACACAGTTTCCGGAGTTGGAAGAGCGCTTCGAACGCGAAGCCCGGACGGCTGGACGGCTCCACCACCCGAATGTGGTCGCCGTTTACGACTGTTTCAAGCATCGCGGCGCGCACTACATCGCCACGGAATTCGTCGACGGGGTCGACCTCTCGGCGCTCCTCAAAAATGAGGGCCCGCTGCCCTGGCGCATCGCTGCATTGATCGCCCTCGAGGTGGCGCGGGGTCTCGAGGCGATCCATGCTGCCGGTACGCTTCACCGCGATTTGAAGCCCCAGAACCTGCTCATCGGTCGCCAGGGAGAGGTCAAGATCACCGATTTTGGACTCGCCCTCGACACGAGTGGCACACAACTCACTCAACCAGGAGTCGCAGTCGGCACTCCACCCTATATGGCGCCGGAACAGCTCCGGGGCGAACGCGTCGACACCCGCGCTGACATCTTTGCCTTCGGTTGCGTCTTTTACGAGATGCTCAGCGGCCGACCGCCCTACGAGACATCCCCGGATGATGAGACGGGGTCGTTGCTGGCCCGAGTCGAGTCGGGCGGCTATTCGCGCATCCGGAAGGTCGCGCGCAACACACCGCGCTGCCTGTCGAGGCTACTGCGGCACTGCCTGAAGTCGAAGCCGGCGCGACGCCTCGCGGCGATCGCCGAGGCACGCCGTCGCCTCGAGAGCATTCTCGATCGTCCCTCTCCCGCGGACCTGCGCGCGATGCTCTCGGGCTGGCTCTGGGAGCGCCAGGTCTTCGAGACGCGGAGCAACGAAACCGTGGTGATGATCGCCGCGACAACGCCGTCATCGACACGACGACGGCTGAAGCTGGCGACCGCACTGGCGGCCCTGGTTTCGTCGGGTGCGCTGTTGGCCATCTCGCTAGACGATCCGCTCACCGTGACACGATGGAGCGACGCGCTCTTGACGAGGATGGCATCGGTGAACCCGTGGCATCAGCGCTGAGCCTTCGGAAACCTCGAGCCGCACTGCTCGGCTTCCGAGATCGCATGCTGGTCTTCCGTGTCCCCTCCCGAAGGGTCAAGGGTTGATGTGGACTCGACCCCCTGTGCGACCCCCAGCCGCGATGTCGACGAGGCCGAGCCCACGACGTTCCAGCCCGGCGTCGGGCAGGGATCCGAACGGGCAATCGAATGGCCAATCCCGACGCACCGTGTGGCGACTTCTCGTAGTCACATCTCATAGCCACATTTCACAGCCGCGTCTCATAGCCGCATCTCACAGTCACATCTCATAGTCACATCATCCCCGCCGCGTGGAGCCGATCGCGATGAGCGGGTGGCCCGATTGGCGAGGATGGCCTCGGACCCGCCTTCCCGTGCACACTTCCGCTTTGCGCCGTAGCATAACCTCTACCCCTCGACCCCAGGAGTCCCATGGCCGCCATCAACGAAGTCGCCGACCTTCACCTCGAAGGCGAGATCGCCGTTCTCAGCATTGATTCCCCGCCCGTCAACGCGCTGTCCGCTGCCGTGCGGAGTGGTCTACTCGAAGGCATCGAGGCTGCCGTCGCCAACGAAGACGCGCGCGCGATCATCTTGATCTGCGCCGGGCGCACTTTCATCGCCGGCGCCGACATCACGGAATTCGGCGGCAGAGGGCCGTCCGGGGCGTCGATCAGCGATCTCCAGGCCGCGATGCAGAACTCCGACAAGCCCGTCATCGCAGCCATCCACGGCACCGCTCTGGGGGGGGGGCTCGAAATTGCAATGTGTTGCCATTTTCGGGTCGCCGTCCCCTCCGCCCGATGCGGGCTCCCCGAAGTCGAGCTCGGGCTCGTGCCCGGCGCAGGAGGAACACAGCGGCTACCCCGCATCGTCGGGGTGGAGGCGGCGCTGGATCTCGCGACAAGCGGGCGTCACGTTCCGGCGACCGAGTGTGCGGAGCTGGGACTCATCGACGAGTTGGTGGACGAGGAAGCGCTTCTCGAGGGCGCGATCGCCTTCGCGCACAAAGCGATTCGAATGGAGCTGCCACTTCGCAAGCTGGACGAATCGAACGAAAAGGTCGAAGCGGCTCGCGGCAAACCGGAGATCTTCGAGCGGACCCGGGCGAGCCTTGCTCGCAAGAAGCGGGGATTCCTCGCACCGGAATACAACATCCGCTGTATCGAGGCCGCGGTGAACCAGCCCTTCGAGCAGGGCCTGGCTACCGAGGTTCGGCTCTTCCGCGAGCTCCTCACGGGCCAGCAGTCCGCAGCCCAGCGCCACGTCTTCTTCGCGGAGCGAGAGGTCTGGAAGATTCCGGACGTTCCGCGTGATACGCCGCAGATCCCGATCGAACGCGTCGGCGTCGTCGGAGCCGGTACGATGGGCGGCGGAATTGCGATGAACTTCGCCAACATCGGCCTTCCCGTGACGATCGTCGAGACGAGTCAGGAGGCGCTCGAGCGGGGGCTGGGCGTCGTTCGGGCCAACTACGAGCGCAGCGCGAAACGAGGACGGATCTCGGCCCAGGACGTCGACGCGCGAATGCGTCTCCTGACCGGAACGCTCCGGCTCGAAGATCTCGCGCAAGCAGACCTCGTCATCGAGGCGGTCTTCGAGAATATGGAGGTAAAGAAGCAGATCTTCGCCGACCTCGACCGCATCGCGAAGCCGGGCGCAATCCTTGCCACGAACACGTCGGCTCTCGATATCGACGAGATCGCGAGCGCCACACACAGACCCGAAGCTGTGATCGGCCTGCATTTCTTCAGTCCCGCCAACGTCATGCGCCTGGTCGAGGTCGTGAGAGCCGACCACACCTCGAAGCCGGTCATCGCAACCTCGATGGCAGTGTCGAAGCGCATCGGCAAACTCGCCGCTCTGGTCGGCGTCTGCCCGGGCTTCGTCGGCAACCGGATGCTGGGCCGACGCCAGATCCAGGCCAACACTCTCTTGCTCGAGGGCGCGATGCCTTGGGACATCGATCGGGTGCTCTTCGAGTTCGGGCTCCCCATGGGCCCCTTCGCGATGAGTGATCTGGCCGGTCTCGACATCGGTTGGAGCAAGGAGACCTCCAAGGGCGAGACGCTGCGCGACGTACTCTGCGAAAGGGACCGCCGCGGCCAGAAGAACGGCCGCGGATTCTACGACTACGACGCGGATCGCAAATCGACCCCCTCACCCGAGGTCGAGAAGATCATCCGCGACTTCGCGAAACGAGGCGGCGAGAAGCTTCGTGTGATTTCCGATGAGGAGATTCTCGAGCGGTGCCTCTACCCGATGATCAATGAGGGAATGAAGATCCTGTCAGAAGGAAAAGCGATCCGGGCTTCGGACATCGACGTAATCTGGATCGCCGGCTACGGCTGGCCCGCCTATCGAGGAGGCCCGATGTTCTACGGGCAACAGGTAGGATTCGAGCAGCTGCTCGCTCGCTTGCAGTCACTGGAGAAGCAGCACGGCGAGGCGTTCGCGCCGGCAGCGCTGCTGGAGAGGATGGCAGCCGAGGGCAAGGGCTATCGGGAGCTCGGCTACTAGCCCGCTTCTCGGCTCTGGTCCTTCGATCCCTCGCCTCGAGATCATGGGATGGTCTTCGTGACGCGAGTGCGAAAATCGCAATCCCAACCGAAGAAACCGCACTCGCGATTCATCGAAGAGCGGAGGCTGTTTTCGGCCCATGTCATCGGGACAAGTCGCCCAGCCGACCAGTCGCGAGCGGCCCCATGCCTTTCCGGTGATGTTCGATGCCGAGAAGGGAATGGCCGAAGTCAGACCTTCCAGATGATGGGCTAGCAGGCCGAATGCTCGGAACGGGTGTGCTGCTATGGTTGGCGCCCACATCGTCGTGAGCCGTCAAGAGCTGGCTCGCCCCGATGCCGCCTTTCCCATTCGGATCATCATCAGGAGTACTCATGTCCCATCCCTTCGACTATTCCGGCAAGCGGATCGTCATCACCGGCGCCTTTTCGGGGGTCGGTGCAGCCTGTCTCGAAGTTCTCGACGACCTCGGTGTGGCGGAGGTCATCGCCCTCGACATCAAGAAGCCCGAGGGTCCGATCGATTCCTTCATCGAGACGAATATCGGCGACGAGGCGGCCATTGCAAGGGCCGCAGCGGCTATCGACGGCCCCATCGATGTGCTCTTCAACAACGCCGGGATCGCCGCAACGCATCCAATCTCGGATGTGATGTCAGTCAACTGGCTGGGCCTGCGCGATCTCTCCGAGGCGCTTCTGCCCCAGATCGAGGAGGGCGGCGCGATCGTCAACACCGCCTCCATCGCCGGCGGCCAGTGGCCCACGCATCTCCAGGAGGTTCTCGAGTGCATCTCGATCGAGACCCGCGAGCAAACCCTCGCCTGGTGCGACGCGCACAAGGAGCTCGTGGGCGACGGCTATGGCTTTTCAAAGGAATGCGTCCAAGTCTACACGATGAAGAGCGCCAAGCAGACCTCGGCCTGCGGCGTTCGCACCAACAGTGTCTGCCCGGCCCCGATCGATACGCCGCTTCTGCCCGAATTCAATCAGACCATGAGCGAAAAGACCATGACCTGGACCATCGAACAATGCGGCGGGAAGATCGCAACACCGATGGATATTGCGATGACCCTCGCCTTCCTCGGAAGCGACGCGTCGCGCTACGTGAATGGCGTCAACCTGAATGTCGATTCCGGCTTCAACGCGTTCATGACGACCGGGCAGATCGACTTCTCGGGTCTGGGCTAGCAGCCCGCCGGGGCACCTGGAACCGAATCCATGGAGTTGCATGCAAAATGCCGCCGCGCCTCTATCAAGGGCTTCAGGCGGATAGCCGATCGACTCCATGACCGCGAGATCCGCTGCCACAGCGAGCCCCTTGCCTCGCGGCCCATCGGGAGATCGAGAAATGGCCCAGGCCGCCGAAATCAATACGTCCACAGAGATGCCGAGCGCGAGCAGCTTCCGCTTGCAAATGGAAGGACTGGCAACCGCGGGACTCTACCTATTCTGCTTCGGCTGGACTCATCTCGGTTCGGGCACGGAGCTGGTGACTCCGAAGGTCCTCGCGGTCTTCTTCGCCGGGCTGATCGTGGTCCCGCTGCTCACCGGATTGCCCATGGCCCTGATCAGGCGCTCGCTGGTCGGTATCCTTCATGAACGGTCCCGTATCGCGGCTTTCCTGCCCTTCGCTCAGCTCGCGCTCTACGCGCTCCAGGGAATCCTGGTCTGGGTCGCTACCCGCGAAGCTTACGTTTGGATCTTCACAGGATCCGGATTCTTCGCATAGCAAAATATTCGAAAGATCGTTGTCGACGGCGGTTTTCGGGATACGTCAGACGCCGGGGCCGCTTCATAAGGCGGTGGCGTCTTCGTTGAGCTCTTTTCGGGGAGCGGACGCGAGCCCGGCAGCGGAAGCAAGCCACGCAACGCAGACTCTCGCGATTCGCACAATAAGGGTAGGCCGGATCTAGGAATCGTCCCAGCTGCCCCAATCGTCTTCATTGTCGGCTTTTCTGGGCTGGTCCAGGTCGATGACCTGGCCCGTGAGCGAGCGACGCGCGGCCGCCTCACCCGCCCGGCGACCCGTCGCACGACTGCCCGGCCGCGGTCGATGAAGCTCGCCCCCTGCATAGTGGACCTGCATCATGCCGCTCGCGTCGTAGAGCATCGCTTCGCGGATGCCCTGAAACTCGAAGTTCACCACCATCTCCTCGGCGGCCTCGATCTTCTCCTCGAGAAGCAGCGCTTTGAATTGCGCATCGACTCGTCCAACCAGAAAACCACCACGCCCCTTCTCATTGCGATAGGCCGACTGCAGATAGGGAGAGGTTTGAGACAGCGACCGCGGCGCCAGAATCTGGATGCTGGCTGGCGAGGTGCCGATCACGTTCGAGACGACAAATCCGAAAGCGATGATCAGCAGCGCGGCCGCAGCGATGATCTTCAGCCGGCTCTCACCGAGGGAGGAGAAGGAGAATCCCGGCTTGGCGGCGGCGTCCCCGCGCCTGCCTCCGGGAGCGTCCTCGCGCCTACGTCCGGAAGCGTCCCCGCGCCTGCCTCCGGGAGCGTCCTCGCGCCTACCTCCGCCTCGCGGGTCGCTCCTGCGTTGCTTGGGACTGGCCTCGCTGTTCGCGGCGGCCTGCGCCAACCGATCCATCTCCGCGGTGCTCTCGTCGATGCCGGAGGGAACCGACGTGGCTTCTCGATTGCCGGCCTTCAAGGCGTTGAATGGCTTGAGGAGGTGTTTGGACTTGATGCTGGAAAGCCTGCTCGTCAGCTCGTAGGCCCTGGCATCGCTCAGCTTTTCAGAGATCAGCTTTGTGAAGGCCTCGTTGAGCTCGCGAACCCAGGCATCGGAGAGCTGGTCATATCCGATCCCCAGCTTCGAGAACTCTGCCTCGGACGGATCGACGTCGCGAAGCATCAGGCTCACGACGGCTGTCCGCGCCACGATTTTTTCGTCGTCATCTGGACTCTCTGCCCGAATCGCGGCGATCTCGAGAGGCTCGAGCTGGCTCTGGTCGAGCAGGAGCGCCACGCGTTCAGCGCAGTCAGTGCCGGCCTGTTCTCCGCCCAGGCGACGCCGGAGGGCCTCGATCACCCACTGCAGGGCGATCGAGTCAAAGACGGACACCGGCCCCTGATCGGTCTCTACGTCGAGACCTTGCTGCTCGAATTCCTCGAGATCCCCATCCAGCCCGTCGAAGTCCAGGATGTCGAGCTGATCGGCTTCAGCATCGGAAGTCGCACTGGCCGCATCGACAGGCGTATCGGAGGGACGCGATAGCGCCGACAGAGCTTCGGGGCAGTCGAACATGCGCGCATTGTAGGTGACGACCGCTCGCAAGACGCTGGGACATAGACACACCAAGCCAATGGATTGCTTGTGCGCGCGGAGCGAACGCAGTGCGGTGTGAAAGTTCTCGGAATCGATATCGAGCTTCGCCGCCTGGTGGAGCTCCAGGACGAAAGCTTCTTCCTGGGCGGGATCCAGGGAAGCGACCGTGAAGTTCTCGAGCGTGGGCGTGAGGGTAACCGGATCGCAAATGAAATTGCGCCGCCCGTCGACTTCGGCCGTCGAGAGCATCGTAATCAGATACTCGACCTTGAGTAGCCGCGCGAGCAGTTCGCCGCGTTGCGCGAGAAGAACTTCGAGAAGCGCCAGGACTTCGTGGCGGTGGCTCCGGACCAGGCGAAGCACGGAGTCCCGCAGAGAGGCCAGATCGAGTGCGTCCATGCATTCTAGGAGATCGCGCTCCATCTCATCGAGCTGAAGACCGATCTCGGCCGTCGCCCGATCGAGCGCCTGGGCGAGATCGTCCGAGGGCGCTTCCCTCTTGGCCAGCTCCGCCAGCCCTTCGCGCAACTTGCTCGCGCGCTCCTCGCGACCCGCCGCGCCAGACTTGCCACCGACCGCGGCAGGCAGAACGCGGCCTGCGGAACGCAATCGGGCGAACCGCGCCATGCAACTGCGGAGCCCCGCATGTTTTCGACCGACCTGGTTCGCCCCCACCATCGACTCCTCGTCGGAATGGCCCGTGCTTGTCCGGGCCAGCAAAAGACGGGCTGCCGGAGGGTTCTCGACCTCCGACAGCCCGCAGTCGTCTCTGAAATCAGAGATCCACGACCACTGGAACGACTACTTCTACCTTCTTCTCCGATTGTTCCTGCCGTTTCTCCGATTGTTCCTGCCGTTCGACCTGTTCGATTTGTTGCTGCGGCTCAAACTCCCCGACGTGTTGTAGTTACTACCTCCACCGGTCGGAGCGGGTTCGGTGCTCGCGGTCGGAGCGGGTTCGGTGCTCGCGGTCGGCTCGGGTTCGCTGCCCGCGGTCGGCTCGGGTTCGCTGCCCGCGGTCGGCTCGGGTTCGCTGCCCGCTCCGCCACCGGCAGGAGCCGTCCCGCCCGACGAACCCGAACCCTGAGTACCCTCGGGTGCGGCTGGCACGGATCCGGTGGCGGATTTGCTGATGTCGTCAGACACGATCGTGAAGCTGAGTCCTCCCCTCTCCACTCCGTCGGCCAGAGCCGAGGCGGGGCCAACCAGTCCGAGACCGACCGCCAGGAAGACGGACAGAATCGTCGCCATGAGTCGTCGCTGCAGGGGCGATGCGTTCTTTCTCATTTTCGTTCTCCTTCTTTTCTCTTCAACGACGCAGTCTCCCGGGGAGCACGACATCGTGAGAATTGCCTATTGGGTTATGACGCCACCTTCGACCATGATGATGTCGAGAAGCGGATCGCCTGGATCGAGATCACATGTCGCGACCGCCTGATAGTCGGCGCTCACAACGCCTCCGACGTCCCATGTTTCGAGGGTGAAGGTGTAGTAGTCGCCTTGAATCGTATTCGTATCGATGACCGTGCCGCCGCCGATCTGGAATTGAATCTCGTCGAAGGTGGTGCCATAGCGCTTGTTTTCGAGATAGAAAGCCATCTGCTTGCGATAGATCTCGCTCAGCTGGGTATAGGCCTCGGCTCGTCTGGACTTCATCAGAAAGGACTGAAAGTTGGGAATGGCGACCGCTCCGAGAATCCCGACGACCGCTACGACCATCAGGAGCTCGACGAGCGAGAACCCGCTCTTCCTTCGATTGATTGTCTTCCGATTGATTGTCTTCACACTCTTCTTCATGGTCTATCCATCGGACGAGTCGGGCAGCTACCGGATTGCCGTTTTGGGGAGGCGCCGGGAACAAGAGACGATCAGGATCGACGTGATCCAGACTTCATCACAAAACCTTATTTCGGGTTGGCTGAGCCGGTCTTTGAGTGTTCTTGGGGGGTTATTCCAGCGATCGACCAATTTGCTACCGAAGTGCCGATGTCTGGGGCAAGAGATACGTATCGAGTGCTACAGCATTGCCGGCCGCGCCGATCGACGGACGAGCCTCCAGATCTGCTCCTTGCGAACGGACCAGATGAACCCGTCGCACCAGAAATGCATCGACGACACAGTCAAAGCCAGCGTAAGGAGTCGTCCGCTCCCCCGATTCCTGTGAACTCACCAAAGTCCTCGAAATGAGCCATCATCGCGGCACCGTCCACGATGGGCCTCGTATAAGGCAGTGATCGAGGGGGCGGCCGGCTTCCGGTGGTGCTCTGTCTCCTGGTCTCTTGTCGAAGAGCCGCCCAAGAACCGAGTCAGCAGGCTGGAGCGATGAGCGTCCCAGGGGGGGCGAGCACCGAATACAAGACCTGGGGGGCCCGCACGAGAGCAGCATCGCGCCCAAGAGCAAGAGCGGAGCGGTGATGAAGCGGGTTCGATGGGTCTCGAAGATCGAGCCACGCCCGCGGCTGCGGAGCCATACGATGAAGATGTGCGCAGGAATCACGATACCGATGAACGATCCAGATGCAGTCAAATCGTAGCCGCAGAAGTCGAACGCGGTCGCGTGAGAGCGGCGTCTGAGATGCCGATTCCGATCGACACTGAGATCAACGGCGAAAGTAGAAAGAAGTAGAAAGAGAACCCAGAATGCCGAAACCCCGTCCCACCCAGCCCGAAACGCCCGCTCGCGATGCCTTCGAGATCCACCGAGCCGAAGTCGCCGAAGACATCAGCCTCGCCTTCCTCCGCGAAGGCGTCGGGGGATATCCACTCCTGCTCGTGCATGGCTACCCGGAGACCAAACGCATCTGGTGGCGAAATGTTCGACCTCTTGCCGAGGCCGGATACGAAGTGATCGTGCCCGATCTGCGCGGCTACGGGGACTCCGATCTCTCCGAGAATGATGAATACGATCTCGTGCTCTACTCCCGTGACCTGTACGCGCTGGTCCACGACGTTTTGGGTCACGAGCGCGTAGGGCTGGTCGCCGGAGACGTCGGAGGGATGGTCGCAGTCGATATGGCGAACCGGTTTCCAGACTTCGTCGATCGCATGATCTTCTTCAATACGGCTCCACCCCTCGTCCCCGAAGAGGCCGATTGGTATGCGGAGCGCGGGCTATCCATGAACCCTTTGGAGCATGGACCCACCGGGGACTATCGGATTCGGCAGGGGCGTGACCCCGAGGCGCTGCTCGAAGATCTCGACACGCCCGCTCGACGCCGCCGTTACGTCCGGGATTTCTACGAGCATCGGCTGCTCGCGTCGCAGTACTCCTTCGAAGAGGACGACTACGATTTCATGGTCGAACCTTTCGAAGACGCCAGACGACTCGCCTCGGGCTGGGCCGTCTACCAGCTCGAGTGGGGACGTCCGATGTCGGAGATCCCGCTCGTCACCCAGAAGACAGAGACGCCGACGCTGATTCTCTACGGCCCCGACGATGCCGTGGTGCCCCGGGACTTCCCCCAGAAATGCGAAATCGCCTTTCCGAATCGGGTCGGTCCGCTGGTCGTGCCGGAGTGTGGCCATTTCCTGCAATGGGAGCGAGCCGACGTACTGAACGAAGTGGCGAAATTCTATTTCGGCGACCTGCGGCGGCCCGGCTGACGCGGCCCCCCTGCCTCGAATCCGCGAGGCGAAAATCGAGGCCACAGAACCTCATCAGCCGACCAGCCATCGCCACCCGACCGAGACGCGGCGACGGCCACCACGACCTGCTAATCATTCGGCCGACGACTCGAGTCAGTCAGCAGAGCCCAGATCAATGAAGCAGGCCGACCGGAAAACCGAGAGCCGCAAGCGGATCATCGAGGCTGCACGAGAGGTCTTCTTTCGAGAAGACTACATGGGTGCGAGTGTCGACGAGATCGCGACCGCCGCGGGGATCTCGAAGGGCGCCGTCTACCGCCATTTCGAGAGCAAGGCGAGCCTCTACGTCACAGTCCTCGCTGAGAATGGCAGCGTCTGGGACGCCAACCTGCAGAATCGCGTGAAGGCCAACGCACAGCTCGCGAGTGTCGAGCGCCTGCGTGACCTGTGGGCCTTTTATCTCGAGCATTGGCTCGAGTATCCGGATCATTTTCGCATCTTCTGGGCGATCGACAACGAGGCCGTGATCGGCGAGCTGCCCAAGGAACTCGCCGAGCGCGTGTCGGATTTCTGGAAGGAATCCCTTCGAGTCCCCCAGAAGATCCTCGACGAGGGGATCGAACGAGGCGATTTCATCGACTGCGACACCTGGCAAACCGCCCACACGTTCTGGACCGTAGCGACGGCGATCATCGAGCACGACGCGACCCGGGGGCGACGAAGGATTCGCCAGCGGCCCCTGAAGGAGATCTACGACCACTCGATCGAGCTGATCTTGCGAGGCATCCTCACGGACCCGTCGCTATCCAGACTCCCTGGCTCGTGAACCGAGATCGTTGCCGCCTCGAATTTTCAGTGCGGGGCGATCAACCCGATAAGCCGACCTCGTTAGGACCCCCCAAGAGGGAATTCGAGACGATTATCGACTCAGGGCTCGCGGCCAGCCAACGGCACGGTAGGCTGTGGTGATGGCGGCCAAGAAAAAGACAGCGGGGAAGCGGGCACCGAAGAAAAAGGCAACCACGCCCAAGACGACGCCCAAGAAAAAGAAGAAGGCATCCGCCCGGAAAAAGGCGGCCCCCAAGAAGGGCGCGGCGACCAGCAAGAAAGCCAGTGCCAAGAAGAAGAAGAAGGCCTCTGCCAAGCAGAAGAAAGAGCCGACATCGAAGCCGAAGACCGCGACCGGGAAGAAGACCACGACCAGGAAGGAGGCAGGTTCGGCAAGCAAGTCCAGCGCCAAGCAGACAGCCGGCGCTTCGATCTCCGCGATGGACGTCAACCTCGGCCATGTCTTCTCACTCAGGCCGCGAGTCAATACCAGTTTTCGACAGAATGATTTTTTCGCAGCGAAACGCGCGCTGCGAGAAGAGACATTCGAGAGCATCATCGACGCGGCTCGTGCCGTCGCCGAAGAGGCTCTCGCTCTGACCCGTGGTGAGGCTGTGGGCGCCGATTCGAAGCGACACCGTCGCTCCTCAAATCCGGCGCGGTCGATTTGATGTCGCGGCGGGATCGCCCCTCGGCGTTTCCACCGAGGTACCCTGAGATCCTCTTCGCCGCAGGACCCTGAGATGATTCGAATCGTTCAATGGACAACGGGCAACGTCGGCACGCAGACGCTCCTGGCGACGCTGCGCCAGCCCGGCCTCGAGCTCGTCGGGTGCTATGCCTGGAGCGAAGAAAAGCAGGGCAAGGACGTCGGCTCCCTCGTCGGTATCGACCCGATCGGCATCGAGGCAACCGCGAACATCGATGCACTTCTCGCGCTGAAACCCGACTGCGTCTGTTACACACCCATCTGGCCCGACATCGATCATCTGTGTCAAATCCTCGAGGCCGGCATCAACGTGGCCACCAGCACTCACTTCATTACGGGACACGGCTATTTCGGCAGTGAGCGACGCCAACGGATCGAGGCCGCCTGCAAACGAGGCGACAGCTCGATCCTCGGCTCCGGGATGCATCCAGGCTTCAGCAACCTGATGGCGCTCACGGCGGCCAACGCATGCAATCGAGTCGACAAGATCGTGATCACCGAGAGTCAGAACGCGTCGGGCTACGCCTCGGCGGACACGCAACGAAGCGTGGGCTTCGACCTTCCGATCGATACGCCCGAACTGACCGAGATGCTGCGGGACGGTTCACTCGTGTTCGTCGATGGTCTCCACATGATGGCGGACGCGCTCGAGGTCTCGATCGACGAGGTTCGCTTCGAAGCCGATTTCGCCGCCGCCGCGCAGGACACAGACCTCGGTTTCATGAAGATCCACCAGGGCCATGTCGGGGGCGTCGCGGGCCGCTGGCACGGGTACGTCGACGGCCAGCTGATGTTCGATGTCGGGTTCCGCTGGATCATGGGCGGCCCGGTCACGAAACCCTGGCCGATCGAGCACGCCTATCTGCTCGAGGTCCAGGGCATGCCCACACTCAAGCTCCGGATGGAGATTCACCCGCCTCCGGATTTCAAGGCCCGAAGTCCCGAGGACTACATGAAGCTCGGGATGGTGATCACCGGACTGCCCGTCGTCAACGCGATTCCGGCGCTCTGCGAAGCACCCAGCGGCATTCGGACTTATGCCGATCTTCGCCTGACCACGGCGGCCGGCTTCGCCGCGCCCGCGAGCGCAGGCCGGGGGGCGTGACACCGCGCCCGTGCGCATCTGCTCGCGGCAAGAGGGCCCTGGCTTCGGCCGTGACAGTCGTGTTGACACTCGGGCGCTGGATCTGTGACACTCGCTGATTCCAACCCAACACTCGAGTGCACCGCCCGCGATGTCGATCCCCACAGACGGCCCTGAGTTCCCAATTGCGGTCCGGACGCACGATGCGCGATTCGAGGGCCTACCGGGCTTCGATTTCGAACCCCACTACGTCGAAGTCTCGAATCCCTTCTTCGTATCGGAAGCCGAATCGGGGCCGACGCAAACTCTCCGCATGCACTACGTCGATGAAGGTCCGCAGGACGCGCCCGTCGTATTGATGACCCACGGCGAGCCCACCTGGTCCTATCTCTATCGCAAGCTGATACCGATCTTTGTCGCAGCCGAGCTGCGCGCGATCGCGCCGGACCATATCGGCTTCGGTCGCTCGGACAAGCTCACCCAACCGGCTCATTACAGCTTCGAGGGGCATGTCGACCGACTCGAGGAGCTTGTCGTCGGGCTGAACCTGCGCGACATCACCCTCGTATGTCAGGATTGGGGAGGACCGATCGCGATGGCTGTGCTCGCTCGGCATCCCGATCGATTTTCGCGAGTCGTCGCGGGCAACACGATGCTTCACACAGCGGAAGCCGAGCTCAAGGATCGCATTGTCGTCGCCAACCATTCGACAGGCGATTCGGATCAGACGGTGGCCGGCTTCCTACTCGATTGGATGCTGAATTCCCATCGCGCCCTCGAATTCGAGGCCAGCCCATCGGTACAAGGCGCGACGCAGCGCAAAATCGCCGCCGACGTGGCCGCCGCCTACGACGCTCCATTTCCTGGTCCCTGGCACAAAGCTGGCATGCGACATTTCCCGGCTTTGATTCCCGTGACACGGACGGACCCGGGAACCGCCATCAACCTGGCAACCTGGAAGGCTCTGTCCGTCTTCGACCGCCCATTCCTGACGCTGTTCAGCGATTCGGACCCATCGACCCGCGGCTGGGAGACCATCTTCGAAGAGCGGGTACCCGGCGCGAAGGGCCAGCCCCACCGGATCCTCGAAGGCGCTGGACATTTCTGGCAGGAAGATTCCGGGGAAGAGGCGGCGCGCTTGATCGTCGAGTGGATGGGGGCGACATCTTGACGACATCCACGACGGACGGACTCAATTGACACGAGGTCCACGGCAAAGCGAGCGCTGAGAAACAAATTGGCCGAAGCAAACGATCTCCATCCCGGGACCTGGGCAGCCAAGACCCCCGACAAGCCCGCCATCATCATCGCTGAAACCGGCGAGACGGTGACCTACGGCGAGCTCGAGGACGCAGCCAATCGCCTCTCACAGCTGTTTCGCGCCGCGGGATTCCAACCCGGTGACCACGTCGCCTTCTGTATGGAGAACCGAGCGGAATATCTTCCGATCATGTGGGGCGCACATTATGCGGGTCTCTACTACACCGCGATCAGCTCCCGACTCACGAGTGAAGAGCTCGCCTATGTCCTCGAAGACAGCTGAAGCCGCGCGTTCTTGACGAGCCCCTATATGACCGAATCGATCGCAGGCCTGGGCGATATCTTTTCAAAGCTGGAGGTTCGCCTCAGCGTGGGCGGCGACCTACCGGACTTCGATCGCTACGAAGACGCGCTCGCCGCTCAGCCGAACGAGCCGCTGCCCAACCGATCCGAAGCGCTCCCGATGCTCTACTCCTCGGGCACGACGGGCAGGCCCAATGGCGTAAAGCCGAAGATGACGGGGGATCCGCTCGGGCGCGGTGAAGGTCTCACCGCCCTCGTCCGAACGCTCTTCGGCGCTAGCGAAGATTCGGTCTACCTCTCACCGGCCCCGCTCTACCACAGTGCTCCGCTTCGCTACTGCACGCAGTTCAATCGCATCGGAGCGACGATCGTGGTCCTTCAGAAATTCGACGCCGAGGGCGCCCTGGCAGCGATCGAGAAATTCCGGGTTACGCACAGCCAATGGGTTCCGACCATGTTCGTGCGCATGCTCAAGCTCGATCGAGCCATTCGCGACCGGTACGAACAGCCGAGCCTCCAATGCGCCGTGCACGCCGCCGCACCCTGCCCCGTCGCCATCAAGGAAGAGGACGAATACTGGAAGGGACACCGAACCCGGCTGCTCTAGCTGGAGTCCCTCAGGGCGCAAAGCTCGAGCGTCCCTTGATCGCCCAGCGTCCCTCTTCGAAGGTCAGAACGTAGAGCGAGTCGAAAGAGGCGATCTCGCTGCCGTCCTTGCGCAGGCGGACGAAGGTCGTCGCAACGTGAACCTTGCTGGCGTCAGCCTGCACGATCTCGCGACGGGTCCATTCGCTGCGATCCCAATCCTCGGCCAGCGTCTGGCGCAACCAGGCGCGGCGCTCCGACTTGTCTACCTCGAGAATCGGCATCGCTTCCCGCGCGTTCTTCCAGACCGTGATCTTCGTACCGGCATGGCGATAGTGCGGAAAGTGATAGGTCTCGACGTGCCGTTCGAGGTCGAGAACATTGAGCGCCTCCAGGTACTGATCGAGAACGGCCATGACCTTCGAATCGCGCTCATCGTCAGCGATCGAGACCCCGCAGAGCGAGAGCTGGAGAAGAAGCGCGATCGCCGCGACCCGCTTCGACCTGCGTCGATTCCGTATCGAGGGCACTCGGATCACCGACACCCTGATCACCAATGCCCGCTTCACCGACGCCCGCATCACAGAGAGTCCACCGTCGCTCAACCAACTGGATGAAAATAGGGAAGCGTGATCTCGTCGGACATCTTCTCGAAGACGACCTCGAGCGGCATGCCGATCTCGATCTCATCCAGCCCCACCCCCTTGAGGTTCGACAGCATGTGCCAGCCCTCGTCGAGTTCGACGATGATCGGCACATAGGGGACCTCGAAGACTGGCTGCTGCGGACGGTGTACGATCGTATAGCTATAGAGGACACCGCGACCGGAACTTTCGACCCATTCGAGGTGCTCTCCCAGACACGACGTGCAGGCCGGTTCGGGGATGAAGATATACTGGCCGCAGTCGCCGCAGCGCTGGACCCGAAGCACGCCTTCGCGACAGCCATCCCAATACGGCTTCGAGAGCGGTCTCGGGCGCGGCAGCGGAATCTGTTGGGGGTTGGCACTCACTCCCGAACTCATTCCGGAACTCATAGTAGATCCTTTCCAACCAGCATCATGTCGCAGAAGAGGGCGCCGGCACCACCGTTCGAGGCCAGCGCAACACGTGCGTCGGGAACGGTGAGGCTCTCCGGGAGACCCCCACGCAGCTGCATGGCCGCATTGATGGGCTTCTGAAGCATCTGAGCGACCCCAGCGTGGCTGTAGGAGAGCAGTCCACCATTGGTCGCGACGGGCAACGCGCCATCGATTCGAATTCGCCCGTCCATCACGAAATCGCCCCCCTCGCCTTCCTTGCAGAATCCGAAAGCTTCGAGCTGACGAATGATCTCGAAGGAGAACGGGTCGTAGAATTCAGCGACGTCGACGTCCTTCGGGCCGAGCCCACAGTGCTCGAAGCTGAGCTCGGCCGCTCGGCGCCCGACCCATCCATACTGATCCCAGACGGGCGCCGTGACATAGGACATGCCCTGTCGATCCATCGCACCGCCGAGCACAAAGATGGGCGTCACATCGAGATCCCGCGCGCGCTCTTCGGTCGTCAGCAGGATGCCGGCGCCTCCCTCCGAAGTGATGCAGCAATCCAGGAGATGATATGGATCTGCGACCATCCGTGACGCTTCGACGTCCGCCGGACTGACCTCGCGTCCAAACATCACAGCCTCCGGATTGATGGCGCCATTCATGCGAATGGCCGACGCGACCTCCGAGAGCGCCTCGCGCTTGGTGCCGTAGAGATGCATGTGTCGTTGCGCGATCAGGGCAAACTCGGCCGCGGTATAGAGCCCCCAGCATTCGACGAACTCATTGGTAGGTCGGGTCCAGGGCACTGTGGACTCGCGCTCGGTGTACTCACCGCATTGGGCTGTCGCGATGAGCGCTGTATGACACTGCCCCGTCGCGATCGCCGCAGCGGCCTCGAGGACCGCCTCGACGCCAGGAGAAGACGATCCAGTCCATGCGGGGCGGGCACCGAACCAGCTCGCGACGAGCCGCGAATTCAGCTGGCTGACCCAGGTGGAAACGTTGAGGCCATCGACGTCGGCGGACTCGACGCCGGCCGAAGCGAGTGTCCCGCGAATGGCGTCCAGAACGAGAGCCGTTTCGGTCGTTCCTTCGAGCCGTCGCGCCTGCTTTGTGTTGTAGACGCCGACGATCGCGACGCCTCGATAGGGGCTTTTCATGACGACCATTCTGGCACAAATCGATCGGACATGGGAAGAGCCGAACAGAGCCTCGCTGGGCTCCTAATCCAGATCGTCGCGGGTCGGGCTCAGATCTTCGCCCTCGACCGGGGCACTGATCTGCAACCCGCCTCGGCCAGTGAGTAGACGACGATCTCCGGGCAGCAGCCATTCCATTGCCGCCAGACTCTTGACGCCCGAGGTCAGCGCCGTACCGAGGCTGTTCAGGATCGTGCCAGTCGGCAGAACCGCGGTGATCCCTGTCGAATCGTCCGCGAGTGACACGACATCGCGGACACCGACCCCGGTCTCGAGGTCGACGGCGACCAGCGCCGACTCCACCGGCCATGGAATCCTTCGACCGAGATGCGTCTCGTAGCCATAAGCCACGGGCACCAGCACGACGTCGTCGAGCACGGTCGGATTGCCATTCCCGATCGGCACCGGGTCTCCCAGGAGCCATGACGAAGGCAACCTGGCGTCGGCGAGGGCTTGCAAATCGCTCTGCCATTTGACGTGACCGTCCGGAGTGATGGCGATCAGTGCGGGGCCATGGGCCTGCAGCGAGTAGATGTCGCCGTTTGCACCGACGGCCGCTGCCGCCGAGGCGGCCTTCGTCTGGACGCGCCAAAAGATCTCGCCGCTCGAGGCGTCGACGGCGTAGAAGAGGCCCTCCTCGTCGCTGACATAGACGCGGTCACCGGCCGGAGAGAGCGAAGGGCTCGACCCGCTTCCGATCCCCATATCCGTCGCGAAGGCGATTTCGACCCGGTAGCCATCTGCTGAAGGAACCAGGTCGAGCCCGTAGAGGGCACCCTGGCCTTCGTTCACCGAGGTGGCAGCCACGAAGATGCGACCGGTTTCGAGATTCACCGCCGGTGTATTCGCCGATCGCATCGCCCCACCGAAGAGAAGCTGCCAGGCCCAGACTCGGATCTCTGGATCCACCAGCCCCGACCCGAAGACCGTGTCCGGCATCGGGATTGCGTTCGAAGCCGGTGGCAGGAGTCCCGGCAGACGTGTGGGCTCGAGTAGCGTTCGGCCGGTCTCCCGTTCGAAGAGCACCACGTCCCCGAAATTCGTCACGCCGAACACGTGGCCCTGACTCGTAAAGACCGCGGTCGTGAGCGCATTGATCGGAAGCGTCTGCGCCGCCTGCCAATCGCCCTCCTGTGACGGCGGCAGCGGGGCAACCCACTTGACCCCGCCATCGGGTCGGTAGGCGAAGAGCTGGTTGCAGTCTCCGATGTACAGGTCGCCATCTCGGTCGACGATCGGACTCGACAGGATCGCACAGGGGTCGACACCCCGAGTCGGGCTCGACCACGCCTCCGCCTGCCAGAGAAGCTCTCCTTCGATCGAAAATGCATGGAGATTGTGAGCGCCTCGAGCGCGTCCCGTCGTCGCGTAGAGTACGCGACCGTCGGGACTCAGAGTCGGTGCCGTGAGCACCGCAGCGCCCGCCAGGGCCGTCCAGGTTCGGTAGTGCTCCGCCAGCGACACATCCTCCACGAGCTTCTGGTTCGCAGGTCCCTGGTGCAGCGTCGCCCATCCCCCGGGCGAATAGACGTCCTCGGCGCCGGCGGAGAAGGCGGCGCAGAGAAGGGACAAGAAGAATGAGATCCGGTGCGTATTCGACATGCCTCTCGCTCCTCGTGGTGTTCTCGATTGCTCTCGAGCGATGCACCGGCCGCGGCACCCGGCCTGCCGCCCCTAGGAACCCGATCCAAGACTCGTCGCGACGCCCGTGCGGCGATCGCCCCATCGATTCCAATACGTGACCTCGGCAGCAGGCTTGCGCTTCGCGGGCCGCAGCCGCGCGCCCTGCGTATACGCCACGGGCAGCAGGACCGTCTGCGTCACGCCTTCCGGAATGCCCAAGGCCTTCGCGACGCGTTCTTCTTCACCGAGCAACAACGTCGTCCAGGTCGTCCCGAGTCCCTCTGCTCGAAGCGCGAGCATCAGCGACCACGCCGCTGGCAGCACCGATGCAAAGAATGCAACCTGCATCGCACGGTTCGTCGGATCTGGCCGACCCTCCGAGCAGACCAGGATCAGCGCCGGCATGCGGTGCAGATTCTGGGCAAGCTCTACGTAGGTCGGCCGCTCCTCGGGCGACCGGAGGCCCTCCAGCTGCGTCGGACGCTCGTTTTCGAAGCGACGCGCAAACGCGTCGAAGCTGCTTCGGTAGAGATCGGCCACCCTCTGCCTGGGCTCCGGATCCGTGAGAATCAGGAATCGCCAGGCCTCGCGGTTCAGCCCGGTCGGCGCCTGGATGGCCGCTTCGATACATCGCTCGAGGACCTCTGTTTCGACCGGGCGGTCGAGATTCAGTCGGCGTCGAACCGAGCGGGTCGTCCGGACGACCTCAAAGAAATCATTGCTGACGGTCATGCGAAGCTTCCTTTTTCGACTTTCCATTTTCGACTCTCGACCGCTTAACGCGATCCCGATGCACCGTGACGATCCATCTCGAAGTCGGCGAACCCGAATCCCGGCGCGACGACACACTACCAGCACGTAGCCGAAGGGGCCCGGCAGCACCTCCCGCCAGTCGCCAGGGCACCACCCTGCAGTCGAGCCTCGTTGCCCCATTCTGAGCTAGATTCGGACTCGCTCCGCCCCAACGCGGCCCCCGACCGCGCCAGAGGACCACGCCGCATGGCTCGTCTCTTTCCCAAGCCCCTGGACAATTATCCGGTCCTCGACCTCGAGGACACGGACCTCGAGCTTCCCGAGCACGTCGTCAACAAGACAATGCGGTACACGCATTTCAAGACGATCGCCAAGGGCGGGAAATGCATCATTCAATCCTGCAAGGACTACCACCTGAGCCGGATCGTCGCCTACAAGAGCCTGCGCAAGGAAATCGCCGACGATCCCTTCGAGCAGAGACGCTTCCTTCGCGAAGCGCGAGTTACGGCGATGCTCCAGCATCCGAACACGATCCCGATCTACGAGCTGAGTCGCGACAACCGAAGGCACTACTATTTCACGATGAAGCTCGTCGAGGGCTACACCCTCGAAGAACTCATCGGCACCTCCGTCAAAGACGGGTCGGGGGCCAGCGACGGCTACGGATTCCATCGCATGGTCACGATCCTGATCCAGGTCGGCAATGCCCTCGACTACGCGCATTCCCACGGCGTCGTGCATCGCGACGTCAAGCCGGCCAATATCCTGATGGGACCCTTTGGTGAGGTGCTGCTACTCGATTGGGGGCTGGCCAAGGTCTGGGGCGCGGAGGCGGATACAGAGGCGGAAGAGGTTTCGGAGCGTCCGCTGCTGGCCGGCTTCGATCCGTCCCTCACCGCCCAGGGTCGTCTTCAGGGCACGGCCCTCTACATGTCTCCCGAACAGATTTCGGGCTCCCCGGACCTCGACCATCGCTCCGACGTCTACAGCCTTGGCGTGGTGCTCTACGAGATCCTGGCAGGAAGACAGATGCTGCAAGGCGAGACTCTCGATGCACTCCTCAATCAGGCGCAGTACGAACTGCCGCCGCGGCCTTCGGAGATCGCAGACGATCGCCAGATCCCGCCCGATCTCGAAGACATCTGCATGCGTTGCATCCAGAAGGATCCGAACGATCGGATCCAGACCGCGCGCCAGCTGGTGAGCGCCTGGCGAGCCTGGCGAATTCGCTGGGCGGCCAATTCACACTGAAGATCGAGGCTCGGGTCTCAGTCGGGCGCAGCACAGTAGCCAAACAGGCCTCCCACCTTGATCGCCTCCGCGACCTCGGGTTCGACGAAGCCTTCCCACTTCGAATCCCCGCTCTGCAGCATCGCCCGCACGTCATCCGTTCGAACTCGCAACTGATCATCGGGTAATCCCTCGAGCGACCTCACGTAGCCCTTCTCGAAGAAGAATTCGAAGAGCGTCCTCACCTCCTTGGGCATCTCGATCGACTCGAGGCTGACTCGCCGATCCGAGCTGACATCGAATCCGGGATAGACGTAGATCCGAACACCGAGGCCGAAGAGTCGTCCTGTCGCCTGGAGAAGTCCGCCAGGCAGCTGCGCGTAGCGCTCTTCGTGCACCAGCTCGCGGTAGCTCTCGACCCCCAACGTCAAGGCGATCTGGGTGGTCGAATAGCGAGAGAGGTACTCGGCCACGAGGTATTGCGCGGGATAGTCGGAGATCAGAACGGTGTGGTTGCCGGCGGTCAAGGCATCGATCCGGTCGACGAAATCGACCAGGCCCCGGCCTCGAGTCTCCTGCAGCTCACCAATCGGGATTTCCAGAATCGACACGACCCGTCTCTCGTCGATCTCGGGATCCTGGCAAAAGCTCTCGAGAGCTCGGCGTTGAACGTCGGAATGCACCTTCGTGGGAGGATTGAATCGGCCCCGCTGAAGGATCACCGGACGCTTGTAGAGCACCTCCGAAGGTCGAAGCACTTCCCCCGCTGCCGAGAAGATTGCGGCCTGGCTCAGACCGAACTCCACGAGCCGCAGACTCATCACCCGATGATCGACGTCCCGAAAGGCGTCACCGGAGAATTCGACCATATCGATCTCGATTCTGCGGGCGCCGAGATTGTCGAGCAAGCTGCCCAGCAGATCCTCGGGATGCTCAAAAAGCCTCGCCGCACCGTAGACCAGATTCACACCGAGGATGCCGAGGGCTTCTTGCTGCATGAGCGCATCGCGATCGAGCATTCGGATGTGGAGGATGATCTGGCTCGGCTCGGATCTCGCATGGGCCTGAAAGCGGATACCCATCCAGCCATGGCAATCCGCGCCCTCCGTAATTCTGTACCCTCACGGTATCCGCAAAGGCGAAGAAAGCTGACCGGACACCCCGGCCAGCGTCGAGGCGCTCGATGAGCAGGTCGTACTCATAATCGAGCATCGCCTGCAGGCGTCCGCTCGAAACATAACGCGCCGACGTCCCGTAGATCGCATCGCTGACGTTCTTGTCGTAGGCGGACATCGTCTTGGCAATCGTGCCCGCGGCTCCGCCCACTCGAAAAAACCATCGCCCGACCTCTTGCCCGGCGCCGATCTCCGCAAAGCTGCCGTAGCGCCCCGGATCCAGATTGAGGTCGAGAGCTTTGGCGTGGGTCGTGAGCGGCTGGGGCATGACTGAATCATCCTTGGGATGAACTCGTGGGCGATCATTCGCCCTCTTCGCTGCCTACCATTTCCCGGCAACCCTCGGCGGCGCGGCCGCGACTGACTACGAAAGAGACCCGAGCCCCGCGCGGCCCAATCCCGCCTCCAGATCGGCGAGCAAATCCTCGAGCGCCTCGATACCCACTGAGAGTCGGACCAGGCCGTCGGAAATCCCGACCTTCTCGCGCTCGGCGCGCGGGATGCTGGCATGGGTCATCGATGCGGGATGATCGACCAGCGACTCGATCCCCCCGAGACTCTCCGCCAGGGCAAAGAGCGAGAGCCCGGATACGAAATCCCGTGTCGTCTCGAGGTCGGCCTCGAACTCAAAGGTAACGATCCCCGAGCCGCCGTCCATCTGGCGTCGCGCAAGCTCGACCTGGGGGTGTGAGGCCAGAAAGGGATGCCTCACCCAGCGGATGGCGGCGCAATCCTCGAGTCGTTGCGCGATGGCCAGGGCGTTGTCGTGATGTCGACGCATCCGGATCGCGAGCGTCTTCACTCCGCGCCCGACGAGCCAGGTATCAAAGGGCGACGGATTCAGACCGACGGCCTTCTGCGCAAAGATCATCTTGTCTTGCCAGCCTGCATCGTTCGTCACTACGACGCCCCCGAGACAATCCGAATGGCCGTTCACGTATTTCGTCGTACTCGAGAGCGACAGAGTCGCTCCCAGCGCGAGGGGACGCTGGAAATAGGGAGACGCGAAGGTGTTGTCGACGAGCACGGGAATGCCGCTGCGGCTCGCCTCCGCCGAGATCGCAGCGATGTCGAGAATCTTGAGCATCGGATTCGTCGGCGACTCGAGCCAGACGAGTGCTGGCTCCGCGTCGGCAACCGAGCTGTAGCTCGAAGGCTCGGCGAAGTCGACGTACTGCACCCGCACACCGAATTTTTCGAAGACCTGGGCGAAGATCCGAAACGTGCAGCCGTAGACGTTTTCCTCCGCCAGCACGAGGTCGCCGGATCGCAGTGTAGAAATCACCGCCGTGATGGCCGCCATTCCGCTTGCAAAAACAGTGGCGTGCTCGCCCCCTTCGAGGGAGGCGAGGGTCCTGGCCAGCCGCGTGAAATTCGGATTGCCCGATCGCGTGTAATCGTAGCCGAGCGTTTCACCCGGGCGCGTCTGAGCGAAGGTCGAGGTGGCGTAGATCGGGGGCATCACAGCACCCGTCAGGGGATCCGGCTCCTGGCCTACGTGAATCGCACGTGTTTCGAACTTCATGGTCCTGCTCCCGCCCGCTGGTTCCGCGGTCGGATCGATACGTGCCTCGCGGAGACGGGCGACCATAGCGAATGGGAGCTGCTCGCGGACGCTCGAGCCTTGCTTCTCGGCGGGTCAGCAAGCCGCGGATCTTTCGGCCTACCATCCACCGATGAGACTCGAGCGCGACGAGAAGACCCACGCGACTGGCGAAGCAGGCCAGGGTCCGGGACTGGATGCAGCGCGTCGGCGCGATCGGCTACGGCCATCGAGCGCCCTCGACGCCGCCGAAGCGACCCGATCCCACGCCAGGACGGCGCGGTCCTCGCACTCGGCCAGCAGCCGGACAGCGCCGCACAGGGGCGTCTCGAGGGGTGGGTCGATGCCGTCCACGCTGCATCGCGAGCCTCCACGGCCGGCGAAGCCGTGTCGTCGGATCCCAACCGAGATTGAGAATTCGCCGCTGCGCCGGGCAACCGGGCTACCCTGCGCAGCCCGGAAAGGCAATCGCAACCGGCCTCTCGGTCCCGAGCCGGCCTTTTCCCACGGGCAGATCTACCGATTCCAGAATTCCCTGGTATACAATACGGACCGTCTCGTATACTATTTCACCGGTTCCAACCGACCCACTCCCTGCCCCGCAGCACGCCCACGACGGTGTGCATGGCGCCATTGAGGAGCGAACGCATGGATTTCGATTTCTCCCCCGCAGAGCAGAAATTCGCCGACGAGGTCGACGCCTGGCTCGTCGAGAACCACGACCCGGAGGTGATGGATCACCACCGCGAAAATTTCACTCAGCTCGCCGATACGCCCGAGCGCCGCGAGTTCATGAAGAAGCTCGCCGCCAAGGGTTGGCTCGGCATGTCCTGGCCCAAGGAATACGGCGGACAGGCGATCGAAGGCGTCTACGAGTACATCTTGAACGAGGCGCTCTCGCTGCACGCTGCACCGCAGATCGGAAAGGGTGTCGGCATCATCGGCAAGACACTGATCCGACACGGCAGCGATTTCCTCAAGAAGGAATTCCTCCCGAAAGTCCTGAATGCGGAAGTCGAATTTGCAGTCGGCTACTCCGAACCCGAAGCGGGCTCCGACGCCGCCAACATGCAGCTGAAGGCTGAGAAGGTCGAAGGCGGTTGGAAGCTGAACGGCCAGAAGATGTGGACGACCTCTGCTCATTTCGCCGACTGGTATTGGCTCGGCGCGCGCACCGACCCGGACAAGCCGAAGCACGACGGTTTGTCCCTGTTCCTGATCCCGATGGACCACCCGGGTCTCGAGATCCAGAGCCTGCCCACCATCGGCAAGGACACGACCAACCAGGTCTTCTTCGAGGACGTCTTCGTACCCGACGAATATCTCGTCGGCGAGCGGGGCAAGGGTTTCCGGATGATCTCCGAAGCGCTCGATCTCGAGCGCTTCACGATGTTCACCCTTTCCCCCATCGCGAATCGCAGCGATGTTCTCGTCGACTGGGTGAAGAAAGCCAAGCGCGACGACAAGCCGCTCAAGGACGACCCGAGCGTGCGCCGCACGATCGCGCACATCGTGACGGATACCGCGGTCGCGAAGGCGCTCAGCACGCGCTTCGTGTGTGCGGCGAAGAGCGGCAGCGGCAAGCCCCCGACGATCCCATCCTCCCAATACAAGCTCTTCACGACGACCCTCTCACAGCGCGTCTGCAAGGACGCCCTGGATATCCAAGGTCACGAGGGCACGATCATGGAAGGACAGGAAGACGCACCGATCCGCGGCCGCTTCGAAGGCGCCTATCGTGCGACGATTAATGAAACGGTTGGCGGCGGCGCTTCGGAAATTCAGAAGAACATCATCGCGCGGCGCCATCTCGGACTGCCGAAGAACTTCTAGCAGCGAACGGAGACTCCCCATGGATCTCGATTTCACCGAAGAACAGCAGATGATCGTCGATATGACGCGTTCGATGCTCGAAGAGCATTCGACTGTCGAGATCGTTCGAAAGACGGAAGACGACCCGAAGGGCTATCCGGACGGGCTCTGGAAGCAGATGAGCGAGCTCGGGCTGAACGGGCTGTTGATTCCCGAGAGCTACGGCGGGGGAGGACAGACGCTCCTCGAAGGCGCTCTCGTCTACGAAGAGCTCGGTCGGGCGATGGCCCCGATTCCGCATTTCGTTTCGTGCGTCATGAGCGCCGGCGTGCTTCTCGAGGCCGGCAGCGATGCCCAGAAGAAGCAGTGGCTCGGCAAGATCGCCGAGGGCGACGCCATCCTGACACCGGCCTGGCTCGAGCCCGATCGCGGTTTCGGTGAGGTCGGCGTGGCGCTCCAGGCCAAGGCCGACGGCGACGACTTCGTGCTCAGCGGCCGAAAGCGATTGGTGCCCTACGCATCTTCGGCAACGCGGCTGATCGTGCTGGCGCGCTCTGACGCCGGCGTCGACCTCTTCCTGGTCGATCCGAACGCAACCGGCATTGCGATGAAGCAGCTCCTCTCCCAGGGACGAGAGGCGCAGTACCAGATCGACTTCGACGCCGTGCGCGTCTCGGCGAGCGAGCGCATCGGGGCCGCCGGCTCGGGCTGGAAAACCTGGAACACGGTTATGCTCGACGGCATCATCCTGCTGGCCGCCTCGGCGATCGGCGGAGCAAATCGCTGCCTCGAAGAGACCGTCGAGTATGCCAATACGCGCGTCCAGTTCGACAAGCCCCTGGGCGCCTTTCAGGCCCTGGCGCACTACATGGCCGACGCGTCGACAAACATCGATGGCGGTCGAGTGCTCGTTCACGAAGCGGCATGGAACCGCACGATGGGTCGCTCGGTAGATCGCTTCGCCCCGATGGCCAAGCTCTTCTGCTGTGAGACCTACCGCGAAACGACCCGGGTCTGTGCCCAGATCTGGGGCGGTGTCGCCTTCACGATCGAGTACGACCAACAGATGTTCTTCCGGCGTGCCAAGCAGCTCCAGCTCACTTGGTGGGATACGCCCTATCTGGAAGAGCTGATCGCCGCGGATGTATTGGACGGCTGAGGCTTCGAGCGGCCCGCATCGCATCGCAACGCGCCCGAAGTCCCGCGGCACTGTGATAGGATCGACCCCATGGGCATGCCTGAAAACGCGCCGATCATCGACCTGATGTTGAATCTCCCGATCCTCGACACCGAAAAGACCTACGGAAATCTGCGAGCCGCCGCCAAGGACGATGAGTCCAAAGAGTTCGAATTCCCCGCGCAGTACATGTTCAAGGGCGTGGACCACAGCTGGGGAGAGGGTCGCGATCCGGTCGACGTCACCCTCGAAGAGATGGACAAGTGGGGGATCCAGAAGGCCCTGATCGGTGCCAGCCAGGGCGAGGCCTCCCGACGTGCCCTGACCAAACACCCGGACCGCTTCCTCGGCAACGTGCATGTGGATCCGAATGACATCATGGGCGCGCTGCGTCAGATCGACGCCGCGAAGCGAGACTACGACGTGCGCATGGCGAGCACATTTCCGGCCGGAAACCTTCCGCAGATTCCCGTCGATGGCCCCCAGATGTATCCGCTCTACGCAAAATGTGTGGAGCTCGACATCGCGATCGGGCTCAACATGGGCGTGCCCGGGCCGCGCATGCCGATGGATTGCCAAAAGGTCGAGCGACTCGATCGCATCTGTTACGACTTCCCCGAGCTGCGTCTCGTCACCTTTCACGGCTGCGAGCCCTGGGAAGATCTGGCGGTCAAGCTGATGCTCAAATGGCCCGGCCTCTACTACTGCACGAGCGCTTTTGCACCCAAGTATTATCCCGAAGCGATCATCAAATACGCGAATACGCGCGGCGCAGACAAAATCCTCTATGCCGGCTATTTCCCGATGGGTCTATCGCTGGAGCGGATCATGACGGAAATGCGCAATGTGCCCTTCAAGGACGAGGTCTGGCCCAAGTTCCTGTACCGCAACGCGCGCAAAGTACTCAAGCTCGACGACTGAACCCGCCTCGGACGGAGCCCGGCGGGCGCCAACCGTCTGTGAAGCGGGGAAGATCCAGGCCTTTCGAAGCACAGAGAGGGTGTCCCATGAAGCTCGGCTACCTGCCTCCGATGACCAAGGGTTTCACCACCGACCCGAACTACGTCATCCCCCTCGTCGAGATGCTCGAAGAGGTGGGCATCGAATCGGTCTGGGGCGTCGAACACGTGATCATGGCCGAGAACTACGAACCACTCTATCCCTATTCGGCGGACGGGATGGCGCCGACCGGACCGGACACGCTGATGCCAGACCCGCTCGAATGGCTGGCCTTTGTCGCGGCCCGTACACAGAAGATGCGTCTCGCGACCTCGGTCGTGATCGCGTCCCAGCACAACTCGGTCGTTCTCGCCAAACGCGTGGCAACGCTCGATGCGCTATCGGGCGGGCGACTGACCCTGGGCGTGGGCCTCGGCTGGCAGAGGGAGGAATACGAAGCCGTCGGTGTGCCCTATCGCGATCGCGGTCGGCGGCTCGACGAGTGCATCGACTCGATGCGCATCCTTTGGGAAGACGACGTGGCGACTTTCCACGGTCGCCACTTCAATTTCGACAAGATCATTCTCGACACGAAGCCGGCCCAGGCCGAGGGCGTACCGATCGTAATCGGCGGGAGCTCAGAGTTCGCTGCAAAGCGAGCCGGTCGGCGTGGAGACGGCTTCTACCCCTACGTCATCTCACCCTCTGAGTACGCGGAGCGGATCGAGACGATGCGCGCCGCGGCCCTCGAAGCAAAACGCGACCCGAATCGGATCGAGTTGTCCGTCTGGCCCGGAAGCTACGACTTCACCCGAACCTTCGACGTCGATTTCGTTCGGGAATATCGGGACGTCGGTGTCGAGCGCGTCGTAGTGAGCACGGTTGAATCGCAGACCCTCGAGATCGACAAGCAGCGTGATTTCCTGCGTCGCTATCAGGACGAAGTCCTCGCACGACTCTGACTCTAGAGTCCGATTCTCGAGTCCGACTCTCGAGTCCGATTGAAGTCCGCGACGCTGAGCGGCGCTAGCAGGCTGCTGAAGAACTCCGGACCGAGCCCGGTGCGTGGATTTTCGGTCCAATCGAGGCGCGGAAGCGCCGCTGGGGTGAACCCCAGCAAGCTTTCGCAACGAAGAGTGGGCCGAAAAGACGCGTGCCCGGCGACG
>PVBE010941953.1_pt1 | contig 39700 bp, 29 predicted proteins | sample 1631181 | NCBI WGS metagenome assembly PVBE01 (sample SAMN08397723, study PRJNA350692) | Marine metagenome, whole genome shotgun sequencing project. | isolation source: water | place: Pacific Ocean | collected 2012-04 | reverse complement strand
GGTTCGGATCCACCGTCGGTAAGGATGCCGATTCGGTGCCCCCGACGGAGTCCGAGCCTGTCCAACCCAGAAGCCAGAGCGTCTCGCTTCGCTTTCAGTTCGACGTATGTGGTGGGTTCATACTGATTCGCCTTCTCTCCCTCTCCGAGGGTGCGCATCGCAATACGGTCAGGGAATGTCCTGAAGCTGCGCTCGATCAGGTCGCGCAGGTTTTCCATCGATCTCTCTCTGTCGTCGGCATGCCGTTTGGTCAACCAAGGGGTTGAAGATAATAAACTTAGGCCGTCTACCCAATGGCTCTCGACAGTGCGGTTTGTGAGGAAACCATCCGGCTGTTGGCTCTGGATTGGCTCCACATCTTGGTGAGCTTTGGCATCGGCACTTGAGGTATGGGCTGCAATGCTTTCATTTAGTAGAAGACACATGTTCGTCTCCGGGCTCCATTCCCCGGGGCGATCGACGGTCGCTTCCCCTCGACCGCCATCGCATCCCCGGCGACTTTACTCACAGCCTTCCCGCTGCACTGATAGCCGAGTACCTATGCGAGACGAAGAGCCCAAGGAGATCACGACAGAACCGGAGACAGAAACAGGGGATTCTCCTGCTGAGGAAGAAGGCGGCGAGGATCTGCTCGGTGGCTTGGAGTCCCTGCTGGCCGAGGAGGGCGAAGAGCAGAAGATCTTCATGGACGGACTGCGTAACACGCCACGCATGGGATGATGATGGAATCACGCCGCGGTATCCTATTCGCCTTCCTCGTATTGTGGGCCACTGGCGCCAGCGCACAGGATTCGGATGACTTGGGTGGTGCCCGTTTCGGCGACGATGATCACCACAAGACCGGGCCGAGTTATGGGGCGACGATGGGGAGTGTCACCGTGGGTGATACACAGGTGTATCGGCTCAGCATGCGCCCGGAGATCCCCCTCGGCAAACTGGGACTCGCCTTTGACGTGGAACTGTTCATCGACGAATCCGGCGATTTCAGCAGTCGAGGTTGGTCCTTCGGTACGACGACCGAGACGATCGATACCTTCCTCCGCAAGCTCTACTACGTGCGATATGGGAAGCCGGGTGATGACCTGTTTGTGCGGGTCGGTGCCCTGGATCGAGTAACCCTTGGTTACGGACTGGTCCTCGATCAGTATCGAAACACCCTCGACTATCCGGGTGTGAAGAAGACGGGTATTCATTTTCAGATGGCGAGTGTGGGCGGTTCTGAAGTCGGCTTGGAAGGCATGATCAACAACGTGCAGGACCTGCAGGAAGGTGGTGCCTTGATCGGCCTGCGTGCCTATACACGCCCCAGATCGAAACTGGAAATCGGCATCACCTATGTCGTCGATATCGATCAGTACGCGGGGCTGCGCGATGGCGATGATGATGGGTATCCAGATGGAGTCGACGCCTTTCCAGAGGATGGTGATCTTGCCCTGGACAACGACGGCGATGGTGTAGCCGACGATCTGGACGGAGATGACGACAACGATGGCATCATCGATATCGATGAGGGAAGTGGTCTCCCCCCAGACGTGATCGCCGGCCTGCGCGGTCTGTCCACACAGGCGGAAGGTGGTTTCGAAGTCGACGAAGACGTGGCCCGCCGCACTCCCTTCAACAGACAGAGTGTGGGGCGCGATCCCTTTGGCATCGCTGGCCTCGACATCGGTTACCGGTTGATGGAAGACGAATCCATGCGACTCATCGTCTATGGTCAGTTGGCGATGATGATCGATGACGATGACGCCCTCGACACGGCTGCCGCCGATTCCCAGGGGGTGGCACCGGGCAATCGAAAGGCTGAAGGCTTCGGGATCATGGCGCCCGGCCTCTGGGCGACGATGGGACCCTTCGATGGACGCATCGAATACCGCTACTTCCAGGATGATTTCGAAGCGGGCTATTTCGACAATCTGTATGAACTCGATCGTGCGCGATTGGATGTCGCCAGCGGTCTGGCCACGCCGAAGGATGCGCAGCTGCAGCGCGGAGAGAGCCTCTCTGGCGTCTTTGGTCGCTTGACAGCCGACGTTCTCGGATTGGTTGAGGCATCGGCCGACTACCAGTATCTGGTCGGCAGTGATGACCCCCGAAGACAGTTGCACGCCAGAGGCCGAGTCTCCCCCGCCCTCCTGGAGGCGATTCCACGACTCAGTCACGCATCGGCCTACTACCAGAAGAACCACATCGGCGCACGATTGGATTCCGATGGCGCCCCGGGGTCGAAGGATGATTTCTTCGAGTCGACGGAAGACACGTTCTACGGCTATGAGGTCGGCGCGGAGATGGCCAGTGGTGTCGCCGTCGTCTGGGACACTCGATTCCTGTTTGAGCGTGGCGCGGACGGCAAGTTGAAACGCCGCCGCATCATGGCGATCGAGACGGTCTTCAACTTCTAGGCACTGGCCCGCAATGAAACGCAGGCCGATTGACTGACACAGGCCGATTCGATCACATGCCCACGACTGCTGACCCGCCGACGTTGATCGTCGACGGTCACCTGGACCTCGCCTACAACGCTCTGTTCCACCGCCGCGACCTCACGCAATCCGTCTTCACCTTGCGAGAACGGGAAGATCCGCTGGCCGGTGCCGGGAAGGGTGGTCCCCATCCCGATTCTCTGCGCAAGCTGCCAAGATCAACCGCCGTTCGGGGGACCCCGACCGTCTCATTGCCCGAAATGCGAGCCGGTGGTGTCGGCATCGTTCTGTCTACGATCATGTCTCGCGTGCAGGTGCCGAACAGCGCCCTGGCCGACGGAATGCGCACCCAGGCGGCAGCACACGCCATGGGTCAGTCCCATCTCCACTATTACAACGCACTTGAGCGGGAAGGAGAGTTGTCCTTCATCCGCACGGCCGCCGATTTACAGGCGATGGTGGATCTGTGGCGGAGCCCCAGTCACGACACACCGGTTGGCCTCGTGCTCAGCATGGAGAGCGCCGATCCGATCATGGGGCCCGAAGATGTAGAGTCCTGGTACGCGGCAGGTCTACGATCGGTAAGCCTCACCCACTTCGGCATCAACTCGTGGGGGCACGGAACCGGTACCAAAGGGGGCCTGTATCCACCTGCCTATCCATTGCTGGAGGCGTTGAGCTCGGCCGGTATCGCGCTGGACCTCACCCATGCCGCGGATGTCGCCTTCTGGCAATTGCTCGACGCTTGGGACGGCCCCGTGCACGCCAGCCACTGCAACTGCCGCGCCCTTGTGCCCGGCCAGCGTCATCTCTCCGATGACATGATTCAGGCGATCGCAGATCGAGGGGGTGTCATCGGCATGGTCTTCGCCGAGCCGATGCTGAACCCTACATGGGATTTCGATAACCCCGGAAGCTTTTCCGGATCCGTCGCTCAGCGTCCCATGGCGGCCGTCATCGATCACATCGATCACGTCTGCCAACTGACAGGGAATGCGGACCACGTGAGTTTGGGGACCGACCTCGACGGTGGATTCGGACGAGAGTGGGCACCCACCGACTACGATACGATCGCCGACCTGCAGCGCTTCGTAGGAATGCTCGAAGCGCGGGGCTATTCGAGCGCTGAACGTGACGCGATCGCCCATGGCAACATGCTCCGATTCCTCGCCAGGATTCTACCAGAGGATTCGACATCATGAGCGGCCGGCTCATCCTTGACAGCCATCTGGATCTCGGTTTCAGTGCCCTCCAGATCAACCGCGATCTCACCCTCCCCGCGACTACGATTCGAACGCATGATCCCTTAGATGTGCTGGACAACTTCGGCTCCTGCACCGTCTCGCTTCCCGAACTGAGACGCGGGCACATCGGTATCGTCTGCGCCACCGTCATGTCACGACTCGACCCGACGGACCGGGCGACACGCACGGGGATGTATACACAGGCCCAAACCCATGGCGTGGGCCGCGGCCATCTAGCGTACTACCAGGCCCTTGAACGCCTTGGTGAGGTGGAGATCATTCACACCCGCCATCAACTCGACACCGTTGAAAGCCGCTGGCGTGATGCAGAAACCGGCGATGCAGCCGGACCGGTTGGGATTGTTCTCTCCATGGAGAGTGCCGACCCCATTCTAGGCCCTGATCAGGTCTTGGAGTGGCACGCTTTGGGTCTCAGAATGGTGAGCCTCTCACACTACGGAACAAGCTCCTATTCGCATGGAACCGCGACGGAGGGAGGACTCCTGCCTCCCGCCAAACCCCTGCTCAAAGCCCTGGAAGCTGCCGGGATCGTGGTCGATGTCACCCATCTGACCGACGAAGCACACTGGGAATTGCTCTCGTGTTACGACGGTCCCATCTGTGCCAGCCACCACAACTGCCGGGCTCTGACACCCGGTCAGCGCCAGTTGACGGACGACATGATCCAGTCCATCGCCGAACGAGACGGCGTCATTGGATCGGCCTTAGATGCCTGGATGCTCGATCCGGGCTGGCGCAGAGACCTGCGGCCCGGGGATCAGCAGACCAAGGCGACGCTGGAGACCGTCGTCGACCACATCGACCACATCGCTCAGTTGACGGGCACCAGTCGCCACTGCGGGATCGGCACCGATCTCGACGGCGGCTTTGGCACTGAACAGTCCCCGAGAGATCTGAATACGATCGCCGATCTGCCCCAGCTACTTCCTCTGTTGGCCGACCGTGGCTTCGACGAGATGGGCATTGACGGGATTTTGAGTGGCAACTGGCTTCGGCTCCTGAGGACCTGCTGGCAGGATCGCACCTGACGGGACGGCTCCTCGGTCAGCATGGCCTGCAAGGACCGGAGCCCCTGTCTCTGGCCATTTTCTTGCAAATCGACACCACCCCGCGCCGTCGCCGGTCCTTCGAACGCCTTTGAGCCTTAAGCCGACACGCATATTCTGTCTGCTTGATTTTTTGCGTTGTTTTTTTGCACAAATCGACACATCTGGTTCAAGCAATTCTTGCGTGATGACGATATCATAGGTAAGTTGTAAAGATATCGGCATAGCCCCACGCCAAGGCATAGCCCCACACCAAAGAGGGCTCAACACTAGATGGCCTTGGTCCCTCGGTGATCCACGTCAAACAAGCAGGAGTCATCCAGATGCGCGGCGCTGATGCAGTCATCCAGGCGCTTGAGCGACAGGATGTCGAGTTCATCTTCGGCCACCCCGGTGGGGCGGCGATGCCGATCTTCGATGCCCTCGTCGACTCAGATCAACTGCGTTTTATCCTCACACGCCATGAGCAGGGCGCCACCCACATGGCCGATGGCTATGCACGCGCAACGGGCAAAGTCGGTTGCGTCCTGGTCACCTCGGGACCGGGAGCAACCAATACCATCACGGGGCTGCTGACCGCCCAGATGGACTCTGTGCCCCTCGTCGTGCTCACGGGTCAGACCATCTCACCCATGCTCGGCAAGGATGCCTTCCAGGAAGCCGATGTCTTCGGCATAAGTATGCCCGTGGTCAAACACTCCTACCTGGTGAAGGACGCCGAGGACATCCCTCGTGTGATGACGGAGGCATTCCACATCGCCAACACAGGACGGAAGGGCCCGGTACTGGTCGACCTACCTAAGGATGTGACCTCTGCCGAGTGTCACGGAGATTTTCCCGAACGTGTGTACTTGCCGGGATATGCGGTGCAGTCAAAGGCCGATCCAGAGACGTTGCGCGAGGCGGCAGAGTTGATCAACGCCAGCCATCGTCCCCTCCTCTACATGGGGGGTGGTGCCGTAGCGTCCGGTGCCCACGACATTGCCCGTGAGTTTGCCGAAAAAGTGCAGATGCCCGTGACCAACACCCTTCTCGGCAAGGGGAGTTTTCCGGAACAGCACGAGTTGTCAGTCGGCATGCTGGGAATGCACGGGACGGCCTATGCGAACAAGGCCGTGATCGGCTGTGATCTGATCATGTCCGTCGGCGGCCGATGGGACGATCGCATCACGGGAAAGCTGGAGGCCTTCTGCCCCGATGCCAAGAAGATCCATATCGATATCGACCCGGCGGAGTTCGGCAAGGTCGTGATGCCCGACGTGTTCCTGCAGGGAGATGCGAGGCAAGTGCTGGAGGAACTGCTTCCGGTCGTTCATCGCCTCGATACCGAGCCCTGGCTGGCTGAGATCAACGAGTGGAAAGAGAAGTTCCCCTTGAATTACGGAAAACGAGGGGGCCTGAAGATGCAGGCCGTCCTCGACAGAATCTACGAGCTAACCAAGGGTGAAGCCGTGGTGACCACCGATGTGGGCCAACATCAGATGTGGGCAGCCCAATTCTATCGCACAGCTCACCATCGCCAATGGTTGTCCTCCGGCGGTGCAGGAACGATGGGATACGGGTTCCCCGCTGCCGTCGGCGCGCAATTCGGTCGCCCTGGTGAGACGGTGATTGCAGTGGTCGGTGACGGTGGTTTTCAGATGACCCTGTCCGAACTTGCCACAGCGGCCATTCACAAACTGCCCGTGAAGGTCCTTATCCTCGACAACAAGTATCTGGGGATGGTGAGGCAGTGGCAGAATCTCTTCTTCGACAACCGCCTCTCGGGCGTCGACCTCGAAGGAAACCCCGATTTCGTCAAACTCGCAGAGGCCTATGGCATCAAAGGATTCCATATCAAGCGTACGGCAGATATTGACAAGATCCTGACCCGGACGCTCGAGCATGATGGCCCTGTCGTCGTCCACTGCCATTGCGAAAAGGAAGACAACGTCTTCCCCATGATTCCGGCTGGAGGTTCCCTTGAGGAGATGCTCATCGAGCCGCCGCGCCGCAAGTTGGCCAAGCCAACAGGCAGCACCTGATCACTCGACGCTTCGACCGCTATCGTCCTTAAGCAGCAAGTCCTTAGGAAGACAGATGACTCAATCAACGATCGAACATCGTAGCAACGGGCACGCGCAACGCGACGCGGCACGCGCGTACGAGCGCTATGCCGATGATGGTCAGACCATCCGTCGCACAACGATTGGACTGCTTGTCAACGACCAGCCTGGTGTGCTGATGCGAATCAGTCAGACCTTCGCCCGTCGTGGGTACAACATCGAATCTCTCGTCGTGTCCTCTGCCCATGCCATCCCCGACACGTCACGGATGACGATCACCTGCTCGGGGCCCGGCGACGTCCTGCATCAGATCATTCTTCAACTCGACAAACTCGTCGATGTGATTCACGCCCGTGACCACACCGACGATAAAGCCGTCATCCGTGAACTGGCGCTGTTCAAGGTCGTGTGTACGGTCTCGCAGCGGACCGAGCTGCTGCAGATCGCGGAAGTGTTCCGCGCCAAGACCGTCGACATCTCCGACGAGACGATCACAGTGGAGACAACGGGCACCTCTGAAAAGATGGACGCCCTTGAAAAACTTCTGGGGAAATTCGACCTGCGGGAAATGGTCCGGACCGGCAAAGTCGTCATGGCCCGAGGAACCGAACAGACATAGCGAACAACGAACTGCAACTACGAAAGAGGGGGGAGAGCTATCACGCTCTCCCCCCTCTTCTTGTAGGCCTATGTCACGAACGCTTCGGCGACGACATGGACGTTTCGCGCAGCGAAACTCCCTAGAAGTCGGGAGCAGTTTCCCCAAATTCAGAAGTCCAGTCCCAACTGCGCGTACACCAGGCGACCCACCTCCGGTGCTCCGACAAACGCGCGGTAGGCATTGTCGAGTGCGTTATCCACATTCACGAGTAGACTCAGTCCTTCGTAGGGGAGTGCGTATTTCGCCTGCAGATCGAGCAACGTATAGGCGTCAACATCCCCTACGTATACACCCGAGTTCATGGGAAAACTCCCGTTGTGTCGGGCATTTGCCCCCACCCGCAAACCCAGACTGGGCATGTCGTAGGCTGAACCGACCTTGAACTTGTGCTTCGGTGCATTCAGAGCCACGTCGTCTACATTTGCCAGATTCGGCCAGAAGTCGTCACTGACGAAGGAATAACTTCCGGTGACGGTCAACTGGTCCGTCGGATAGTAGCCAAGGGCAAGATCAACGCCGTACAGAGTCACGTCCCCGAAGTTACGATAGGTCAATAGCACCGCCGTTGGGTCATAGGCCTGCTCGGGGGACACCGTCCCATAGGGAATCTGTGCGGCACCGCCCGCAAAGATCGATGTCAGCTCATCCGCAGCCGTACCGTTGTTGTTGCCCGTGACCACGCCGGCGATGGAGGTCTGGTCCAATGCACCGAGTACGGACGCAACCTGAGCATTGGCAGGATCATCCAACACGTCCTGGAAAGCAGGGCCCAGGGCGGCCGACAGAGCTACAGGATCAAGGAAGACACTCGGGGTCTCTACCTGCAGAGGTCCACCGAAGTTCTCGATTTCAGACCGATACAGGTCGGCGGAGACGACGACGTTGTCGCCTACGATCCCCTTGTATCCCACCTCGATCGTCTGAGTAATCGTCGAACTGGCGCGGGGAACATCGATGGCATCGGCGATCGGATCGAATCCGAACGTTGCCAGATTCAGTTCAGCCAACGTGTTTCGCAGATTCGGCAATTGCGCCGGAATCAGCGAAGGCAGAGACGCCACGACGGCGGCAGCCCCCGCCTCACCCTGAGCCTGAGCCGTGGCGGCATCGAACCCCAGTGCGATCAGTTGCTGAGCGATCAGGCCTGGTGCCAACAGTTCCAGGGCGGGGCCGAACTGTTGCAGCGTTGCTGCGGCACCGATGTTCCATTGCACATTCGTCGCAATCGGATCATGGAGGGCAATGTAGCTATCAGCGTCGAGTGAATAGCCAGGCGCCCCGTCTGTCAGCCCAAGTGCGGCCAGCTGTCCTTGCAGGGCCGGAGCAAAGGACGAACGGTACATCGGTGATCCGTCAGCACTGCGCCGAAAGGTGAATCCCTCATCAAAGCCGTCGCGGTAGGTCCCCTGGGCCCTGACGGCGACAGCTGGTGAGAAACCGAGACTCGACTGGAAGGCTCCCAGACCAAACGGGTCAGCAGCGGAGACGAGGTCCAGATAGAGGTTGTTCGTCGTCGGTGTTGAGAAAGCCCTGTTGTACGTGAGGCGAAGGGTCTGGGTCTCCGTCGGTTTGTACAGCAACGCGGCGCGTGGCGAGATCTCCCCATCTTCGAGGCGATTGTGATCGTCGTAGCGCAAGGCGAGAACCAGGTCGAGATCCGGTGTGAGCTCGGTCTCACTCTGGAGATAGGCGCCGTACTCGTCGATGCCGTCATCGTCCTCGTTGTTACCCGTAATCGTGCCCTCTGTGTCGGGTCTTGTGAGGAGTGCGTCGACTCCATAGGTGAACTTCTGACGAGTCCCGAGGAATGCCGAGTGCTGTAGCTGAAAGACGTCGAGGGTCGACTTGTCGATAATCGGCTGACCGGACCGATAGAGGAATGTCTTCCCTGCGTCGCTCCAATTGTGGTAGTACTGGGCGAACCAATCGCGATACAGCAGGCGGGTCTGCACGTAGTTATAGGTCCATCCATCCGCACGACCCGCACCAAGGCCCGTCATCTCGATGTGATCGCTGGAGTTGTAGCCGTAGGACAGGACGGCCGTCAGGTCGTCCATCGGCCGATAGTCGAGGCGGGCTTCCACACTCTGTCGTTTGATGTCGAAATCGCGCTCTACGAGTTCCGGGTTCGCCGCACGAGCGGCGCTTTCGGCAGGATCGTCGTATTCCCAATCCTGCCCTGTGTAGTATTGGGCCGATACCTTGAGCGCCAACTGCGGTGTGAGTGTCGCAGCGTGTCGGATGAGCCCCTTGCGTAGCGAACGTTCTCCGATGCCGAGTTGAACGTTGGTCCCCCCTGAGGTGAAGGGCGAGCGAGTGATCAGGTGCATGACGCCGTTGGCACTGTTCGGGCCATACAACGCAGCACCTGGGCCCAGAACGACCTCGATGCGCTCGATATCGGCACCGGATGCCGGAATGAAGTTGTATGCGTTCAGACGGAGCGAGGGCACATTGGCAATGCGATTGTCCGTCAGCACGAGCATGGCGCCAGAGAAGATGTTGTTGAATCCGCGGACCACGACGTTGCTCTGTACCAGACCCGTCTTGGCAAAGTCGACAGCCGGCTGATCGCGGATGTATTCGGAGGCCGACAGCACAGCGCGAGCTTCGATTTCATCGCCTTCAAGCACGGACACGGATGCCGGTGCATCGAGGACCTTCTCTTGCGAGCGTGAGGCGGTGACCATGCTCTGCTCCAGGTCGATCACGGACAGAGAAAGACTGGCGTCGAAGCGTGTCTTGGCCCCCTCGATCCTGACATTCTCAAACGTGGCCACGCGGTAGCCAATGTGAGTCACGCGGATTCGATATTGACCGTCGGGCAGGCCGACGACGGAGTAGCTGCCGTCGATGTCGGAAACACTGCCGGCCGGGTCGGCCCCAGGAATCAGGACCGTGATGTTGGCCCCGGGAAGCGCGTTGCCATCAGCGTCGGTGATAGTGCCCGTCAGGTCCCCGGCAAAGGCTGAGCCGGAACACACGATGACGGCGAAGAAAAGGACCTTGAGCATTCGATACATGTTTAATCCCTCCGTGTCGGTCGATTGGCTACGCAAATATAGAAAAAGGAAGGCATCGCGCGCAGTTTCCCAGCACCGAAGGGTCTTCTTATGCAGTTCCCCGCGGGATCGCAAGACGCGTGAGACTGAAATTTCAGTCCTGAGGTTGACCGGTCGTGGTCTTGCTGGCCCTCTGGGGAGGGGGTATATTCCCCAGCCGTCCCCGCAGTGCCAACCACACACCAACCTCAGCGGATTGGCTGCGGCGAACACCCGACTTTTTGTCCTTTCACCGACCCGTCGTGATCGCGACCATTGCGCTGAGTAATGGCGCGTTCCGATGTGCCGGCCTCCCAAATCCGGTGGCGAGGCAATGGTTGGAAATCACTCCACTTCGAGGCTGAAGCAACTATAATGGCCAAGCAGAAGTACGTCTACATCTTTGGCGCCCAAAAGACCGAGGGCGACGCGACTCAGAGGAATCTCCTGGGAGGCAAAGGCGCGAATCTTGCAGAGATGTCAAATCTTGGACTTCCGGTACCAGCGGGGTTCACCATTTCGACCGATGTTTGCACGTATTACTACGACCACGGCGAGAAATACCCGCCTCAGTTGCGTGCGCAGGTTCTCGCGGCGATCCGTTCCTTAGAAAAGAAGATGGGGGCCACTTTCGGCGACCCCAAGAATCCTCTCTTGCTGTCTGTGCGCTCAGGTGCCCGTGTGTCGATGCCGGGTATGATGGAGACGGTCCTCAATCTGGGACTCAATGACCAGATCGTTGAAGGTCTGATCGCGTTGAGCGGAGACGCCCGCTTCGCCTATGACGTGTATCGCCGCTTTATCCAGATGTATGGGGATGTCGTAATGGGGCTCCGCCCTGAAGGCAAGGAAATGGATCCCTTCGAGGCACTGCTGGAGAAGAAGAAACACCAGCGTGGCGTCGAGATTGACAGCGACCTGCCAGCCGAGGATCTGAAGGATCTGTGTCAGCAGTTCAAGACGGTGATTCGCAAGCGCCTCAGACGCCCTTTCCCGGAAGATCCCGAAGAGCAGTTGTGGGGTGCCGTAGGCGCCGTTTTCGGATCTTGGCAGGGTGCCCGTGCGATCCGCTACCGTGAGTTGGAGCGCATCCCTCACGAATGGGGTACAGCCGTCAACGTGCAGTCCATGGTCTATGGCAATATGGGTGATGACTGCGCCACGGGTGTTGCCTTTACACGTGATCCTTCCACGGGCAAGCGCGAACTCTATGGCGAGTTCCTCATCAATGCACAGGGCGAAGACGTGGTGGCCGGAATTCGTACCCCGGAACCGGTGTTGAAACTCAAGCGCAAGATGCCCAAGGTGTACGCTGAGTTCGAGAAAGTGTGTGCGAATCTCGAGCGCCACTACAAGGACATGCAGGATCTCGAATTCACCATCCAGAAGGGCAAGCTGTGGATGTTGCAGACACGCAGCGGCAAGCGCACCGCCGCGGCAGCGGTCAAGACCGCCGTCGACATGGCTCGCGAACGTCTGATTACGCAAAAGGAAGCGCTGCTGAGGGTGAAGCCCGCCGACCTCGATCAGCTGCTGCATCCCTCCTTTGACGCGAAGGCCAAGCGAGACGTGATCGGTGTCGGATTGCCGGCCTCACCCGGGGCGGCCAGTGGCAAGGTCGTGTTCAATGCCGAAGAGGCTGAAGCGGAGGCGGCGAAGGGAGAACGAGTGATCCTCGTTCGCATCGAGACGTCTCCCGAGGATATTGGGGGCATGCACGCCGCGCAGGGCATCCTGACGGCACGTGGTGGAATGACGTCCCACGCAGCCGTCGTCGCTCGCGGAATGGGCAAGTGCTGTGTCGCCGGCTGTGGATCTCTTGCCATCGACTATGGCAAGGATCTGTTCAAAGCCAACGGCAAGACCATCAAGCGTGGAGACTGGGTGTCCATCGATGGGTCCAGTGGCGAGGTGATGCTGGGTCAGGTGCCCACACAGGAGGCCTCCTTCACCAAGGAGTTCTCCGAGCTGATGAAGTGGGCCGATCGAGAGCGCCGACTGAAAGTCCGCACGAATGCCGACTCCCCTCACGACTCCGATGTTGCTCGCAAGTTCGGCGCCGAAGGCATCGGCCTCTGTCGCACTGAGCACATGTTCTTTGAGGGTGATCGGATCGATGCGGTGCGGGAGATGATCCTGTCCGGGGACGAGGCGGGTCGTCGCAAGGCCTTGAAAAAGCTGAAACCCATGCAGCGCAGGGATTTCGAGGGCATCTTCAAAGCGATGAATGGGCTGCCTGTCACCATCCGGCTGCTCGATCCTCCGCTGCACGAGTTTCTTCCCCACGAAGCGCCACAGCAGAAGGAGATGGCCCAGAAGATGGGAATCTCCGTGCAGAATGTGAGACAGCTGATCGACTCACTGCACGAGTTCAACCCCATGCTAGGGCATCGCGGTTGTCGCTTAGGGATCACCTTCCCCGAGATTTACGAAATGCAGGTGGAAGCGATCATCGAGGCCGCCATCAACGTGAAGAAGAAGAAGATCAAGGCTCTGCCCGAGATCATGATTCCACTCGTAGGCACGGTGGCCGAACTTGGCATGCTGAAAGCGATGACCAACCGTGTGGCCGCCGAAGTGCAGGCAAAGAAGACGACGAAGGTCTCCTATCTTGTCGGTACAATGATCGAGATTCCCCGGGCGGCACTGATTGCCGATCAGATCGCCCAGGAGGCTGAGTTCTTCAGTTTCGGCACAAATGACCTCACGCAGTTGACCTTCGGTTACAGTCGAGATGATGCGGGCAAATTCTTGCCGATCTATGTGGAACAGGGCATTCTTCCCGATGACCCCTTCCAAGCCCTCGACCAGGAAGGAACCGGTCAGTTGCTTCAGATGGGCACCGAACGTGGACGCAAGACACGTAAGGGCCTGAAGGTTGGAATCTGTGGTGAACATGGCGGCGATCCATCCTCCGTCGAGTTTTGCCATGGCGTCGGATTTGACTACGTGTCCTGTTCGCCTTTCCGTGTGCCCATTGCACGTCTGGCGGCGGCACAGGCGTCACTGAAATCGTAAACTGAGTTGCCCCGTCGGGAGCGGTTTTCCCGACGGGCCATTCCCTCCTCCCTAGAGGTGCCTGTGGAATGACCGAGACCATCGGTGCCCCCACTGTTTCTGAGACGACGATTGCCCTGTCTCAACATGCCATCATCGCCGTCGCCAACCAGAAGGGTGGCGTTGGCAAGACCACGACCGCTGTGAACCTGGCCGCATGCCTTGCTGTAGCTGAGAAGCGAACCCTTCTCGTCGACATGGACCCTCAAGCCAACGCAACCAGTGGCTGTGGTGTCGAGGCTGCCGATGTCGAAGAGGGTAATGTCTATCACGCACTGCTCGGCCACGCTCAGTTGGCAGATGTGATCCAGACGACGCAGATCCCCCATTTGTCCCTCGCCCCCAGTCACATCAACCTCGCTGGGGCCGAGGTAGAGATGGTGAATCTGATCGCCAGAGAGCGCAAGTTGCAGACCTGCCTGGCACAGGTCGCCGATGACTACGACTACGTCATCCTCGATTGTCCCCCTTCGCTTGGTCTGCTGACGTTGAACTCGCTCACGGCAGCCGACTCGGTGCTGATTCCGATTCAGTGTGAGTACTACGCGCTCGAAGGCCTCGGAAAGCTTCTGAATACGATCCGTCTGATTCAGCGACACCTGAACAAGCAGTTGCAGATTGCAGGTGTCCTGCTCACCATGTTCGACCAGCGCCTGAATCTGTCTCGTCAGGTCGCCGACGAAGTGCGCTCCTACTTCGGCGGCAAGGTGTATAAGACATCGATCAGTCGAAATGTGAGACTCGCTGAAGCGCCAGGTCACGGTCAGCCGATCGTGCTCTACGACATCGTATCTCCAGGAGCGCAGAACTACATGAGCCTGGCCGGAGAGATCATCCAGCATGGCTAGACGCCAAGTGCTCGGCAAGGGCATTCACGCGCTGATCGCCGAGCATCCTCAGGGCGAAGCGGCCTCGCAGCAGGTCATCAATCTGATCGTCGACGACATTGCGCCCAATCCGCACCAACCACGCACAGAATTCGATAAGGATCGACTGCAGGAACTGGCCGGGTCGATTCGCGAGAAGGGCCTGCTGCAACCCATTGTTGTCAATCGGACGGCGCCTGACAGTTATCACCTGATCGCCGGTGAACGTCGATTGCGGGCATCTCGCCTTGCCGGACTCGAGTCGATCCCGGCGATCGTGCACGAAATCGAGTCCGCTCAGGAATTGACGGAGCTGGCGCTGGTTGAGAATCTCCAGCGTGAGGATCTGAGCCCCATCGAGGAAGCTGAAGCGTATCGGTCTCTGATGTCGACGTGCATGCTGAGTCAGGACGATATTGCTGCCCGTGTCGGCAAAGACCGTTCGACAGTAGCCAATTCACTGCGGCTGCTGAAACTGCCCGTGTCGATTCGCCAGCTGCTGCGCGACGGTGCCCTGCAGATGGGCCATGCCCGAACGCTGATTGGCCTCGACGAGGGTGCCGCCCTCGACCTGGCAACGCAGGCGATGAAGGACGGTTGGACCGTACGTCAACTGGAGAAGTCGGTCCGCGCCCACGGCAAGGGTCGCCGACGAAAAAGCACTTCAAAGGACAAGACCCGGGCTACGACCACAGACCCCGTCCTGCAGTCCTACGAGGAAAAACTGCGTCATCGATTCGCCACAGCTGTGGGTATCCACCGCGGTGGCAAGAAGGGCCGCATCGAACTGGAGTTCTACGACGACGATGACCTCGGGAGGATTCTCGAGATTCTTCTCGACGAATGATCTGCAAGGACCCGACTCGCTCGCGACCGGGGATCCGAATCACTAAACACAGCGTCTACTTTGACGTAGCCACAGCCCTCACCCGCCTCCACCACCAGCGTAAGAGAACTTCCACTTTGAATCGTTTGTTGTGGTTGCTGGCCGCCCTTGCAGCCGGCTGCAGTCTCTTCAACCAGGAGCTGCCCAACGAACCGCCCCGCTTGGAGGTGAGCACGGCCGATACCCTGCGTGTAGCTCGCGGTGGTCGTGTCAGTTTTCAGGTGTCTGCGTCAGACAAGGACGACGACCCGCTGGGCTATCTGTGGTCGGCCTTCGGCGCCGGGACCTTCACCGATTCGGCGTCCAACATCACCGATTGGCGAGCGCCGGAGAAGATCCAGGGGAATTCAGAGACGTTCCTCATCACCGTGACCATCACCGATCATCAGCCGGATACGGAAGACATCGTTGAGAACTTCCTCATCGAGGTCATTCAGCGACGACCTGTGTTGACGGTCGTCGCTGATACGACCGTTTCATTTCGAGAGTCTCAGGTCGTGTTGGGTGCCTCAGCCACCGACGAAGACGGCGATCCCCTGACTTTCGAGTGGGAGCTTCTCGAGGGCGATCGCGTCGGGTTTTCTGTCATCAACGAGTCAGACGGCCAGTCGCAGGTGCAACTGAGCTCTCTCGTGCCGACCACCGCCCAGGTTCTTCTGTCACTCACAGACGGCAGCGATACGCTTGTGCAACAAATCCAGGTTGTGATGGAAGCTGAGGAATCACCCGATGGGGGAACGGTGGCCCTCGAACGACAGTTGGCAGACGGCACTACGGTGAACTTCGAGATGGATGTGTACGAGTATCCGAATCGGCGAGGTGAACCGCCCCTGATCGGGGCAAACTGGTTCGAAGCGTTCGCGTTGTGCGAAGAGAAGGGAATGCGGCTGTGTTCGTCAGCGGAATGGAAAGATGCGTGTGCCGGGCCCGAAGGACTCCCCTACTCGTCGACAGACGATCCTCAGGTGTTGCCCGAGCGATTCGGTCTGCGTTTCTGTAACACGGAGGGGTCCGATCTGGCGGGGGATGATCCGCAGCCGGAAGTGGTTGCCCCCTCGGGGAGCATGCCCAACTGCTCTCACCCGGAGATCGGAGTCTACGATCTGACGGGCAATGCCTTCGAGTGGCTGATGGACATCAATCTGTTCGGTGACCGGGTAGGAGCCTTCCAGCTGTCGAGTGTCCAGTTTCTTGCAGTCTGTGGGGAGATCTCATCCATGGCGGCCCTGCCCCCAGCGATCGACCTCGACATCAGCGATCCCGCCGTGGTCGATAGTCTGCTGAGTCTGCCAAATGCCGAGCTTGGCTACGGCCAATCAAACTTCGGCTTCCGCTGCTGCCGCTGAGACCCAGGCCGCGTCAGGTGATCCGGCGGATGGACGCAGTCCTTCCGCCGTCCACTCGGGTGGAATCTCCGGCTCGAAACTCGGCACGTCTTCGGGCTCTGGCGCCACCGGAGCCGCCGGCTGTCGGACGCGTTCCAGTTCCATCGCCATGATCTGCCGACGCGTATCTGCCCAGCGACGTTGATCGTGTACCTGATGGGATGCCCGTCGGGTGATGAGTTCCTCTTGCCGCATCCCCCGCAAGTGGGCCAACATGGTCTCGATCTCCCGCTCTCGATGCCGGAGACGATCCTGCAGGGTCCGCATCTGAAATGCGGTGATGTAGCGAGCACTGATGGGAACGGCCAACAGCAGAGACGCCAGGAAGATGTGTTCCACACCCATTGTAGCAGACCTCATTCGGTGATTTCGAGTAACGGTGACTCACTTAAGCAGAAGGCGGTCTCCTCAGAGAGGACGACGCTGACAAAAGCAACGCCTGTGCCGAATCAAAACGAACATCCTAACGTATTGTTTATGTGTCACTTGTGGATTCACACGTATCCTGGATATCACGAGACGGTGGAAACCGTTGCCGGTGGGATGGCGCAAGGATTCCCCATACCCCAGATTCCAGGGTTGTAGATTCCTGATGCCGGGATTCACAAAGGCAAAGGGGCCACAGATTCCCGAGAACATCGAAGACTGATGGACACAACTCGACTCGAACAGATGCTACAGGCCGTCGCGGACGGCAATGTTGCTCCCCAGGACGCGCTGGCGCAGCTGCGTACTCTGCCCTTTGAGGACCTCGGTTTTGCACGAGTGGATCACCACCGAGCCCTGAGGACGGGGTACCCCGAAACCATCTTCTGCCAGGGCAAGACACCGGCGCAGGTTGTGGCCATCGCTCAGCGACTGGCTGCTGCTGAGTCGGTCGCGCTCGCAACACGTGTTGAAGAGGACACCGCCGCCTCCCTCGTCGACCGATTCCCTGCAGCCGACCATGATGAGGTGGCGCGGACGGTCGTGATCTGGCCGGACGAGAATCGACCGGATCCGCGTGGATTGGTCCTCGTCGTGAGCGCCGGCACATCTGACCTGCCGGTTGCACAGGAGGCCGTGGTCACCTCGTCAACGATGGGTGCCAAGACGGAGGGAATCTTCGACGTCGGGGTTGCCGGTATCCACAGACTCCTGGCCTATCGGGAACGTCTGACCGAGGCTCGAGTGATCGTCGTGGTGGCAGGAATGGAAGGAGCCCTTGCTTCTGTTGTGGGAGGGCTCGTGGACGCACCCGTGATCGCCGTGCCAACCAGTGTCGGCTACGGGGCGAGCTTTGGTGGGCTGTCGGCCCTGCTGACGATGCTCAACTCCTGCGCTTCGGGCGTGCTGACATGTAACATCGACAACGGCTATGGCGCCGGTTACGCGGCGGCACTCATCAACAATCGCAGCCTCGACAACAGCAGTTAGCGGTTCGCCTCAACCGATGAGCGATCAGCAGTCGTTGGGCATTGCCATCCTGGCAGGCGGTCGTAGCCGCCGGTTCGATGGCCGCCCCAAGGGGTGTCTGACCGTTGATGGGCGCCCCCTTCTACAGCGAGTCATTGACGCCGCTTCTCCTCTGAAACATCCAATGTGGCTCGTGCGCGCCGCCGACCCCGTGCCCGCGCTGGCCTCGGCTCTGAATCGGACAGGGCTACCTCAACTGGTCGACGACCGACCCGATGTGGGGCCTCTGGGTGCCCTCACCACGAGTCTGGCGCACACAGACTGTGATCGGATCCTTCTGCTGGCCTGCGATCTGCCCTTTCTCACCGAATCCTTTCTTGCCTGGCTCCTGTCCCAGGCCACTCAAGCCACGGTCGTGGTGCCCGGCGATGGAGACCACCTGCATCCGCTGTGTTCCGTTTTCCATCGTAGATGTGAATCACCTCTGCGGGACTGTGTCGAGGCCGGGCGATTCAGGGCTCACGACTTCATCTTCGCCCTCGACGACGTACACGCCGTGCCCCGCTCGAAATGGGCGAGGTTTGACGAAGGCGGCTTGTTGATGAATGTCAATACGGATCAGGATCTGGAACGAGCCGAAACCCTCGCCCAGAGCTTGTAGAGGCGGCCCGACAGGCCCCTACAAAGGCTTACAGACTCAGATCGATGACCGTTAGCAGGAAGAGAAGCGGCAGATAGATCACCGACGTGCGCAACAGGCGGCGCGCTTGTAGGTGATCTCGTTGCGTCACCAGTGAGACACTGGCTCCAAGCATCCCCAACCCCAGCGCCGTAGCCCCCACGATGTAGACGGTCCCCGAAATTCCCAGGAACGCGGGCAGCATGGACGCGGCCAGAAGCAGTACCGAAAAACCGATGATCTGTCGGCACGTTCTGGGATATCCCTCTGACTCAACGCAGGGAAGCATGCGGAATCCGGCGCGGCGGTAGTCGTCACGAAAGATCCACGCGATCGAATAGAAGTGGGGATGCTGCCATGTAAACAGAATCGCAAACAAGGCCCACGCACCCAGTTCGATTTCCCCGGACGCAGCAACCCAGCCACCAACGGGCGGAAGAGCGCCGGGAATCGCGCCAAGGGAGGAGTTGAGCCACGTCATCCGCTTCATCGGCGTGTAGATGACGACATAGAGAAAAGCGGTCAGCAGGGCCAGCCACGCGGTCAGCAGATTGACCAGGACAACGAGAAGGATCTGACCGACGAGAATCAGACCAAATCCAAAGGAGAGCGTGGCGGCAGAGGTCAACTCCCCCGACGGTAGCGGACGCTCCTTGGTCCGGTGCATCAAGGCATCCACATCTCGTTCGAGATAGTGATTGAGCGCGGCCGACCCGGCAGAGACCATGGCTGTCCCCAGCAAGGTCCACAACATCGGCACGAGTGACACATTACCATGGGCACCAAGGAAGAATCCGAGAGCCGCCATCACCACCACCATAGTGGTGATCCGTGGTTTTGTGAGCTCTATGTAGGGATGTAGGTTCGGCATAGAGCAGACAATATAGGCGCTCCACACACGATCGGCCACGGGTGAACGGGGCACTCGATTCCGATTGACATCCCTTCAGCGGCCGAACAGATTCGCTCTCTGTGCGCCTGATGATCATGACACCCTTGGACCTGATGCGATCACATGACCCGCGATGAAGCTGAACGAAAGATCCAGGATCTCTCCCTTCAATTGGAAGAGCACAACCACCGCTACCACGTGCAGGCGAATCCGCAGATCTCCGATCGCGAGTACGACGAGCTACTCGAGCGTCTGATCGACCTGGAGGCGCAGTTTCCGGATCTACGTCTTCCCGACTCTCCCTCGCAGCGCGTTGGAGGCGAACCGAGTTCGGAGTTTCCCACTGCGGCTCACGGTACGCCGATGCTGAGCCTCGACAATAGTTATTCGCGCGAGGATGTCGAGGCCTTCGACAAACGAGTGCGTGGTGCTCTGCCGGATGAAGACATCGAGTACGTGGCGGAACTGAAGATCGACGGCGTTGCGCTGAGTCTGGTATACGAGGATTCCCGACTCGTGCGTGCGGTGACCAGAGGCAATGGCGTCGCCGGAGACGAGGTCACAGCCAATGCCCGCACGATTCGCAGCATTCCCTTGCGACTGCGACGCGAAGGGGTCTCATGTGAAGTGCGCGGCGAGGTCTACATGCGCACGGCTGACTTTGACCTGCTCAATCAGCGGCAGCATCAGAACGGTCTACCTCCCTTCGCCAACCCGCGTAACTCCACGGCTGGCACACTCAAGCAACAAGATCCCAAGGCTGTGGCAGCGCGTCCTTTGCGCTACTTCGCCTACTGGACCGACTCGGATGGCGCCACCACCCATCTGCAGCGAATGGCATCGCTGGAGGATCTCGGTCTTCCTGTGAACCCGGCGACGAAACAGTGTGAGTCCCTCAAAGAGGTGTTCGCGTTCTACGGTCACTTTGCCGCGCTGCGTCCGGACCTCGACTACGAGATCGATGGTGTCGTGATCAAGGTCAATGACCTGGGACAGCAGGAGCGACTCGGATTCACGTCGAAAAGCCCACGTTCAGCCATGGCATTTAAGTTCGATGCCGAACAGGCGCAGGCGCGTTTGCTCGACATTCGACTGCAAGTGGGTCGCACAGGTGTGATCGCACCCGTGGCCGTGCTGGAACCGGTCCATGTCGCCGGCAGTACCGTTCAGCGAGCGACTCTGCACAACGCCGATGAGATTGAGCGCAAGGATATTCGGATCGGCGATCTCGTCATCCTCGAAAAAGGGGGTGACGTGATTCCGAAAGTCGTAGGGGTTGTGGCTGGGGAGCGCCCGGAGGAGGCCACCCGGTACGTCTTCCCTGATCGATGCCCTGCATGTGATGCACCCACGTCCCGCATAGAGGGTGAGATCGCCGTCCGATGTGCAAATCCTGCCTGCGTTGGCCAGTTGAAGAGACGTCTCGATCACTTCAGTGGACGCAATGCCATGGACATCGAAGGGCTGGGAACGGCAGTGGTGGAACAACTGGTCGATGCGGGTTGGGTCCAGGATGTGGGAGATCTCTATCAACTCACGGCTGAGCGACTGTCCACACTGGAGCGTCTTGGTGAAAAATCAGCGGCGAACCTCGTGGCAGCCATCGACGCCAGTCGTCAGCGCCCCTTCGATCGGGTGTTGTTCGCCCTGGGAATCCTGCATGTGGGATCTACGGTTGCGAGGACACTGACCCGGCACTTTCCGTCGATCGAGGCTCTATCGTGTGCCACGCCACAACAACTCGAAGAGATCGACGAGATTGGCCCCACCATCGCCGCCTCGGTGCATGAGTTCCTCCACGACGAAAACGCAGCGACGGTCATCGAGAAACTGCGCGCTGCCCGTGTCCAGTTGGAGAACGCCTCGGACGGTGAGGCCGGTCTGAATCCCACCGAAGAAGGTCCCCTCAGCGGCAAGACGGTTGTTTTGACGGGAACCCTGCAGACCATGTCACGAGATCATGCCCGGGGTCTGCTGGAGAGGATGGGCGCCAAGATCGCAGGCAGCGTCAGCAGCAAGACCGATCTGGTTGTAGCGGGAGAGAAGGCAGGCTCGAAGTTGAAGAAGGCCGAGGCCCTGGAGATCGAGATCTGGTCAGAAGAGAGACTGCAGCAGAGCCTTGGGGAGGCAGATCTGAATTCCTGACCGGTCTGTTCCCCGCCTCGTGCAGGAATCAGCGCCGCTCCGCCCCTGAACTCTGGTCAACGCCCTTGCGTGGTCACGCGCTCAGGTCTTGCGTGGTCACGCGCCCAGGTCCTTCACGGCGTCGTGGATGACATCCACGGCAAATCCGACGTTTGCCACCGAGACGCACTCGTCATGGCCATGACACAGTTCGAAGAACGTGCGCACACCCTCTTCATGCCGCATCGGCACGAATCCATAGATCACGAGATCGCGATCTGCCAGGAAACGAGCATCCGTACCCCCCGTCTGCATAAAGGGCGCCAGGCAGGCGCCTGGTTCGTGTCGCTGAAGCGCAGCTTCGAGGCTTGGCAACAGCGACGTCTCGTGATCGAAGGCCACCCCTGGACGGAAACGATCCAGGTGAAGCCGCACCGTTGACGACGGATTGTCGCAGTTCAACAGCGCCATGATCTCGGCCTGCATCTGCTCCGCCGTCACGCCGGGCAGCGGGCGTCCACTCAGTTTAACTGTCGCCTGTGAGGGGATGACATTGCGCTTGATGCCAGCCTCCAACAGCGTCGGGGCGCATGTGTTGCGCAGCATGGCGTCAAACATGAGGCGCACTGGCTCTGCCACAGGCAGCTTCGAAAGGGCGTCATCACAGCGCGATGGATCGAGCAGCGCCAGCAGCAGATCACCCACCTGAGGATGCACGGCGGCTGCCGCTCGTTCGAAGAAGGCTCCAACAGCGGGTGTGACGCAGTGAGGAAGTTTGCCGCCCAGCGCGCCGAGGGCCGATGCCAGGTGCACGATGGGATTTTCCTGGTGGGGCACCGAGCTGTGACCGGGTGTGCCGTCGACAATCACGTCGAAGTCCGCACCGCCCTTCTCGGCGGCCTGGCACGTGTAGATCGGCTGGCCATCGACGAGTACTGCGAATCCCCCGGCTTCATTGAGACCGAATTCTGCGTCGAACAGATCTGGGCGCTCTCGCGCAAGATACTCCATGCCGAGATGTCCACCGAACTCTTCGTCCGCTGCGGCGACCAACACAAGATCTCGTTTGAGCCGTATACCAGCTCTGTGCAACATCAACAAGACCTGTATGTGCACAGCTGCCGTCAGTTTTGAGTCGATGGCCCCTCGGCCATAGACAAACCCATCCACGAGATTACCGGCAAAAGGAGGCTCTCGCCAATGCGCCGACTCTGCGGGCACGACATCCAGATGTGACATCAGCAGCAGGGGCCGCTCGGACCCGTCGCCCGGCACTCTGACCGCCAGACTCGCCCGCTGCGACGCGGACTCGATCACCTCAACATGGTCGAGTCCCTCATCTGACAACTCCTTGGCTAACATCTGTGCCACGGGAAGTTCGTTGCCAGGAGGATTGACCGTGTCGATGCGAATCATGCGGCGCAGACGCTCCACCGCCTGTTGATGATCAGTCATCGTCTGTGTCCCGTCACAGTGAGTCAAAATACCAGTCGGACAGAGGTATCATCGAGGACGTGTCGACGGCGTCTGAGTCGACACCCAGTCCCGGAATCGTGAGAGAGTTCAGATTAATGCGTCCTTTGTGCACGGCAAGAGACGCCGAAGCCCCATCCTCTTTGTAGAGGCTGTTGTGTGCGCCCAGGCAGGCGCTCCGCTCGGATTCGGTGAGGTGATCGAGACCTCTTACATAGTGGTGACCATTTCGCTCGGCATGGTCCAGACCCAGTGCTGCCAGGTGAGTAAGATCCTGGTGTAGCGGCACGACAGGCAGATTCATCAGGTCCTCTGCCGTAAGCAGGAAGACCGTCCCCTCTCTGCTGCGTGTCTGTACCAGAGCGGCATTGGCCAGAGCCTTGAACAGGCCTTTGCAGTTTTTCGTAGAGACACCACGATACCCCACATCGATGGCCTGCAGGAACGTTTCCAGATCGCCGTCGGATTCGTCCACGATCATCGGCTTTGTCTCACTGATGCGGCGAATGCGTTCTGCCTGCTGCGGTTCGAGCGCCACCGACCGCTCCAGAGGCTGCTCGATGTATGAGATCGATTTATAGAACGCAGGTAGGTCTTCGGCGAGACGGGAAAGGAGCGACTCAAAGGGCTCCAGGTCGGAGTACTGCTCGTTGCCGTCCAATGAGATCAGGCAATCCGTCACCTCCACAACGCGGGAGATCTGACGCAGACGTTCCAGGTCGAGTTCGGCATCACCCTGAATCTTCACTTTGAAGTGCGTCAGTCCCTGTACATCGATGTAGGCTCGCAGCGATTGAGGCAGACCGTCGCTGAGCCGATCTTCGACAGCGATATCGCCATCGTCGATGGGATCGGTCAGACCCACCGTATGCCGGATGGCAACCGACGCCGACGGAGTGGATGGCACCGTGTCGGCAATGGCCATCCCCTTTAAGGATGGCAGGATCTGTCCCAGGTCGATACCCAATGGGTTGTCGGCAGATCTGAGCATGCTGTGATAGGGAAGGCCGATCCCGCGCCCCACAGCGTCGATCATGGCTCTTTCCATCAGCGTACTTCCATGGGCAGCGGTCAGATGATTGAGGCCGCGCCCGTCCCCTGCGGACAGTGTGGCGTCGTAGGTCTCTCGCCAGAGCTCGAACACGCTGGCTGGAGCCGTCTGCGTCAGGACACGAGCGGCACTCTCTGCCGAAAACAGCAGGTCCTCCACATTGTCCTGGTATTGCTTGGCGGGATCCTTGTCGAACCACTTTGGAGGGAGGATATCGGCGGAGTACCCCCTCACCTGAGTACCGTTGCCGAGCTCGCCCGTCAGAGTGATGTGGAGGATGGGAACGGAGGTCAGCGTGGCCACGCCGTATCGGAATGGCATACGCGTGCGGACGTTGCGCATGCGGAAATCGATATCGCTGACGCACAGAGTCACACTCATGCGACAGTGCCGATCTGCTCCAGATCCTGAGGCTGCCAGCGATCGAGTGGAATCATGGATGCGAGCTCAACGTCGGCGCTGATCCCGAGTCCGGGGACCTGAAGAGAGGACAGATCCATGGCGCCATCGACCACGCGAAGACTCGTAAGATCTTCGCCGACATCATCGTAGAGGGATCGATGGGCCCCTCGACACGCCACCCGCTCGGCCTCAGGAAGATGATCGATGCCACGCACATAGTGATGGCCATTCCGTTCGACATGGGCGATGTCGATCGCCGCCAGATGGGTCAGGTCCTGCTGGAGAGCGACGAGGGGAACATTGGTCAGATCCTCGCCTGTCACGAAGTAGTCATGGGGTTTGGCGGCTGAGAAGTGCTTGCAGAGGCCAAGATTTGCCAGCGCCTTGATCATCCCCTTACAGACTTTAGACGATACGCCACGATATCCCCGGTCGACGGAAAGCCGAAAGGTGTCGAGGGCTTCATCCGCTTCGTCGATCACCATGGGGATGCGCTCGGATAGCCGATGAATCTTGGGGGCGAGCGAAGCGTCGAGGCAGACGGCACGGTCCAGAGGCTGTTCGAGATAGATGATCTTCTGATAGAGCTGCCGGACAGCATCTGGGCCTGTTTCCAGTCTGTCAAGCAACTGCATCAACAGGTCTGGATCGCTGTATTGTTCGTTGCCGTCGAGAGTGACTTTGGCGTCATCGACAAGGGCGATGACCTCTGCGATCTGGGCAAGGCGTTCGACATCGGCATCCACATCGCCGCCGACCTTGATCTTGAAGAATCTGAGATCCTGTTGGGCAATGTATTGATCGAGGCCCTGCGGCAGACCGTCATCGATCAATTGGTTCGGTTCGACCTCTTCGATGCAAAGGGGGTCGAGCAGGCCGACCGTATGGCGCATCTGCATCCGCTTACGAGGAGCTGCGGCCAGCAGATCCCCCGGCGACACCCCCTTCAACTCAGCGTGTAATACGCCCAGATCGATGTCCAGGTGGTTGTCCCGAAGGAGCTGGTAGTAGGTGAGGCCTTCGGCTCGTCCCAATCCATCGATGATGGCGCGTTCAACGAGAGTGCTTCCATAGGCACTTGTCAGTTCGTTGAGCCCTCGTCCTTCTCCCCAGGCCTGAGCGGCGTCATAGCCGATTCTCCACAGATCGAAAACCGGACGGGCCTCATCAACAGCTTCGACAGCCGCTGAGGCAGCCTTCGCCGAATCGATGAGGTCGTTCATGTTGTCGGCGTAGCTCTTGTTGGGATCCTTGTCGAACCACTTGGGTGCCAACATGTCGGCCGCCACACCCTGGGCACGGCGCCCCGTGCTCGTCTCGATGTCGGCGAACAGATGGATTTGAGCTGCAGCGGTCAGGGTGACGGCGCCGAATCGGAAGGGCAGGCGCATGGGAACCTGTCGAACTCCGAATTGGAGTCGATGAACGCGAATCGGAATGGACATGTGCTTCTTTTTTTCAGTGGGGTGAGATGTCCGCATCCGTGAGTACGGCGCGGGCGGCCTTCAACTGGTCTTGAATCGCTTCGGGTCCGGTGCCGCCTGGTAGATTTCGGGCGGCCAGACTTTGTCGCAGATCGAGGCATTCGACCGCGTCCGCCTCGAAGTGTGGATCGAAATTGTGCAGATCTTCGGCGGTCAGATCCGTGAGGAGTCGCTTCTCATCAAGCATCGACCGAACGATCTGGCCGATGATGTGGTGAGATTCGCGAAAGGGCACTCCCTTGCGCACCAGATAGTCCGCCAGATCCGTGGCCAGTGCCCCGGCGTCGATGGAGGACTCCATGCGATCGACATTCACCTTCATTGTGGCCCAGGACGCGGTGAAGACATCCAGGCAGTCATCGATCGTGTCGAACGCATCGAAGACGGGTTCTTTGTCCTCCTGCAGATCCTTCCCGTACGTCAGTCCCAGCCCCTTCATCGTCATCAGCAGCGACACGAGACCACCGACAATCCGCCCACTCTTGCCCCGCACCAATTCGAGGGAGTCAGGGTTCTTCTTCTGCGGCATCATGCTCGAGCCCGTGCTGTAGGCGTCATCGAGTTCGACGAAACCGAACTCGGCAGAAGACCAGAGGATGATGTCCTCACAGTACCGACTCAGATGAATGATGGTGATAGACAGAGCTGACAATGCCTCGAGGAAATAATCCCGGTCGCTCACTGCGTCGAGACTGTTGGGTGACACTCTGGAAAAGCCGAGTTCCTGCGCCATGAAACTTCTGTCGAGGGGAAAGGCGCTGCCCGCCAGAGCTCCGGATCCCAACGGCAAGACGTCAGCGCGATCGGCCGCATCCGTCAGCCGCTGGGCATCCCGATCGAGTGCCCAGAACAGCGACAGACCATAGTGGGCAAGCAGGATCGGTTGCGCCTGCTGGAGATGCGTGTACCCTGGCAGAATCGTTTCGGTGTGATCAGCGGCGAAGTCGACCAGAACCTGCTGAAGTTGGCGAATCCGGCCCACCGTTGCAGCGATCGCCGTTCTCAGATAGAGACGTTCGTCGAGATTGACCTGGTCATTGCGACTACGCCCTGTGTGGAGTTTGCCACCCACTGGGCCAATCAACTCTGTCAGCCGTGTCTCGACGGCCATGTGGATGTCCTCGAGGTGATCGGCGAATTCGTAGGAGGGCTCGCGCATCTCGTCGCGGACCTTCTCGAGTCCATCGATGATCTGGGCACACTCGTCTGCCGTCAGCAATCCCGCTCGAGTCAGTGTCCGGGCGTAGGCGCAGCTTCCGGCGATGTCCACTTCCATCAACCTGCAGTCGAAACCAATCGACGCGTTGAAGCGCTCCATGAGTTGAGCCGTGGAAGTGCCAAAGCGCCCCCCCCACGGCTTGTCGGACGTGGACATGCTACCAACTAGCTCTGCCGTAGGATCTCATCGAACACATCGACCGCTTCGTCGATCTGATCTTTTTCGATCACCAGCGGGGGCAGGAAACGAACCACATCGGTGGCACAGGGCGCCACGAGGATATCGCGCTCGCGGAAGGCTGCCAGATAGTCAGCCGGCGGACGGTCTGTGACAACGGCGCCTTGGAGAAGACCCCGTCCCCTGATTTCTGAAATCTGTTCGGGCCAGCGCTGCTGCAGTTTCTCGAGCCGTGCCCGCAGGTGGTCCCCTTTGGCTTTGATCTCCTCGATCAATCCGTCTGCCTGGAGCTTCTCCATCACCGTCAGTGCCACGTTGGCCACCACCGGATTTGCCCCAAACGTGGCTGCGTGGTCACCCGGTTGAATGGCATCGGCCACGTGCTGCTTCATCAACGTTGCGCCGATGGGCAGGCCACCTCCCAACGCCTTGGCGAGGGTCATGATATCTGGCTCGACGCCGTATTGCTGATAGGCCCACAGTGATCCCGTGCGCCCCATGCCCACCTGGATTTCGTCGAAAACCAGCAGCATCTGCTTCTCGTCACACAGGGCACGAAGCCCCTGGAGAAACTCGTCTGTGGCGACGTGGATACCACCCTCCGCCTGAATCGGCTCTACGAGAATCGCACACGTCTCGGGCGTCACGAGAGCCTCTACCGAGGCCAGATCGTTGAAGTCGGCGAAGTCTACGCCCGGGAGAAGCGGCTCAAAACCCTGGTGATACTTGGGCTGACCCGTGGTGGAAATCGAGCCGATCGTGCGACCGTGAAAGGAATTGTGCATGGAGATGAAACGATTCTTTCCACCAGCGACAGTGTTCCCCCACTTGCGAGCAAACTTGAGCGCCGCTTCCCAAGACTCAGTGCCGCTGTTGCAGAAGAAGACCCGATCGGCGAACGAACTGTCCACCAGCGTACGCGCCAACAGCGTCGAGGGGAGCGTGTGGTAGAGATTGGACACATGCATCAATTGCCCCGCCTGTACGTCGATCGCCTTGAGCACGTCATAGTCACCGTATCCGAAAGCGTTGACCGCCAGACCGCTGACGAAGTCCAGGTATCGATTGCCATCGAGATCGAACAGATACACACCGTTGCCGCGCTCTATCACGAATCCGGGCCGACCATAGGTCTGCAGGATATACTGGTTTTCGAGTTCGATGACTTTGTCTGTCTTCATGCCATTCTTGTCCTTGGAAGTCCGGTGGCTTCACCGACCGGAACCCGTTCTACTCCACGCACTGCTATTGCACAATTTGTGTGCCGACACCTTCGTCCGTAAAGAACTCAAGCAAGACCGAATGTGGGATCCGACCATCGATGATATGGGCTTTGTGGACACCGGCGCGAACCGCGTGCACACCTGCCCGGGTCTTTGGGATCATTCCCCCACCGATAACGCCCGTATCGATCAACTCCTCCATGTCCCGCACATGAACGGTGGACAGCAGGCTACCTTCGTCATCCTGCTGTCTCATGATACCGGTCACATCGGTCAGAAACACGAGTTTTTCAGCATGCAGGGCTGCGGCGATCTCCCCGGCGGCGGTGTCGGCGTTGACATTGTACGCCTCACCGTCCGGCCCGCGCCCGATGGGCGCAACGACGGGAATCGTCTCACTTTCGAGCAGATCGGTGAGGGGCTGTGGATCCACGTGTTCGACTTCTCCTACGAATCCGATATCTACCGGCCCATCAGGTGTATCCGCCATGTGCTTCTTCACACTCAGGATTCCAGCGTCGCGCGCCGAAACCGCCACAGGACGCCCCCCTAAGTCGCGCACGGCTTCTACGATTCCTGCGTTGACTTCGCCGAAGAGTGTTTCCTCCACGACCTGCATCGTGTCGTGGTCGGTAATCCGGAGTCCATTCACGCGCTGCGTTTGAATCTTCCGGGCCTGCAATTGTCGATCGATGGCCGGTCCCCCGCCGTGGACGATGACTGGATTGATTCCGACGGACTCCATAAAGACGAGATCCTTGAGAACCGTGTCGTCATCAACGCCGTTCATCGTGCTGCCACCGTACTTGACCACCACGGTCTTGCCACGGAATGACTGGATATAGGGCAGCGCCTCGACGAGGGTGGCCGCTTTTTCTATATAGGGCTGCAGGGGGCTCACAGGGCCGAACTCCGTTCACGGATCCGTGCCTCAACCGACCTGGCCTGGGCGGCGCCTCGTGCGACGGCAAAAATCGTGTTCTCTCCGGCGAGCGTTCCCATCACTTCCTCCCATTCCATTCGATCGATCGCCTCACAAACGGCCTGCGCGTGGCCCGACATCGTCTTGATCACCACCATGTTCTCAGCTCGATCGACACCCGTGACGTAGTCTCGCAGTTCTCGTTCCAGGATCTGACGTTCACGTTGGGTTGTGTCCGTGTCGGCAGGCATCGTGTAGCGGAACCCGCCGCCGGCACAGGGGGCTCGCACGACGCCGAGTTCGCGTAGATCCTTTGATAGGGTCGACTGGCTGACCTGAATCTGTTTTGCTGCCAGAGCCTGGGCCATGTGGTCATGGGTGGCAATCTGCTCGTGCGTGATCAGTTCCTGAATCGCAGCATGTCGCCGGCTCTTGGCGTTCATCGTCCAACCTCGACCCGGATCGGTCAGGTTTGAGACCCCGTGGCCGATGTCGGGATAGAATAACTATTCAATTTATATGAATAAAAAGTCAATATAGAGTCGGGGTGGAGAATCGTCAACGCCTCATCGCCTTGTCCCCGATCTCGCGATCAGGGCACGCCGAGGGGCTGCCGGATCCCGAACAATCCCATGGGCTTCATAGCTTGGACTGGTTCAGTCGTCGGACAGGGCGCTTGTGCCGCCGACGGACGCATCGCGCGGAGACAGCAACTCGCCCAGCCGCTGCTTCAGTTCGCGCTCGTCCAGACCCCGGAGGAAGCCACCTCCTACCGTAATGGAGATCGTCTGGGTTTCCTCAGAGACGACGATCGTGACAGCATCTGTCTCCTGCGACAATCCCAGAGCCGCGCGGTGCCGAGTGCCGAGGCGCTGGTCTTCGACCTCCTCTGCCAGGGGCAGGGTGCAGCGGGCGGCCACCAGGGTTTCTCCCTGAATCACCACGGCCTGATCATGCAGCGGTGAGCGCGGCGTGAAGATTGTCGTGAGCAGATCTGCCGAAACCCGCGCCTCCAGGGGAACTCCTGTTTCGATGATGCTTTCCAGCCCTGCTTCTCGCGTCAGAACGATCAGGGCACCATACCCACGGTTGGCCAATTGCGTGGCGCCCTGTACGACGTGATCGATCACACGATTCGGCTCGGTCTTGTAGAACCAACTCAGCAACGGACTTTGCCCGAGCGCCACGAGCATCCGACGCAATTCGGGCTGAAAGAGGATGACGAGCAGAATCAGAAGAATCGACTGTACTTGCTCCAGCAGGTAGGCCAGTGCCTGCATGTCCTGCCAACGTGCAGCCAGGGCCACGGTGACGATGAGAAACAGCCCGACGAGCATCTGTGCGGCCCGGGTGCCGCGAATCAGATTCAGCAGGCGATAGATAACGAAGGCCACGACGAGGATGTCGATGACGGAAACGGGCGTCACCGGAACGAAATCGAAGAGTCGGAGGAAGACAATATCTTCGAGCAAAGCCGATCCCTTCAGGTGACCAGGCTGGAATTGAGACTACTGGCTCCAGCGGGCGCATTGAGGGAGGACTCGGACGCTGGCATCGCTTCCAGGACCCGCAACGCATCGAGCGTCTCGGCCACGTCATGGATACGCAGGATACGCGCGCCATGGAAGGCCCCCATGACGGCTGCGGCAACACTAGCCGCCAAGGCTTGCTGCGGTGAACGCCCCATGGGTCTCCACAGGAATGATTTGCGGGAGGCCCCGATCAGAACCGGACAGCCATCGACAGAAAACTGTCCCGCATTCTGCAGAAGCAGAAAGTTGCCATCCACCGACTTCCCGAATCCCAATCCCGGATCGGTGGCGATATCGACCACCCCTGCGTCGCGTGCCCGGGCCACGCGCTCGAGTAGAAAACTCGTGACTTCAGACTGCAGGTCTTCATAGTGCGTGTTCGACTGCATCGTCGAAAGTGTGCCGCGCCTGTGCATGAGAATGACGGGAATCTCTCCGCCGGCCAGTAGATCCAAATCCTTCGTGCCCCACTCGCCGAGAGCGCTGATATCGTTCAGGATATCCGCCCCTGCTTCCCTTGCGGCTCGAGCAACCTGACTCTTGGTGGTATCTACAGAGATCGGAACATCAGACACACGCCGAATGGCCTTGATCGCCGGAACGACACGCTGGATTTCTTCGGTGGCATCAACCTGATGTGCTTCGCCGTACATAGGTGGCCGCGATGACTCTCCACCGACATCGATGATGTCAGCCCCCTCCTCCACCATCTGCACAGCACGCTCTGCCGCCTGAGAAGGATCGTCATGGCGTCCACCATCGTAGAACGAATCAGGCGTCGTGTTGAGGATCCCCATGATGTGGACCCGTGCGCCAAAGTCAAGTTGCCGCCCCCGCGGCAGTGCCCAATTCACCCGGACGCCGGCGTCGACGACGTGCTGGAGCCTGATTCGTGACCGGCTCCTGAAGAATCGCCCCCAGACGAATCGGTGTCGACCGAATCAGTGTTTGCCGCATCGGTGTTTGCCTGTGTCTCGGTCATACCGTCTTGCCCATTCTGCTGAGTCGGACTGGCCGAATCCGCTGCGCCATTTCCCGTGGCGTCAGCACCCACCATCTCCTTTGCCAGAGTGCGGCCCGCAAGAATCTCATCGATCTCTGCGTCGTCGAGGACCTCATAGTCCAGCAAAGCAGCCACCAGCGCGTCGAGTTTTTCTCGATTCTGTTGCAGAAGCTGAGAAGCGCGCTCCTCCGCCTCGACGATGATGTCTCGGATCTCCCGGTCGATGGCCTGTGCTGTGTGCTCGCTGAAGTTGTGACTCCGCGTGAATTCCTTCCCAAGAAAGACCTGTTGGTCCTCAGCGCCCAGGGACAGGGGCCCGATGCTCTTGTTCATTCCCCAGTCGCATACCATCGAACGAGCCAGCGCGGTCACCTGTTTGTAGTCGGCCTGTGCACCAGTGGAACGCTCACCGAAAACGATCGACTCCGCCACGCAGCCGCCAAGACCCGTGTCGAGGTGCGCGCGCAGTCGCGACTCGGTGATGGAGTGCCGCTCTTCAGCGAGAAACGAAACCATCCCCATCGCCTGTCCGCGAGGCACGATGACGGCCTTGTTGATCGGCGGTGCTCCGTCGGTCAACTTGGCCACCAGGGCGTGACCCGCTTCGTGGACAGCCGCCAGGTGTTTGTCCTCTTCGGTCATGATGACACTTCGCCGCTCGGCGCCCAGCATGACCTTGTCCTTAGCGTCCTCCAGGTCGGCCATCACCACGTGCTCTCGATCACGCAGCGACGCCAGCAGAGCGGCCTCATTGACGAGGTTCTCCAAGTCGGCGCCCGACAACCCAGGCGTTCCCCGTGCGATTCGGTCGAGATCGACCTCTTCGGCTGTGGGGACATTCCGGGAGTGCACCTGCAGGATACCGAAGCGTCCGCGCACATCGGGCAGACTCACTACGACACGCCGGTCGAAGCGACCCGGACGCAGCAGCGCCGGATCAAGGACATCGGGTCGGTTCGTCGCAGCCACGAGGATGACGCCGTCGTTGGACTCGAAGCCGTCCATCTCCACCAATAGCTGGTTGAGGGTTTGCTCACGCTCGTCGTGTCCACCGCCGATTCCAGCGCCACGATGGCGGCCTACGGCATCAATCTCATCGATGAAGATTATGCAGGGCGCGCTGGTCTTTCCTTGCTCGAAGAGATCTCGAACACGCGACGCACCAACGCCGACAAACATCTCCACAAAGTCGGAACCGCTGATCGAGAAGAATGGCACACCCGCCTCTCCTGCCACAGCTCGTGCCAGATGCGTCTTGCCCGTACCCGGAGGCCCAACCAGGAGGACACCCTTGGGCGTTCGACCTCCAAGACGCTGGAACTTACGCGGATCTTTCAGAAACTCGATGATCTCGTTGAGTTCCTGTTTGGCCTCGTCTACGCCAGCCACGTCGCGAAACGTGGTCTTGCGTTTGTCTTCCATCAGTAGTTTCGCGCGACTCTTGCCAAAAGAGAAGAGCCCGCGGGGGCCACCCTGCATCTGCCGAAGCATGAATATCCAAAACGCGATGAACAGGAGCCACGGAAGAAACCCGATCAGGACCGAATACCATTGAAATGGTTTGTCCTTGAAACTGAAGTCGATCTGTGCCTCTTCCCACTCGCGCTTGGTATCAGCGTCGATGGGACCGAGCTTCACGACAAAGCGAGATCCGTCGGCGAGCAGCCCCTGGAATTCTTCGTTGCCGACAATCGTCGCCTGGGTGATCTGACGACTGGCCAGATACTGGCGGTATTCGACGTAGGAAACCTCACGATGATCGGACGGGACGCTGCCGAAGAACTTCGCCGCCACGATGAGCGCGAGGATGAGGAAGATCCAGAAGGCGCGCGTGCGAGTCGGCCAGTGCCATGGAGGTCGCTCACCTTCGCCCCGGCGCTGGGGGCGCTGCGTCGGGGCGGAGCCCGAAGAGGGATCGCGTTCGTCCATTATCTCTCGCCGTCGCCTGAATCCATCGGGCCTGAGTCCATCGGGCCGGGGACCATCGGCTGTTCGGTGAATTGCAGGTGCATCAGTTTCTCGCTGCCCACATCGACTCGGTAGTGTTCACTGCGGGCCAACCCGGGGACCCAGACGATTCTGTCGCTCTGCTGACGCTCGGTCACCACAACTGCGTCTTCTCGAAGAATTCGCGGCCAACCTGCATCGATGAAGCAGTCGCTCAGCTTTTTGCTGCGCCCGTCCATACCCAGGGGGCGAAGTCGATCTCCGGATCGGGGAGATCGCATGATCAACTCACCGGAAAACTGGCCCATGTCCAGCACCGCTTCTGTCAGATCCAGCGTCGGACGCAGCCGATCGAACTCGTTGGCTTCGCACCATCGACAATCGACATCTGCCGACTGTCGGGGTACCGGCGTGCGCCCGGGAACACTCAGTGGCACGGCGAACGGCTCAGCACGGGACACACGCATGATCAACAGCTCGCCCGTACACTGTACTCGAAGCCCACCACCCAGTTCTCGTAGAGGACCGGCACCCTCGTACAGCAGGTCGAGGACGAGTCCGACCCTTTCACCCCAATGCCCTTGAGTTGACGCAAGTTCTTGTAGAATCTGACGTAACACGCGTCGCTGAACAGCTATATGATAACCGGCCAGGCGGGAGCATTCAAGCTTGATGCGGCCGGCTCGGCGTTCCGAAACCACCCGTTTCATCGCTTGTTCCGTCACCTGCTGGAGGTAGGCGTCCTCATCAGCGAGCAGACCCGCTGTGCGCCCGATGGCTGAAACAATCTGTGGATTGTGCGACTGTTGCAGACGGGGCATCAGCTGGTGTCGAATACGGTTGCGGGGGATGCGGATGTCCTGGTTCGTCGGATCTTCCCGCCACCGCAACTGATGGTCCAGTGCGTATTGACGCAGATCCGCCCTCGTGACGCCGAGCAGCGGCCGCAGCAAGCCCTCTCGGACCGGCGCCATTGCCGCCAGACCTGTGGGACTGGTGCCGCGAAGGAGTCGGAGCAGAACGGTCTCGGCCTGATCATCGGCGTGATGAGCCAGCAGAATCCACGACGCCCCGATTCGATTCGCTGTACGCCGAAGAAAGACACGCCGACATGTGCGGGCAGCCATCTCCACCGACTCTCCATGTCGTGCTGCATGGTCGGCAACGTTGGCCAAGCCAATGGTGCACGGCAGCCGTGCGTCGATGGCCAGTTGACGAACGAAGACTGCGTCCTGACTGGAATCACTGCGCAACTGATGGTTCAAATGGGCCACGTGGAGTTGCCACTCCCCCGTCACCCTGGTCAGGATGTCGAGTAGAACACATGAATCGAGCCCGCCCGACACAGCCACCACGGGCCCTCCCTCTTGCAGAGGAAGGGCTGACAGCTGTTCAGCCACGTGGGTATTCAGATCGATGGCAGTCGGACCCATTGGAACACCGATTGCTTGAGGGGTGATGCCCCTCGACGAAGAAGGGGTGATTCTTGGCTCGCTTGAGATGAATCTAGGCAGGAGACAACAGATGTCAGCACCCAAACTCGACGGCATCCGCGTCCAGATGGCCCGGATGTTGGAGATCTATTCCCTTTTGCGTGGCCAACTCGAGACCAATCAGCTCGGTCTGTCGGCGGCCGAACGCCAACGACTGCAGTCAGGGATCAACACGATCGCCACGAATATGCGGGATCTTTTGACCTTTCTTACCCAGCAGAAGGAAGATCCTTCCCTCGCTGGCAACTCAAACACCGCGTATAAAGGTCTTGGCGAACTCGATGCGAACGAAGCTCAGGAGTTCGAGGAGATTCTGGACGCCGTGCTCAAATGGCACGCCGAACTGAGCGTCGAACCTCAATAGAAAGCCACGATAGAAAACGGGGCCCACCGCCGGCGGGCCCCGTTTCTCGTTCTGGCTACCCCTTGCGTACTGCGCCGCTCGCTCGCGGCTCACTTCTTCTCCGGTCGCTAGTTCGACACATCGATCTGCAACGGATCTGTCCAATCGCTGTTGCGTGAATCAATATCGACGGCTCTGACCCTGTAGTAGTAGGTCTGGCCGCGCGTCACAGTGTTGTCCGTGCGTGACGTCTGCAGCGAATTGGGGGTGATGTCGGTGTAGTCTGAGTCGGTGGTCGAATTGGCCACCTGCGTCCGCTGAACTTCGTATCGAACGATAGCACCCGACGACGCATCCCAGGAGATCGTGACAACGGGAGGATCTCCTGCGCTCGATGGTGTCGTCGATACGATACGCACGTTGCTGGGAACGTCGACACCACCGGTCGCCGCAGCAGTCACCGACGAGCGTGGCCCGATATTCCCCTCTGTATCAAGCGCCTCGATCTCGTAGTAGTAGGTGGTCTTGGCCTCCAGCCCGCTGTCCTGAAACTGCGGCGTCGTAGATGTGCCCACCTTAGTAAAGGGTCCGGCGGATGCATCAGAGCGATAGATCGTGTAGGATGCAACGCCGGTCAGCTCGTCGCCATTGGAGTCGGTCGTCGGCGCTGTCCAGGTCAGCGTCAACACTTCGGGATCGTCTGCGTCAGCCTCACCTTCGATGAAGGTTGGCGCAGCCGGTGGCCGGGTATCGGACTGAACCGTAGCACCCGCAAAATCGGAGACCCCACTCTCCCCCGCTGTGGTTACGACGGACACGCGGTAAAAGAAGACCTGTCCGCCCACGAGCCCGGAGTCGACGTAACTGCTTTGACCCGTCGTGTGATCTGTTCCCTCGATGCCGGTGAGTCGTGAATAGGTACCATCAGACTGGGTCGCGCGATAGACGTTATAACCTTCCAAGTCATCCGCATCTGCAGAAGTCCAGGAGACGGTGATACGCGTGATTCCGCCACTGGCGGTGACTCCGTCCAGGGAAGCGATAGAATCCGCCTCCGCGATGGCGCTGACGAATTCAGATCGTTCGGATTCGAAGCCCGATGTCACCGTGGACACGCGATAGTAGGCCAGAACACCTGCGCCGACGGTAGAGTCGACGTATGACGTTCGACCCGTGGTGTAGTCCGTCCCTCCATCTCCGGACAGCTGCACGAAGTTGGCATCCGGTCGTGTCGAGCGATAGACGTTGTAGCCCACCAGATCGTCTTCATCTACCGAAGCCCATGACAGTGTGATCCGTTCGGTCCCCTCTAGTGCCGACAGACTGCTGGGTGCGCTCACGCCGATAGTCGTTGTCGTCGACGTCGCGGATAACTGTCCTTCGTTGCCAGCCGCATCGAAGACGATGATCGCGTAGGTGTAGCTGGTGAGTGACCGCAACCCGGAATCGTCGAACTGGCGGTCATCCGCGTTGACCGTGGAAACCGTCGCCAGGGATGCCCCTGCCTCAGCGCGCAGAATGCGGAAACCAGCGATCCCTGAAAGATCCGAACCGTCGGCGTCCGTCGCCGGTGCCGCCCACCGGACCGTCACCTGATCAAGATCGGTCTGTGAGGCAAGCGCAGAAACATTGAGGGCTCGACCTGGTGCGGACTCGTCTGCCAGTGACTGGCCTCCAGCAAAGCCGGATAGACCGCTCGTAAACCCGTTGTCGCCGATCGCCTGCACTTTGTAGAAGAAGAGATCTCCCGCCGTGAGCCCACTGTCGATGAACGTGGTACGTCCCGTGGTGAAGGAAGTCCCTTCACTGCCGGTCAAACGTTGGAAATCACCGTTGGATGTGGAGGCTCGAAAGAGGTCGTAGCCGGCCAGATCACTGTTGTCTACGGCGGACCAACTCAGAAGGATACGCTCGATCCCATCGACAGCCTGCAATCCTGCTGGCGTTGGCAGGCCCGACGTCCGTGTCAGATTCGACAACACCTGCTGACCCTCGTTGCCCGAATCATCGTACGCGGACAGTGCATATCGGTAGTCGGTGAGTGCCCGCAGCCCCGTGTCGGCGAACTCACGGGTTTCGGCGCTGAGACTGTCGACCAGCAGGAAGGCGCCATCGGTCCCCTCTGCACGAAGCAGGACGTAACCTGCCAAGCCGGTCAAGGCGCCACCATCACTGTCGGTGACCGGTGCACTCCAGCCCACGGAAATCCGACCCGAATCGTCCTCGTCAGCGACGGCCGATACGTTTCGCGGCTGTCCGGGTGACGACTCGTCGCCCTGCGCTTCGCCGCTGGTGAAGGAGGACAATTCGCTGCGCAGGCCGTTGCTTCCGACAGCCTGCACCTTGTAGAACAGCAGAGTACCCCCCGCCAGATTCGAGTCGACGAAGGTGGTACGACCCGTAGTGAAGGACGAACCATCGGCGCCAGCCAGAGCCACGAACTCGCCGTCGGAACTCGTCGAACGATAAACGTCGTAGCCGGCCAGATCACTGTTGTCTACGGCGAACCAACTCAGAAGGATACGACCAACTTCGTCTGTCGCCTGCAGCCCCGCAGGCACCGGGAGTCCTGCTGTTTGTGTGACATTCGAACGTGTTTGGGGGCTCTCATTTCCGTCGGCGTCGAAGGCGACGACGGCGTACGTGTATGCCGTCAGGGCCTTGAGTCCACCGTCCACATATCGCCGGACACCTGCTGCCACCGTGTCGACGGGTGTGAAGGCTTCGGTGGTCCCCTCGGTACGGAAGATGACGAAGCCGGATAGACCCGTCAGGTCACCCCCCTCGGCATCGGTCAATGGAGCAGACCACCCCAGGGTGATCTCGTCTGGGTTGTCTTCGGCGGCAACGGCAGCCACGTTTCGCGGCGCGCCAGGTGCGGACTCGTCCGACATCGCCTCGGCCCCGGTAAACACAGACATCTCGCTTCGAAGCCCATTTCCGGCAACGGCCTGCACCTTGTAGAAGAAGAGGCTGCCACCGGCGAGATTAGAGTCGACGTAGGACGTTCGACCTGTGGTCAGATCGCCTCCCTCGCTCCCTGTGAGCCTGGTGTAGTCGCCATCGGAGCGGGTTGCCCGGAACACGTCGTAACCAGCCAGTTCCGAATCGTCCACCGGATTCCACGACAAGACGATGCGGCCGATGCCTGCTGAGGCGCGCACGCTCGTGGGGCGCTCGACCCCGGCCGTGGTTGTGGGCGCTGTCGCTGCCTGTGGCCCCTGATTGCCTGCTTCGTCAAAGGCCAGAAGGGCGTAGGAATACCCCGTCAGCGCTTTGAGCCCGGAATCGAGATACTCTCGAACGTCCGCCGCCAGTGTATCTACGGGCAGTGGTGACCCACCCGCTCCTTCAGCGCGCAGCAAGACGTAACCAGCGATTCCTGTGAGGTCACCTCCATCGGTGTCCGCCAGGGGGGCACTCCAGCGTACGGTGATGCGGCTGGCACCCTGATCGGCCACGGCAGACAGCGACCGCGGCACACCGGGTGCGGTCTCATCGGAGTTGGCTTCGCCACTGGCGAAAGCGGACAGCTCACTGAATACGCCATCGCGGCCCACCGCCTGGACGCGATAGTAGGCCAATTCACCCGCGGCAAGAGAGCTATCGGTGTAGGATGTTCGACCCGTCGTAAAGGAGTTGCCCTCTGTCCCTTGGAGTCTCTCGAAG
>PVBE011351908.1_pt1 | contig 39709 bp, 37 predicted proteins | sample 1631181 | NCBI WGS metagenome assembly PVBE01 (sample SAMN08397723, study PRJNA350692) | Marine metagenome, whole genome shotgun sequencing project. | isolation source: water | place: Pacific Ocean | collected 2012-04 | reverse complement strand
CCTGCCATCGAGTGTACGCCTGATCGAGATCGCCGTTGGGGGTGACGCGCAGAGCGGGCGTCCGGGCGGCTTCGGTCGCGGAGATGTCTGGCCAGATGCCGGCGACGACTCCGGCCATGAGTGCCACCCCGAGCGCGGTCGTCTCAATCTGTGACGGTCGGACCACCGGTCGACCAATCGCGTTGGCCTGAATCTGTAGCAGAAGGGTGTTGGTCGCGGCGGCGCCATCGACACGAAGTTCATGAGTGGTGTGTTCCGTCGTCGCTTGGAGGGTCGTGACGATGTCGCGAACGCGGAAGGCAATGGCCTCCAGCGCGGCTCGGGCGATCTGAGCGGCAGTGGTGCCCCGCGACAGCCCCGCGATCATGCCGCGGGCATCGGGTTCCCAGTGAGGCGCGCCAAGGCCTGTGAAGCCGGGGACCAGCGAAACGCCGCCACTATCGGGTGTGGAACCGGCGAGCGCTTCTATCTCAGCGCTTTCGTCGAATAGATCAAGGGAGTCCCGAAGCCACTGAACGATCGCGCCCGCCGAGAAGACGCTGCCCTCTAGTGCGTAGGTTGGGCCGTTGGACGGCTCGTGGGAGTCGTTCTCCGCGGTCCCGTCGGCGGCGATCGTGGTCAGCAAGCCCGGCACTGGCCCGACGGCGCGCGAGCCGGTGTGTGTGAGAAGGAAGGCGCCGGTGCCGTAGGTCACTTTGATGGGCCCCGGGCCGTGGCAGCCCTGACCGAACAACGCCGCCTGCTGATCACCCGCCGCCGCGAGGATGGGCACTTCACGCCCCAGCACGTCCGGATCGGCCACGCCGAATTCCCCAAGGCTGGGTCGAACCTTCGCCAGCGTTGCCTCTGGCACGCGCTGAGCCGTCGCCAGCCCTGAGTCCCAGGCGCCGGTGTGGATGTCGTAGATCAGCGTGCGAGAGGCGTTGGTGCGATCCGTCGCGTGCACGGATCCCTTCGTGAGATTTGCGAGTAGCCAGGTGTCGATGGTTCCGGCCGCGAGCTCACCGCGGGCCGCCCGCTCTCGTGCCCCCGGTACGGAATCGAGGAGCCAGGAGATTTTGGGACCGCTGAAGTAGGCATCCGCGATGAGTCCCGTCTTGCGCCGGATCGCGTCGCCAAGGCGGGCTTCCAGATCGCGGCACGCCTCTGCCGTCCGCCGACACTGCCAGACGACCGCGGGCCCGATCGGGACCAGCGTCTCTCGATTCCAAACGACCGTTGTTTCTCGTTGATTCGTGATGCCCAGGCCGACGATACGGTCTTCGGCGGTACACGCACTCTCGATCACCGCCAGGGCCGCATCGCGCTGTGTTTCCCAGATCCCGAGGGCGTCTTGCTCCACCCATCCGGCGCGCGGGAAGGAGACGGGAAGCGGGATCTGCTGGACAGCAACAAGCCGTGCCTTCCCGTCGAAGAGGAGAGCACGGCTGCTGGAGGTGCCTTGATCGAGGGCGAGAAGAAAATCGGTCACCGGGTGTGGCGGGGACCGACGGAACTACGCGTCTTCTTCGTCGCCATGTCGGCGACCCATGACGATCCGGCTGATTGCCCCGAGGAACGCGACGACGACGCTAAGCTTCAAGATGCGCTTCATTTGTACCTCTTTCATCCCGCGGCGGGAGGTGGACGCCGCCATCCGGAGGATGAGTCTACCACTGTCGGTCGACCGCCGACAGCTGCCTTTGCTACTCCGCGAAACCCCGGACGGATGGCGGAATGAGGAAACGTCCAGAGGCGTGGGAGGCGTGTCGTGCGAACCATCCGCGGGGGAGCTCCACGGCAAAATGGTACGGGAGTTCAGGATGGACCAACTCCACGGAGAGAGCGTGAAGCGGCAGAATCTCCTGAATCTCGCCATCCTCCGCCAGGAAGGCGACCTCCAGATCGAGAGGCGTGTCTTTCATCCAAATGGGCGAGGTGGTGCGCGTGGGGAATGCGAAGATCATGCCGGTGCTGGGTGGGAGTGTGGTCCGAAACATCAGTCCCCGGCCGCGGCGGGCGAACGTATCCGCGACGAGCACGTCAATCACTAGGACCGGCTGGTCCGCGGCGGCGAGCTCAATGACTGTGAAGTTGAACGCCACCGGCTCCGTGTCTGCGGGCAACTCAACGTCGTTGAGCCCAGCGGGGATGGAGGCGGCGGGCAGCAGAGGCACGGGATCGAGGTTTTCCGGATCCGCGGCGGCAACGCCGCCGGAGGTCGCATTCGCACTCGCCTCGGCGGCCTCGGAGACCTGGGAATCCGCGTCCCCGCTGCAGGCGGCGACGGAGACGGCGGCGAGCACCACGAGCAAGAGAAGCGATCGCGGTTGGCCGACCAGTGCCGAACACACCTTTGCCGTGGGGGGAAGCTCCTGATGCATCGGCACAGGATACCGGTCGCGGTCGCTCAGGTGAACCGATTTGCTCACCGCGCCCCGCGGGGCTATGCGACGCGCTGCGCGGCATCCTCCACGCGGCGGAAGAAGTTCCCGCTCTGGCGGGTGAACCCCACCTTCTCTGCGTTGAGCATGGTTTCCGTGGCGCCGAGAAAGAGGACGCCATCGGGCGCCAGCGCGTCTCGGAACCGACTAAAGAGTTCTGACTTGACGTCGTCCGTGAAGTAGATGACCACGTTGCGGCAGATGATCAAGTCGTAGCCGGTCTTGAAGTTGTCCGTCAGCAGATTCATCTCTCGAAATCTCGGGACGCCGCGGATCGAAGATCGGATCCGAAAGAGATCGCCCTCACTCTCAAGGTATTTCTTCAGTAGAGGTGGCGGGACGCCGCGGATCTCGTCAGTGCGATACGGTCCGCCGTTCTTTGCCTTCGCCAGGGCGCGCGGGTCGAAGTCGGTTGCGTCGATAGCGGCCGTTGCGCCCCTTTCGGCGAGGAGCATGGCCACGGTGTAGGGTTCCGCACCGATGGAGCAGCCAGCACTCCAGATCCGCGGTCTGTGTGCTCGCTCCAGAACGCCAGGCAGGATCTTGTCCTCAAAGAACTTCCACTGCGGCTCGTCACGAAAGAATTCGGTGACGTTGATCGTGATGACATCGCGGAGCGCCTCGCGCAGGGCTGGGTCTGCATCCAGCTGTCTCGCGAACGCCGCGACGCTCTCCGCCCCGGTGTTCGCAATGAAGGAATCGAGGCGCCGCCGCATTTGCCCGGGTTTATAGCTGTCGAGATCGAGCCCGAACAGATTCTCAATGCGTTTGCGTTGCAGAGTGAACTCAAGGTCTTCCACGGGGCCCTCCGGGTGCACGAGCAGCTGAAGCGGTACCCCACAATCATCGGCCTTGGCCGCGCAAGCGGACAGATGGCGATCACCTACACTTCCCTGGGCAGGGCCTGTAGCTCAGGGGTCAGAGCAGGCGGCTCATAACCGCTCGGTCGCAGGTTCGAATCCTGCCGGGCCCACCAGACTACGTACATCGGCGAAGCGTTCTTCTCGGTCGGCGATGAAGAGCGCTTCCCACTCCATTTTCGGCTGAATCGACACGATCTGTTCCCCTTCCACCACACAGCGGTCGAACACGATGTGGATATAAGTGCGACGTTCGGCGCGGTCCATGGCGTCCCACTGGGCGCCCTGATCCCTCACCAGGGCTAGAGCGGCATCGACATCGAAGTTGCGTTGGGGCGCTTCCAAGGCAGTCAGCTGCGCCTTGAGCGGATCCATCTCGGCCTTGAACGTGGGGAAGTCGATGCAATCGGCGCGGTACGCGTCGAGCAACTTGGCTTGGTCGCGGCGGATGGCGGCGGGGTCACCGTCGGGAGGCGCTATCATCGCCTGCGCCTCCAACGTCTCGACGTGGGCGGTGCCCTGGTCGCAGGCGGAGCCGTCCAACATCCGGTTCTCGTAACAACGCATCAGACCGCGGCCCGCACCGGCGAGGCGGTGCCCCCGACGATCGAAAGCGACGCCGGTGAGGGGGAGGGGATCGCGGCCAAAGGGTTGGCTGCTGCCGCCCTTACGCCGACTCGCCAGGAGGTTCTGCACCGCCCAGAAGCGGTCCTCGGAGACGATCGCAACGTGCTTGTCAGGACCGATGATGTTCTTCGTCGTGCGGTAGTTGTGGTGCACCAAGCCCGCATAGGTGGGGTTGGTGAGGATGCCGTACACGCTGTCGCGGTTCCAGAGGCGGCCCTGGCGCGTGCGGAGCCCGCGCGCGTTGAGGTCCTTGGCGATGGCGGTCGAGGAGTCACCGCCCCAGCACCGCGTGAACATCTCGGTGGGGATCTCGGCCTCGGTCGAAACGACCACGAAGACCTTGTCGGCGCCCCGTACATATCCGTACGGCGGATCGCCTTGCTGGTAACCGAGCTTTGCCATTTCGAGCTTGCGGTCGCGGATGCTCTCGGCGTTGTACTCGCGGTAGAACGTGTTCATCGTGGCCTTCATGCGCACCGTGGCGCGCCCCCCGTCCGTCTTCCAGTCCATCACGTCCTGCGTCGCCTCGATCGCGATCCCGGCGCCGATCAGCATGTTCATGATGCGATCGATGTCCGGATCGCGAGTCAGGCGGGCCTGCTCTTGGAAGACCAAGGTCTTGAACTGCCCGTTGGCCGCATCAGCAAGCAGCTCTTGGAACTCCTTGTGCTTCGCCCACTCGGCGCCGCTGATGCCATCGTCCACGTAGATCCGGACCAGCTCATAGCCATGCGCTTGGCAGTAGGTCTGGATGGAGCGCTTCTGGGCGGGGATGCCGAAGCCATCCTGCTTGTCGTTGGAGCGGCGGGCATAGCCGACGGCGCGGGTCATGAGGGGGCTCCCACTTCCAAACCCAGGCGTCTGCAGAGGGCACGGGCTTGGGCGCGCACCCAGGGCCGGGGCGGTGCCCATGTACGCTCTGCGGGCGCGGGATGTGCAGTCGGATCGGAAGGGGCTCGCGGGCCCGCTCGGGTCGCCGGCGTTCGAACTCGGCTTCCCGCGCAAGGTCTGAGCGGCGACTCATGACGGTGTCTCCGCCGTTTGGGCGCTCGCGAAACGTTCGATCTCGTGGGTCGAGACCCGCAGGCCCCCCGCACGAACGGCATGAAGACGCCCTGTGCTGATCCAGCGCCGCACGGTGTTGACCGAGACATCGAAGTGGGTCGCGACGCGTTCCACGGGCCAGTATTCGATGGGTGCCATGAGCGTTTTCCTGGTACCCACGGTACGCAGGAGACATGGGCGAAATGCGGAGTTTTGATGGACGGAAGAAGCGCGATCTAGAGGAAGCTGCTCCGCCGCAGGCTTATGTCCGCCCGTGGGCGGCCGCGGGTGGCGGGCGGGAGGTCGATCCGCATAGCGGAGGCCAGGCTCGCGACCGCGTGGCGGACCGCGGACTCGTCGACGAGGTCTCCCGTGTGCTCGATATGGTCATCGGCGATCTCGGCCGGGCGAAGCACGCGGTTCGGATACGGGCATAGGCGGAGGAAGAGCCAGCGCGCGTGGACGGCCCGACTGTGTTTGCCATCGGCCAGGGACCAGCCGTTGCCTCGGGCTTCAGCGGGCAGTTGATGTAGCCGGGACTCGATGAATGGGAGTGAGAGGGTGAGGTCGCAATCAAGCTCCTCGCCGATGCGTGTGCGCAGATCGGCGAGCGATTTGCCCATGTGCAGGCGCCAGGTCCAGATCCGGCCCTCGAACTCGACTTTCGGGCGCTCGGGGATGAAGCTGCCATGGGTGATCCCGAAGGGTGAGAACGGTCTACACACCTCGCCGCCAATGACGTCGCCCACGGTGCGAATCCCCGCAGGAGCTAGACTCTGGGTTCTTCCGCGGCGGTCTCTCGTGTGCCTCCGTGCGACTGGCTGAAAGGATTGACCCATGACCACCGATGTGAAGGCAGCCACCCTCCCCCTGGAAGCGCTGCCTGAGTGGGAGACACTTCCCCAAGGGATGACGCTGTGTGAGACTCCGGGGGTGAGTGTGGTGGCGGATGACACGGTCTACGCGCTCACGCGCAACCCCGAGAACCCCGTCATTGTGTTCAGCCAAGCGGAGGAGTTCCTCCGGACGTTTGGCGCCGGTACGTTCACGGATCGCACTCACGCGATCCTGGCCGCGGACGATTGACATATCTACTGCTCGGACGATGGGTCGCACACGATCACGAAGTGGACCGCCGCGGGCGAACTCTTGCTGATCATCGGGACGCCGGGCGAGCCAGCGCCGCGCTTCAGCGGTGAGCCCTTCAACCGTCCAACCGACATGGCTGTTGCCGAAGATGGCAGCATCTTCATCAGCGACGGATACGGGAACGCACGCGTACACAAATACACGCCAGACGGCGACCACGTCCTCTCATGGGGCGAGCCGGGGATCGATCCGGGCCAATTCATGTGTCCCCACAACATCGCGCTTCGCGGCGATCGTGTGTATGTCGCCGACCGCGAGTCGCATCGTGTGCAGATCTTCGACCTCGAAGGGCGCCTGGTCTCGGTGTGGAACAACATCCACCGCCCCTGCGGGCTGACGGTGGGCCCCGAAGGCCATGTCTATATCGGCGAGTTGAACGGTGTCGGACTCATGCAGGGGGCCTTGGGAATCGGCCACCGCGTCAGCGTGCTGGACGCTGAAGGCAACCTGCTCGGGCGCTTTGGAGACCCCGATGAGGGCGAAGAGCCCGGCAAGTTCATCGCGCCGCATGGCATCGCGGTCGACTCCCGCGGCGACATCTATGTCGGCGAGGTCTCGTACACCATCCGCGGCAGCCGACTCGACCCGCCGCGTGAACTAAAGAGCCTGAAGAAGCTCCGCCGCATCAGTTAGGCGCCTACTTCGTGCCATGAACGATGTTGTGTACCGGCGCGATCTCTAGGCCCTCCACGTCGCGGAAGCCGTGCCGGTTGAGGAGGTCGACGAAGGCTGCCGTCGGCAATAGCTGATCGCCGATCAGCGCCTCAAAATATTGGATGCCACTCATGACGCGGGCGGGCGTCGTTCGCAGCCCAGCGGCTGAGTCAGGGAACGGAAAATCGGAGATGACGAAGAGGCCGCCGGGCTTCAGAGCCTGAAGCACATTGTCGGTGACCCGATCAATGTCGCGACACTCATGCATCGAGACATTGATCAGAACGGCGTCGAATTCCGCGCGATGGTCCCACTCTTCCAGCGTGCTCTGCTCCAGTGTCACCTGGTCGAGCACTCCGCCCTCGTCCAAGACAGCCCGCGAGACATCGAGCGAATGCGCGTCCCCATCGACCGCCACCCAGGTCGATTGCGGATACGCGGCGGCGAGGCGGACGAGGCCACGAGAGGTCCCACAGGCGAGTTCGGCTACATGGGCGCCGCTGGACAGGCGCTCGTCGAGTCCGGGAACCCGGCTGATGCCGCCCGCCAGGAGGCGCGTGTAGAAGGGGCGGCTCGTGAGGCTGACGCCCTCGATGAAGTCCGCAGAGACTGTGTCCCACCAGGGTCCATCGCCGCTGGGGAGCTTCGCGGCGAAGTGGTCGAAGAGTTCTGGCTGCACCATGAGCTGGAAGATGCCGCCCACCCACCCGGGGAAGTCAGGATTCAACAGCAGTTGGTCCATTGCGGGTGCGAGCTGATACGCGTCCCCCTCGATGGCATCGAGGACCTCGGCCCCGACGGCGGCACGACACCAGACTTCAGCGTAGAACGGATCGAGTTTGGTCTCCTCGGCGAGCGCGGCCGGGCTGACGCCGTCCTGGTGCCCGGCGACCGCGGCGATCAGGCCGTGCCGTAGCCCCATTTCGATCGTCCGGTGCGCCACCAGCCCCGCGACATGCGACAACAATTTGCCGGCTTGCTGCGGGATGAGGTCGGCCTGGTTCGTTTCCGGCATTGTTCGTCCTTCCAAGCTCAGACTGAATCGCGCGCGGAAAGCCTATCAGCGCCCCGACCGCCGCTCGATCCGTCGCGATCGCGAGGGGACTCGGCTCGCACCCGCCGATCCCCTTCTGGAGAGCGTGCCGGCCCCTCCGCGGGGAAGACAGTCAGCGCGTCACTGAGGCAGTGAGGCCGAGGGCCGCGACTCGGCGCCCCAACGGTTCAACGCGTTTTCAGTCGCGGAGCGCTCGCTGCAGGGCAAGCTGCAGCTTGGGCTCGTGCCCGAGATCGAGCGTCAGGAGTTCCAGGGCCAGCTTTCGATACAGGTCAAGGAGCTCGGGGTCTTCCGCGAGGGCGCGTAGGTGTCGCTCTACGGTGGCGACATCGCCACGCGCGATCGGACCGGTCAGAGCCTGCTCCAGAGGAAGCTCAGCGATGCCATCGGCGCTGGCACGGATAAGCGGAGCGAGTGCGTCGCGCGCGCGTTCGATTGGAAGCCCGGCGTGCGACCAGGCCCGAGCCGCTGCGCTCGCGAGAGCGACAACGTCATTTCCCGCGAGGACTGCTGCGGCGTGATACGCGGCCCGATCCACACCTTCCAAGCGCACGATGCTGGCGCCCAGCTCACGGGCGAGCATCTCCAGCACGTCGCCCACCTCGCCATCTCCTTCGATGCCGCAGACAATTCCTCGGAAGCGAGCTGCTGCCTGCTCGGCCGAGAGATGGGGAGGGAACGTCTGGATTGGATGGAGACAGCCAATGCCCGCGCCCAGCGCACTGACGGCCGCGAGGACATCGAGCCCACGCGCGCCGCTGCAATGCGCAACGATTTGCCCCGCGCGCCACGAGTAGCCCCCAGCGACCTCCTCAATGGCGTCGTCGGGGACCGTGAGAAAGACGACGTCGCAGCGCGCGATGAACGCGGTGGGATCGGTGAACTCCCCCGCTACTGATGCAGGGTTGGCGTGTCGGGTAGCGAGCAAGAGTGGGGAATAGCCGGCAGCGTCGAGCGCGGCAGCGAGCGCGACCCCCAATCGTCCGATTCCGGCGATGCCCACGGGGAGGCTCACCCCGTCCTTGGAGATCGCATTCATCCTGCACCTCATCTAGCACGGTCTCGTGGCGTGACTATCTCGCAAACCTGGGGCTCTGCACTCAGATCACTCGATCGTGGCTCCGCCCGGAAGGCGAGGAGCTCCAGGTGTGGTTGTGGCGGCTTCATCCCCACGAGGGCTGAACGCCAGCACTCAGATGGGAGGATGCGCCCGGTGCGAGGTCGCACGCTCGAAGGCGTAGCCTACCCGGCAGAGTGTGGGCTCGTTTCCTGCCTTGCCGACGAGCTGTAGGGCCGTGGGGAGCCCGACTTCGCTCATCCCGTTCGGCAGGGTCAGGCTGGGCGCGCGGTTCATGTCGTAGGGCGCCGTGAAGCGCATCATCTCTGGATTGAAATCCAGAGGCTCGTCGTCATAGAGCTGATCCTCCGTGATGCGATGTGGGAGCGTGGCTTGTGCGGGGCAGGCCAGCATGTCGATTCCGTCGAACGCGCGATCCAAGAGTCCGGTCAGTTCGGCGCGCTGGTTGGCCGCCGTGGCGTAGTCGGCGCCCGTGACCTCAGAGCCCCGGTCGAGCCAGGCGCGGAACCAGTTGCCGTAGGCATCGCGTTGGCTCGGATACGTCGCGGCGTGGGCGGAGAGCGCCTCCGCCGCGCAGAGGGTGGGCCAGGCCGACAGGTAGGGGCGAACGTCGGGGAGATCCATGGGGACGATTTCGGCGCCCAACCCGGCCAGAGTCTTCACGGATTCAGCGATCGCCGTCGCGACGGGGGGGATCACGTCTTGCGTCGCGTAGCGTTCGTCCCAGCCAACACGGATTCCGGCGACCCCCGCCCGGATCCCCGGCAGCATCGCGGGGGCAGGTTCGGCGATAGTTGTGGGGTCATGCGGGTCATCCCCGGCGATGACCTCGAACATTGCGGCGGCGTCCCAGACGGACCGTGTCATCGGTCCCACGTGATCGAGGGATTCCGCCAGGGCGAGGACCCCAAAGCGACTGACCCGGCCCCAAGTGGGCTTTAGCCCCACGATGCCGCAGGAGGCGGATGGACTGCGAATCGAACCACCGGTATCGCTTCCCAGGGAGCCGTAGCAGAGCCCGGCGGCGGTCGCGACACCAGAGCCGCTGGAAGAGACACCGGTCCAGCGCTCCGGGTCCCATGGATTGACCGGCACGGCGAAGTCGCGGTTGTACCCGGCCATCGCCCCTTCCGTCAGGTTGAGCTTTCCGAGTAACACCGCGCCCGCCGCTCGGAGCCGCGCGACCACGGTGGAGTCAAAGTCGGGGACGAAGTCCTTCAGGACTCGAGTCGCGCCCATCGTGCGCACGCCGTGGGTGTAGCACAGATCTTTCACGGCGATCGGGATACCGTGCAGCGGCCCTCGATAGTGGCCGCCGGCAATTTCGGCCGCGGCCCGCTCCGCCTCAGCCAGCGCCGAGTCACTCATGACAGTGGCGTAACTCTTGAGCCGCCCGTCGAGGGCGGCGATTCGTTCAAGCTGATCACGAGTCAGGTCGACGGGCGACAGCTCGCCGGACTCGATCTGCGGAGCCAACTCTTCAATCGTTGCAAACGCCTGGGCCTCATCCGTCATGGCAGATTCCCTCCCGCACGGTGCGGTGTGACGGGGCGACACGCGCCTCGTCCAAGGATGTGAGGCTACGCGCGGTGGGCACCGATCCTCAATCGGCTCGAGAGCGGAGCACGCATGGCGCGGACGTCGGTAGAGGGGCGACACCGCGCAGGGCAAGGCGTAGCCGGTGATGATTTGCTGAGACTTGTCCGCTCCTTTCACTCGAGAAGTGCCTCTCGTGCAGATAGAGGGATGAGTCCCGGATAGTCGCGGCGTCGACGGCCTGCACCTTGCCATATAGTCCGAGCTATGGAGCCTCGGTAGGGGGTCGATGATCAAGGAACAGTGCTCGACGCACTGATGACTGATGGGAGGAACGTCATGAAAGTGGATATGACAAATTCCTTCGTCGCCGCCGCCTGCGAGGTCCTCCAAAAGGAGTTGCACTCGGAGGTTGATCGTGGCCCCATCTCTTTGACGACGTCGTCTGAAACCTCGGATGAAGTCACGGCGATGTTGGCGGTGACTGGGCAAGTGCGGGGTATGGTGCTGTACGGGATGTCGAACAGCACCGCGAGAGCCATGGCGAGCTTGATGATCGGACAGGATTGTCCGGACCTCGACGAGCTCGCTCAGAGCGCCATCGCGGAGCTAGCAAACATGATCACAGGGAGGGCGGGAGTGCTGATGGAGGCGGTGGCGGTGGAAGCGGACATCTCGCCGCCGGCATTGGTCCTGGGGGATGGCGCGAGCATCTCCACCGTTGACCTGCGCCGCATGATCGTTCCCCTCAGCACCGATTGCGGGGCCATTTCAGTGCACCTTGCTCTAGCAGAGGCTGCCTAGCCAACTGTCTCGGCACACCCGGTGGGGTGCCTCAGGGCGCTCGCATCGCCGAGCGTGCGGTCTCGTGTGCGAGGTATCGGTGGAGGGCAACGCGAGAGCGCGCCCACACGGGTGATCGTGGCTGACATTGGTGACCTCTGTTCGCCGACCGGTTGCTAGCCGACGGCGGACGGGTGAGTCAGGCGGCGCCTGGGCATGTCATCATGTGCGAAGACAGACGGCTGGCCGAGTCTGTGCTGGAGCCGTTGGAGCGCGGATGGACCCCAAGGCGACGGACGATTCAGGAGAGGCCCCACGTTGGGGCGCCTTCTCCTATTCCGCCTACCGCCGGTACTGGTTCGCCTCGGTCTGTCGCGTCTTCGGCATGACCTTCCGCTTTATCGGCGCAGGCTGGCTCGTCGCCGTTGAGCTCGATCAATCGCCTCTCTGGCTCGGTCTTGTCGCGCTCTCCTCCGCGATCCCCACCATCATTCTCTCGATTCCGGCGGGTGCCATCGCGGACCGCGTGGATTCGCGGCGGATCTTACTGATCTCGCAGAGTTGTGGACTCCTCGCTCATCTTACGATTGCCACGCTCGTTGTCACCGATGTTGTGGAACTTTGGATGGTCTTCATCTGGGCGATCGCGGCCGGCGCCTTTACGGCCTTCGATGCCCCGGCGCTGCAAGCATTGCTCCCCCGGCTGATCGACATGCGGGTGATGGCGAGCGCCGTCGCGCTCAATAGCTCCGTCTGGAACGGTATGCGGGTGATCGGCCCGGCCATCGCTGGGATCTTGATTGCGGTTCTCGGCAGCACGGGCCCTGCGTTCTTCTTTACCGCCGGGGGATTCGCCCTCTCGGTGCTGTTGCTCGCCAGCCTCACACCCGGACCCGTCGGCCGTCAGTCCGACGCCGAGCACGGGGGGATGTGGGAGGGGTTCCGCTTCATATTCGCCCGGCCGCTGTTCTTCGCCACCATCGGGCTCTCGTTCTTCACGTCCGTCTTCGGCGCCTCGTACGTGATCTTGCTGCCAATCTTCGCGAACGAGACGATTGATGTCGGTTCCCAGGGCTTCGGTTTCATGGAGGCTGCCAGCGGCGTCGGCGCCCTTGCCGCCACCCTGTTCATTCTGAAGTTGGGTGTGGGCCCCCGCGCGGGGCCGACGATGCTGGTCGCCGCCGCGGTCTTCGGTGTGATCATCGCGGGGTTCGCGATCACGGAGTCGCTGCCGCCGGCGATCGCGCTCCTTTTCGCTGCGGGCATCGCGGAGGAGATCTACCTCGTCGTGGGGATGACGACGATTCAACTTCACGTCCCGAACGAACTGCGCGGTCGGGTCATGGGGATCTGGAGCATGACTTGGTTCCTCGCCGCCGTCGGCGGATTCGTCGCGGGTGCGGCGGCCGAACTCCTGGGCGTGCGGCTCACCATTGCCGCCGGAGCCTTGGCTGTCAGCGGTTTTGCGATAGTGCTGCTCCTCAGCGTCTCCGAATTACGCGGTCTCGCCGATGTCCGCCGTGCCGCGCCGACGCACGGCGCCTAAGCGGTGCGGCCGTGCAGGATGGGCACGGCGGCTCTGGCGGGAGGGCGCTGCCGGATCAGTCTCCGTCGCGCTCGGCACCGCGCGCCGGGGGGTAGCGATAGCTGCGGATGCCGCGCATCAGGCGCCAGATTACGAGTGTGACTCCCAGCGAGACCACGCCGCCCACGACCATTGTGCTGCCTGATCCGATCCAAGAGGACATCAGTCCCACCTCGATGGTGCCGATGTTGTTAGCCGACTGCGCGGCGAGCGTCTGCAGACTCAGCGCGCGGCCGCGCATTTCGTCCGGTGTGGTGAGTTGGACGGTGGCTTGTCGCGTCGTCATGCCGACGGCGTCGGCGGCTCCCAGCCCCGCGATCAAGAACACGCCGATCCAGAGGTTCTCGATGAGCCCAAACGGGACGAGCAGCAAGGCGTAGGCGATCGTGGCGTAGAGCACGAGCATTCCCTTCGCGCGGTAGCCGGCCAGAAAGAGCACGCTAAAGGCGCCGATGATGGCGCCCAGCGAGTTCGCCGCCGTCAGCACCCCAACGGCGCCCGCGCCGCCCATGTAGAGTTGCCGGGCGATGACGGGCATGATCTGTCGATAGAAGCTGACGACGGTGATCGCGAAATCGAGCGCGTAGAGACCGGGAAGGATCGGGTGGCGCGCCACGTAGCGGGCTCCCTCCCAGGTCTCCCGCCAGAGGTTCTTGGGCCGGTCCGTGCGAGCAGGTCGACCATCGGCTGCGATCAGCAGCGGTAATCCGACGCTGGCCAGGGCAGTCCCCGCCGCGATGAAGAAGACCGCCGTCAGACCCGCGCTTTCCGCCACACCTGCGAAGATCAGCGGAGCCGCCACCGAGCCAAGCTGGATCGTGACGTTGTTCGTCGTCACGGCGTGCATGAGATGGCTCGTGGGTACCACGGCAGCGGTCAGCGCGCCGCGCGCCGGCTGGCCAAGAACCGTCGTGACGCTGGTGGCAGCCGTCGCCAGGTAAACGTGCCAAGGCTCCAGCGAGCCAGCCGAGGCGGCCAGCGCCAGTGCGCCGATCACGAGAAACGTGATGGCCTGGGTCCCGGCCATCAGCCGTTTGCGGTCGATGCGATCGGCCAGGGTGCCCCCGTAGAGCAGCGCCGGGATCTGAACGACGAGTTGGATCGCGCCGATGAGACCGAGTTGCGCCGCGGAACCTGTCGCCTCGAAGAGCCAGACGGCGGTCACGAGCAGCCGGAGTTGCTGAGTCAGCATCCAGGCGATCGAGGAGAACCAGAGGAGGCGATAGTCGCGGAACTTGAGCGCGGACCAAGGTCGCAGCTGGCTTGAGCGGTTGCGGCTCATCGCGCTCCTTGGGGTGAACTTCGTCGCAGGTCTATGAGCCTCCGTCGGAACTGCGTCTGCGGCAAGGTCGGGCGAACGGGCTTGCTCTCCCGGAGCGCTGCGTTGGCCTGAGTCCGCGGATCCGTGACGCAGCAGTCTGTCGCGCTGGCGTAGCCAACGCGAAGGCGGAGTGTCCTTGTTGACGGTGGCGCAAAGTCAGGGCATGCGCGGTCAGGGCCGGAAGCCCGCCCTCAGCAGCGAACGGGCTTCCCCCTTCACCGGGTATCAGGCGCCGATTGCCACTGGGCGACGCGGTTGTTGATCACAGCGAACCAACCCCGAACACTCCCCGCCCAGCATCTGGCACTATCGAAGGCGCGGGGCCAGTTCCTGCATCGTGAAGGCGATGCTCTCCAGTGTGGCGTCCAGAGTGTTTGGCTGCCCGGGGAGTCGGGCCAAGCCCACCAGCTGCGTCAACCCGGCTGCCTCAAACTCCCGCAGTTCTTCCACCACCTGCTCCACCGTCCCCACGATGGCCTGGCCGCGGTCGTAATCCGAGAGCGTGGCGCGCTCGTCGGCGTCATCCGTGATGCGAATGCCGTGCAGCATTTGAATGTCGAGGGTGGCCGGATCGCGACCCGCGGCTTCCGCTGCCGTGTCCATCACCCGTCGCCGCTCACGGAGCTCGGCCGGCGAGATGCTGATCGAGAACCATCCATCACAGGCCTCGCCTGCGCGTCGAAGCGCCGCGTCCGTGTTGCCTCCCACGAGCAGAGGCGGATGGGGTTGCTGATATGGGCGGGGCGTACAACTCACCGCGTTGATCTGGTAGTACCGCCCAGCGTACGAGGCTGGATCGTTCGTCCACAGCTCCTTGAAGACCTCGATCTGCTCATCGACCAACGCCCCGCGATGATGGAACGTTTCCAATCCCAAGTTGCGAAACTCGTCCTCCATCCAGCCCACGCCGAGGCCGAAGACGAGACGTCCCCTTGAGAGTTGATCGATGGTGGCGACGATCTTGGCCGTGTTGGCGGGATGGCGGTAGGGCAGCACGATCACGCCCGTCCCGAGCTGTACTCGTTCCGTGCGGGCGGCGACGTAGGCCAGCACGGAGAAGGCGTCCCACCATTGTCCGGTCCCCAACATCCACTCCCCCGTCAGGTTGTAGGGATACTGAGCGCCGATGCTGTGCGGCAAGAGGATATGGTCCACGACCCAAAGCGAGTCAAGCCCGTTCACTTCGGCGGATGCACAGACAGCGTCCAAGGCGTCGCTTCCGGCAGTCGCACCAATCATCGGGACGATTGTTCCAAATTTCATCCGGCTCCTCTTTCTGACTGCGCTGCAGGATAGCGTCCACGGGTGGCGATGACCTAGACCGGCGCGAGCAACGCAATTTGCGGTCCGCCTGGCGAGGGTCTCTGAGGCGCGTGGAAACCTACCCTCTTGGTCGGTGAGCGGGCGCTGTGCTGGCTGGGGCGATTCTTGGTGTCGACCGACGGCAGCGGCGGCCCCTCTGCTGACCGGGTCTCAGGCGGTCTCGTACTTCGTGACTCGTCGCGGCACACGAAGAAGCCCGGAGCAAACGCCCCGGGCGAGTTTCAAATTCCTTGGATCTCCTACGCGCTTCCGTTACCGCGACGGCGAGCTTGGTGTGCTCAGAGTGCCTGCGATACCGGTATCCGGCCAGCCAGGCTATAGACTCTCGGCTCGCGGAAGGGCGCTCGGATCAATCGCTGGGACCATGGGCCTCCTTCCTCTTGCCGCCTCCCCCACTCCTCTCATCCCTCAACTACATCATCGCCCGACGTGCGTGGCGTGGCATCGTGTCCGGACCTGATCTATGGCGCGCGTTTGCGTCAAGGGGCGCTCAGCACTCATCAGGGGCCCGGGCAAGCTGCGCCCCTCCACCCCCGAAGTCACAGGCGTTAACGTCTATCCGGAGAAGGGCGATGACGACGCCCGACCCACGACTTGAGGCGCTCAGCCGACGGTGTCGTGTGGTCACAGTCAGACCCGTCTTGTGACAACGCCAGCCGGGGTCGGAACCGGCCCATCCCGAGAAGGAGCCGATCCCGGATGAACTCGACAGAGAAGAAAGTCGCCGTCGTGATTGGTGCGACATCGAAGTGGCAGGCGGATGGCCGCAACACCCAACTCGTCCACGGTAGGGAGATTGACGACAGCGACCTGCCGGTGGGCGTGCGCTGGGGTATCGGAGGGGCCGTGGCGCAGAAGTTCGCACGGGAAGGGTTCTTCGTGGTGCTGACGACCCGGAACGCCGCCAACGCGGCGGCCATGGAGAGCGCGATCGAAGCGCAAGGTGGCGAGTGCCTGATAGTCGAATTGGACCTCACCTCGGAGACATCCATCGCCAGCGCTTTTGCCAGGATCCGCGACGAAGTTGGCGACCCGCATGTGCTGGTCTACAACGCGGGCTATCTGGAGGGCCGCGATCTCCCTCCCGAGAAGGAGCTCTTGGAGCATGTGCCCCTCGAGATCCTCGAGACCGCGCAGCACATTTCCAGCCGAGGGCCGTTTCTCGTTGCCCAGGAGGTTCTGCCAGCGATGCGCGAACGGGGCGAGGGCTCCTTCCTCATCTCAAACAACGCCGCTTCGCTGCGGGGGAGGAAACGCCTGACGGGACAGTCGCTTTACTACCCGAGAGTCATGATGCGCACGCTGGCCCAAGTGCTCACGGAGGAGTACTCCGAGCACGGTGTGCACGTCGCAAACGTCATCATCGACGGGCTCATCGATTCGCCCGGAACGAGGGCGCTGCCGGTGGCGCAGGAGCGGCCTGAGATCATCATGAATCCTATGAAGATCGCCGAGGCCTTCTACTACTTGCACACGCAGGACCAATCCTGCTGGACGCACGAACTACAGCTCACGCCATTCTCAACGAGGCCGAGCTACTGAGCTCCGCAATCTGTCTCGCCGCTCGCTAGCTGGTTGGAGTCCAACCCACCTCGAACAACCGTGCCGGTTCCTCGAATCCCTTGAGGTCGTGGGTGCCGCGGTCGCTGAAGCGGTAATCCTTGCCCGCGACGAGGTTGCGGACGGTGTCGGTGACGAGGACTTGGCCGCCGTCGGCCTTGCCCACAACGCGAGCCGCTTGGATCACGGCGGTGCCGTAGAGGTCGTCCTCTTCTTCGATTGGCTCTCCCGCGTTGATGCCCACGCGAATGCGAATCGGCGTCTCCGGCGCGGCAAAGTGCTGGGTGATCGCCTGCTGCATCGCGATAGCTGCGTCCAGCGCTCCCGACGTCGAGGTGAACGAGGCCATGAAGCCGTCGCCCATCGTCTTGATTTCCGTGCCGCCGTGCTGGGCCAGAGCCTCGCGGGTGAGGCGTTCATGCTCGCGAAGGAGTTCGCGGGCTTTGGCGTCGCCGAAGCGATCCGTGAGGGCGGTGGAGGCTTCCACGTCGGTGAAGAGGACCGTGCGCGTGGCCGCGCGCTGGGCGTCGAGCGCGGCCTGCGAAGGGTCGCGGTCCTGAACGAAGCCGGTGAGGGCGGAAACGAACATCTCCAAGGTGGGATCGCCGGGGCTGATCATGGTGCTCCGCCCAGGCAACATCAGGAACCGGCTGCCGGCGATCGAGGCGGCGATGCCCTGCCCCGATTCGACGGCGTTGGCGACGTCGTGGCGGCGGTGAGCGACGAGCGTGGGAGTCGTGATGGCGCGGACCTCTTCGCGAATGTCCAGCTGGCGGACATTGTGCATCATGAGCTGGAGTCGCTCGGCGGAGATGTAGTCGTGTAGCAGCTCCGTGTTGGTGCGGACGGTATCCATGTCGGCCTCGGGCATGAGCACCATGACGAGGGACCGACGGGCGATCTCATAGTCCCCTTCCCAGCCAGCCCGGATGAGGACGCGGAAAAGCTCGTCTTCCCCCTGCTGCTCTCTCTGGAAACCCTCCGGCGCGGTGCCGTACTCGGTCGCGCTGTAGAGGATGAGATGGCTGAGACCGGGCGGGTGCTTGGCCGCGTGCATCGCGGCGGGGGGCGAGCCGAGAAACCAGCCCAGCAGGGCGTACTCTTCGGCGCCAGAAGCGGCGATCACGGCCTCGAGGTCGAGCAGATCCTGGTCCCAGGAAGTACCGACGTTGGCACGGCTGGAGAGACCGCAGCCCCGTACGTCGAAGCGGACCACGCGGTGATCCCGGGCGAGGCGGCCGATGAGATCGTCGGCATCCCAGCCAAGCTCCATCGGAGCCGTCGGTCCGTCCGACACAATCAGCGTGGGCCCGGCGCCTGATTCGGCCCAGGCGATGCGCACGCCGTCGGAGGTTTCGGTGTATCGGATGTGAGGCGGGTCCATCACGCTCTCGCCCCCATCGGGAACAACCGGTCAGCCCCGGTCCCGTGGGCGATGTTCGTGCCGTCCGCGGCGCGCGCGCATTGGATGGGTGGTGCGTCCATGCCGGGAAGTCTAAGGGGCCGAGCGTGGCGGCGCTGAAAGCAGGATTCCCGCCCCTCCACCGGTGGGGATTGTGAGGAAGCCGTGCCGCTCTCTACGGGAAGCGTGGGCCAGCGCCAGGCAGACAACGCTCGTCGGACGCTCCAATCGCTGGGGCAGCCTGATACTGGGACGAGTGCTCCCATGCGTTGACGGGGTCGTCGGAGGGAGTACTGAGATCGTGACGCTGCCGGATCAGACCGTGCCCTGCATGGCGCTATCATTTGGCTGCCCGATCCCTGCCACAACCTGTTCCATCCAACTGGAACGAGCAGACCGATGAGAGATGTTCCATGAATACCCCGCTTCGAGGACGACGATCATCCCGCTTTCTCAACATCACCATGACGCTCCTCGTCCTCCTCGCTGCCGCCACGGTCGTCGCAGGTTCACCGCTGGGGGCGCAAGCGCCGCTCGGGGGCATTGCCTTCTACCAAGCCGAGCTGACGGGGGACCAGGTTGTGCCGCCCGTGACCACCGACGGTGGCGGCACTTTCGAGGCTGAGGGCGAGGAGAGCGGAACGGAGATTCGGTTTAGCCTTGCGCTGCAGGTGCCGGGGGTCACGCAAGTCCACATCCACCTAGGTTCTCCCGGCGAGAATGGGGATGTCGCCGCGTTCCTCTTCGGCCCGGCCGATCCGCCGCAAGATGAGGTGAACGTCGACGGGGTGCTGACGAGCGATGATCTGCTCGGTATCGTCGCCGGCGACTGGGATGCGTTCGTTGCGGCGCTGTTCGACGGCGCCTACGTCCAGGTCCACACCACTGCCAATCCCGCGGGCGAGCTTCGCGGCGAGATCTTCGTGGCGCTGACCACGCAGCCGGTCGAGCCAGGCGGCGGCCCTGTGGACGACGGCTCCGAAGACGACGGTTCCGGCGGCGTCCAGCCTTCCTCGCTCGGGGACTTCTTTGACGAGATTGTCGCTGCCGGTTTCGGTCCGCTGGTGCTGCAGGAGATCGCGATTATCCAGCCCTGGATTCCCGTACCCAGCGCTGGCATCCTCGTCCTGGATGGAGCTCAGGCGGAGGTCTATTCCCTCAGCGTGGTGGAAGCGGAACAGGCAATCGGCAACATCTCCGGCGACGGGGCCCCACATCAACCCCCGGCCAACACCACCGTCTGGCGAGGCCTTGAGCTGATCGTCGTCTTGCAGGACGCCCCCAACCATCCCGGGGTAGAAGCGGCATTGAGCAGAATCCTCGGCTCACCCGTGCTCGCTACGATTGCTGGGGGACTTCCGCCGGGGATCGGGGGAGACGACGGCGCGGTCCCGGAGCCCGCCGCGGATGAGGAGACCGTCGACAATCCGGCGATCCTGCCCGCCACTGGCAGCGGCGGGCTCGCGGATGATGGTGCGGGCTCGGGCTTCGAACGGGTCCTGCTCACGGCGGGAGTTGCGACGGCTTTGACGGTCGCGGGGCTTCTCGCGCGGAGACGCCGGGCCGCCTAGCGGCGGTTCCACCACAATCCAGAAGTTCAGAGTGACGGTCGGGACGGCAGCCGTAGTGGCAGGACGCTGCAGTGCGTCAGGAGGTACCAGGAATGGCTCAAGTGACGCTCGAACCGATCGACGGTGTGACCATCACCACGGTGCTGGATAACGTCTCCGATGCACTGATGGCCGATCAAGGCGTGGCCACGCGGGCGCGGTCAGCGGGAGCCAGCCGTCTCGCGACCCGAATCACAGAGGCAGGGGAGGCGCCCGACGCACTGGTCGCACAGCACGGCTTCTCGGCGCTGATCGACTTTCAACGCAACGGCCAGTCGCACACGGTCCTCTTCGACACGGGCGTGACGCCGGACGGCGCCGTCGACAATCTCGATCGGCTCCAGCGCGATCTGCGCGACGTGGAAGCCATCGTGCTGAGCCATGGACATTTCGACCACGTCGTGGGCATGGATGGCGTCTGGAAGCGGCTGGGCCAAGCGAATCTGCCGGTCTATATCCACCCCGAGTTTTGGTCACGACGCCGCGTCGCGATTCCGGGGCAGGAGCCGATCGAGCTGCCCGTGCCCAGCCGCAGTGCCCTGGAGGGGGCGGGCTTCGACATCATCGAAGAGCGGCAGCCGTCGTTTCTGCTTCACGACTCTCTCTTGATCACCGGCGAAGTCGATCGCACGACGGAGTTTGAGAAGGGTTTCGCCGTGCATCAAGCGTTCCACGATGGCGATTGGCAGCCCGATCCCCTGATCCTGGATGACCAGGCGGCAATCATGCATGTACGCGGCAAGGGGCTTGTGGTGCTGACGGGATGTGGACATGCGGGGATTGTGAACATTGTCCGGTACGCACAGCGCCTCACCGGGGTGGAGGACGTATACGCGGTCCTCGGTGGCTTCCATCTGACTGGGGGTCAGTTCGAGCCGATAATCCCGGCGACCGTCGCCGCATTGGGGGCGCTGGACCCGTCAGTCGTCGTGCCGGCCCACTGCACGGGCTGGCGGGCCATTCACGATCTCGCGGCCGCGCTTCCCGATGCATTCATTCAGAACAGCGTCGGGACCCGATTCGAGCTTTGAGGTGGTCCCTTCGCCTGCCATTCAAGTGTCGATGGCTCTGCGTTGCGAAGCGGAGGAGCCGTAGACGTGGCGCCCGAATCGGCGATGTCTATGGACAATTACCACGACAACGATGTGACGCCGTCTACCGTCCGAATGTCGGGGTGCAAGGTTGCCAGAGCCGAGCCGGCTTCGGATCCGGGGCAGCGACGCGGCTGAAACGTGACGCGCTTGTTGTCGGTGAGAAGGCAGGTCAACGTGGCGCGTCGGAACCCGTCCTCTGTGATCACGGTGCCCACGAGCATTGAGAGTCCCGGGGCCTGCTCGTTATAGCGGCCGGGCGTGCCGAAGACGAAGTTCCCCAGGGCAAAGAAGACCGGCATCCCGTCCACGAACTCGATCGGTTGCGCCAGGTGCGGGCCGTGCCCGATCACCAGGTCGTAACCCGCGTCGGCGAAGCGTTGCGCCCAGCGGCGTTGCTCGGCGTCGATGGCCCGATGGTTCGCGCCCCAGTGCACGTAGGCGACGAGCCATCGGGCGCTGCTGGCCCGGCGCAGATCGATGCCCCGCTGAACCGCGGTGTAGCTGGGAACGAGCGAACCGGGCGTCGTACGACCCGCGAGCCGTGAGGAGCTACTGTCCTCCCCGAAGCCCACCACGGCGACGACCCCATGCGGCGTGTCGATCAGAAGCGGCGCGGCGGCCTCCCCCAGGTTTTGGCCGGCGCCGAACGTCGCCAGGCCGGCCGCGTTGAGGGCCGCGATCGTGTCAGCCAGCCCTTCCGGTCCGCGATCGAGCGTGTGGTTGTTGGCCAGGCCGGCGGCATCGACGCCGATCGTGGCGAGCGCCTGCGCGGCGGCTGGTTGCGCGTGATAGGACCAACGCTGGTCGAGATCCCAAGGTGTGGCGCGGGTGGTGATCGGACCTTCGAGATTCACGACCACGTAGTCGGCGGTTGGCAGGGGGGCCAAATCCGTAAACGGGGCCAGGTAGCCTTCAGCGTCCAGTAGGGGCTGGGCTGCGTCGGCCAGCAGTGTGTCGCCCGACCAGAGGATTGTGTACGGCGGCGCCGCATTCTCGGTCGGCGGGGCGATCGACGTATCCGCTCCAGTGCAGCCGAAAAGGACCACGGCTAGGGCGAACCACGACAGGCGCCGGCCCAGAGTCGCTGCGCCCTTCGCGGCAGCGCATCGGATCACACCGGCTTCGCCAAGATCTCCTGCAATGACTGTCCGTCGACCTCGGTCGCCGCCAGTCGCGCCCGGTAGCGCACGACGATTCGCAGGAATGCGAAGCGCCAACGATCGGACTCGCGGCGCAGTCGATGTTGGTAGGTGCCGACCAAGACGAGGTTGTCGGCCACGATCTCAAAGAAATAGGCCAGCGTCGTCGCTTCATCGCCGTCGAGTTCGATCTGCATGTTGGTGCTGAGATGTCCGGTGGCGAAGCGTGGCGCGGCGCCCTCCGGCGGGCGTTCCGTGCGTACGTAGAAGTCGTCGATGATGGCGCGGCGTCCCTCGTAGCTGCCGTCCAGACTCGGCACCAGCCCCTCCATCTCCAGGCTCGTGTCCTCCGTGAAGACGTCTCCCAACCTCGCCAAGTCACCGGAGTCCAAGCGATTGCAGTAGTCGAGCCAGGTGGATCGGATCGCCTCGAGGTCTTCGAGTCGTTGTACGCGCGCCGCAAGCTCCGCCAATTCCGTGGGCATTGGGTGCCTCCGTCTCTGGTCGCAGAGGGTAGCGGAGATCATGACCCGCACGATCCGGGGGGGCCTCAATCGGTCGGGGCGACCGCGTGATGGAGTGCGCGGACGCTTCCAGTTTGGCCCCCCAGGAATAGGACCGCGTCCGCCGCCGCCTAAGGGAATCGCGGATTCAGGGCAGCGCCGCTGCCTGCCACGGTGTCGGGGGACCGCCGAGAAGCCGGTCTCTGGGAAGACCGCGCCATGATTCGACCACGGACGTTTGCGATCATGACGGGGTTGCTCGTGATGGCGCTAGCCATTACCTCATGCGGGGCCATTGCAATCGTCATCGGGGTGGTCCCGGGCAACATTGGGGGGCTCGACGACCTACCGGTCCTGGACCCCGAACTCTCAATACCCGGAGACCCGGAATTGGATCCGGCAACGGACACTGGGACTTCCAGCGGGGATGGAATTACGGCGGACGCGCGCCCGCGGTTGCTCTTTACGCTCGACGGCGTCCCCGGGGACACAGACAGCGGCGAGGTGTCGCAGGCTTGGATCGCGAGCGGTCGTGCGTATATCGGGAGTCAGACCCTCTTGACGGAAAGCCAGACCTCGTTGGATTGGCGACCGGACGAACCACTCCAAGATGGGTTCCACAAGTTCCTTGTCCAGCACGCGCTCATCACGGACCGAAGCGGAGTCCGAACGAGAGTGTCGATGCCCAGCAATGTGCTCGTCGTCCTGATCGACTCGACCGGTCGCTTTCCCAATTTCCCCAACGAGGCCCCCCAGGCTCGGCAGTCGCAGGAGATCGAGACATCCCAGCGTGCCGTCCCCCTGACCATCGGGTGGAATCTCGTCGCCTGGACCGGCGATGGGTCCAGCCCGCTTGAGTCGGTGGCCGACGCCCCCGGGATCAGCCGACTCCTGACTTATGACGCGGACGGCCAAGGCTTTCGGTCCTTCGGCCGAACGCTTCCCCCCGCTATCAACTCGCTTGAGACCGTGAGCGGCGGGGCGGGATTGTGGGCCTACGCCGATCGCCCGCTGAGCTGGGTCCAGCCCATCACAGGCGACCCACAGTCGCTGATGCTGAAACCGGGGTTCAACCTCGCCGCCTGGACCGGACCGAACGCCACTCCCGTCGATGCCGCGCTCTCTGACCTCGGCGAAGCCCTGGAGGTTGCCTTCGTCTGGGATCCCTCGCAGGGGCGATTTCTCACATACTCCCCCAGCCTGCCTGCGGCGCTGAACTCGTTGACCGCGCTGGACTTCGGGACGGGGATCTGGTTGCGGATGAGCGAGGGAGCCTTCTGGGCGCAGCCCGGCGAAGACGGCGGTATCCCAAGCGAGATCGTCGTTGCCTCCGATGGCTCGGCTGAGCTCCTCATCCCGCTGGGCGCTCTCCCCCCGGGCGTCGATCCGGCGGAGATCAGCATCGAACCCCTCTCGCTAAGCGCTGCCGCCGGGCTAATCCCCGGAACACCCGTCCTCGCCGCGTTCGACCTCGAGCCGTCCGGGCTCGAATTCGCCGCCCCCGCGTTCCTGCGCACCCGAGTTCCGTTCGACGGCACTGGGATGCCACTGCCCCTCATACTTAGTCAGCTGTCGGGTTCTCCTGCCGACCCGATCAATCTGACCTTGGACATCGATGCCGTCTCTTTGTCGATTCCCGGATTCCAGCAACAGGTCGTGGGCACGCCATTCTCGGTTCCGATTGAGATTCGGCAGACCGCGGAGTCCATGGCGCTCTCCGTCGACCCGGGGAGCCGGTTCGAGGCCTCCGAGTTCGAGTTGGTCGGAACACCCACCCAGACCTGGAACTTGAATGGAAGCTTCTACGGTTTGGGGGCGATCATGCCGCCGGTGGATGAGATTGCCGAGCAATCAGCGGAAGCGGGGCAAGGCGCCGTGTTGCGGACGTCCGGGCTGTTTGTCTGTCAGGAGCGGGGCCCGTACGCAGTCTTGTTGGATGGCAAGCTCGAGACGCGGCTCGCCGTGATGGGGATCAGGGACGGGGTCGAGGATGAGTTTGAAACAGTTGCCCAGACGGTCGCGATTCAGGTCGGAGTGGTGGGCGAATGCATGCTGGGGATGGGTGGTGGCGGTGGTGGAGGGGGCGGTGGATACCCCTAGTCCAGCCGAGGCACGGGCGCTCAGCCTGAGGAGTGACCTCATCGCGCGATGGGATGCGGCGGCTGGCTAGCCCTCGACGCCGGTGCCCCAGGCGATCGCGTTCTCCAGTAGCTGCTGGTACTCCGCCGTGTCCCAAGGTCCGCGGAACCGCTGGTCTTTGCCCGGCGGCGGCGGGCTGCAATGGCCCGGCGCGATGTAGGCGACGCCGCCCTTCCCGATCTCCCGCACGAATCCCAACGCCCGCGACCGTCCGTCGGGCAGCAGCGACAGATCGCCGCCGTATCGATCCTGGACCTCGGCCGGGGGCGGTGGCACGGCTGACGTCGCGAGCAAGACCCGGGTCTCGGGGTGGAGCACCTGGACCATGTAGGGCTCATCCGTGATCTGGAACGAGGCGGGAAGGTTGTGGGTCAAGACGTGGTTGCCATCGACGACATCTACCTGAAACTCCTGGATGGGAGGGTGGCTGATGAACCGCCCGCCGAGTGCGTCGTGATAGGAGGTCTTCACGAGTCGGCGAAATCCCAATCCCGGCGTGGGAACGTCTGGCGCGGCGTCGCTGGAGGCGTCCAGCCGGACGGCCTTACCGCCGGAGCTCCCGTGCAGCGCCAGCCAGCGCCCGCCCTCCGCTAGCCAGTCCCGAATCAGGCCCGTCTCGTGATCGTTCGCGTATGGTCCGGCGACATACGTGAGAAGCAACTGGCAATCCCGGATCCACTTGTGACAGTCGCTGAAGTCGCTGCTGACGGTGGCGTTCACCCGCGGATCTGACTGGAGGGCCTGCAGAAGGCGAAGTCGCGCATAGTCCATGTCATGCCCACCGTGACTCCCGGGCGGGAAGCCGCCGACGACTACGTGTGCCCGGATTGGTGTCGCCATGATGCGCTCCTCGATCGGCTGCCATCCTTGATCTGCGCGAGGAGCATAGCCCTCCCGGCAGACGGATGCGGAGGGGGGAATGCTCTCCGACGGTTTCCCTGTCGCGACGCGACCGTCCTACCAGCTGACGGCGGCATAGATCTCGCGGAGGAATCGGCTCGGTCGCGTAGCGAGCAACTCGGTGTGCCCCAATCCCGCGTCTCCGGCAAGGCGGCGCCAATGCGAGTAGGTGACTGGATGCGGCACCGCGACGTGCGCTCGATCGAGGTTGTACTCCACGATCAGTAGCCGGCCCCCGGGCCGCAGATAGCGACGGCAGTCCCGTACGACCGCCGCCTGGTCGAGCTGAAAGTGCAGGGTGTTGGCCATGATGATTCCGTCCAGCGGCGGAAGCTCGAGGGGCTGTGTGTAGTCGCCCACCTCATACCGGATGCTGACGTCCGGGAATCGCGCCTGCATGATCCGGGCGTTTGCTTGCAACGCGCTCTGGTCTTGGTCAATGGCATGGATGCCGCCGGTCGGGCCGATCAAGTCGGCGAGGGCGAGCGTGAAAGCTCCCCTGCCCGCGCCGAAGTCCGCCCAAATGCCCCCGGGTTCCGGAATACCTTTCCGCAAGAGGTTGACGTGATCCGCGTGTTCCATGCGATCGGTCCCTAGGCCGAGCCCGCCCCGCCAGTGCCGGACCCCCTGTTTGCATAGGCGGCATCGTTGCATCCCGAGGGCGTTGTTGGCAGCGAACGCGGACCCACCGGAGCGCCGCATACCAGCTTTCGAGGATCGGGTCTGGCGCAGCGAGCGGTGTCGCAAGACAGACGCGCTATTTCGTTGAGTCTCGATACGCGCCCGGGGTTACGCCGAAGCGAACCTTGAACGCCTCGGAGAAATGACTCCGGCTGGCCAGGCCCACCGCCTGCGCGACCTCTTCGATGCCCGACGTGCGGCTGCGCTCCAGCAGCTGGGCGGCGCGCCGCATCCGGATCTCGTGGAGGAACGCCATGGGCGGCTGACCAAAGGCGTCGTGGAAACGGGCGGCGAAGGTCGACCGGCTCATCACTGCGGCGTCCGCCAATGAATCGAGTGTGTGATGCACGTTGGGTTGGGTCAGCAGCAGATCGACGGCGGGGCCCAGCTCTGGGTCTTCCAAGGCTGTCAACCAAGGCAACGGTGGCCCATCCTCTTCCGAGACCGAACGCAGGAGATAGATCAGGCACTGCGTCATCAGGGCCCGCGTGAGCGCGGTACTGCCTTCGGCTGGCTGTTCCTGTTCCTCCAGGATCCCGTTGAACGCTGCACCCGCTTGTGGAGACGACGAGAGATCCGCCACGATCACCCGATCCAATCGTCCAAACAAATCGAGCGAGTCCCCCTAGGTTACCTGGATCAGCCCGCAGGCAATTCGCAGATCGGCGCTCCCACCGGCCCCGGCTTCGATTTCCAACATCCCCTCGCATTCAGGCACGCTCCGGATCACTTGGTCCGAGAGCGGTCCCGTGCCGCACTCCAACGAATGCGGCACGTCCACGGGCACCACGGCCAACATCTGTGGCCCGAGCTCCCAGTCCCCTTGAGGACTGCGGAGGGTCCCCGTTCCGTCCAGCACGAAGTGCAGGACCGTGCCCGGGTTGCCGGGCAGGCGGAGACGCCAACCGGCGTGCAGAAGGCACACCGCGAAGGGCTCGACATCCACCGTGACTCGGTCTACGGGGCGGTCAACCAGCGTGCCGGGAATATAGGGATCAGGCGCACCCCGCTCAACCGTGGACGATCGGGCACAGAGCTCGGACCTTTCAGAACACGCACCCTCGTAATGTCGCCGTAGCAAGCAGAAAAGGAGACCGACAATGGAAATCAGCAGTCAAGACACGGCGATCGTCATCACCGATCCGCAGAACGACTTTCTCAGCCCCGATGGGGCGATCTGGGGGCTCGTCGGCGCGAGCGTTGAGGCGAATGGCACGGTCGCGCACATCGATGAGCTCTTCCGCACGGCCAAAGAGCGCGGCTATGACGTCTTCATCTCGCCGCACTACTACTACCCCACGGACCAGGGATGGCAGTTCGGCGGAACCGTCGAGAAGATGATGCACGACATCAATATGTTCGGGCGCAAGGGCGCCCTCACGACCGAGGATTTCGATGGGTCGGGCGCTGACTGGCTCGCCCAGTACAAGCCCTACATCAACGACGGCCAGACGATCGTCGTGAGCCCCCACAAGGTCTACGGGCCGGAATCGAACGATCTGGCGCTGCAACTCCGCAAGCAGGGCAAGTCCAAGGTCATTCTCGCCGGCATGTCCGCCAATCTTTGCACCGAAGGCCACCTCCGCGAGTTGATCGAGTCGGGCTTCGAGGTCGTTGTCGTCGCCGACGCGACGGCTGCCGCCCAGCATCCCGAGCTCGGAGACGGCTATGAAGCCGCCCTCACGAACTTCCGATTCATGGCCAGCGCGGTCCTTTCGACGGACGAGGTCGTAGAGCAGATGTCATAGCTGTCGGGCGCTCTGACATATCCCGGAGAGGAAGAATGGCGACGTCATGACCGATCAGCGCGGCCCCAGCGCAGACCAGCGCCCCGATGGGGCCGCCCAGAGCGCGGAGCTCGTCTGGGCTTTGCTGAACGCGACGGGCGAGGGGATCTACGGTGTCGATTTGGACGGCAACTGTACGTTCGCTAACCCATTCCGCGTTGTCATGCTTGGCCACGAGAGCGACGCGGACCTGCCTGGGCGCAACATGCATGACCTGATCCACCACACGCGTCCCAACGGCACGCCCTACCCCGTCGAGGACTGCCGCATCTATCAGGCGTTCCGCGAGGGGGTGGGGATGCATGTGGGCGATGAGATCGTCTGGCGGTCGGATGGCACCAGCTTCCCGGCGGAATACTGATCCCATCCCGTTGAGTTGCACGACGAATTGGTCGGTTGCGTGGTCGCCTTCGTGGACATCAGTGGGCGTCAGCGCGCCGAGGAGGAACTGCGCCAGAGTGAGAAGCTCGCGGCGTTAGGCAAGCTCTCGGCCGGCCTTGCCCACGAACTCAACAACCCGGCGGCGGCGGCGCAGCGTGCCGCCTCTCAGTTGGAACGGCCTCTGGGTGAATTGGAACAGCTGGCCTGCCGACTGGGCCAACGCGCCCTGCGAGACGAGGACTGGGATGCTCTGCGGGATCTGCGGGAACGTCTGACGCAAGCGGGACGGCGGTCGAGCCCGCTCGACACACTCGAGCGGGCCGACCGCGAAGACCAGATCGCGGCCTGGCTGGAGGAACGCGGTGTCGCGGAGGCCGGGGAACTGGCTCCGGTGCTGGCATCCCTTGATCCCAGCGAGCTAGAGGCCATCACTGAGCACTTGCCTCCGGATGCGACCGGCGACGCGCTCCGTTGGGTCGCCCAGTCCGCCAGTACTCATGAACTGATCGACACCATCAGCTCCAGTACGGGAAGCATCAGCCGTCTTGTCGGTGCCGTGAAGTCCTACTCGTACATGGACCGCGCGCCGGAGCAGGAGGTGGACGTACACGAGGGTTTGGAGACGACGCTGCTCATCCTTGCCCACAAGACGAAGCTGGGCACGCAGATCATGCGGGACTATGACCGTAGTCTCCCCCACCTGCCGACCCGTCCCGGCGAACTGAATCAGGTCTGGACGAACCTACTCGACAACGCCATCGACGCTGCCGGCCCGAGCGGCCACGTTCGCCTCCGCACGTTTCGCCAGGCGGACGCTCTGGTCGTTGAGATCGCCGACGACGGATCTGGGATCCCGGCAGACGTCCAGGATCAGATTTTCGACCCTTTCTTCACGACGAAGGATGTTGGGGCGGGAAGCGGGCTGGGGCTGGATGTCGTACGCCGCATTGTCACCGAACGCTGCGGCGGGGAAGTGTCGTTCGAATCAACACCGGGTGACACGAGATTCCGCGTCCAGCTCCCTCTGGCGGGGGCGCCCACCACGATCCCGAACCAAGCTTGAGGAGTCCACTATGCCACGTGCCAACATCCTTGCGATCGACGACGACGCTGCCGTCCTCAACTCGGTCGAGCGGGACCTGCGCCAGAAGTACGGACGCGAGTACCGTGTCCTCACAGCCGAGTCCGGCGCGGCTGCCCTCTCCGTCCTGGAGGAATTGCGCCGGCGGGCAGAGTCCGTCGCGCTGCTGGTGGTCGATCAGCGCATGCCGCAGATGACGGGCGTGGACTTCCTGCAGCAGGCAACCCCCCTCTGCCCAGACGCGCGGAAGATCTTGTTGACCGCCTATGCGGACACGGACGCGGCCATCGACGCCATCAACGTGGTGGGCCTCGACTACTACTTGATGAAGCCGTGGGACCCGCCGGACGAACACTTCTACCCGATCCTCGACGGATTGCTGGAGGAGTGGCGCGCCAACGTCACGCCGCCTTTCGAGGGTGTTCGCGTCGTCGGCGCGATGTGGTCTGCTGCCTGTCACGAGATCAAGGACTTTCTGGCCCGGAGCTCCAATCCCTACCGCTGGTTGGACATCGAACAAGATGAGGCCGCTCGTGCCCTTGTCGAGGAAACTGTGACGGGAGAGCCGCAACTCCCGGTCCTGTTCTTTCCGGACGGTACGACTTTGGTCCAGCCGACTACGTCGCAGGTTGCTGAGCGCGTCGGGCTGAGTACTCGCGCGGAGCTGCCGTTCTACGACGTGATCATCATCGGCAGTGGCCCGGCCGGGCTCTCGGCTGCGGTCTACGGCAGCGCCGACGGTCTGAAGGTCTTGATGATCGAGCGCCATGCGCCCGGCGGGCAGGCCGGCAACAGTCCCAAGATCGAGAATTTCCTGGGCTTCCCCAGCGGCATCTCCGGCAGCGAATTGACCCGCCGCGCCGTCACTCAGGCGCGCCGCTTTGGGGCGGAGATCCTCACGACTCAGGGTGTGACCGGTCTCCGAGTAGAGGGCGACGTCAAGATCGTGACGTTGGCCGACGGGGCGGAGGTCTCGGCGCGCATTGTCTTGATCGCCACCGGAGCCTGGTTTCGCACGCTCGAGCTCGCCGGGATCGACCAATGGAACGGCGCCGGGGTCTACTACGGCGCGCGCACACGGAAGCCGCCAACTGTGTCGATCAGGACCTCATCATTGTGGGCGCCGGGAATGCGGCGGCCCAAGGCCTTCTGCACCTGAGCCGCTTTGCCCGCTCGGTGCGCGTCCTCATCCGCGGGGCAGAGACCAGCTGGTCCAAGTATCTCGATGTCGCGATCCGGGCCAATCCGAAGATCGAGCTTCTGTTTGAATCGGAATTGGCCGAGGTTCGAGGCGAAGAGAGGATCCAGGAGGTCGTTGTCCATAACCACAGCAGTGGGGAGAACACCACGTTGCCCGCGCAGGGTGTCTTCGTCTTCATCGGTCAGAAGCCTCAGAGCGACTTCGTCGCTCCACTCGCGCGCACCACCGACAGTGGACACATCCTGACCGGCCTCGATCTCATCCGCGATGGGCGCCAGCGTTCGGATTGGCCGCTGGAGCGAGATCCGTTTCTGCTGGAGACGAGCGTGCCGGGCATCTTCACCGCCGGCGATGTGCGCAACGGCACCAAGCACGGTGTCGTCGCGGCCACCGGAGACGGCAATGCCGCCGTCTCTAACTTCTGGCAATACCTGGCGACGGTGTAAGCGACACCCGCATTCCCGCGCGGCGTGTGCGCCGCATGCGCCGAGTCGACCGAACTGCATCATCGGCAGTTACAGACAGGAAGAGCGAGCGACCCGCTCCTTCAGCCTCGAACGCTCGCGACCAGCGCGGTGCGATTCGCCGCCGGTGTCGTCGGGGGGATTGAGCAGCCCCCCGTCACGAAGACGCGCGAGGGGCCGACCGCCGCCGCCTCGCGTGCGGCGGCGGCGACGTCCGATGCCGTGAGCGTGTCCAGTCGTGTTTGGTCGATGCCACCCATGACCGCCTTGTCCGTTCGCGACCAGACGTCGGCGAGATCGGGGTTTCCTTCCCCTTGGTCCGCCCAGTTGATGGCGGCCACCGGGTAATCGAGCAAGAGGTCGATCATGTTGTGGTCGCGGCAGACGTGAAGCACGTTGAACTCGGCGCCTCGAACGGTTTGTAGAAACTGCAGATCGTATGGGCGGCCGAACTCGCGATAGAACTCCTCCGTACACACGTCGTGGCTGGCCCAGACCAGCGGAGCGAAGAACACCCCAGCCGCTCCAGCCTCCAGGGTCGCCGCCGCATAGTCGATCAGGGTCGCGGTCACGGCGCCCAAGGCATGGTGCGCCGCCGCCGCGTCTTGTTCTGTCAGAGCGATGAGCTCGGCCGGTCGCCCCACGAGTTGCCCCACGACCGAAAGGGGTGAGAACAGCGTCTGGATCACGTCCACTTCATCACCCACCTCCGCGAGAATCGTGCGGAGGGCCTCGAGCTGTTCAGCGAACGGACCACCTGTGCCGGCGACCGGCTCAAGCGCTGCCAGGTCCTCCGTGTCGCGCACGCTCAGCGTCAGCGTGCGTGGATTGCGCTGTTCGATGGGCGGTTCATAGCGGTTGCCCCAGGCCTCCGCGAAGAAGGTCCAGCGCGGATTCACCTTGATGAAATCCCAATCGTGGGACCGATATTGATCGAGCGTCACCTCGGCAAGGTCCGCCGCCGACCACTCCTTCAAGAAGTCATGGCCCCACATCGACACCGGCGGCCGATCCACGGGCTCCCCGGCGAGGGCTGCGCGTACGCGCCCCTTTTTCGTCATCGTCGGCATGAATCCACCTCCGGTCCGCCCGATCCTACTCTGGGGGTCAAGAACGGCCATCGGGGTTCCAACCCACGCGCGGATCGAACTTGAGGGTGAGCGGCGTCCGGTCGCGAGCACCGCGAGCGAGCGGGCAGGGTCTTGTGATAGAGCGGCGAGGTCGAGAGTCCGGCACATCCAGCGGTGCCGGCGGTGCTGCTTAATCGTCGGTGAGCGCGCGAAGTGCCTGGATCAGCTTGGGACGGGATTCTCGAGGCTCGATGATGTCATCGATGGAGGCGGCGTGGGCCGCTTCCCAGGGCTCGGCGCGCTGATCCCACTGGGCGGTGAGCTCGGCCAAGACGTCGGTACGGTCTTCGGCCTCCGCCAATTTCTTGGCGTAGACCAGATTGATACCGGGCTCGGGTCCCATGAAGGCCATCCGGGCGCTGGGCAGCGCGGCCACATAGTCGCCACCCCAGCCGGGCCCGGCCATGGCAAAGTACGCCAGGCCGTAGGCTTTTCGGAGAACCAGGGAGAGCTTCGGGACTGAAGACGAGGAGAGATCGCTGATGTACTGCATGGCGAAGCCGAGCAAGCCGTCCGCCTCGGCTTGCTTGCCGATGATGAACCCGGGCACATCGTGGAGGAAGAGCATTGGGAGCCCGAAGCGGTCGCAGCGGCGGATCAAGAGAGAGCCTTTGCGAGCGGAGTCCACGTCGAAGACTCCACCCTGCACAAGTGGGTTGTTGGCAAAGACCGCGATGGAACGGCCGCCGAGGCGAGCCAGGTAGGCCTGCGCCGTCGGGCCGAAGTCAGGCCAGAGCTCGAGTGGCTCGCAGTCCTGGTCGACGATGGCACGCACCACTTTCCGGACGTTGTAGGCGCGCTGGTGGCTGGCCGGCAGGATGTCGGCGATTTCGGAAGTTTCGCGGTCGACGGAATCCGCGGACTCCCGCTGCGGGACGAGCACAAAATTGAGAATGCGGCCGACGGTCGCGATGACGTCCGCTTCCGAGTCCTCGATTCGAGCCACCTGACCGTTGCGGCCGTGCACCTGTGGCCCCCCAAGCTCCTCGCCGCTCACGACCTCGCCCAGGGCGGCGCGAATGACCGGGGGGCCGCTGACGCCGAGGGAGGCGGTCTTGACCATGATGGGGAAGTCGGCCAGGCCCAGTTTGAAGGACGGGTCACCGTACATCTCGCCCATGCAGCAAGAGATGAGGGCGAAGGGCCGATCGCGCCGGGCGAGGCGGGTGAGAACGTTAGTGTCGGCGCGGGCGATCGCGCCATCGAATCCGAGCGAAGATCCCATCATGTCGGGAATGCGCCCGCCGCCGCCTTCGCCGAACGTGATGAGGGGGAAGCCGCGCTGATAGGCCTCATCGACGATGCGGGCCTGTTTGGCGCTGGCGGCGTGCCCGCCGCTCCCTGCCAGAACCGTGCCATCCAGCGAGATGACCCCGACGCGATGGCCGTTGACCCGACCGTAGCCGGCGATCAGGGCGTCGGCTGGGCTCTTCTCAGCACGACCGTGGGTGCGGTCCTTCGCCAGGAGTCCGACCTCAAGGAACGAGCCAGGGTCGAGTAGTTCCTCAACCCGCTCGCGGGCGCGGCGGTTGGGATCTCCAAGCTTCAGGGCGTGGTTGCGTTCCTCTTGCAGTGGGTTCATACGTCTTCGCGTTCCGTTGTCAGCTGGTCCACTGCACAAGCTAGGACAGTTACTCGAGATGGTGGAGTCGCTCGTCAGCTCGCGGACGATGTTGGTCGCTCTACGGCTCGATCGGGACCGGCCAATGCAATGAGTCGACGGCAGCTCCCGTCAGCGCAGCGTGATTCCACCGTCGACGGAGATGATTTGGCCCGTGATGTTGAGGGCGCCGTCGCCGGCGAGGAATGCCGCCACGGCGCCGATGTCGTCAGGGGTCTGCTCCCGACCGAGCGGGACGCCATTAGCCACGATCTGCAAGAACACCTCACGAGGACTGAGCCCCGAGTAGTCCGGATTCGTCTGTTGCATTCGCGTGGCCATCCCCTCCCAGCCTCGCGTCCAGAGGAACCCGGGGCAGATGGCGTTGACGCGGATGTTCTTGGGGGCCAGATCGAGGGCCAGGCTCTTCGTGAGCGAGACGACGCCAGCCTTCGCGGCGCCGTAGGCCGGAATCCCCACGGATGGACCAAGCCCGGCGATCGAAGCGATGTTGATGATCGCGCCCCTGCCGCCCTCCTCCAGCGCGGGGATTGCGGCCTTGGAGACGAGGAAGGTGGTGCGGAGATTTTGCGCCAGTTGCAGATCCCACGCCTCCTGGTCGAGGCCCATGAAGCCGGGGGTGTACCCCTCAGGGACCGGCTCGATCGCTTCACCGCGTCCCGCGCCCGCGTTGTTGACGAGCACGTGCAGTGTGCCGAAGTGGTCGATGACTCGCCGAACCCCCACGGCGACCGCGTCCTCTTCGGCGCAATCCGTCGCGAAGCCGTTCGAATCCGTTGGCAGGTCGGTCGCCGTCCGCTCGGCCTGTGCGCCGTCGAGATCCAGGGTCGCGACCTTCGCACCCTCCTCCGCTAGGCGACGGGCGATGCCTTCTCCAATCCCGCGTGCGGCACCCGTGACGATGGCAATGCGGTCTTCCTGTTGCACGGTGGTTTCCTCAGCACAGAATCCCCAACTCGGCGAGTGCAGTTTGACACGATCTAGACCTTTATGAGCCGTGCTGGACTCGCAACGGGCTGGCAGGGCGCGCAGCGATCTCTTCCTCCACGCTCTAGCGGGTGGGATTCGGCGGCAAGTCGCGGCGGCCGGCAGAAGCCTCCGCCTGGCTCCCCGCTGCGTCTTCGAGCTCGGTGTCTGCGGTTGAGGAGGTGGTTGGGACCCAAGGCCTCGGATCCGTAGCAAAGTCCGCTGGCCTGGACGCAGCGCAACTCCTAGCCCGTATCGGCCCCGGTGGAGGTGCCCTGGAGATCCTGGCCGGCCGCACGCCAGTCGTCCCATGTCAGGTCAGCACAGAAGGCGAAGGCTTCGCTGCTCGCCCCGATATAGGTATTGCGCTCGAAGCGAATCCCCGCGTCGAGCCATCCGGCAGGGGACTGACCGTCGCCGCAGCCGCCATCCTGGCCACCCTGGTCGCTGCGGCGGTGGCGTTCCTGCTTGAGGCGCGGCGACGCGTCGTGCGCACCGCGGGGGAGATCCACGCCGCGAGCGGCGTCTTCGCAATCGGCCGTATCGAGTCGTTTGGCCGCGGAGCCCGGCGCCATCGCCTCCCGACCGTCCACGATCCGCAGTCGCGAGCATCCGAAGGTTACCGCGCGGCCCGGACGGGCCTCATCCATGCGCTTCATCTCCAGTATGGCTCGCCGCCCGGCGCGACGATGCTGGTCACCAGCCCCGCGGAGGGGGACGGGAAGAGCACGACGGTCTGCAACTTGGCGGTCGCCTTCGGGTTGGCTGGTCATCGTGTGCTCTGCATCGACGCCGACCTCCGCAATCCCAAACTCCACGAAATCCTGGGGCTGCCTAGTGAAGGCGGGCTCTCGGCCCTTCTCCTCGAGGATGCACCGGTGCTGGGTGAGATGGTTCACGAATCGCCGTACCTGAACGTGTCGCTGCTGCCCGCGGGGAGTCCGCCCCGCAACCCGTCTGAATTGCTGAGTGGTTCCGCGATGCTGAGCATCCTCGACCAGGCCCGCAACGCGTACGATCTCGTCATTCTGGACAGCCCTCCCGCCCTTGCGGTCACTGATGCCGCAGTCGTGGGTGGTCTCGACACCCCCATCTTGCTCGTCGTGCGGGCTGGGCGTACCAAGCTTGATGCGCTTCAAGAGGCAGTCATGAAACTGCGTGGCGCCGGGGCCACCACGCTCGGCGCCGTCCTCAATGGGGCCTCGCGAGGGGGACAGCTGTACGAGTCCAGTGACGTTCGGCCCGTGAGCTCGGTCGATGGCAGCGCATCGGTGGACTGAGCACGCCCGCTGAAGCTCCGAAGCGTCCAGGAGCGAATCGATGATTGAGCGCTGAAGAGACCGCGCCGAAGCAACTTGGGGTGATGCTGTCATGACGCGAGCCGGACGCGGCCTGGATGCAGAGACCGTACATGCGGATCAGGCCGCGCAGCGCTTTGCCCATTTAGTCGCCGATCTACCATCTCAGTCGCGCCACGCGTGGCAGCTTGGCGGCGCGGTGCCACTCCCTCCGTCCTTCCAAGACATCCGCCGCGTGGTGATCTTTGGGATGGGGGGCTCGGAAGCCGGTGGCGACGCCGTCGCGTCGCTGGCGCGGCTCAGCTCGCACACAACGGTGGATGTCGTGCGCGGGCATAGCAGTCCCCTGGTGAACGACCATACGCTCGCGATCGGCTCATCCTTTTCGGGCAACACCGTCGAGACTCTGACGGCCCTTCGCGCCGCCTTGGAGATGGGGGCGCACGCCTTCGTGATGAGCGCGGGCGGTGAGCTGTTGGACTTCGCCCGTGCCCGCGATTTGCCCTATCTCGCCTACGACTGGGATGGCCCGCCGCGTACCGCATTCGGGTACAGCTTCTACGCCCCGCTCGCGGTCCTCTCGCGCCTGGGCATCGTCAGGGTCACCGATCGCCAGGTCCAAGACTCCCTCGCCGGACTCGAACGCGGCGCGGCTTCGTGGAACCCCACAATCCCGATGGCGCTCAACGAGGCCAAGCCGATCGCCCAGCGCACCGCGGGCCGGATCCCCGTCATCCTGGGCCCTTCATGGCTCGGCGCTGCGTCCCGTCGTTGGGCGGCCCAAATCAACGAAAACGCCAAGCAGCTCGCATTCGCGCTTGATCTGCCGGAGGCCGTGCACAACTTCGTCGAGGGTTTCGGAGCGCTCAACCAGCACGACGAGATCCGGGCGATCGTGCTAACTAGTACTGCGCTTGATCCGCGTGATCAGCGTGTCGTCGAGGTCCTCGCCGGTCTCATCGCGACGTGGACCGGAGATCTGGAGGTGGTTCCCGTCCGCGGCGACGACCCCCTCAGCGCCGTCGCCAGTGCCTCCTATCTGGGCGACTGGGTCTCCTATTACCTGGCCGTCCTCGGGCACGTCGATCCGAATGAGCTCCACTGGATCGAACCCCTGAAGCGACAGCTGCGCAGTCAGGAATTCTAGGGCCGAGTACCCCGCGCTCGGCGGTCGACGCGCGGGCGGGTTGGCACGGGACCATGGCCCAGCGGCATCGGACGGAGGACGGGATCCTGCGCGGGGCGCTGGCATCTCAGTCTTGATCGCGGATCGTGACGGCGTTGGCGCGGCGACCCATCGCAATGGCGCCCCGATGCAGCGCATTTGGGCGGACGTCAGCCTCGACGGCCGCTGCGGTCGCCAGGTTCGCCGCGCGGCGAACAGCAGTGCGGTCCGTCGTCGCGGAAATCGCATGTGCGATGGGGTGCTCCTCCCACTCCGTGACCGACGGGACGGCGGAGTTTCTGTCTGACTGGGCGCTTCCTGACGAGGCAGACGACGTACGTCACGCGATTACATTGATGCCGCGAGCACCCTCGCTGGCCGCCACGAGTAGTGCGTAGATCACCCAGATAGGGGCGAACGCGTCGGTTATGGCTGGGATAGATTCATCCCGGATGGAAAGGGACGTTACGATTGCGGCGGCGGGCCAGCGTGGCTGGGTTGAGCTGGTGGCACGGGGTAGGGATCAGAGAGCATGAGCCGACTCCGGGGAGTAGACATGGAAAAGCGAACGTCGCGATTCGGACGGATCCGGGCCTGGCGGGCGCTCACCGTGATGGCGCTGGGTCTCGCCCCGCTCATTCTCCTAGTCGGAGTTAGCCTCGCGACGATTAGTACGGCGGGTTCGATCGTCGCCGGTACGTCGGGAGACGATCTGGTTGCCGGCGCGGTGAACGCCGATTACGACGTTGACTTCGAAACCGACGTCTCAAACGCCAGTGCGGAATTCATCACCGTGGTGTTCCCGGCGGGTTACACGATCGGCGCTGCGACCATTCAGGATGCCGTCGGCAACGCCGGTACGATCACGATTGAGGGTGTGGACAACCGGGCGGTGACCGCGGTCACGATTAGTGGACAAGAAGTTCGCGTCCAGCTGGGGACGGCGCAGGATCTTGCGGGCGATCAGCTCGAATTTCGCATTCTTACTGGTGTGACCAATCCCACGGTGTCCGGCGCGACCGCTGCATTCGCAGTGCGGGTCGGGACGACGGCTGGCGGCACCGAGGTCGATTCGGACGCGACTGCTGGGACCGTGGCGATCACGGCGGGAGGGTTGAGTGCCACCAATGTGGAACCGGCCTCCTTGGTGGCGGGGGCGGCGGGGAACGTGACGGTGACGTTCACGGTGGCGAACCCGGTGACGAACAGCGAGAAGATCGTGGTGATCTTCCCGGCGGGGTTCGACGTGGCGAGCGCCAGCTTCGGCAGCGTGGGGAGCGACTTGGACGGGACGGCGACGGTCGGAGTGAGCGGGCAGACGGTGACGGTGACGCGGACGGGGGGCACGACGCTGTTGGCGACGGAGACGGGGAGCGTGGTGTTGGGGAACATCACGAACCCGCCTGGTTCTGGCAGCACAGGGACGTACACGATCCGGACGACGAGCGCGGGGGACGTGACGATCGACGAGGACACGGCGGTCAGCGCGGACACGATCACGGCGGGGGCGTTGAGCGCCACGAACGTGGAACCGGCCTCGTTGGCAGCGGGGGTGACGGGGAACGTGACGGTGAGCTTCACGACGGCGACGGCACTCACCAACAGCGAGAAGATTGTGGTGATCTTCCCGGCGGGGTTTGATGTCTCAGGGGCAGGCTTCGACAGCGTCAGTGGATCGCTGGATGGCATGGCGGCGGTCGGCGTCGCGGGCCAAACGGTGACGATCACGCGGACGGGTGGGTCAACGTTGGGCGCGGCGGCGAGCGGCAGCGTAGTGTTGAGCGGGATCAAGAACCCAGTCTCTCCTGGCAGCACGGGGACGTACACGATCCGCACGACGACCGCGGGCGACGTCACGCTTGATGAAGACACGGCGGTCAGCGCGGACACGATCACGGCGGGGGCGTTGAGCGCCACGAACGTGGAACCGGCCTCCTTGGTGGCGGGAGCAACGGGGAACGCGACGGTGACGTTCACGACGGCGAACCCGGTGACCAACAGCGGGAAGATCGCCGTGATCTTCCCGGCGGGGTTTGACGTGGCGAGCGCCAGCGTCGTCAGCGTCGGGAACGACTTGGACGGGACGACAAGCGTGGGGGTGGCGGGGCAGACGGTGACGGTGACGCGGACGGGGGGCACGACGCTGTTGG
>PVBE010599983.1_pt1 | contig 39741 bp, 39 predicted proteins | sample 1631181 | NCBI WGS metagenome assembly PVBE01 (sample SAMN08397723, study PRJNA350692) | Marine metagenome, whole genome shotgun sequencing project. | isolation source: water | place: Pacific Ocean | collected 2012-04 | reverse complement strand
CGGTTGCTCATATTCCGCGGCGAGAAATTCTCACAAAACCGCTAAGTACGCGAAGGATACCCGAAAATTCGGTGTCTTTTGCCAATCTTCCCGACTATGAAACTCACTTCTGATCATACGCTTTACATCGTAGTGGTGCGTTCGAGTCTACGCCCGATCAGCGGCGCAATGACCAACCACGGAAAAACGATCAGATACAGGACCGGCTGAGCACTTTCGCCGAACAGACTATTCACGATTAAGAGCGACAGCACCAGTCCTGGCGGAAACAAATAGACGAAGGTTTTCATCGTCGCGACGCCACCGAGTGTAGCCTTTACCTTGATCGTCGAATTCGTGACATCGAATTCGAGCAAACTCGCACCCAGCAGATCGGGTTGCTGATTACTGTGCATCCCGGGGCCTTCGGCGCGAAGCTTTGTGTCTGACTCGAGAAGGATTTCAAAACCGAGTGACAAAACCGCCGTTCGCGCAATGTTAAGCGCGTCAGCGGCATTGCCCCGAAAAGGAACGGAATACTGGTAGGGCTCCGGATCAAACATTAGACGTTCTCCCTAGATAATTGATCCGAAATATGCTGCACAGTGTTCGCGGGTCTGCCTGCCGTCACCCCGGGCTTGATCCGGGGTCCAGTCAAACAATGTCCGCCTGCGGCGGGCTTTTTCTGCTGGATGCCGGATCCGTCACCCCGGACTCGATCCGGGGCCGGCATGACGAAAGTGATCGACATTTCGGAACCATTATCTAGACTAAATATGCGATCCAAAACATCCTTTACTGTCGGCACGTACCCAGACAGACCACGGCGAACACTCGAGCCCTTCCGTCTCATCGCCCTGCCTCCCGTAAGCGGGTGCGCTACGACACCGTTATAAGAACGACATAATCAGCGCCCCGGAGCAAACTACATAGATCCCCCAGGTGATGAAGTTACCGGCGACCCGGGTAGCCGGCAACTTGACTTCTACTTTTTGAATCCCGTAGGCATGTAACAATCGTGCCACGAAAAGCAAGCCGCCAAGAGCGTGGATCCAAGTCGCCGAGTAGCCGACGGCCGCCATCATAGCGATCGCGATGAGCGCGCCCGGTACGTATTCGGCATTGTTGCCGTGCGCGCGTATCCCGCGCTCGAGCGCCGCATCCTCACCGATTCCAACCACGGTATCCGTTTTAACGCGCAAACGGGTTACGTTCAATCCGAGCAACAACATTAGCAGCAGATTGACGCCTACCCATAAGCCGACGGCCGAAACAGTTGTCGATCCTAAATCCATGATGTTCCCTCCCGCTAACCTAAGGTCTACTCTAACATGGCATCTGCGATCAGCCGCCGAGAGTCTGTCGGATCGTGAGTTTGCCGAGCTGAGACATATGCACTTCGTCCGGACCGTCGGCGATCCGAATATAACGCGCGTAAGCAAAAATCTCAGGGATCGGAGTATCCTGGCAAACACCCATGCCGCCGTGACACTGAATGGCGCGATCGGCGACGTCCTGACACATCTGCGGGACCGCGATCTTCGCCATTGCGAGCGCATCGCGCGCCGCCTTGTTACCTTCGCGGTCGAGCCGATCCGCCGTCCACAAGGTCAACAAACGCGCCTGCTGGATCTCGCACCGGGATTTCGCAATATCCTGCCGGATGCTCGATTGCTCACTGAGTTTACGGCCGAACGCGACCCTGTTTTCCGCCCGCTCGCACATGATATCGAGCGCGCGCTGGGCGCCGCCGATCAACCGCATGCAGTGATGGATCCGCCCCGGCCCAAGCCGGCCCTGGGCGATCTCGAAACCGCGGCCCTCGCCCAAAAGCAGATTTTCGACAGGTACGCGGACGTCGGTCAGCCGGACTTCCGCATGGCCGATGGGTGAATGAAGGTCGTTCATGACGCGCAGCGGCCGCACGATCTCGAAGCCCGGCGTACCGGCCGGCACCAGGACCATGGATTGCTGCTGATGGCGTGGTCCATCCGGATCGGTTTTGCCCATCACGATATAGATCTTGTTGCGCGGGTCGAAAACGCAGGAACTCCACCATTTCCGACCGTCGATGACATATTCGTCGCCATCGTGTTTGATCGATGTTTCGACGTTGGTCGCATCCGACGACGCCACCTGCGGCTCGGTCATGAGGTAAGAAGAACGGATCTCGCCGGCCAGTAGCGGCTCCAACCATTGTTTTTTGTGCTCGTCGCTTCCATACCGGGCCAACACCTCCATGTTGCCGGTGTCCGGAGCGCTACAGTTGAAGACCTCGGAGGACCAGATGACGCGCCCCATTTCCTCCGCCAACGGGGCGTATTCGAGATTCGTCAGACCCGGGCTGTAAGGCGCGTATTCCTCGGGCAAAAATAAATTCCACAGACCGGCCGCTTTAGCCTCTCCCTTGAGTTCCTCGATTTGCGGCGGCGGCACCCACAGGTTTGCCGGATCGTGGACGAATTCGTAGATTTCGTCCTCGATGGGATAAACGTGCTCCGCCATGAAAGCCTTGAGTTGCTCGAGGAGTTGCCGGCATTTGTCGTTGTATTTGAATTGCATGGGATCGACCTTCCTTCTTGGTAATTCGGGATCTGAGTAGAGATTCTATAGTTAACGGCCGACCGCCGGTAACCGTCGGCGGTGCGATTTCGGCGTCAAAATGCAACTGGAGGCCAAAATAGGAAGAAACCGTCCACCGCATAGCAGTTTAGCCTCGCCCGACGCTTTCGAGACCGAGTCGACCCGCCTTCGAGGCCCCGAGGTCCGAGTACAATAAAGTAGGACGTCCCGAATAGATGACGTTAGAATCGCGCCGCGGCGTTTTGACCGGACGATAAGGGGTAAAGCACGACATGACAGACAAGCGGGAGTTTCCCATTCACGATGCGCACGCGCTCGTTCGCGACCTCATGGCGCCGGACCCCCGGGTTTATTGGGTGGATTTTCTTTTTCATGTCTCGCTGGGTTGGGCCGCCTTTATCGTGAGTCTCAATGCCCCCGTGCTGTCCGCGGTGCAACTCGTCGCCTATGTCATTGCCGCCCTCGCCCTCTACCGCGCCGTTATCTTCATTCACGAACTGTCACACTTTAAGAAGGGTACGTTCCGGGTATTCCGCGTGGTCTGGAATCTGATCTGTGGGATCCCCTTGCTGGTTCCCTCTTTTACCTACGACGGCGTGCACAACGATCATCACAAACGCGATATCTACGGCACCAAGGCCGACGGCGAATATGTCCCGTTCGGGACGCAGAAACCGTCGGAAATGATCGCCTACGTCTTTCTGTCGTTCTTGCTGCCGTTTCTTTTTGTCGGCCGCTTTCTACTACTCGCACCGTTTTCATACCTGATCCCGCCGCTCAGAGAATTTGCTTGGGCCAGAGCTTCGTCGCTCACCATTGACCTGAGTTATGAACGGTCTAAAAACGCGATCCGAAACGATCATGGCTGGCGGCTGCAGGAATTTGCGACCTTTGTGTTCGCGGCAACGACGCTTGGTTGCGTTGTCCTGGGGGTTTTGACCTATAAGGCCCTGGTTCTGTGGTATGCGATCACTACACTGGTCTTTATCTTGAACTCGCTGCGCACGCTTGCCGCCCATGCCTACCGAAACCCCGGCGACCGCACAATGGATTTTTCCGAACAATACCTCGATTCCGTCGACGTGCCTGGAAATCTGCTCGTAACCGCATTATGGGCACCGGTCGGTTTGCGCTATCACGCTACCCATCATCTTTTCCCCAGCATGCCCTATCACAACCTGGGGAAAGCGCAACGGCGCCTCGCCCACGATTTGGAGGACAGCGCATTGGTTCTCGAGACGGTGCGAAACGGTTTGTGGGGTGCCTTAGCACGGATCTGGAACGAGGCGGCAGCCGCGACCCGCTAGTTGGCACGCCGGCACCGCGTTAGCGATTCAGCGGTCGGGCACTTAAGCCGGATGCAGCGCGCGAGCCCCGGCCTGATGACGGCGCGGCCGCGTTCAGTCGCGCTTTTTCATGTAGCTGGGTCGCTTCCAAATCTTCCGCTCGAACAAGTTCTCTACCGAAGCCTCTACGACCCGATCGTTTTCCACATGTTTCAACGGCGGGTCGATCAAGCAGCGGTTCTTCTCGTAGAGCGGCTGGTCATAAATGAGGCGGTACTGCTCGTTCCGCAGGTCTTTCAGCCAGTTGCCCCACAGTGACCGGGCGCGGTACTGACGCAGCGCTTCGATGTCGATGATGCCGCCGGCGTAGGACGCGGTGCCGCCGGCCTCGTGATTCGATACGATCCCGCCACGGTAATCGACGATCATCGAGTTTCCGCCAAATGTATCGAGCGGGAATTGCGATTCGGGCATCGGTAGATAGGATGCGGGGTTGGGGGCGACCACATACATCGTGTTGTCCAACGCTCGCGCCCGATTCTGTACCTCCCAAAGCCCGTTGGCGACGTAAGGTTCCGGGTAACTCGGCCGGTAAACGACCTCGGCCCCGTTCATTGCGAGGCCGCGGGCGGTCTCGGGATAGCTGCCTTCCATGCAGATAATGCAACCGATACGCCCGATCTCCGTTTCCGTCACGGGGAAAAAAGCATCCAGCCCTTCGCCGTAGAGCTCGACCCACTTGTCCCACATATCATGCGGTACGGTGGAGTGCTCCCGAGCAAATACCTGCACCTTATAGTGCTTGTGGATCACCTCGCCGCGAGGGTCGATCACGAAGGCACAATTGAAAAACCGCTCGGGAAACTCGGGGTGTTTGACCTTCGCCTGGGCGATAATGAACGTGTCCAGATCCCGGGCCAAATCGCCGAGGTATCCCGTCTCCGGACCCGGAATATCGATCGCGGTACGGTTGACATACTCCAGGTGATCCCAGTCGAAGATCTCATCGGTAAAGCCCTGGAGGGCGCCTTCCGGGATCGCGATCAACCGCACGGGCAAGTCGATCGCCGACAGCCATATGGCCGCCCGGGCCAACTCCGCAATGTGCTCCAGGTTGCGCTCGATGTCTTCACGCCGCTGCGCGCCACGCATGACAGGTTGCAGGGCCAGAGCCATGTATTGCTCTACGATGTCTGTACTCATCTCTACTTCCCCTTCGGGCCGCCGGCTAATCGCCGCCTCCCTTTTCGTCGAATCGATCACTTAAGTCCGCTCACAGTATCCGCATCCAGTCCTTCACCTGCCCCGCAGAGGCAGATCCGTAGGATAAACGCCCGGTTTCCCAAAGTCGAAACCTATTTCATCGAGCAGCCCATGCGTAATGAGCCTCCGGCTAATAGTGCATCCTTCTCGAGCACCCCTGCGGTTGGAATAGGTATACTATCCTCCGAAGCTCACCGAAACGGTACGTTATTCTGCGTTCTGGTTCGATAGAAATAAACTAAGGAGCCTCTGATTCATTTTGGGACAGTCGAGTTGCCGCCCAAAATTGTTCAGGTCAAGGCGCGGCGCCCAGGCGATAGCCCAGGGACTATTGGCAAGCGCCGCAACGCAGACCTGGACGATTTTGGGCGCAAGGCGACGTTCCATGAATTGATCAGAGATTCCGTATGGAGGCCCGAACAGTCATGAGCGATAACACGCAAATAGTCAGAGAATTTATCGAGTGCTGGTCGACCATGGATTCCGGAAAATTGGTTGACTATTTCACCGAAGACGGGTGCTATCACAATATGCCGATGGGACCCGTCAGCGGGCGCGGAAATGTTCGTGAATTCATCGACGGATTCCTGACGACTTGGACCGAGACAGAGTGGGAGATCGTCAATATCATTGCATCGGGAGACATTGTGATCGCCGAACGGGTAGATAAGACGAAAACCACCCAGGGCGATGTCGACCTACCCTGCGTAGGCGTATTTGAGATGGAAGGCGGAAAGATCAAGATGTGGCGCGACTATTTCGATATGGGGACCTACGCCAATGCCATGGCTTCCTGATCGGAGCTAACCTAAGACACCGGAACGGGCGAACGTACGCGATCAGTCGCAGCCCCGCGTCTCGTAGCCGAGTCCATCTTCAAGACTCGCGACCGGCTCGTACCCCAGTACCTGGGCTTCGGGAAATTTTCTTTGGTCGATGCCATGAATGTTGATATGGAGCGTCGTCGCACCGCAGAGGGCGGGTGCCATCCTTCCCGTCAGGACACCGCAGGTCGATTCGAATACGCGGATCCCGTCAGCCTGCAACTCGGCCTTCGTTTCCGACAACGGTCTGCCGCTCTCATCTTCGCATTGAGCGCGCCCCTTGGAGATGTACACCTCGGCGACAGTGATCTCTTCTTCGTCGACCACCCGTTTGTCGCCGCCGCCCCGGCCGGGAAGGATGGAGCAGCCCGATAGGGTATGGATCAATAGCATCGCGGCGATCACGACGGCGAAGCTCTGATCGGTCCGTCGACGGCCACCCGTCGGCCGGCGGTGCCAATATCGGGCACGGGCCCTACTCGACAAAACGAGCTTCGCTATCACCCACGGACGTCCCGGCGACACCCCGGTCGTTCCAGCATTGTTCAGACGTTCGTTCATCTTGACCTTTGGTTCTCCACAATTTGATCCTCACGGTTTTCGCCCCCGCGCAGACCGAACAGTGTAACCGCGAAGGTTCGAAATCTAAAAAAAGGTGTCGGTTTAGCCTGCCGCTCGCCGCATCATGTTACCTTCTCCGGTATTGCGTAAAGGACCACGCACCTATTCGAGACCTCGATGCATGCGAATCATCTTCCTATTCTTGCTCGCAGCCCTCGCCGCGGCGCCCGCCGCGGGGGACACGGCGCGCGGGCGGGTGTTCGAGGACCTGAACGGCGACGGCTTCTACGACGACGGAGAACCCGGCGTACCCGACGTACGGGTGTCGAACGGCCTGGGAATCATTGCGACCGACAGCAACGGCGAATACCGTATCGACGTCGGCGATGAAGCCATCGTCTTCATCGTCAAACCAAAGGGATTTCTCACTCCCGTCAACGAACTACAGATCCCGCAGTTCTACTACATTCACCAACCGGCTGGGTCGCCGCCGAGTCTGCGCTACCCGGGTGTGGCGCCGACCGGCAGCTTACCAGACCATATCAATTTCCCCCTAGTGCGCCACCGGGAACCGACGCGATTCAAAGCTATCTTGTTCGCCGATCCGCAGCCGCAGAGCGGAGCGGAAATCGACTATATTCGCGACGACGTACTTGCCGAACTCGTTGGTACCGACGCGAAATTCGGCATGACGGTCGGCGACATCATGTTCGACGACCTGTCATTGTTTCCTCGTAGTAATGCTCTCATTGCTCAGCTAGGGATCCCCTGGTACAACGTTCCAGGTAATCACGATCTGAACTTCGCGGCCAGCGACGACCGCTATTCGTTGGAAACCTTCAAGCGCTACTTCGGTCCGCCTTACTACAGTTTCGAGTACGGCGAAGCGTTATTCGTGGTGCTCGACAATATCGAATACCGCGGCGCAGGATTGAGCAAGCCCGGCAACGTACGCAACAATGGAGGTCACGTCTCCAAATTTGGACGCCGACAGCTCTCCTGGCTCGAAGCGGAACTTGCGCGGGTACCGCGGGACCATCTCATCGTGTTAGCGATGCATGCTCCGCTAGAGACCTACGTGGCTCCGGGAGCCGCCGTGGTCGATCGGGCGAAACTGCTCGACATTGTTTCGGGGCGCCCCAACCTGTATGCGATTGCCGGGCATACACACACGACCGAGCATCACTATTTCGCGAAGGAAGACGGATTCCGCGGGCCGGGAACGTTTCATCAGCACGTCTTGAGCACCGTATCCGGGGCGTGGTGGAGCGGGCCGTTCGACAGTCGCGGGATCCCGACTACCGACCAGCGGGACGGAACGCCCAACGGTTATCACATTTTGACGGTTGACGGGGAAAGGGTTCAGGCGCGCTATAAGGCGGCGGGGTTTCCCGCTGATTACCAGATGCGGATCCTCTTTGACGTCGCCCACCACGGCACCGGAGCCCGCGGCCGACGCGACTACCGGACGGGCGAACTCTTCGACGGACGTTTTCCGTCGAGTCACCTTTCTGCCGCCCAAATCCTAGTCAATTTTTTCGACGGGGGACCCCGGTCGAAAGTAGGGTTTCGTATCGACGATGGCCAATACCGGCCGATGACTCGGGTAAGACGCACCGGACCCTATATGCTGGAGTCGTCCACGCGCGACAACGGCGGCCGGAAGACCTGGACCCGCGCAGCTCCGTCCTCTCACTTATATACCGCGAGACTGCCGAACGAACTCCAGCCCGGCACCTACCGGGTCTCGGTCGAGGCCATCGATGAGTTCGGAAACTCGCATCATGGTCATACGCTCCTCGAACTGACGGGCCCCTAGCCTGCCGGACTTAGAGTTTCGTTGCGAGGCGACGATGTATTGTCCCCTGCTGCTCGCCGGATGCCCCACTCGCCCTATCGCGTTACACTGCGCGGATGGAAAGCGAAGCTCAATTCGTCATATTTCTGATCGCACCGTGGGCGATAGCGCTCGTCGCGCTGTATCTCTACCGCCGTCGACAAGCCCGCAACGCGCAAGATACCGACGCGGCCGGTGATGACAATGGCCGTAAGGATTAGACGGCGTGGCGACCGTGAGGTGCGGTTTTTGACAAAAAAGCCGATGCATGCAAAGTATTCAATACGGGTGCCGCAGTTTTCTCGCGACAGCGATTAGCATTGTCGCAACGAACGCGAGCAGCGATCCGAACGCAAGCAACCAACGCAGATCGGTAGTAACAATTTTGGGAATACCCAATGCGCTGCTTTGCATCTGTTTCGAGAATTCTTTTGTGCTGCCCAGGCGATGGTAAGTCAACCCCGTTTTGTCCGCCAACCCCTCCAGATACGTTTCTCGTAAGGAGGATAAATGCTCGGTCCCGGTATTTTCTAACTCGGTACCTTCACGCGCACTGCGGCTTTGTGTAAAGGCGTCGACGTGGTCCACTTCGTCGACTTTCCAATACCCCTGCTGCTCACCTGTTTTGTCAAACTTTGGTATTGGTACGAGTTTCTCGCCGCCGACACCTATTATCAAGCCTTCGATTTCTCCTCTGCCTCCGGGAAATCGCGGCGGTAGTTCGGGGTTTATCGGCGGTGCTTCGTGACCGTCAGTGAAGAAGACCAACCTGGTCTGCCCTGTCAACTGTTTCAACAACGCGATGCTCTTAAACAACCCCTTGGCGATTTCGCTGCGCGCCTCCCATGTCATTCGCCAATCGATATTGTTTAACATACTCGCCAATTCACGGTAGTTGGCGCAGATCTCGACGGGCGTGATCAACAGAAAGGCGCGGTGCCCCGTGAATAACGCCAGCCCTACCTCGGTCCCGCACGGGAGGATCGACAAGGATTCGATCGCCGACGCTTTAGCGTAATTCAATCGGGTAATGGGCAAATCGGTATTGGGAATATCCTTGACATTCATACTCTGAGAAATGTCAAACACGAATACATAGCGGTAGGTTGGTCGTTCCAATTCGATCGTGGGACCGGCATAAGTAGCCGCAAGCAAGAATAGGGAGAGGACCAGCAATAGGACTTGCGGTCTGCGCCACGCGCTCACGGCAAATCTTCTTCCGGATCCGGTGTAACGACCGTACGCACGGTGCGTCTTCGCCCCCCCACATTCATGAGGCGCTGCTTTCCGGTATCGGGCAGCAATTGCAATGCCCGCTCGAGATTGTATTTCGCATCCCAGTGTCCGCTGTCGATCCTCAACACCGCGCGATAACTTATCTTCGCAAGTTCTATGAGCGGCAAGGCGAGATCGGCGTCGGCTTCCAGATCGATTGACGATGCCTGTTGCAGATAGGTATTCCCCATATTGAACAGCACGGCCGCACGCAACGTTTCGTCGTCGGTATTTTCCAGCCCGCTATAGATAATTCGTGCGTCTTGATGCTGGCCCAGCTGGTGCGCCGCATAGGCTTTCGCAAATAGCCCGTTGTCACCCTGATAGGACCCTGCTTCGTCGAAATCCGCCCGCTCGATCGCCGCGTTGTAATTCCTGGTTTGATGCCACTGCCAAACTTCACGCAGGAGCGAGGCACCGCAGAAGATCGCTGCCAACGAACAGAGAAGGAACAACTGCCGCTTTAACGCCATAACTGAATCTCGCTGATTCTCGCGGCGAATACAAAAAACATTAAAGACAACGCGGCACCGTAACACCACCCCGACAGATCACGTTTGGGGAGTATATCCGTGTAACGGATAGGCAAATTCTGCAGCCTGTCCACTTCTGTTATCGCCTCTTTCAGGGCTTTCGGATTTTCTGCCGAATAGGCTCGATACGGCAGTCCCAATTCGGAAAAGAACTTATGCACCAGCTGCTCCGGGGCGATTTCCTCGGCCGTTGAGGTATCCATTTCCGTATGCAAGCCAGGGCTGTATTTCGCGCGCAGATAAATCCAATATAGCGTAACGCGATGTTTTTCCATCAACAGTTTGATCCGGTCTTGTATGGGTATGGTAAGTGTCGCGGCGCCGTCGGATACCAACATTACGATACGCGATCCCGTGAACGGCTTTCCCTCGAAAAACTCAAGAGCTTGAATGAGCCCGCCGCCGAGGTTTGTTGTTGCCAGACCGCGCTCGATGCTGCCGGCGGCAATCGCGGCTTGTACTACCTCTTGCTTTTCCGTTAACGGCAGTACGGCGATCGGATTGCCGCTGAAAACAAACATTGCAAACATGTCCTGTTTACGTTGCGAAGCATATTCCGCTAACAGACGACGTGCAATCTGCCCCTTGGAGATATAGGTCCCCCAAACTGCGGCCCTCGCACTTTTCTCATTCTCACTGGCGAAAAGCCTGTCCATGCTACCGCTGCTGTCTATCAACATTACCATTTGGGCGCCTTGGCCGATGCGCTCTACCGTTTCTTCCGATCGGTACAGGCCGGACACGCCCAAAACGATAGCGATGATGCACGAAGCGGCGATCAGTCGAAGCGCCAAGCTAACGATGTCAGACAACGGGTCGGCTGGCAGCAAGCTCAATGACGAATAAGCAATACTGGTTTGCCCATGAGACAAGAACGGCAACAACACCAATGGCAACAGCAGCAATCCCAAGGGATAAGCGATCCCTAGCATCACGATAAGCCGCGCTCAACCTTGCGGCACGATCGAACCAAAGCCAGCAATTCCGCGAGCGAATAGCGGGTGCTTTGATCATCCTCAGCACCCTCGAAAAAGTACTTTCTCGAGCGTGCAAAATAGTCTTCAATCGACAGCTCTAACGGAGCGTACTGGCGATGATCATTGAAGAATCCTCCAAGTCCTTCCGCAAATACCGTTTTCCCGGTCGTCTCGTTGAAAGCCCGGTGGACGTTTTGTAACGATTCACGATAACTATCGTCGTCCCAGGTTCGACGGCGCAGCTTTCTCAAGCTCCGGTAGGCTTCGGCAAAAGGATGATCCTTACTGACGAAAGGCAACCCCCAGTAGAGAGCTACCAAACCGATCAATGCGCACAACAATAGCGTTCCAAATACAGCCATTGTGAAATAACGTTGCTGCAATAAGAGAGGGGCCCGATCGGGTTGCAAGTCTTTCTTTGTCGGATCGCGTAAAACGGATACGTTCACCCTCGTTGCGGGAACCAACACCGCGGAAGTCTCACTGCCGGCGATGTACAGTAAGTCCTGGTGTGGAATCGCTATATCTCGAACCTCGGGGTTGATGTTGACGATTTGATAGGTCAGTTGAATATGGTATTCCGTCGCGCCGGCCATATTTTTCTGGTCGATCCGGGGGGACTCTATTGCCAACCACTCAGTGAGTCTTCCGCTTTCGGGTAGTGAGTCGGTCTTGAGTTGATAGGGTTTACGCAGTCGCAGAACGATGGAGCGCTCGAATTTATCTCCTATTCGATAGCCAAACAATCTCGGCTGGTCGATGTCGAGCCGCTCTACGGCAATTTCCGCGACCAACGTGTACGGCGCTAAGACTAGGCCCACGAAAAAGGCCCTGATCAGCGTCTTCGAACGAACGGCAAAGCGCTTATTTCTAATTAGGTATTCCAAAATATCGATCAGTTTCGGATTAAGGCCCGACGGACGTGCGTCGTTACCGTCATAGTGGCCACGGATCAAGCCCCGGGTGACGACGGTTGGTGTAAATACAAAAGTGAAACATTTTTTTTGAACGTCTATTTAGCCGAAAAAATAGCGTGTCACCTCGTCAGGATCGAATCCGTCCTCCAGCAATAAGGGTATCCGCCCGTATTGACCAAACAGATCGAACAAATGTTCGCGTCGATCGGAAAACTCCTGCTGGATACGTCTTCTCAACTGAGGCCGCATCAACAACATGCGGCTTCGCGCCGTCTCTGGATCGGTAATGCGCGCAATGCCAAAGCCCGGCAAATCTTCATATTCCCGGCGGTCCCACAATATGACCGGCACGACGTCGTGATAGGCCAAAGAGGCAAGCACCTGCTCTAGCAATGCGGGAGAAAAATGAAAATCAGACACCAAAAAAACCAGGGCGCGGCGCGACCCCAGTAGTTCCGCTGCACCGAGCAGCCCTTGTGAGTCTCTTCCTAACGGCCGCCGGCCGCGCAATCGTTCCGCAAATTCCGCCCCGGCGGCGCGGTTTAGCGTCGGCGGCAACAGCAAAGGTTCCGAAAATTTCTCGGCACAGCCGATGAACCCAAAGGTATCTCCGGTCCGATAGGCTGAAAAACTCAAACAAGCGACGAATTCGGCGAGCGCACCGATCTTGGAATTCGCACCCTCGAAACCCATCGATGCAGACAAATCCGCGATAAAGTAGACCGGTATCGAACTGGTCTGCTGATAAACCCTGACCTGGATCTGTTCAAAAGGATCCCTGAGGCTTGCGCGAACATCGAAGCGGCGCGGATCGGGCGCATCGATCAGCGGCGAATGACTGCGAAACTGCAAACCCCCGCCTTGTTGCTGGCTCGAGTGATGGCCGGGATAGCTGCCGCTCGCCCGCCAGGGGACTTTGTAATGGATCTCCGCGGTATTCATTTCAAGGAGAAACGACCTTGTTGACGATCTGATTCATCAAGGCTCCGATCATTTCAGAGCGGTGCAATTCGTATACGGGACTGAGAAATATCCGGTGGGCAATGGTCTCATGCAAAACCGCGTGGATATCTTCGGGCACGAGCGATTCGCGGCCCTGGAGCCAGGCGGCGGTTTTGGCAGCCCTCATCAACATCCCCATGCCACGGGGACTCACTCCGGACAAAACGAGTTTCCCCATATCGACACCTTCGATGCTGATGCCGAATCCTGCCGGATCTCGAGTTGCGGCGCACAAATCCATGGCGTACCGTTCGATCGTAGGACTGGTTTGAATGCTCTGCTGTACCATCGCCGATACGCCATTCAACTCGTCATAAGGCAAAATCCCGCTTTGTAGACCGCCTATCAGTTGATCGACGTCGAAGAAGCGGGTATCGAGCATCAATTGCCGCTGGAGTTCTTGATCCTGCGGCATGATGATATTCACTTCCATCAGGAAGCGGTCACGCGCGGCTGCCGGTAATTCAAAAGTTTCTTCCTTTTCTACCCGGTTGCGGTCGGCGAAAACCTGCAGATGTGGGAAATAATATTCGCGACTGAAAGCGGTAACGCTCCTTTCCGCCATTACCCGCAACAATAGCGAATGCACCTGCGGCCGCGCGCGATTTACTTCGTTGAAAAAGAAGGTCGCCAAGTCTTCTTCGTATCTCAACAAGGGGCCGGGATCCACCGCTGGTCGGCCCTGTTCGTTGATGTAAGTGTGGTAGATCAGGTCATTTGGCATCAAATCGATCGTGCCTTCGATGCGCTCGTATTCACCACCGAGCACCTTCGCCAATGCTCGCAGGAGGGTCGTTTTCCCGACGCCGACGTCGCCTTCCAACAAGGAATGGCCGCGAGCGAGAACGGCGATGAGCAACAGCCGGATCGGATGATCCTGGCCGATGATCGCTTTTTTTATTTCTGCCTCGAATTCGAGCGCACGAGCTCGCCACTCTCTAAGACTAGAATCTGTCGTTGTTACCATTTTTATTTTCCCGGAGGGAACCAAAGAATTGGGACCATAGTGCAAAGGGACGGTCGGCTAAGTGTCTCTTCGACGCAGCCTACACGTCTGACAACCTTTCTATAGTACACCGTATCGGGTCCTCGACGCCCATGTGATTGCGGCCGAGGTGCCGGGTAGACACGTTTTCGCTTTGGAGCGCAGTTGACTCGCGCGCCGATCGGTAATTCAATAACCTCTGGTTCGAGAGCGCGAGACGAATGAAAAAGACGCTACCCAAACAGGTCAGCCCACAGGTCGTCGACAAGGCGTTTCGGGAATTCGCTACGATCGTCGGCGCCCAATGGGCCTCCGCTGACCAGGCCGACCGCGAGACCTATCACGATCCGTACAACCCCGGCGATCCGTTCGAGTTCGTCTCCGGCGGCTTCGTCGCCCCCGCCTCAGTCGCGGAGGTACAGGCGGTGGTCAAGGCCGCGAACAGACATGGCGTGCCGCTATGGCCGGTGTCGACTGGAAAGAACCTGGCCTACGGCGGTGCCGCACCGCTGGTTCCCGGGACGGTCGTACTGGATCTGAAACGCATGAACCGCATCATCGAAGCCAACGCGGAGCTGGCCTACGTGGTCGTCGAACCGGGCGTCAGCTTCTTCGACCTGTTCCGCTACCTGCGCGAAAACGGGATCAAGCTGTGGATGTCGGTGCCGGGGCCGGGCTGGGGCAGCATCGTGGGGAATGGCCTCGATCGCGGCGTCGGCTATGGCTATTTCAGCGACCACTTCGCCAGCTCGGCCGGACTCGAGGTCGTCCTGCCGAACGGCGAGTTGCTGCGCACCGGCATGGGGGCCATGGGGAATGGGAATTCCGCGAATCTGCTGAATTACGGCTTCGGACCCAGCGTCGACGGGATATTTTCGCAGTCGAACTACGGCGTCGTAACCAAGATGTCACGGTTTCTGTTGCCGGAGCCCGAGACCTACATGAGTTGCGAGGTGAACTGCCGGAACGATGCGGGCCTCGAACCGATGATCGAAGCATTGCGGCCCTTCAAACTGGACGAGACGATCCACAATCCGGTGGTCATCACCAACGTGGAGTTGGTCGCCGCTTTTCTGTCCGTGCGCAGCCAGTGGTATGACGGGGAGGGTCCGATCCCGAACGACGTCCTCCCGACGATCCAGGAAAAACTCAATCTCGGCCGCTGGAACAGCTCCTTCGCTCTATACGGCAGCGAGACCAAAGTCAACGACGCCTGGGCGCGGATCAAAAAGGCAGTCTCGCCAATCGCGGGCATCGAGTTGCACGAACGGGTCTATCATCCGGGCGACCCGATCGAACATCCCCGCGACCAAAGCCAGGCGGGGATCCCCAACCTGACGGAATTCAGCCTCGTTAACTGGCGCGGATCTGGCGGGCACATCGACTTCTCGCCGGTCGGGCCGCTGACCGGTAAACACATGCGCGAAATGAACGACATGGCGCGTGCCCGCGTTCACGAATACGGCTTCGACCATCTTTGCGGGTTCTATTGCGATTCACGGGCGCAACGCTTCGTCAATACGCTCGTGTTCCGTAAAGGTGACGTCGAGGAAATGCGCAAGGTGCGTGAACTGTTCGGATTGCTGATCCGTGAGCTGGGGGAGAAGGGCTACGGCGAATACCGCACCCACCTCGCCTACATGGACGCGGTCGCCGATATCTACGATTACAACAATCACGCCATGCGTCGGTTTCAGGAACAATTGAAGGACGCGATCGATCCGAACGGCGTCATCGCGCCAGGCAAGTCCGGTGTCTGGCCACGGCAATACCGGGAGCCGACCGCATGAAACGCCAGCGACGCGCCAGCCGCCCGCTGCTCGGTATACTCGGCGCCGTGTTGCTCGGCAACGGGGCGCTGGCCGCGGGTGAGGGCAAGCAGGTGTTTTCCGAGTGGTGCGCGGGCTGCCATGCGGACAGTCCGTTCGCGCCGGCGACGATCCTGTTGAAGCAGACCCGTGGTCCTGAGCGAGCCGTGATCGAGCGGCGCGACGATTTGGATGAAGCCTACATCCGGCACCTCGTTCGCCGGGGTAAAGGCGGCATGCCGTCTTTTCGACGAACAGAAGTCAGCGAGGCGGCACTCGACGCGGTCGTCGACTATCTGACGCAATGAACCGGAGAAATTTCAATTCCACTATCACCGCCGGCGGCCTCGCGCTGGCTGCGCCGGTAAGCTGCGGAGACACGCGCCGGCCGCACGCTAGTACCGACTTGCCCCTGCACTTTATCTACGAAACCCGCCTTCTCGACCCGGCCGGCGCACTACCGTCTTGGTGTGCGCAAGCGAGCCGGTCCTACGCGATCACTGGTGATGTCACGCCGGTGTGGTATCACGAACTGCATCGACATTGGGAGCGCCGTTCCATCTCCACGGGAGGCTTGACCTATGAAGCCGAATTCTTTGTCCTGAAGACCCTGGCGCGCGACTACGACTACGAGGTCACCGTCGAACGGTACGACGGTGATCGCGTACGCTGGCTACTGGAGCCGCGTTCGGTTTAGCTTGCGCCGGAGGCAGGCTCGGGCAGCGGGCAAAACACCGTATCACCCACGGATCCTAAGGTCGCCTCGTCGACATCGGTAAGAAACGTCGCGTGGACCCGGTTCACCATCCCCGCCATGCCGATCGTGAAGGTCAGTTTCAGCAGTTCAGGCTGCGAGAATCGGGCCGACAACTCCCCGAACAGATCATCATCGACGCGATTTTCGCGGCTGAGTTGATCGGTGAAGCGCAATACCAGTTTGTCGGTCTGATCGAAAAGCCGACTCGACTCCCAGTGGCCCAGCTCGGCCATCTCTTCGTTGCTTAATCCAATGCTCCGACCGAGCATCGCGTGGGTGGGTAGTCAGTAATGGCAGTGGTTGACCTGTGAGGTGCGTAACCAGGCCAATTCCCGGTATCGCGCATCGAGCGTCGAATCGGCGTACAGGCCGTTGACCATCGATTCAAACCCTGAGAAAAACGCGTCGTCGTGGGCCCAGAGTTTCATCACGTTCAAGACACCCAGACCACTCGCTTCGAAACGGTCGTATATCGCTTTGACCTCGCCACTTGCTTCCTCGGGTTCGATCAGGGGTATGCGCGTCATCGGTATTCCCTCCCTCTTTCCCCGTATCATCGCCGATCCTAGAGTATTCTCAAAACGCTCGCCGTGCGGACCCCAACCGCATCATTCGTCGGCGTAGCCGCCCATTGCGGACAAAGCGGTGAGGGGGCCCGTAAAATGTTAATCTCGATATGACACACCATCGCCTATGGGGGGCATACTGATGGATTCGGATTTTGCTTTTTTGGGATTGGTCGAGCTCGGCAAACTCATCGCTCAGCGAAAGCTGTCGTCGCTCGAAGTCACTAACGCTTTGATGGAGCGCATCGAACGAATCGATCCCGGACTCCGGAGCCACGTAGCCGTGTTACGCACCTCGGCGCTCAAGGAAGCGCGACGCGCGGATAGGGAAATCAAGCAACGCAAGAAGCGCGGACCTTTGCACGGCGTCCCGGTAGCGTTGAAAGATCTGTGTGACGTAAAAGGCGTTGCGACAACGGCGGGACTACCCATGTTTCGGAAAGCAATCGCCGATCGCGACGCGACGGTGACAGTTAAACTCCGCGCCGCGGGCGCCGTGGTTCTCGGCAAGCTGCACCTTACAGAGGGCGCCCTGGCGCAGCACCATCCCGACGTCCCGCCGCCGGTCAACCCATGGGCGAAGAACCGCTGGAGCGGTGCGTCGTCGAGCGGTACCGGCGTCGCGGTGGCGGCCGGCCTCACTTACGGTGCGCTCGGCAGCGACACCGGCGGCTCGATACGTTTCCCGTCGTCCTGCAACGGCGTCGTCGGCCTCAAGCCGACCTGGGGCCGGGTGAGCCGTTACGGTGTGTACCCGCTGTCCGAAACGCTGGATCACGTAGGGCCGCTGACGCGTTCGGTAGAGGACGCCGCAGCGATGCTCGCCGCGATCGCCGGACGTGACGGCAACGACCCGACGAGTGCGTCGGTCACCGTGCCGGACTACCTCGGCGGCAGCGGCCGTGGCGTCAAAGGACTGCGCGTCGGCATTGACCGCAAGTACGCATTCGACGGCGTCGACCCGGCGATCAAACGATCGATCGAACGGGCGTTACGCACGTTGAAGGCGGCCGGTGCGACCGTCGTGCCGTTCAAAATGCCGCCGCTGGCCGGGCCGCTAGCCGCGTGGACGCCATTGTGCGCTACCGAAGCAGCGCTCGCCCACGCCGCCACCTATCCGCGACGAAAGCGCGGCTACAGTGAAACCTACGCGGGTTTTCTAGAGGCCGGACGCGCGGTCAGCGGGCTCGAATACGCGCAGGCCGAGATCGCCCGGCGCGAACTGACGGGGCAAATGGATTCGATTTTCGAGTCCATCGATCTCATGATCAAACCGGTCTATGCCAAGCTGAATCCGACGTTGAAGGCGTTCGACGCGCAGTGCGCGAAAGAAGGCGGCCTCGACGAACTCATTTACTATACTGCCCCGGACGACATGACCGGCCAGCCGACGATCACGCTCCCGGCAGGACTCGACAAGAACGGTTCGCCGTTGTCTTTTCAGATCGTCGCAAGACGTTTCGAAGAGGCGCTCCTGTTCCGCGCCGGGCGCGTTTGGCAGCAGGCGGCGGATTGGCGCGGGTTGCGGCCACCGCTGGCCGAATAGAGGCACTCTAGTCGTTGCGCCACAACGGCGCGAAGGACCTCCGCAACGTCGTGCCACCGTTCGTCTCGCCGGTGAAGGTTACCGCCGCGCAAGGCGCGAATGTATCCGCGTTGCCTGGAGCAACCCATGCCGGGGTTCACTGCAATATGATCCGCCTTCGGCGGACGTCTGTTTTACTGGATTCCCGCATTCGCGGGAATGACAAACAATACTCGTCATGCCGGATTCAATCCGGCATCCAGTCAATTGATGGCGCGCTGCAAGCGCGTCTTATTTCATAAGATTCCTGCTTCCGCAGGCACGAGATCAATGCAGGAGTAACGGAGGACCAGCGTCGCGGCAAGCGGCCGAATCCGGATCAGTCGAACACGATCAACTGCCGCACGGTCTCGCCGGCGGCCAGCTTGTCGAAACCCTCGTTGACCTCATCGAGGGTGATCTTCGCGCTCATTAGTTTGTCCACCGGCAGGGTGCCAGCTTCGAACAGTTCGATGTAGTGAGGAATGTCGCGCTTCGGCACACAGCTTCCCAGATAGCTGCCTTTGATCGTGCGTTCCTCGGCGACAAGATTCACGTGCTGAATCGAAAAATTGCTCTTGGGATCGGACAAGCCGCTAGACACGGTGGTGCCACCGCGGCGGGTCAGGCGGTATGCGAGTTCCATCGCCTTCTCCGAACCCACGCACTCGAAAGCGTAATCTCCACCGCCGCCGGTGAGCTCCTTGACCCGCGCGACGATGTCCGGGTCGTCGGCGCGTAGAACCGCATCGGCGCCGAGTTCCGTTGCCATATCGAGTTTAGGATCCAGGAGATCGACGCCTATTGTTTTACGCGCGCCGCCCGCAATCGCGCCGAGCAAGGCCGCGAGCCCGGTCCCGCCGAGGCCGACGATAACCGCGGTAGAACCCATTTTCATCTGCGCCGTATTCGCCACCGCCCCGACACCGGTAACGACCGCGCAACCAAACAGCGCGGCCTGGTCGAGCGGCAGTCCCTTATGCACTTTGACCAACGAGCACTGCGAGACGACGGCATACTCGGCGAAGCAAGAGACACCGACGTGATGGGTCACAGTCTCGCCGTTGAGTCGAATACGCTGCCCACCGCCAAGCAGTGTGCCGGCGGCGTTCGCCGCTGCCGCGGGTTCACACAGCGCCGGGCGGCCTTCGCCGCACGGCACGCAGGTGCCGCAGCTCGGGACAAAGACAAAGACAACGTGGTCACCTACCGCCAGTCCCGTGACCCCGTGACCGACCTGCTCGACGACACCGGAAGCCTCGTGACCAATGACCATGGGCAGGGGTCGGGGGCGTGATCCGTTGACCACGGAAAGATCCGAGTGACACAGGCCGGCGGCGGCGATCTTTACCAACACCTCTCCCGCACCCGGCGGGTCCAGCTCGATTTCCTCGATTCGGATCGGTTTTGATTTTTCATACGGCAGCAAACTGCCCATTTCGTGGAGTACCGCTGCTCGACATTTCACGCAATCTTCTCCCGGAATTGGCTGGCCTTATGAGCGTAAGCGGCGAATTGTAGCGCAGGTGGCCACGGCGCGGGGGTCGAATAGCGCTGTTGCAGCCCGCGGTCGACCGGTCGTCGTCGAGGACGCGTTAGGCGGCGCTACGCTGGGCTCGCCGTTTCCACAAGAGGAAAATTGCGGGGACGACGACCAAGGTCAGCAACGTCGCGCTGACCACGCCGCCGACCATAGGGGCGGCGATGCGCCGCATGATCTCGGATCCCGTCCCATCACTCAGCATGATCGGAAACAGTCCGGCGATAATCGTCGCGACGGTCATCACGATCGGCCGTAGCCGCCGTAGCGCCCCTTCGTGAATCACCGCTACGAGGTCCACGTTACCCGCCGTATGGCCCACCCCGCCAGAGCGCGGCACCGCTCCCGCTAACGCGTTATTCAGAAAAACCAGCATCACCACGGAAGTTTCGACCGTGAGCCCGGCCAGCGCGATAAAGCCGACGCCCACCGCAACCGAGAGGTTGTACCCCAGCAGAAACAAAAGCCAGAGCCCGCCGGCCAATGCCAGCGGCAGCGTCGCCAGAATCACGAGTACTTCGGTGATCCGACGAAACACGAGGAACAGGATCGCGACGATCAGCGCGACGGTGACCGGCAAAATGACCTGCAGGCGTTCCTGTGCACGCTGCATGTACTGGAACTGACCGGACCACCCCAACGAGTAACCGAGCGGGAGCGTCAACTGTTCGCGCACCACCCGCTGCGCCTCGGAGACATAAGAACCGAGATCACGGTCGACGATATCGACATAGATCCAACCGTTGAGCCGGGCATTTTCGCTGCGGATCATCCCCGGCCCGTCAACGATTCGGATCTCCGCCAGGTCGCCCAGTGGCACGTGAGCGCCGGATCGGCTGACCACTGGCAGCGCATTGAGCTGTTCGATCGAGTCACGAAAATCCCGTGGGAAGCGCAGGTTGATTGGATAGCGCTCCAGCCCTTCCACCGACTCTGACACGTTGCTGCCGCCGATCGCCGAACGGACGATGTCCTGTACGTGGGATACGTTCATATCATAGCGCGCCGCTTCTTCGCGGCGGATGTCGACTTCGATATATCTCCCACCGACGACTCTTTCGGAATAAACCGATGCGGTGCCGTCAACCGGTTTCAATACCGCCTCGATTTGCTCGCCGATTTCCGAAATAACTTCCAGATCCGGGCCGGCGACCTTGATGCCCAAGGGGGTCTTTATGCCGGTGGCAAGCATGTCGATGCGGTTTCTGATCGGCATGATCCAAACGTTCGATAGACCCGGGACCTGGACCACGCGATCCAGCGTATCCCGGATCCCTTCCATCGTCATACCCGGTCGCCATTCACCGGCCGGTTTCAATTGGATCATCGTCTCTATCATCGTCAGCGGCGCCGGATCGGTCGCGGACTCGGCACGTCCGGCCTTCCCATGGACCGTCGCGACCTCCGGGACGGTGATGATCAGCTTGTTGGTTTGCTGCAGTAGTTCGCGCGCCTTACCGATGGACACTCCCGGGAACGTACTCGGCATATATAGTAGATCGCCCTCATTCAGATCCGGCATGAATTCGTTGCCGATCCGTGCGAGCGGATACAACGCTGTCGCACAAATCAGCAGCGCACCCACCAGCGTCATCTTCGGCCACGTGAGCGCAACGTTGAGCACTGGTCGGTAGATGGCGATCAATGCATTCGTCAATGGATTGACTTCGACCGGCCGGATGCGACCCCGAATACAATACCCCATGAGAACCGGGACCAGCGTCACGGCAAGTATCGCCGCCGCGGCCATCGCATAGGTCTTGGTATAGGCCAAGGGTTTGAACAATCGTCCCTCCTGGGCCTCGAGCGCGAACACCGGCAGAAAGCTCACGGTGATGATCAGCAGCGAAAAGAAGATCGCAGGGCCCACCTCGAGCGCGCTCTCGATAACGACCTGCCAACGGCGATCCGGCGTTATGGATTGCCGCTCCATACGCCGGTGCAGCGACTCGATCATGACGATCGCACCATCGACCATCGTACCGATAGCGATCGCGATCCCGCCGAGAGACATGATGTTTGCGTTCACGCCCTGATGATTCATCACCAGAAAAGCTATCAATATGCCAAGCGGCAACGTCACGACGATGACCACCGAAGAGCGCAGATGAAGCAAGAACAGCACGCAGACCAAGGCCACGATCAGCAATTCTTCGGTCAGTTTTTCTTTCAGATTATCGATTGCGCGGGTGATCAACCGTGAGCGGTCATAGGTAGCCACGACCTCTACACCGTCTGGCAGGCTGGCCCGGAGCTCGTCGAGTTTTCGTTTGACTGCGTCGATAGTCGCGAGCGCATTCTCACCGGAACGCATGATGATCACGCCGCCGACGGTCTCTCCTTCCCCGTTGAATTCCCCGATGCCGCGGCGCATTTGCGGACCGATGTCGATATCGGCGATGTCGCGCAACAGCAGCGGCGTACCGTTGGATTGCCGCCCGACCGGGATCTGCCTGAGATTCTCTATCGAAGAAACGTAGCCGCGCGCCCGGATCATGTATTCGGCTTCGCCGAGTTCGATGACCGACCCGCCAACCTCTTGATTGCCCTGGCGTATGGCGCTGCGTACTTGTCCCAGGGTCAGGTTGAAAATTCTGAGCTTGTCCGGATCGACCGTCACTTGATACTGCCTCACCATACCGCCGATTGTGGCGACCTCGGCGACCCCGGCGACACTCTGCAATTCGTATTTGAGAAACCAATTCTGAATGCTGGTCAAATCGGCGATGTCGTTGTTGCCGCTTCGATCGACCAGCGCGTATTGGAACACCCACCCGACGCCCGTCGCGTCCGGCCCGAGTTCAGGACGCGCTCCAGCGGGAAGCTCCCCGGAAATCTGACTCAAGTATTCGAGCACCCGCGACCGCGCCCAGTACAGATCCGTACCGTCCTCGAAAATCACATAAACGTAGGAGTCTCCGAAAAACGAGTAGCCGCGGACGGTTACCGCCTTGGGAACCGACAGCATCGCGGTGGTCAACGGGTAGGTGATCTGGTCTTCGACCACCTGGGGCGCCTGACCCGGGTAATTCGTCTTCACGATCACTTGGACATCGGACAGATCGGGGATCGCGTCCAACGGCGTTTGCTGCAAGGAAACGATTCCGGCGGCGAACAGGAACGCCGCCGCCATCATCACGAGGACCCGGTTCTCGATCGACCAGCGGATCACCCGCTCGATCACGGTGCGGATCCCGATTCCGGACCGAGCCGCAAGCTTGCGCCGGTGAAGCTGCTTTCGGAATCGATCAGGAATTGGCCGGAGACGACGACAATTTCGCCCGCGGCCAGACCGGACAGGATCTCGACTTTACCCGCCGCTTCCTTACCACTCGAAACTTTTGCCGGTCGGAAGCGCCCTTCCCCCAGCGCCAGGATGATCCGCTCTTCGCGGCCGGTCCGGATCAAAGCTTCGCGCGGGACGACTACCGACGGCGGACGGTCCGGCCCCTCGATGGCGACCGTCATGAACATTCCGGGTTTCAACAATCCGTGCGTGTTTTCCAGAACGGTCCTGACCGGAACGGTCCGCGTCACGGCGTCCAGATCCGGGTAAATGTAGTCCACTTTCCCTTCGATGACGGCCCCCGGATCGAATTTCGATTGCGCCGTAACCGCCGCACCGATGCGCAGTTGGTCGGTCTGCGTTTCAAACACATCACTGATGAGCCAGACGGCCGACAAATCTGCCAGCGCCATGACGTCGGTATCCGGCGTGACATGTTTCCCATCAGCGACGTTCAACGCCGTAACGACCCCGGTGATGGGTGAGAAAAAACGGACGTATTGCTTTACCGCCCGGTCCTGCTCCAGGGCTCGGATCTGACCGCCGGAAATACCGAGCGCGCGGAGTCGATCGCGGCTTGCCGAGATCAGCGATTGCCGGTCGCTTTTCAGCGCCTGAACATATTCGGATTGTGCCTTGACGAGTTCCGGCGAATACACTTCAAACAACAAATCGCCCTTCGATACGGGTTCACCCTCCGCCCGTACGGACAGTCGTTGTATCCATCCGTTACTTCGCAGATGAATGTGGGCGACCTTTTCCTCATCGAAAGTAACCCGGCCCACGGTCCGTACGGGCACGTTCAGTTGCTCTATCTTCGCTTCGGCCGTACGCACGCCGACGTTATTGACCACCTCGGGTCCGATCACCACAACGTCGCCCCCGGGAACCGCCCCCGGCTCGTCATAGACGGGCACCAAATCCATATCCATCGGCGATTTACCGGGTCGATCGCGGCGAAAATTGGGATCCATCGGCGCCACCCAATAGAGGATTTTTCGTTGCGCATTCGGTCCGGTCGGGGCAGGGTCCGGGCCGCCGCGCTCCTGCAGGTACACCGCGATCGCAAAACCTGCGCCCAGTCCGATCAAGAGGACGAACAACAGCGCCGACGGCTTCGAGGTCACGGGCTTTCTCCGGCAATAAACAGCAGCCGTGAATGGGCGAGCGCTCGATCCGTCTCCAGCCGCCGAAGTTTCAGTTCCATATCGAGGTAGTCGAGCCGGGCGCGGATGAGCTCCGCGAAATCCGATACCCGACTTTGATAGCCGGCGAGCGCTGCTTCGGCACTGGATGCCGCGCGCTGCAGTACGACCTCTTCGTACAAACCGGCCCGCTCGCCGAGCCCCGACCAATCGGCTTGTGCGCGATCCAGGGCCTGCTTCAGTTCCAGCAAGCGCGCCGCACGCGCCATTTCGGCGCTCGCCCGATCGTGCTCGGCCGCCGCCAGGCCGGGTGCCTGCCGTTGCGACGCGAACAGAGGGATGTCGACTAAGAGCATGACCGATGCCAAGTCGGCCCGGTCCGCACCCCGGGCGCCATACCCGAGGTCGACCGAGAACCCCGGCTTGAACTGGGCCTTGGCGACATCGACATTCCGTGCTCCAACCCTGACCCGTGCGTCCTCCATCAGTAACGCCGGATGTTCGAGCAATGCTTCGCGCAGCCGTTCGGGGGATGGTAGGCCTGGCAGTTCCGGCAGCGCCGACGACAATGAGCGGGCGGCATCGGCGGCACCGATAAACCGCGCCAAATCGGCCTCGCGCACCTCAATCTGCCGCTCAACGTCGACGGCGCGGTCGTCGAGCAGACTCAGCTCCAATTCCGCCCGCAGCAGATCCTGATTGCTTTGCAAGCCGGTCGCAAAAGAACTTTCGACTACCCCGACGAGTTCCCGGAGCGCGGCTCTGCTCTGCATCACCGATCCCCTGGCGCGATGCCAGTAAAACAGTTCGAGCCACGCCGAACGTACCTCCAGCTTTATCTGGCGCTGCTGCAGCGCGGCCGCCGCCCGCTCGACGTCGGATTCGGCGAGGAGTCGCATACGGGTCGCGGCGCGGGTATTGCCGCGCGGGAATTCCTGTTTTACCCCGACTTGCAGCTGGGTCATCGGTTCTTGGTCGTAATCTAGGGAATCGGTCGGCCAATTGACGAGCCCGAAACGCAGCTGCGGATCGGGCAATTGCGATTCCGACCTGGCGCGCTCGCCGAGCGCGTTCGTGGCCGCAAGATGTCGGGCGACCGTCGGGTCCTGGCGGGAAAAGGCGAGGTCGAGCGTTTCGCTGAGCGTCAGGTCGTTACTCGCCGCAACAACGGACTGCGTCAGCAAAGCACTAACTAAAAAGACGATCGACCGGACGGTGCGGAGTTCGGCCGGATACCCGTTAGGGTCGAACCATGGTTTTCGATAAGTCATCGATCAGTTCCCTGCTTGGATTGCAATTGCAGCCGTATCGCAGCGACACGGCACGGTAATGCCCTGACGATTCAGGGCGGGCAATCACGGGAAACTCAATCGAGCAGAAGTACCGACAGTTCGACGAGGGTAGTGAGGATGGCGGGCGGCGGGCCGCGGTCTAGATTGGCGGTTTCGGGCGCGGTCGAGGCCGACCATGAAGCGATACCGACCGACTCGACCGCCGCGTCCGGTTCGATATTCCACCGTACTCCGGACGTCCGATCGCTATTTGTAGACTGCTCGGCCTTGGTGATGTCATCGCAATCATCGCACTCGGGAGTATTTTGCGTCGACTGGGGATCACCGGCATCGGCAAGTCCGGGGGCAAACTGGTTGCGTTCGCAATCGTGCTTATCGCCAGAAACAATGAGTTGCGGCGCGGCCGAAGCATCCTGCCAGCCCGCGCAGCAACTGATGATCGGTGCGATGAACAGCGCTAACGCCGTTACCAGTGACGTCACCTTATTGAACAAACCTGGAGCCGCGAATTTCATATCTGTTGTTACGTTTAGTCCATGCGGCCTTGAATTGTCAATAGCGGCCGCGTGGGTCCTGCGCTTGAGAAAAGGCGGTACGCACCGCAGAATCTCGTACGCTACCTAAGACGGCGCGCCCTGCATCGCGCTAAAAGGAGCGATCGGATATGCTCAGTGAAGCAGCCGAAATGCGAATTGGAGAGCGATCCATGCGATCGATAGCCTTACAGGTCCTCGCGACCGCAGTGTTATTGCTGCATCTCGGTACGGGTGCCGCGGATACAGGATCAATGGCGCACGGGCACCGTGGCGACAACGCCACGAGCCGGCACCGTTTCGACGCCGTTGCCAAGTGGCAGGCGCACTTTGAAGACCCCGCCCGCGCTGCCTGGCAGCTTCCCGACCAGGTCGTGAAGGCGCTCGTCGACCGCCGCGATCTGGTGATCGCGGATGTCGGCTCGGCGACCGGCTATTTCCCGGTTCGCTTCGCCCGCGCAGTCCCCGAGGGCGCGGTTATCGGCGCCGATATCGAACCCGGGATGGTGATCAGTCTCAACGACAGAGCGCGGCGCGAAGGCCTGGACAACCTGGTCAGTGTACTCGCCGGTCCGGAGGATCCGCACCTGCCACGTGCCGCCGACGTCATTTTCTTCTGCGATACGGTCCACCACATCGACGGACGCATCGCTTACTTCACACGGCTGAAACACTCGCTGCGTCCCGGCGGGCGGATCGCGATCGTCGACTTCCGGCTCGACTCAGATCGCGGCCCGCCGCATAAACTCGACCCGGAGCAGGTCAAGAAGGAAATGCGACGCGCCGGCTACACGCTGATCGCGAGCCACGACTTCCTACCGGACCAGTACTTCCTGGTTTTCGAAAGCCGGACCCAGGACGTAGCGCCTCACGCCAGATAACTGATCAGGTAACCGGCAGGGGGCGCGAGAAAAGCCGACCATCACAAACGGCATGGTTACGACTTGCCTTTGATCTCGATGAACTTCGTCTTGTGCGTGCTGCGTTCGAGCGCGAACGGCTCGACCCATTCGATAACCGGAGAGAATTTCAGGCGCTCCTTCATGGCGGCGATGATTTCCTTACCTAGGCTCTCGCAATCGGACGCTTGCGTCTGCTCCCCGCGCTCGATGCGCAACTTCAGCGGCGGTACGACCCGCGGCGGCGGTTCGTCCAGCAGGATCCGGAACTCTCCGGTAACTTTTGGAATGAAGCTGGCGACGACGCTGTCGATTGCCGCCGGATAAACGATCACACCCTTGACCTTGAGCATGTCGTCGGTGCGGCCGACGATGCGGTAGCGAAATCCTGTCTGGCCGCATGGACAGGGGGAGACTTCGACTCGATGTACGTCGCCCAGCGAGATCCGCGTCCACCCGAAACCACCGCCGACGAGCGAGGTAAACACGGCTTCGCCTTCGGCGCCGTCGGTCATGGGGATCGGTTCGTGGGTCGCCGGGTCGACGAGTTCGTACAGACACAGATCGTCTCCGATCCAGTGCATCCCCTGGTACTCGGGATGCGCGCAGGAAACGCCGAGGCCCGCGCCGCAGTCGTACAAACGCCCGCCGTAGGCCGACTCGATGCGTTGCCTGACCTCCGGGATCCCGGCGCCGGGTTCACCGCCGCACAACAGGATCCGGATCCCGAGCGAAGCGATGTCGTCACCCAATATTTCCGGTGCGCGCTCGATCAGATGCTCCGTCAACGACGGCGTCGACATCATTACGTTGCCCCGGAAAAACTTTGCCGTTTTGAGAATGCGCGCCGCGCCGGGTTCGGCACCGACCGGGATCTGCATGGTGCCGTCATCGCGGCTGCATTGCAGCACCGGCACCCCCGCGAGAAACATCGACAAGGCGAAAGCGTGGACGATGCGGTCGCCGGGCCGAACTCCGGAGCGCCAGCGGACACGGAGCATGAATTCGCCCCACAGATGATCGATGTCCGCCCGTGTCAGCGGATAGGGCTGCGGATCACCGGTGGTACCCGACGTCGCCGCCATGCACACGAGATCATCGAGGGGCACCGGTAGCGTTTCATCCAAAAAACGGTAGATGTCACCGTCACAGGCTTCGACGACGTCGCGGTAAACCGATTTCGTGAACGGCGGCATCGCTTTCGACCAATCGTCCAGCGATTTGACATCCTGGGGGTGGGAGACACCCCGCTCGCGCATCAAGCCGCCGAAGTAAGGCGCGTGTTCGAACAACGCCGCGATACGGGCGTGCAGGCGCTCCAGCTGGATCGCCTGCATCTGCTCGCTACCGAGCAGCGACTCCATCTCCATGTTCCAGTAGGCCCGATCGTTCACGCTGACTCCTCGCTCGTTGGGGTAGTGTTAACCGGCCGCCCGGTCGACAATTGTGACGACCGATCCGTTACTGAAAGCGACGCGGCGTACGCGCCGCTCAGACCCGATTGCCGCGCATCGGGATAACGTTAGCCGTCGCCCTCTTCCTGCGCTTCCTGCTCCGCAGCCTTGATGATTTCGGGGATCTCGTCACCGAAAACCTCGCTCAGCCCGTACATATCCTGCAGTGTCCGCAGCTCGTCCCGGCGCCACGACAGCGGCGCGGTCTCGCAGATCATTTTGGCCTGCTTCAGTTCCTCGACCACCGCCTCGCTCCGCGGGAAAGGCTCACCAACGCGGTTCAGTGAGAATTTCTCGTCGAACGGCAGCTTCGGCCGCTGGCCACCGGCGAGCGGATCTTCCATCGGATAACCGACGGTCTGCAGCAAAAGGATCTCGCCGTTCTCCGGTATTTCCAACAACCTCTTCAGCTTCTTGCCCACAAAGCCCGCAAGTACGCAGGTGCCGAGACCCTCTTCGTAGGCAACCAGCGTCGCCTGCGCGATGCCCTGACCGCAATCGGCCTCGGTGATGCCGGTATCGCGGATCCCTTCGATCGCGCCTTCAAAAAACGGGATCAATACGTCATCCAGATACTTGTGACTCTTTTCGGGATTGATACCTAGCGCGCCGGCATCGACGAGTTCGTGCAGGCGGTCGTCCTGGTTCGGGATCCGATCCCAATTTACGAACCAAATGATGCACACGGGCGCGGTACGAAACTGAAATCCACCGATAGCGGTACCCGTCGGCAGCGCGTCGATAATTTCCTGAGACGCCGTTGCGCGTTCGATCACCACAGCGTCGAGCGCTTGCACGTTGCCCCAGAAAGAAGCCAGCCGAGCTGCTTCCAACATTTTCTGGATCTTCTCACGCTCGACGGGCTTATATGGGCGTAGAAATCGCATCGAGCGACGGCGTCCGATCACTTCTTTGAGTTCCATTGTCGTTCCTCCTCTGTGGATCCGCGAACGGGGTAGGCGCCCCGCGCGGGCGAACTGGTACTGCCTTACCCGGTCTACGGGAAGCAGTATCGGTTTGTTCTAGTGGTTTTGACTGGCGCCGCGTGAGTTACGGAGCAGCCCTCCTTTTTCGGTGGCCTCAGAATAATGGGCAACCCCATTATTCTAATTGATTCAGCTCAAGTATGTCTGGTGCGCCCGTTGTTAGGGTCTGTCCGCATGATACGTAGCGCGACGACGATCGCGAAGCCCGTGTGAAAGGAGTTTCCCCGATGAGTTATTTCGACCTGAATCTCGACCTGAGCCCGGAAGACGAAGCGATCAAGGACGCGGCCCGCCGTTTTGCGCTGGAAGTCCTGCGTCCCGCCAGCATCGTGATCGATAAGCTGCCCGCCGCCGATGTGGTCGCGCCCGAGTCACCATTGTGGACGTGCCTCGCGCAGGCCTACGAACTCGGTTATCACAAAGCAGCCATGCCCGAAGAGGTCGGCGGCCTCGGCTTTACGCCGCTGCAGAGCCATATTCTGATGGAAGAAATCTTCTACGGCAGCGCCGGGCTCGGCGCCGCGCTGCTGCTGGCCGCGTGGCCCTACGTCAAACTGCTGCACACCGGCAACCCCGATCTGATCAAGGAATTCGTCATCCCCTTCTGCAATTGCACCGACGCGAGCATTACCGGCGCCTGGGCGATCACCGAGCCCGATCATGGCTCCGATACGCTGAACGTCGGCGCCGATTTCTGGACCGATCCCAAGGTCAAGCTGCAACTGACGGCTACGGCCGACGGCGACGAGTGGGTGCTCAGCGGCCAGAAATCCGCCTGGGTCTCATGCGGGCCGACCGCCACACAGGCGATGGTTAACGTACAAATCGACACGAGCAAAGGCCCGTCTGGCGGCGGGGTCTGCATGCTCCCGCTCGATCTCGCCGGCATCAAGCGCGGCAGCCCGCTGGAAAAACACGGGGTTCGCGACCTGCCGCAGGGTGAGATCTTCTTCGACGAGGTACGGATACCGCGGGACTGGATGTTCGTCGAGCCCGCTGGCTACGGCGACTGGGTGCTGGGGAATCTCGGCTTCGGCAACACCGCGGTCGCCGTGCTTGCGGTCGCCATCGCGCGGGCCGCGCTCGACGAAACCCTCGCCTATACCAAGGCGCGCATCCAGGGCGGCAAGCCCCTGATCGAACACCACCCCGTGCAGGTCCGTGTACACCGAATGTTCGCCCAGGTCGAGGCGATCCGCGCGATGAGCCGCGCGGTGTGGGAAGTCAATGCGCGCGTCTATCCGCCCTTGTCGGAATATGCCTATGCGGCCAAGACGTTCTGCACCGAGGCCGCCAAGGACGTGGTCGACGAAGGCGTGCAACTACACGGCGCCAACGGCGTGACCAAAGAATACTACATCGAAAAGCTGTGGCGCGACGCCCGCACTATGACCATCGCCGACGGCGAGAACTCGATCCTCAACCGCATGGGCGGGCAAATCCTGAACGAGACTTATCCGCGAAGTGCGGTTAACCAGATCGCGTGACAATGGTAGGCTAAGCTGAACGGTCATTTATCTTGCCGTCGTCCTACCGGAACGAGTCCAGCAAAGCGCAAATAAATCACCCCGTGGATACTAAAACCGTCTCCCGAAACATCGGACAGTTTCGGATCGGAACTCGCTGGCCCGACATAAACGCCGTCATACCGGGCTCGCGGCGATCATGACGGATCGTCTCCGCCCGGCTTGGCTTTTCGCTATCTGTCTGATGACGAGTACGGCTGGCGGTCACGGTCTACAGGAAACCAATCAAGCGCAAGCGTCGGCCGAAAGACCGAAGCGCTTTATCGATTACTTCATTCGTGAGCTGAACGCCAAGGCCAACATCCGAGTCGATCAACAAAACGGTTACCGCTATATCGAAAGCGACGGTTTAGCCGATCACGCCACGGGCCGTTTCCCGAACTCCGGTAACCCGCACACGATTTCCGCACAGAATTACAAATTCCGCGTATCGCTGAAACCCAGAAAAGGAAATTCGCCAACCAACATCGGCCATAACAGTTTCGGCGTCGCCATTAATGGGGTGCCGTTCGATCCGGCAACGGCGGAGTATTGGAACAACGATCGTTCGTCCGACTGGAATATCGAAGCAATGACGGGCGGCATCAATCTCGGTGTCGATCAAAGTAACGCTCACGTGCAACCGAACGGGGCTTATCACTATCACAGCCAGCCGACAGGCATCATGAAGAAATACGATTATCGCCGCAAACCACTGTTGTTAGGTTATGCGGCGGACGGTTTTCCAGTGTACGCGCTCTTCGGCTACAGCAAGGCCGCCGATGCCAACAGTACGGTCGTCGAACTGCAGCCGAGTTACAGAATCAAGCGAGGCACGCGTCCCAATGGTCCCGGCGGTCGCTACGATGGGACCTACACCAGGGATTTCGAATACGTGCGGGACCTCGGTGATCTGGATCAATGCAATGGTCGAACAGGCGTTACGCCGGAATACCCCGACGGCACCTACTACTATGTGATCACCGCGCAGTTTCCGAGTATCCCGCGTTGTTGGATCGGAAGCGGCGACCGTTCTTTTAGCAAACGCCCCGGTAGCGGGCGCCGGGGCGTCCAGGGTAGACGCGATCCTGGTGGCGGCAGAGGACCGGGACGTGGCGGGCCACCGCCGCAAGCGCTCTCGGCATGCAGTGGCCGCGATGACGGCGCTTCCTGTTCCTTCAATGCGCCGCACGGTACGGTCAGCGGTACCTGCCGTACTATTCAATCGGATACGGCTTGTGTGCCAAGTCGTCGATAGATCTAGCCAGAATATTGAACAAAAAAGGAAGACAAGATTCCTCGATTGTTGAACGGTTTGATCCGAACCTCACGCGGCTGTCTGGCATTCGGCCGCGACCGTCCGAAGAGCAGCGCGTAGCCCGTCGCCTCTATTCGGGTGGCGGCGGGGGCGGAGCTGCGGGAGGAGGCGGAGCAAAGAGGTTAGCCAATGCCGGCACCTGTGAAGCGGCGGTCCAGCCCGCCATACCCGCGCTCCAAACCATCGTCGTGGCAGTCAGTCGGCCGGCCGTCGCGGCTTGGGTGAGACCGGCCAGATCAAACGGACCCACGGTTTGACCGTTCTCCGCGATATGCCATGCAGCCGGCGGCGGCGGCGGGGCCGCCGCTATGGCGCCGCCAGGTTGCATTCCCGGCACCATCTGATTCGCCATCGCCATACCCATGCCCAACCCGACGCCCGCGCCAGCCAAACCGCCGGCCGGATTCTCTGCGGCGATCGGCATGGCGTTACCCATTTGGTAGGCCTGGTATTGCTGCATGTTGCCAATAACGTTCATGCTGCTGCGCTTATCCAGGGCCTCCTCGACCTCGGGCGGCAAGGAGACATTCACGATCTGTAGTTGCGGAATATCGAGACCATACTCGTCGTCCACCCGCTCGATTACCGTTTTACGAACCTCTTCGGCAAGTTCAGCGTAGCTACTCGCCAAATCCAGCACCGCTATATTCGAACTGGCACACGCATCCGAAAAACTCTGCACGACGATCGCACGCAGCAACTCACTGATCTCATCGGCCTCGAACGAAGAATCGGTTCCCACCAGCTCGGTCAGTAGCGCTTTGGCATCAACCGCGCGCAAGGTGTAATTGCCAAAAGCACGGATCCGAACCGGGCCGAAATCCGGATCGCGCATAATTACCGGATTTGGCGTTCCCCATTTAAGATCCGTTACCTGCCGGGTCGCCACGTAATAGACCTCGCAACGAAAGGGACTGTCGAAACCATACTTCCACCCTTGCAGGCTACTTAGTATCGGTAGATTCTTCGTTTCGAGCGAGTATTGTCCTGGTTCGAAAACGTCTGCAATTTCGCCTTGATTCACGAACACCGCGACCTGGCCGGGACGTACGATCAGTTGTGCGCCGTTCTTGATCTCGTTTTGATGGCGTGGGAAACGCCATACCAACGTATGTCGACTGTCGTCGATCCATTCGACGATATCGACAAGTTCGTTTCGGATAGTATCGAACAGGCCCATCTTGTTGATCTCCCGGTTAAAGTTTGCTGGTCGCGGCGCTATAGGCAAGCCATAAAGAATTGGGTATGCAACCGAAGTCGATGCAGAACGGTACCCACCAATATCCAAAACTACCGGTTACCGGACAGATCCATAAGGCCAACACACCGGCTAATCCACCAATCCAGGGGACCGGCGACATGGTGATGTCCCCCTTTCGGATCTTCTGGAAAAAGAATCGCCAATTGAATATCGTAAATCCGGCGAAAAACCCACCGACGATGACCGTGCCAATCCAACGCATTGTTTCCATCAGTAAGGTGCCTCACAGTTAAGCAATAATAATCGCATATTCCGAATGGGGTTTCGACTCTACGAGGCCTATTCGTACCACCTGTTCCATCCTGCATCGTAGTATCTGGGTAACACATGTGTATGAATGGTGTTGACCTCGGTTTCGATCTCGGCGACGTCGCGAGCGAAATGGGTCATCGAGCGCAACGCGCCGCGGTCCAGATACCGGGTCGATACAATCACATCTATCGCATCCCAGGTCGGCAACCGCGCTCCCGCCATTACAAACCCCCACTCGCCAAACGATGGGACATAGGTGTGATAGGGACGTACTTGTAATCGCTCGTCGCGATGGAGAGGCGATGGCACTGCCCTCAAGGTCGCGACGATGCTCCAATACGCCCGCGTCGCGAACACCGGTGAGGTCGCTTGAGTGACGAATAGCGAATCGGCGTTCAGACGTTGCGTTAACAAAGTATAAAAACTCTTGGAATACAATTTACTCAGGCTCAGGTTGTGGGGATCAGGGAGATCGATAATCACCACGTCAAAGCGATCGGTGGTCTCTTCCAGAAACCGCCAGGCATCTTCATTGACGATTCGAGTGCGAGAGTCAGTTAAGGAACCCGCGTTGATACCACGCATCAACGCGTTGTCCCGGAACAGGTTGGTGATCGCGGGATCCAAATCGACCAGGGTCGCCTGTCTTACATCGTCATACTTCAGTACCTCACGCAAGGCGAGGCCATCTCCACCACCCAATATCAAAACATGATCGTGGCGGCGCGATAACGACATCACGGGATGAACGAGGGATTCGTGGTAGCGGTGTTCGTCGATCGAACTGAATTGCAAGGCACCGTTGATGAACAGATTTATCGTTTGTCCGTTTCGGGCAACGACGATCCGTTGATAGGGGCTCGTCGATGCATGGATGATTTCCCCGGCGAATAGCCGCGATTCGAAAAACCCCAGAATGCCATCCGCCCGAAAGAAGATACCGCCCAATATTCCGGCGCACACAACCACCGCCACGACGTAGGTCTTGCGACGCGCCAATTCCGCACGAAAAGTCCAAATGGCAATTGCGGCTACGAAGGTATTGAGAAGACCGAATAGAACACTCGTTCGGATCAATCCGAGTTGCGGCACCAACACCAAAGGAAATAATAGCGATGCAAACAAGGCGCCGAGATAGTCAACCGTTAGCACGTTAGAGACATTGAGTTTCAGCACCCGATAGTCCTGCAGAATGCGGATGACCAAAGGGATCTCGAGACCGACGGCGCTGCCGATTACGATCAGCTCGAGCAGCAAAAAGGCCGAATAGTTGTCAAGCACGCTGAAGGCATTAAACAGCACCAAGGCGCTTGTCCCGCCAATTAGCGCTATAAATAGCTGAACCGCGATAAACGTTTCGATCAGACGCCTGCCGACATATCGCGACAGAAATGACCCAAGTCCCATCGAAGCGATAAACAGGCCGATAACCAGCGAAAACTGGTAAACCGAATCGCCGAGCAGGTAACTCGATATGGTACCGGCAAGTAATTCATAGATAAGGCCGCATACCGCAATGACGAAAGTCGATGCCAGCAACAGGGCGTGCATCTGCTTTGGCGATGTCGTATGCGCCATTCTCGGTGACCCAATTAGAACTCGTCGGTCATCGAAGATGACCGGACGTTTCGGCCAATCAGCTACGAATAGCGGCAGCGACGATAATGGCGAAAGCGATCAGGCCGGACCCGATAATGATGCCAAGAGCAACATTTTGGTCTTGCTCGATTTCTTTGCGAACTGAAAAGGGCGTGAGTTTGTCGAACACGACAAACCCGACGTAGAAAATGACGAAGCCGAGCAGGCTGTAGACAATAGTCCCGACCATCGGCGCGAGGTGTAATTCTTGCAAGATGCCTTCCATAATATTCCCCAGTATTCCCGGTCTATTCAGTTAACCTATTTGCCGCCTCGGCCGCCGCCAAATCTCGGTAGGCCGGCCCGGGTGCTTCCCAAACGTACGCTCGGTGGTCCTTTATATGCCTGAAAGGAGCTATCTTGAACACCGACATTCGACACGGTCGTGTATGCCGCCATGGTGGTAAAGCCGGCGAATACCGCCGCGATAATTTTATTCATCGTCGTCCTCTAAGACCGGCTCCCAACGTCGCGCTTCAAATCGCCGGCGCAGTAGCGGTTCCAAGATCGCGGCGCATACGAAAAGCAACGCCAGTACAAAAAAATAGCGCGACACGATCACGTCCTCACGTAATTCGAAACGCAACGGCAGGTCAACCAAAGCGCCCCCCTGCTCTCCCGTACCACCGTCTGCCTCTATGGCGAACCGATACTCCCCAGGCTTATCGAGTTTGAAATAGACGCGCTCTGACGACGACCCCTCGCTCCAACTTTCACCGCCAGAGGAACCATGATAGTAAGAAATCTGCTTGCCCAGGGTCGCGACGGGTTCATCCTCCTTGAGGATCGTCATGTCATACCAGGCCCACGAATTATTTTGACTTGATTCAAGATCTAGCCGCATTAGCGAAGCCTTCCCGCTGACTGTAAACGGTTCAGAATAGGCGCCATCGACGAGCTGTTGAGCGGCAAAGGTTGTGTTGAGTCGCGACTTACCTCCGCCCAACGCGAACGTGGCGATCGCGAGCACCACCGCGATCACCGCAAATATCCGGCCGACGCGCGAAACGCCGAGCGCAAATGCACTCGGTACGTAGGGTTGGATCGCGTGGACTTTGTGTGGTGGACGCGGCGGCTCGCTAACACCAAACGCCTCGTAGACGTCGGCCGGTTCCACGTATTCGCCGAAGAGAAACTCTTCTTCGTTTTCGCTGCGTTCTTGGGTGAAGCTATACGGCGGGCAAATCCCTTCGGTAATCGCAACGGAATCGCCGATTTGTGCAACATAGGTCAATTCACCCTCAACGAATACGACTGACGCCGAGTAAGACTCATAGACTTTGAAGACCATTCCTTTGGCCTTGAATATCGATTTTTGGATACCGCTCACGTTTGGCATTTCACGGACTCGATGTGAGAATACGAAATGTCCGTCCGAAAACTCCAGCCAATGATAACCGTGGGTGGGCGAGAAGATCTGGTACTCCAGCCATCCGTAGCCTTCGCTGTCGCGATATTGCACTACACCGATGACGGTGAATTCGATGCCCTTGATTTTTCCACGCATACCGAGCGCCAAAGGCATGAGGGGGCGATGCAGATCCTTAAATTGCTTGACGACTTTGTACTCTTCTTTGGCGTCAAGAACGGCGCCGCAAAATCCGCAGTTCAAGGACCGCACGCGGTGGCCGCCATGCAAGTCCAGCGGTGCACCGCACTGGGTACAATTGACCGCTCGCGCTTTCGCCGCCTTACTCATGCGATCTTGATCTCGAAGGGATCCAACCAAACGCCTTTGTAGAAAGTCGCCACATCTTCCTCGTACTCGGCGGTGACCATCAATCCCTTCGGGCCTTCAAGGTGAGCATAGCGATGCTTGTCACCTTTTCGAATCACCTCCGGCAATTGACCTTCGACGCCGATGCACGTGGCTTCGTTGATTTCAGTAACCCTTAGCTTTTCACCGAACATGGTGGCCGCGGCACCGATCTTAAATGCCTCGAACGGCGGTGCGTCGCCTTCTAATTTAACCTCGGTCTCATTGATGTACTCGCCTTCGTCATTACTGATCCAGTTCATTTTTCCGCTCGTGAGTTGTACCCACCATTCGTCCCACACCCCCTCACTATCGCCATACTCATAGCGAATGCGACCCACCGGTTCAAATATCCAGTTGCCGAGGTGGAACTTGTGACCAAACGACAGGATCGAGGGAATATCCGCAAGGATCGATTTTTCGCCGGCGCCTGCGACCTGTTCGTCTTCGATGAATAAGGTGCTGTTGCAATATCCACAAACAGCGAGTTTGCTGTGTCGCAATAAGGGCGGGGTAGCGGCGCCGCACGACGGGCAGTTCCGAGTGGTCGGATCAGGTGGGGTCATATCGATTCTTCTCTCAGCTCAACCCGGCTTACAGTTTAGCGAATAGTCGGCGATGCTGTCATCTCGGACACGATCCGGCGGCCACGAAACCCCAATTGTGACGGCGAGGGTAAAGCCTGATCGAGCACGGGTCAAAGTACCTCAAGGTTTGCAATAAGCGTACTTGCGAACCAGCGGGGTAAGACTTGATTGAAGCTCATTTTTTCGGTTGATGAGCGCCCCAAAACCGTTCGCGGTTTGCAAGCGACCGGTCGGCGGTCGCCGCTCGGCCGGTTTCCGGACCAAGAACGGTTGACCGATCGAGTCTGCCCTCGTTGCTCGTAGAACTGAGTCAGGAACGGAGGTCAAGAGCAACACTTCGAGCGGTTGCCGAGGGTCGCCGTTGTATCTTCGCTCGAAACCGTCTGAAATCCGCACTGAAGTTCGCACGTCAGCATTAGGTTTGGGACAGGCATGAATTACCACGCACAGATTTCCAAATATTTTCGTGCCCTACGCAGCTAGCCCCCCGATTGACTTCCCGGCTCCGCCTATGCGGCCGGCAACCGCGCGTATAAGCACCTTGCATGCCCGATACCCCGATAGAACTTACCGCCGCGCAGCGCGGCAAACCGTTGCAATCGCTCCGGAGAACCCATCACGAGCTCAAACCGCGCTTGCATCTCGACAACAATCGGCAACCATTGGTGCTCTGCAATACCAAGACTCAACAGCAGCTTCGGTGCGTCGCCCCGGATCGCACCGCGTTTGTCATCGCGCACACAACGACCCGTCCAATCCGCCAAATCGAGATAGTCCTGAAGGTTAAACGGCAATCCGTTATCGCTCGTCCGTGTTTCGACACCCAGGAACGGCAGTAAGGGAATGTCGGCTTTCGTTACCCCAGGCATCACGGTTTCCCTAAGTCGCTGTTGCACAGACGTTTTGTCGCTTCCCGCGATGTCTTCCGCCATCCCCGCCCTGATTGGATTTAGATCCACGTAGGCCATCGCCGTAACGACAGCAGCTTCGTCCAGCAACGCCTGACACTTGAAACGGCCTTCCCAGAAATGGCCCGTACACCCGTCTTCCGCGTTCGCGCGACGGGCAATATGTTCGTTCAAACACTTCATGTACCAACTGATGTCGTAGAGGCGCTCGCGCCATTGCTCTGCCATTTCCGATACCTGCGTTCGTTCGCGCTCTTCCAGCACCTCGCCGGCACAATAGCGTTGAACCACCTCAGGGCCTTTGAACAACGCACACCAACGCTCAATGCACTCCGCTACCGACCAGTCCACTGCGCGCTCCCTATCGATGCGCACCACCAAATGGTAGTGGTTCGACATGATCGCGTACGCACACACCTCCACGGCGAACACGCCACTCAATACTTCCAAGCGCTCCACCACCCAGTCTCGGCGGTGGGAATACGACCGGCTCGTGTATTCGTCTTCACCGCACAAAAACGCGCGACGGACGCAGCGGGAAATACAGTGGTAATACGGGGTGTCAGACAGCGACACCAAGCTCCGGCGGGCTTTCGTCATGACTCGTCCTCCTTGACAAGTGTTGTCGAAATCTCAGGTGCAAATCATCAGCGAATTACTGCTG
>PVBE010191644.1_pt1 | contig 39746 bp, 35 predicted proteins | sample 1631181 | NCBI WGS metagenome assembly PVBE01 (sample SAMN08397723, study PRJNA350692) | Marine metagenome, whole genome shotgun sequencing project. | isolation source: water | place: Pacific Ocean | collected 2012-04 | reverse complement strand
TGTCCCCTACATCCGATTGATGGTCCGAGTGCGGGCGATCGGAGAGTGGTTCCGAGCCGGCTCCGGCAAGGCGGATCCCGAGGTGCGCCGCGCGGCGCGCAAGGACCTCAAGTCACACGTCCAGGAGATTCTCGCCCCATGAGGTTCGCACTGTGAGCGGTCGGTTGCGAATTGCACTGACGTGCAACCTCTATCCTCCGGAGTTCACCGGGGGGACCGAGCGTGTCGTGCGCGCGTTGGCGCACGGGTTGATCGATGCCGGGGACGACGTGGTCGTGATCTGTGGCAGCGATGAACCGCACGAGGGCCAGGCTCCTGTCGAAGATGTCGTCGACGGCGTGCTGGTGTACCGGCTGCGTCAGACCCCGGACGAGAGATACAACGTCACGGTCAGGCGACCGCGCATCACCGACGAGATCCTCGAGATCTTGCGGGCTCGCTCGGTGGACGTCCTGCACGTCAACCACTGGTCGCATCTGAGCGAAGATCAGGTCGTCGCCGCGCGCGACCGCATCGGGATCCCGTCCGTCGTGTCCCTGCACGACCTGTGGACGACGTGCCCCCGGTTCTTCCGGTTGCCCCCCGAGGGCGTGACCTGTCCTTCCGACAGCGATCGCACGACTTGCGTGGGGTGCGTGAACATCGACCTCAAGGGGGCCGAATCGGAGGTCGCTGCGGCCTTCGAGCCTCGCGACGATGCGGTCGCGGCAGAACTCGCGGCAGCTACTGCGGTCATTGTGCCCAGCGAAGCATGCGCGCGTGCTTGCGCAGACCATCTACGGACGCGGGCGAGGAACCAATTACAGATCGTCCCGCACGGTTTGCTCGATTCCGAACCTGCACCCGAACGGGATCCGATTGGGCTGCCTCTTCGCGTGGGCACGTTCGGCAACCTCAACCGCGAGAAGGGCGTATTCGATCTGATCGATGCGATGAAGGGCGTCCGGGCCGAGCTCCACCTGTTCGGCGCCGCGAAGGCCGAGTTCCAGAGCGTGGCGAGTGAACGCGCGACGCGGCACGGCGTGAAGCACTACTGGCACGGTGCGTACGGCGTCGCGGACAAGCATCCGGCCCGGCAGATGGACCTCGCCGTCTTCCCATCCCTTTGCCGCGAGACGTACGGGCTCGTCGTGGACGAGGCGTTGCACCACGGCACGCCGGTGGTCGTTTCGGAGATCGGTGCCCTCCCCGAGCGCATCGAGCGCGGCGGGGGGCTGTCCGCGCCCCCCGGTGACGTGGCGAAACTTGCCGAGACAATTCGTGGGCTCGTGGAGGAGCGGGAGGCATACCATCTGCTTCGCGCGTCCATCCCGACTTCGTTCCCGACGATCGCCGACGCCGTGACGACCTATCGACATCTCTACTCCAAGGCGTGGGCGAGCGCCCAGTCCTCGTGATGAAACACCTGTTCCCGCCGCTGCTTCCAAAAGACGACCTGCGCCCTCCCGTGCTCGCGATCGCTGCGCACCCGGACGACGAGGTGATTCCCGCCGGCGCGATGCTCGCGTGGCACCGCGACCAGGGGCACGAAGTCACCGTGCTGCACCTCACCGACGGCGCGCAGGGTGATCCGGACGCCAAGTTCGGGGACATCAAGGCCGTGCGTCGCGAGGAAGGCCGGGAGGCGCTGCGCCGTCTCGGCGTCGAGGACGTCCGCTCGCTCGATTTCAACGATGGCGAGTTGCCCGAGACCCTCGACGGCATCACCGCGGTGATTCGCGAGGCGTTCGTAGAGATCCAGCCGCAGACGCTCTACAGCTTTTTCTTCAGCGAGGCGCACCGCGATCATCGCGCGGTGTCTCACGCGGTCGCGGCGGCGTCGGATGCGCTGCCTGCTGGCTGCCGCTGCCTTTTGTTCGGCGTCAATCAGGTCGTGATGGGGGGGACGATGTTCGATGTGTCGGACTACATGGACCGGAAGCAGCACGCGCTCGCCGCGTTCAAGAGCCAGCTCGAATACAACGACTTCGCGCTGAAGATCTTGCATCGGGATCACGCCGCGACCGTCAACGTCGAGGATCAAGCGGTCCAGTACGGCGAGCTGTTCGCAGACCTGTCGCCAGACCAGATGACGCCGATGCTCGAGTCCATCGAACCCGTCTACCGTCGTCTTGTCGGAGACCTCGATTCATGACCGGCGGCACGAACTCGAAACCAACGGTCTCACTCGTGATCTCGGTGTGGAACCGGAAGGACGACCTTCGCGAGAACCTCGCCGCCATCCGCGAGCAGACGACCGCGCCCGATCAGGTCATCGTGGTCGACAACTGCAGCACGGACGGCACGCCCGAGATGGTGATCGAGGAGTTTGAAGAAGTGCAGTTGATACGCATGCCGCACTCCAGGTACGGCGCGTGCGAGACCTTCAACATCGGGTTCAGCAGCGCGAATGGCGAATACGTCGGGATCCTGGACGACGACATCATCCTGCCGAAGAGCTTCGTCGAGAGCATGCTCGCGGAGTTCGAAAGGGAACCGGACACGACGGTCCTGCTGTCGCCGAAAGTCATCGAGCCGGAGATGCCGGAGGAGTACATCCAGTCGGCGGCCCTCAACACGCCGCGCTACATGTCGACGTTCCGCGGTTGCGGCAGCATGGCGAAGAACGCCGCGCTACGCGAGGCCGAGTACTACGACGAGCGGTTCTTCATCTTCGGCAACGAGCGCGACCTGACGACGCGGCTGTTGAACCTCGGCTACCGGGTCAAGATGGTCCCGAGCATCGAGGTGTTCCACAAGGCGCCGTTCGGCATGCGCCACGGCAAGCGCAGCCTGTACTACCACGTCCGCAACTTCTGGCTGTGGTCGTTCAAATACGTACCGTGGGGGTTGGTCATCACCTACCCGTTCGCATTCCTCCGCAAGGGGCTCGGCAAGACGAAGAGCAGCGAGGACGTGACCGACGCTGTTGGAACCATCGGCTTGTTCGACAACATCAAGTCCGTGCGCGGCGGCTACTGGATCTGTTTCAAGGCGACGATCGCCGCGATCTGGAACCTGCCCTACTGCATCAAGCGGCGGAAGGTCTGCAAGGCCGAAGACTTCGAGTTGCCCTTGCGGTAGCGCCCTCGAATTGAAACTCTCGATGGGGCGGGGGGAGCTATTTCTTCTTCGTGTAGGTTCCGAAGAACGACTGCACCGGATCGTCCTTCAGCTGAAACTCCAGGACAGTGCCGCCGAAGATGGTCCCGGCGACCTCGGTCGCCCCGATGGCGACCTCGGTCTTGGAGTCTCCGTTCATCATCTTGCCGTCGGTCCCTTTGTTGAAGCCGTAGATGTTGCGCAAGGCGAGGGGCGGCGGACCCGGGCGCGGCGGATCCGACACGGATCTGGCGAATCCACCGTCTCAGCGTCAAATCACCGGAGCCGAAAGCAAGAACCCTCTGGCGCATACCCTCCACCACATGGTCGGTACGGAGTCGCTGTGCGTGGTCGGAGTTCCGCAAAATACATCGCGGGACGCTGGCGAAAGTGGACATGCCGTGGACCCCTGCGAGAATGGCCCCATCGTGCGCAACATCTCCCAGTGCGAGGGACTGCATGAACCTGATCGAGACGTTTCGAGGACCGCCCATCGACGATCCGCAGATCCTGGAGGATCTCCCGGCGGACCTGCGCGAGTTTCTCGAAGAGCAGAACGGATTCGTCCGGTACGGTGGGGGCCTTCATGTGCGCGGCGCGTGTCGCGAGCCGCTCTGGAACTCGCTTCGCGAAGTCATGGATGGCGCGACGTCACTCCACAGGTTGTATCCGGATGTCGTCGACCCGACCGACATCCCGTTTGCGCAGGATTGCAGCGGCGATCAGTTCCTGATCCGTGGCGGCGAGGTGCATCAGCTCGCCGCCGAAGTCGGCGAGATCGATCCGATGGACCGGGATCTGAAGCAGTTTCTCGAGGACATCGAGAAGGACCCGATCGAGAACCTGTGCATGCACCCGTTGCAAGCCTATGCGCCTGACGGCGAGAGCCTTCCCGTCGGCAAGCTGCTCCTCGCGTACCCCCCGTTTTGCACAGGAAAGTCGGGTAGCAACGCATCGCTGAGGGTCGAGAACGCCCTCGAAGTGATCAAGTACCACGCCGATTTCGCCCGGCAGATCGCCGAGTCCGAGGATGGCGAGGACGTGATGTTCCAGATGGCTCCATGAACTTGAAACAAGCCCTGCGGAAATCGAGTCCTTCGGTTCAAACAGACTAGCAAGACGTACCGCAACCACGGGGTGACCGGCGAGTTGTTCGGCGTGAAGTTCTCGGACCTCAAGACTCTCACCAAGAAGAAACCGGTCCGCTGGGGTTCGATAGAGGCGTTCCTCACAAACTGAGCGGAACATTCGTGCTCGTCTCGGCCACGAGGTCATTGTCCAATGCAACTGGGACCCCTGAACAAGGAGATCTTCGAGGCGCTGCGCGGTAGGAACCTGCGCGAGGTGACCAGATTGGCGGAAGAGCACCCGGAGCTCTTGGCGGCGCCGAGCGGGGACCCGGAGCACGGGGACCTGCTCTCGTTCGCCGCCCGGGTGGGTGACCTCCCGGTGGTCCGGTTCGTGTTCGAGAGCCTCCAGGAACCGAACGTGCAGGTCGCTCTGGCCCGGGCCTGTCGCTCGCCCGCGGTCAAATTCCGACCCGTCATCGAGTTCCTCCTCGCGCACGGGGCGAATCCCCGCGGGCTCTTCCGCCCGGACTACGGACCGGTGCTGTTCGTGCCGTGCGAGAACCTGCAGCCGGATGCGTTGCGCATGCTGATCGGGCTGGGCGCAGATCCGAGCCTCGAGTTCCACGCTCCCGACGGCTGTGTGGTGACGGCTCTGGACACGATGCTGCGGAGTTGGGTCCGCGATCCGGAGGGCATGCACGATTGCATCGATGTCCTGGCGGAGAGCGGCGTGCCGGTGGTGGACTCTCCCGTGATGGCCGTGCACCGTGGTGACGAGCGAGCACTCGCGCGCCACATCGACGCGGACCCGACGATCGTCTCGAAGCGATTCGACGTCCCGAGCGCGAACACGCCCCTGACGGGGGCGACCCTCCTCCACATCGCTGCCGAATTCTGCGAACTGCGGATCGCGCGGTTGCTGCTGACCCGCGGCGCGGACATCAACGCTCGTGCCGATGTCGACGCGGACGGACTCGGCGGCCAGACGCCGATCTTCCACACGGTGAATTCGATCTGGAATCGCGGCTTTCGCGTCTTTCAGCTCCTCATCGAGCGCGGCGCCGACGTGGGAGTGCGGGTCGACATCCAACACGCCGGCACCGGGCGGAAGCTGAAGGAGGTCACGCCGCTGGCCTACGCGATCGAGGTCCCCCGCGGCGGCGCGCCACACCCAGAAGTCGTGGATGTGCTCAAGCTCGTGAGTCCAGGCTAGCGACTCCGCTGGCCTGGGTGTGATCGCTGGACCGGGGCTGCGGGCTTCCCTACGCTGCGTGTCGTGATCTCGGCGGTGGTTATCAACTGGAACGGCAAGCACTACCTCGAGGATTGCATTGGCTCTTTGCTCGCACAGGACCCACCGCCCGACGAGATCATCCTCGTCGACAACCACAGTGACGACGGTTCTCGGGAGTTCGTCGCAGAGAAGTTCGAGTCCGTCCGGGTCGTCGACACGGGCTACAACGCTGGCCCTGGCTACGCGCGAAACATGGGGGTCACGTCGGCGCAGCACGAACGCGTCCTGCTGATCGACAACGACGTCACCATGCAACCGGGCGCTCTCGCCAGCCTGGTCGGCACGATGGATGCAAACCCGGACGCCGCACTGGTGCAGGCGCGCAGTCTCGTCGGCGCGGACACGGATCTCGTGCACTACGACGGCACCGAGATCCACTTTCTCGGGCTGCTCGTGCTCCACAACTGGTTTACTCCGGTCGCCGAGGCCAAGAGGCCGCCGCAGCCCAACGGCGGTCTCGTCGCGCTGTGTTTTCTGGCCGACCGCGGCAAGTACATGGACTCCGGCGGCTTCAACTCCGATCTGTTCATCCTCTTCGAGGATACGGACCTCGCCTGGCGCCTGCGCATACGCGGCGAGCAGATCATCCTCGACGAAGGTGCGTTGGTGCTCCACGGCGCCGGCACGAAGGACATCTCAATGCGCGGCGCCGAGGCGAAGTACCCCGCGCGGCGGATCTACCTCCACAGCCGAAATCGCTGGCTCGTGCTGCTCACGTGCCTGCACTGGCGATCGCTGCTGTTCCTCGCGCCGGCTCAGCTCGGCTACGAGTTGGTGCAGTTCGGGTTCGCGATCGTGAAGCTCCACCCTGTCGCGTGGTTCCACGGCAAGGTCGATCTCATCCGCTTCCTGCCCCGAGCGTTCGGCTGGCGGCGTGCGGCCCAGTCGAATCGCTCCGTTCCGGACCGCGAGCTCCTCGTCGCCGGAGCGTTCACGCTCAACCCCGGGTTGTCCGACCGCGGGCTGTCGCGCGTGCTCCACGCCTGCATGGGAGGTTGTTCGACGGCGTGGTGGAAGATCTTCGGGAGGCTCTGTGGGTGACGCCGTGGGAATGACCGGGCGAGTCGTCACGCTGCTGATCAACTACCATGCTGCGGAGATGACCCTGGCGTCTCTGCGCCGCCTGCAGGAGTCGTCGACCATTCGCAATCCGGTGTTGTTGATGGACAACGGGTCCGGTGAAGACGACGAGGCGGCCCTCACGCGCGGCGTGGAGGGGCAAGAGGACGTCGAGTTGCGCCTTCTCGGCAGCAATCTGGGCTTCTGCGCAGCCATGAACCAGGGCATCGAGTGGGCCAAGACGAAGGACGCCGCCCACGTACTGTTCCTGAACAACGACGTCGTGGTCGAAGACGGATGCCTGGATCATCTGGTGTTGGTGCTCGACAACGACCCGTCGCTCGCCGGCGCGGCGCCGACCATCCTCCGGCCAGACGGTCGCGTGTGGTGTCAGGGCGGCGAGATCGCGTTCACGCCGAACCTCAACCGGCTGCTGTCCGAGGGCAGGGAGCCGGCGCCCCGGGATCGGGGGCCCCGCGCGGTCGGCTATCTGCCCGGCGCCTGCGCGCTCTACCGGCTAGAGGATCTTGTGGCGGTCCAGGGTCTGGACGAGCGCTACTTCATGTACTTCGAAGATGCGCTGCTCGGCCACGCCTTGCGCGCCCGCGGGCGGACCCTCGTATGGCTGCCGTGGATCCGCGTGACCCACGACTCGAGCGCTTCGTCCGGCGGCGGACGGTCGCAGTTGCGCAAGTACATGACGGCGGTGAACTCCCTTCGCTTCCTGAAGCAGCATTTCAGTCTCAAGCTGCTCGCGGCGTTCTTCCTCTTTGATTGCATCGGGCTACCCTTGGCCTACCTCACGGGCGGTTGGCGCGCGGGATGGGCCAAGACCGTGGGCATCTTCGACGGCCTGCGCGGCCATCGCATCACCGCGACCGACGTCACGAAGTGGCGCTAGCTAGCATGAAAATCTTCCACGTCCTCCACGGCTTTTCCCCCGAACTGACAGGGGGAACCGAGCGTGTCGTCGAAGCCCTCGCCCGGGCGATGATAGCGCAGGGGCACGAGGTCAGCGTGGTATGCGGGTCGCTCGAGGTCGCGAACACCGCCCGGGTGGACGAGTTGGACCACGACGGGATCCGCGTGCTGCGCCTGCACCGCGATGACCTCTACTTCGAGAGTTGGTTCAAGGCCTACCATCCGGGCGTGTCTCGCACCTTGTTGCGGCTGTTCCAGGAGGAACGACCCGACGTCGTACACGTGCACCACTGGTTGCGGTTGACTTCGGACATCGCGCGCCTCGCCCGTTCGACCGGCGCGCGCGTCGTGGTCACGGCCCACGACTACTTCACCGTGCTGGCGCGGGTGGTGCGCCGGGCTGGCGATGACTTGATCGTGGCACCCGATCCCGCGGAGTGGATGTCCGACCTCGAGGCCGAAGAGGAATTCGAGCTGCATCGCCGCGACTTCTTCGACGAGCTGAGCGCGGCCGACGTCCGCATGGCGCCGAGCGCGGCTCACGCGGCAGGGCTCTTGGAACTCGCGCCAGGGGAGTTCGGTGAGATCGTGGTCTCTCCTCCGCCGTTGCTCTCGGCGCCGCCGCGCCTGGTCCGCGAACCTGTGAGGGGCGGCAACCTCCTCGTCACCTGGGGCAGCATCTACCCGGACAAGGGCCTCGAGATCGTGATGGACGCGATGCGCGCGGCTGGCGGGGATTGGAAGCTGCAGATCCTGGGCGTCGCCCACGATCCGGAGTACGAGGCCGAGATACGAAACTTCTCCACCGGGATCGATGTGACGTTCTCCGGGGCCTTCGACGATTCCGATCTCCCGAAGATCGAAGCGGACTACGCGGTGCTGCCGTCGACCTGCGAGGAGTCGTACGGTCTCGTCATGGACGAGGCACAGGCTCTCGGCTTGCCCGTGATCGCCTCCGACCTGCAGGCGTACCGCGAACACTGCCAGGAGAGCTCGTGCGCGTTCTTCGAAGCGGGCGACACCGCGGAACTCACGATGACGCTCCTCGACCGGGATGGACTCGCGAAGCTCGATCGTCCGAGCGTGCCGGACCTGCGATCGGCGGAGGCCGCGGCGGACCAGGTGTTGGGGCACTACGCGGCGGGGACGTCGCCGTCGGAGTGGAGTCCGGACGACGCCCTCGAGCGGGATCGGGCCAGGATGTTGTTCCGTCGCGCCGAGCGACGGCTGCATACGGTTCTCGACAGCGGCGCGACCGCCCTGCCGGACGAGTTCCCGGCTTAGATCGTTCAGTTCTCGAACACGACCCAGTCGACTCGCGACCGGTAGCTCTTCACGCCGTTTGCTTCGAAGTAGAAGTACCAGCGCTTCTGCCGCGAGGAGCGGAGGATGATTGCGATTGCGTTTTGTATCCCCTCGCTCAATGCGAACGGTCCGGGTTCGACACGGATCGGGATCGTCGTGTCTGGCCCGATGAGGAAGAGCGTTATGCGGTCCGTGCCGTCCGGCATTTCCGGTGCGCGCATCGTCTCGGTCGTCGCGGCGAGTTTCGTCTTCGCACCGCGCAGGACTACCGGTAGCTCGAGGTTCTCGACCCGATTGCGCAGGCGCATGGCGACCGGCTTGGCGCCCTTGCCCTCCAACACCGCGTTGACTCCCGCGAGCCTGGCATGGAGGCCCACCGCGACGAACGTGAGGTTGTGCGAGACGTCGACGTGGAAGATCGTCTTGTCGCCGCGCTTCTCACCGGGACCGAATGCCACGAAGCTCGGCGCGTCACGGAACTGTGGCGAGGGGATCACGTTGCTGTACTCCTGGACGTTCTGAAGCGCGGTGGCCTGCGTGGACGTGTACAGCCACTCCAACCGCCCGCCGGTGCAAGGGCCTTCGACCTCGACTTCGATGACCTCGACATCCCACGGATCGACAGCCGCGTCGACGAGGAACCAGGAGGAATCCTCCTTCCGTGTCAGTCCTGGCAGTTGGGGATTGTCGCGGAAGGCCGGTCGCAATTCGAATTGTGGGGTCCGCGGTGGCACGTGTTTGATCCAGTCGAGCAACCACGCACCCTGCTCGCGCATCGCGCGCACGCACCCGAGGTCGAAGAACAGCGATTTGGAGAGCTTGACGGGTTGCGAGACGAAGCCGAGGCTCACTGATGGGGTGTCCACCTCTGTTATCGGGATTTCGGCAAGTGGGTAGAGCGCGTTGCAGTTCAGGAACGGAATACCGAGGGCGGGAGGGGTCACGCTGACGAAAGCGAGTGGTCGTTCCGCGGTCGCGACTCTTGCGCGTTCGGCGAGACTTGTCTGCAGGTGGCGCATGTCTTCGTACGCGAGCCGATACTGCACCATGCGAGCACCGCCGAGGCAGAGCAGACCGACGAGCAGGAGAGCGGTCCCGACCACGAGCCGTCGTCCCAACGCGGTTCGCGCCGCCAGGGCCGACACGTAGATTGCGAAGATCACCACCGCGCCGTAGACCATCCGGCTGCCGCCGAGGTTCTGCGGGTTCACCGTCAGGCGGAACGTCGGCGCGAAGTAGAGCGCGATCCAGGCGATACCGAGCACGGCGAAGAGCCGACTCTCCCGTCGCCTGAACCCCGGCAACACGAGGGCCGCCGCACCGATCAGCACGAGGCCGCCGCAGATGAATCCAAAGGGCTCGGGGAGGCTGTTGCCCACGGGGGCGAGCAGGATGGCGAACTTGTCACGCAGGTTGCCCGCGAGATTGCCGTGGATCAGGGTCTCTTGGTCCTCGCCGCCGATCAACGTGCCCAAGACGACGAGCCGCAGCCCGAAGTAGGCGGCGAGCATGGCGAACATCGGCGCGTGCAGGCGCAAGCGGCCCGGTGCGCGCCGCCCCCGCACGAGGAGGTCGAGAGCTACGCACGAGAACGGGACGAGCACAGCGGATTCCTTGCACAGCAGCGCGGTCGCGAAGAACGCGATGGCGCTGGCCATGGAGCCCCTTCCGCCGGATCGCAGGTGGCGTGCGAAGCACGCCATCGAGGCGGTGGCGAACACTACCTGTAGCCCCGCCGTGCGCGATGCGATCCAACACACGGGTTCCGCCGCGATCGGGTGCATCGCGAACACCAGGCCGCCGAGGCCCGCGGCGAGACTCGCGCGGCGGGGACTGCACGACGCACACAGCAACGCGCAGGCGAGCGTGGAGAGTATGTGGGCGATGACGTTGGTCACGTGGAATGGGAACGGGTCAAAGCCACCGATCGTGATCGTCAGGGCGAAGCTCACGCTGACCAAGGGGCGATACAGGTGGGCGTCATCCAGTCCGGCCCAGGCACGCGTGAAGTCCGCGAAGACCTCAGACCAGTTGACGGTCGGGCTCGCCCCGTGGTGGAGCATCGTGTTGACGAGGAAATCGTCGCTCAGGAAGGTTCCCCCGAGTGTCGGTGCGTAGAGCGCGAGCGCGATCAGCGGACCGATCCAGATCGCGTACCACGCAGCCTTTGACTTGGGTATGGGGTAGTCGTCGTGCCTCATCGCGTGGGCGTCCGCGATGCCAGGTGTTGCACCGCCTCGGCGTTCGTCATGGCCTCGAGAGAAGATCGCAATTGTCGCGCAGCGGCGAGGTCATCCTGCGAGAGGACGTTGTCCTCGTTTCGCGTCCGCGTGCGGTGCACGTCGATCGGGGGGTCGACGTGGTTCCCGATCAGTTCCTCGGCGAGCACGATGTCCGCGTTGGCGCGGCCTTCGAATTCGGTGGCGATCGCTGCGTTCATCCCCCCGTCGTCGAGAAGGGTCGCGAAGATCGTGAGGGAGGGGCCCTCTTCGGTCTGCCGGGCGCGGCAAAACAACGCTTTTGGTCGCAGCAACGCGTGGGCGTCGAGGCCGGGGCTGATGATCTTGCCGGAGTGGGGGACCGAGGCGTTGTGCGCGCGCACGAGGTGCGTGAGGGAATCCACGAACAGGACGACGTCGTTCCCGGCTTCGACGAGGCGCAGCGCTCTCGCTTCGACCAGACGCATCAGCTCGGCGTGGCGTTCCGGGGGCTCCTCGAAGGTCGAGGCGAACACCTCGACCGAACCGTGGGAGCCAGCGAATTGCCGGCTGATCGCCTCGGCGTCCTCCGGCGCCTGGTCGATCAGCAGCAGCAGGAATCGTGAGCCCGGGTGGTTGTGGATCGCGCCGGTCGCGATGTCGCCAAGGAGTGCGGCGCGCTGGGCGTCGCGCGGGGCGGTGATCAGGACCCGTTGCCCGAACCCGAGGGGGGCCAGTTGATCGAGGACGCTGAGGCTCGGGGGACAATCGGGGTAGGCCAGGCTGAGGCGGGAGCCGGGCAGGACGGGGGTGGTGTGCTGGAACGGGAGCGATGGCCCTCTCGCGTCGATGTCGACGCCGTCGACCTGATCGACGCGGACCATCGCGAAGTACCGCTCGCCTGGGCGGGGCTGGCGGATCACGCCCTTGACCTCGTGGCCGTATTCCAGCCGCAGGTGTTGGACCTGGTTGGGGCTCAGGTAGACGTCGTCGGCGCCGGCGCGGCACCCGTGCGTCCGGTTGCGCAGGAACCCGAAACCCTCGGGGCGGATGTCCAGGATGCCAGACGCCGTGCCGGTCGTGTCCGCGTCGACATCGAGTGCGACGACGGCGAACACGAGCTCCGGGCGGGTCGGTTGCGGGTCTTCCATGCCGCCATCCCTCGCACGGCGGAGCAGCTCGGCTGCCGGCAGTGCTTGATACGCGGCGAGGTCGAACGAGGGTTCGTTCCTCCTCGCGGGCGTCTGCGCTGCGTGGAGGCTCGTTGGACTGGGGTTTGCCGGGTCGGGATTCAGCGGATCGGGATCCATGATCGTGCCACGCTCCAATTCTGCGCTACGCCGGCGCACAACGGTCAAAAAAAGCAGGTCAGCGATCGGCGACCAACTTGGCCACGACCGCGGCGACCTGGTGGCGCGTATCTTCGATGGTGCCATCGGTGCGGACGGTGAATTCGCACCTGTCGCGCTTCGCCTGGAGCGTGGTCTGGCTCGCCTCGCGTTGCGCGAGCTCGACCTCGCTCCAGCCGCGGGCACCCGCCCGCTCCCGGCGCGCGGCCTCGTCGGCGTCGAGGAAGACGTTGTGGTCGCACTCGTCGATCAGGCCCCGCTCGAGCAGCAGGGGCACGTCGAGCACGACCGACTCGCGGGCCCCCCGGGCCGCAGCGAGGTCTTTGAGGATGAGTTCGCGGACCCGCGGATGGATGATTGCCTCGAGATCCCGACGGGCGGCGGGGTTGCCAAAAACTTCTTCGGCCAGGGCACTGCGGCGGAGGTCGCCGGCACCGTCGAAGACTCCTGGGCCGAACCGGAGCCGGATCTGGGCCTTCACCTCGGACTCCGCGACCACGGCCCGGGCGACCAGATCGGCGTCGATCACCCGGAAGCCGTGTTCGGCAAAGATTCTAGCGGCCGTGGACTTCCCCGCTGCAATGCCCCCTAGCAGTCCGATGACAAGGGGACGATCGGCGCTAGGACGGGGTTTCACGAGTGTTTGGGGGGATCGGACCGGGGAGTTTGGGCCCATGGTGAGGTAGACTCCCGCATCCACGCAAGGGCTAGTGTCTCGGATGCCACCTTGACCGGTTCTCGGGACCCCTTCTAGAATCCCCTTTCTCGCACGCCTGCCCACGTCCGGGGTAGCCGAAGCCGGGAGCTAACATTCCGGCCTGCAACCTGATAGATAACCCCTCCCCGACTCCCCCCGAGTCGGACCCCTCCCCCACTCCCACACAGAGTTCATTAGGAGCTTGTTCCCTATGCAGAACCGTGAGCGCGGCGCAGCACACATCAACATCTACTTCTTCCTGGTCCTGCTGGTCATGTTCCTGGGCACGCTGTGGTTCGGCTACATCAACATGACGGAGGCCAAGGTCGCCCGTGTTGACGCGGCGGACGCGGACATCAAGCGCATCAACGCCGAGTTGAAGACGATGATGCTCGAGCACTACGTCAAGGAGATCTCCACCGTCATCGGCGAAAGGGGCGACTGGAGCGATGCCAAGGACTTCAACTACACGACCCGCCTCGAGTCGAAGTGGAAGGGTCGGTTCGGTCCCGACGTCAAGATCCCGACCAGGATCACCGCTCCGTCGAAGCTCACCGACGTCTCGGACCCCGAGATGGTGAAGACCAAGCTCAGGAACCTTGCCGTGTCCCTCAAGTTCGACGCGGTCCAGGCCACGCCGATCGCGCCGTTCCTCGGCTTGATCAAGAACCTGCACGACGCCAACCTCGCCAAGGTCACGAAGGCCCAGAGCGATGTCCAGGTCGCACAGACCAAGACGAGCACGCTCGCCAACACGTTCCGCGCGTCGGACGCCCAGCACGCCTCGAAGCTCGCCAAGCTCCAGAGTGACTACACGAAGATCATGAACGATCTGCGCAATGCGAACGGGCAGCAGAACATTCGCATCCAGGCTGTCCAGGCCGAGGTCAAGAAGACCAACGACGAGAAGGCTGACATGCAGCTCGCGCACCAGGTCGTCGTCAAGGGTCTCAACAAGGAAGCCCAGCGCAACCACGGCCAGATGGCCGCACTGCAGGCGCGCAACGCCATGCGTCGTCCCCCGCAGCAGTCTGACGGAAGCGTCATCAGCGCTTCGATGGTGGCGAACCGCGGTTGGATCAACATCGGTCGCAAGGACATGCTCCTGCGCGGCACGAAGTTCCGCATCATGAACCCCTCCGGCACCAAGGTGAAGGGCCACGGCGAGGTCATCTCGACCAAGCAAGACCGCGCCGAGCTGCGCCTCTACGGCGTCGGGAACCGCGTCGCCCATCCGATCACGAAGGGCGACCAGATCTACAACGACCTCTACAGCCCGAACATGAAGCGCAAGGTCGCCATGATCGGTCGTTTCAGCTACCCCTACACCAAGCCGATGATCAGGAAGATCCTCGAGCAGCTCGGCAACACGGTTTACGACGAAGTCAGGGTCGGCGTCGACATGGTCATCGTCGGCCTGCAGGATCCCACCGAGATCGGTGACGCGCTGAAGCCGATCGAAGACACCCCCGGCTACAAGCAGGCCCAGGTGCTGCACTGCGAGATCGTCACGATCTCGAAGATCCGCGATCTGCTGCAGTTGGGCGACGACTAGCCCTCGGCCGCCTCGGCTTTTTACCTGGCGTGAAAGCCCCGACCCGGTCGGGGCTTTTTGCTTTAAGAACCCGCCACTGGATAGAGTTTGGACATGCCCGAGGCCATGCAGGACCCACCCCAAGACGTGAACAGCGATTCACCAAAGGAGAATCTCACGAAGATGAGCTTCGGGGATCACCTGGACGAGCTGCGCCGTCGGTTGGTCTGGTGTATGGCCACGCTGTTCGTTTGCGTCGGGGTCATGCTCCCGTTCAAGAGCGACGTGACCAAGATCTACCTGCGCCCCTACGCGATCATGTGGGCGCAGGCCTACGACGATTGGCTGGCCAAACTCGATAAGGAGTTCGAGGATGGCATGGGGCCGACGGATCCCAAAGCGCGGGAGGCCGCGGCGGAGTTCTTCACGAAGACCACTCGGGAGGCGATCCTTGCCGGGGGCTATGCGAATCCCGGCGAGATCCGGACGCTGGGGGGCTACGACAAGCCCTATCCGCCCACGACAGACCAGGTGGCTTGGGACGCGTTCGTCCTCGATTTCACGGCGTACTCCAAGAACGTGCGCCAGCAACGGGATCGCATCAAGCAGGTCATGTGGCACGAGGGGCGGAAGGAAGAGATCATCGCCGGTGAGTTCAACGGAAAGGCGGACCTGATTTACAGCCAGGGTGGGTTTCCCCTCCACAAGAACCTCAAGTCCGTCCGTCCACTCGAGGACTTCTGGACGTTCATGGCGGCGTGCCTCCTGTTCGCGTGCATCGCGGCGTCACCGGTCCTGCTGTGGCACATGTGGGCCTTCATCTCGGCGGGGCTGTACAAGACGGAGAAGGGCGTGGTGCACCGGGCGCTCCCGTTCGCGCTGGGATTGCTTGTCACGGGAGTCGCATTCGGGTACTTCGTCATGGTCCCATACGCGTTCTATTTCCTCGCCAAGATGATGGACTGGACGCTCGTGGGACCGTTGTTCACCGTGTCGGACTACTTCAAGTTTCTCCTGACGCTGACAGTCGCGCTCGGCATGGTCTTCCAGCTGCCGATCCTGATGGTTGCGCTGCAGAAGGTAGGAGTATTGAAACTTGCGACCGTGAGGAAGCACTGGCGATGGGCTGTGTTGTCGTTCTTCGTGATTTCGGCGATGCTCACGCCGCCGGATCCGGTCACGCAGGCGTTGATGGTGACTCCGATGCTCACGCTGTTTGGGCTCGGGTTGTTTCTGATGTGGAGCAGCGAGCGTAAGCAGAAGAGGGCCGAGGCCGCGGCCAGTAGCGCGACATGAGTCTCCGCGCCGAGGTGCTCGCTGTCGGTGACGAATTCGTCCACGGGCAGAAGGTCGACACGAACAGCGCGTGGCTCGCGCTCGAGCTCGGCTTGCTCGGATTCCAGGTGGAACGGCTCACGGTTGTCAGCGATGCGGAAGAGGAGCTCGCCGACGCTGTTCGCGCGGCCTGTGACCGCGCGGATGTCGTGATCGCGACCGGTGGCCTGGGACCCACGGACGACGACCGCACGCGGGCGGCTGCGGCGCGGGTCGTCGGCGAGGAGTTGGAGTTCGACGCGGACGCCTGGCGATCGATCGAGGCGATGTTTCGCGTCTACACCCACGCGACAGGCCGCACCCCGCCGCCGAGCAACAAGCGTCAGGCGACGTTCCCGCGCGGCGCGACGGTGTTGCAGAACCGATGGGGGACGGCGCCCGGGTTTTGCTTGCCCGTGGGGGATGCGACGTTCTACGCCCTGCCCGGGGTGCCGCGAGAGATGCGGGCGATGTGGGAGACGGTGTTGAAGCCGCGGATCGAGTCCGCCGGTGGTGAGCCGATGACACACCACTTCATGCAGGTCATCGGGTGTCGCGAGGCCGAACTCGGCGAGATGCTGTCCGAGTTCATGGACGAGGGACAGGAGACCAAGGTAGGGATCACCGCGAGCGGCGGGCAGCTGACCGTGCGCATCGCGAGTTTCGAGGAGACCGCGCTCCAGACGACCGTCGAGAGGCTGCGACCGCTGCTCGGCGAATGGCTGGCCTACGAGGGCGGGCACAGCCTCGCCGAGGAGGTGGGACGGCGGCTGATCGAGAGCGAGGTCACCGTCGCGGTGGCGGAGTCGTGCACCGGTGGCCTGCTCGCGGGCGCCCTGACCGACGTCGCGGGGATCTCCGAGGTCTTCCTCGCCGGATTCGTCACCTACAGCAACGACGCCAAGATCCGCGATCTCGGCGTGCCCGATGACCTGATCGCGACTCACGGGGCCGTCTCGGTCGAAGTCGTGGCAGCGATGGCAGCGGGGGCCGCGGCGAAGACCGGCGCGCGGGCGACCATGGCGATCAGTGGCATAGCCGGACCCGGTGGAGGGACCGAGGAGCACCCGGTCGGCACCGTGTGCTTCGCCGTCTGCCTGGACGGCGAGACGACCGCCGCCGAGCGTCGCTTCGGCGATCTCGGTCGCGAGATCCTCCGCCAACGGTCCGTCCGCGAAGCCCTCCTCCACCTTCACCGAGCCTTGCCCTGAGAGGAATCGTGCGTCTTCTGGGAAAGGTCGGGGGGCGGTTTCACCGATGGAATTACGGGTGGGCAACCGCGGAGGGCCTGGGTAGACTCCGCGCCCCGATTCCTCGTGGTGTAATTGGCAGCACAGCAGATTCTGGTTCTGCTAGTCAAGGTTCGAGTCCTTGCGAGGAAACCACTTCCGCCCTGCCCGCTGGGGGATGATTCCGCGTGGTGTAATCGGTAGCACATGAGTTTTTGGTACTCACGGTTCAGGTTCAAGTCCTGGCGCGGAAACCACTTCTGAACACTCTCCGGAACGCCCCGAGTCACGGCTCGCGGGCGTTCGTCGTTTCCGGGGCCGCGCCTTTTGCAGCGTTGCCGAGTGATGTGACCATATGGTCACATGTGGCTCAGGCGATTCCGCGGACCCAGATCGACCGCCTCTGGAAGGCGATGGCCGACCCGGCCCGGCGCCGGATCCTCGACCTCCTGCGGGATCGACCGCAGCGCACCGGCGGCACGAAGTTGCGATTCGCCGACACGATGTATGGCCGGGTCACGGCGGGGACCATCGCGTCGATGACCGAGGGTTGGAACTACCTCTTTGGCAAGGCCTTCAAGGACTACGCCGAAGAAGGCACGCGCCCCCCCCGACTCCTCTCCCCTGTCATGCTGAGAGAGTCTACGTGCTTTTGAACCGGTCGAAGAGGTTGAGGCCGACGATGGACTGGCCGTCGATCAAGGGCTGGTCGAACAAGCGTCGGCGGGCCTCCTCGAATGGCATGCGGTGCACCTTGATCTCCTCGCTCGGCTCGAGGTTCTGTTCGGTCCAGGTCAGGTCTCGCGCGACGTAGAACCAGTCGATTTCGTTGGAGATGCCCTTGTACGGCGCGAAGCGACCGAGGAGTTGCCAGTCGTTCGCGACGAGGCCGGCTTCTTCTTCCAGCTCGCGCTTCGCCACGTCGAGTGGTTCGTCGCCGAGCACCATCCCGCCGATCGGGAACTCCCACAGCGTCTCGTCCAGCACGTAGCGGTAGACCTCGAGCAGCACGGTGGTGCCGTCCTCGAACAGCGGGATCGTCCCGCAGGCTCCCGTCATGTCGATGTGGTAGTACTCGCCCTCGCTCCCGTCCGTCTGGCGGAAGCGGTCGCGGCAGTACCGGTGCCACTTGTTTTCGACGAGGACCTCTGTCGAGAGAAACCGCGATGATTCACGAGATGGCATGGTGCGAACGATTCAGAGGACTGAAACCCACGACTGGGTGTGCGAAGAAACGCGTTCGTCCGGCGTGAGGATACCCCGCAGATTGAGCGGGTCTGCCGCCGCGACGGTCAGCGGCGATTCGTCTCGGTTGCGGATCTTGCGAACCAACGCGACCTGCGGCAACGTCGGATTCCCGAGTCGGGACTCGAACCAGCGGCGGGCGGTGGGGTGGAAGCTCGAGAGTGCCATCGAATGCGACCCACACTATACGGTGGCGTGTTGGTGTGGGCGCTTGGTTCCCGTACGCTCCGGTCGTGAAGGCTGCGATCTACCGAGAGTTCGAAGGGCCGATTTCGGTCGAGTCCCTCCCCGACCCGACACCCGCGCTCGACGGGGTCGTCGTCGAGGTTCGTGCGAATGGTGTGTGCCGGAGCGATTGGCACGGTTGGATGGGACACGACGCGGATGTCACGCTACCTCACGTCCCCGGCCACGAGTTGGCGGGGGTCATCGCCGCGGTCGGCGCCGACGTGCGGCAGTGGAAGGTGGGTGATCGGGTGACGGTTCCGTTCATCTGCGGATGCGGCGCGTGCAGCGAGTGTGGAACCGGCAATCAGCAGGTCTGCCCGAACCAGGAGCAACCCGGCTTCACCCACTGGGGTGCCTTCGCGGAGTTCGTCGCGCTGCGCTACGCGGACACGAACCTCGTCGCCCTTCCCGAATTGCTGGACTTCGTCACGGCTGCGTCGCTCGGGTGCCGGTTCGCGACCTCCTACCGCGCGGTCGTCGCGCAGGCGCGATCCGCGTCTGGAGAGTGGCTCGCTGTGCACGGTTGCGGTGGCGTCGGGCTTTCGGCAGTGATGATCGCGGCGTCCCGCGGCGTCCTCGTGCTCGCCATCGACGTCGACGACGACAAGCTCGCGTTCGCTCGATCGATCGGCGCCGCCCAGACGCTGCGCGCCGACCAGGTCGAGGACATGGCGTCGACCGTTTCCGACCTCACCGGCGGCGGGGCGCACGCGTCCATCGACGCGCTCGGCAGCGCCGCCACGATGCGCAACTCGATCGACAGCTTGCGACGGCGCGGGCGCCACGTTCAGGTCGGGCTGCTGGTCGCGGGCGATAGCACTCCCCCCGTGCCGATGGACCGCGTGGTCGCCCACGAGCTCGAGCTGCGCGGGTCGCACGGCATGCAGGCCCACGTGTATCCGGAGATGCTCGACCTGATTGCGAGCGGTGCCATGGATCCGGCGAAGCTCGTAGGGCGTCGCGTGGGTCTCGCGGAAGCCGTCGAATTGCTCGTGAGTCAGGAGGCGTTCGTGGACGCCGGCGTGACCGTGATCGATCGCTTCTGACGCGGCTACTTCGACAGTTGGCGATTCAGCACGTACACGTCCCCGGCGTGCAAGGTCACGTGGACTACCACCGCTGGACCGTCTTCCCATCGCAACGTGATCTTGTACAGGCCCGGGGGAAGGGACCGATCGAGGCGCGCGTGTCCGTCGCGTCCGAGGTGGTCGGCGCTGAGAATCGCTTTCGGGTCTGCTTTGCCGTCGACGATGGGGCGCCACACGCTCTCGCGCACCTTGCCGTCCGGGTGCGTGAGTTCGATCGCCACGTTCCTGCCGATCGAGTTCCCTCCCGAGTCCGTCAGGCGGAGTTCGATCATGCCGCCGGGCTTCAGGACGACGGGCTCGCGGATGTGCCCGTTGCCGGTCAAGTGGAACTCGAAGCGGTGGGCGAGGTACATCGTCGGGATGCCCTCGCCATCCACCGACTGGAGCTCGGTCCGATACACGCCCGGCGCCAAACCCGGGAGCTTGTAGACGCCCTCTGGATCACTCTTGCGGCGACGCCACAGTTCCTTGAAGGAGTTGTCGGACTTCTGCTCCGTGAGAACCGCCAGGTGGGGGATGGCCTGGCCCGCTTCGTTCGTCACGTGGAACTCGACGCCGGCGAACTTCATGCTCGGCGTCAGGAACACCTGACGTTCGATCTTGTCCGCCGTGCCGTCGAACGAGACCATCAGCGGCTCCGCCGGGTCGAATCCCATCGCTTCGACCTTGACGACGAGCTTGTGGCCCCGGGCGCTCGCGATCGGCAGCGGATTGCTCTCGGCTCGGGGCACGAAGCGGGTCTTGGGCTGTGATTCGCCGGGGACGTGAGTCACGACAGTGACCCGGTAGTTCTCGATGCGGCTCTTCGTCATCACGTCCAGCACCTCGAGGGACAGCGCTGCTTCGGCGTCGCTGAAGGGGAAACGCAGCGCGACGGGCTTACTCTCCGCGGTGATCGTGAAGCGCGCGGGCGTCGGCGCGATCTTCTTGCCCATCGCGACGTGCAGGACGTACGACCCGACCCCGAGCCGCAGTTTGTGTCCACTGTCGACGGCGTCGGCTCTCGTGATCTCCGTTCCGTATCCGTCCGACAACCGGAACTGGAATCCGTCGAGTCGTTTCTCCTCGACGCCGCGCCGGTCGACGACGTAGGCGACCAACTCGACCAAGACGGTGAACGGCTTCCCGGTCTCGGAGATGTCGCGCTCAGGATTCGCCTGGGTACGCTCGATCGAGGACGACAGCGGCTCCGCTTCGCCCTCCGGGACCTTGGCCTCTGCCTCGGCTTCTCCGGGATCGCCCAGTTCCGGGGTGTCGTCCGCCCAGGGTTCAAGCATCCAGACGCCTACCCCGAGCACGACCACGAGGAGTCCGATGGCCCAACCACGCATGGCCTGAGTCTATCGGCGACTCGGCGAGTCTCTGCCCCGGTCCGGGGATCAAAGGTCAGACCGGCGGGGGATCGGTCACGACCTTGGGCGACGGGTCATGATGACGAGCTTGCGGCGGCGTCTCGCGCACGGGCTCCGGCTCCTTTGTGACGTCGGGAATAGCGCTGGAAGGGGCCTCTGAGGCGGGTTTGTTCTCGGGCAAGGAGTTGGGGGAGGGCTCTGTCTTGGTCATGGTGGACGGGGGTTCGAGGTGTATTCGGACAGCCGAAAATAGGTCTCGAACCCGTTTTTGCCAATCACTTCGCCGACGTTCCCTTGGATTTCCCCTGGAGTGACATCCCCTTTACGCGGCGCCGGTCGATTCCCTGTGGTCGCTGGCGTCATACTTATCTTTACCGAAGCACTCAATCCAAGAAGAGGATAACCCGATCATGTTCATCCGCAGCACCCTCGTCCTCGCGTCCCTGGCGTTGCCTTTGATGGCCCAGGAAAGCGGTGACGTCAAGGCAGCGAGCACCGGCGGTGCCGCTACGTTCTACAAGGCCTACTTCCTCGACAAGGACCAGAGCCGGTCCGCCGAGGCAACGAAGAAGGCTCTCGGCCTCTACCAGAGCTTCCTCGCGGCGAACCCGGGCCACAAGCTGGCCGGCAAGGCCGCGGCGAACGCCATCGTGCTGTTCTACGCCACGGGCGACGTCGCCGGCGCTCGCGCGTTCGCGAAGAAGCACAACGACCTGATCACGACGACCGAGAAGGCCGTGAGCGAAGCGCGGCGCAGCCGCCCGCAGCCAGACGAGAAACTGAACGCCAAACTGCGCGACGCGATGTCGAGTGCTCGCGACGGCGGTGATGATGCCGAGTCGAGTCGCATCGGCAGCGCCATGCGCCGCTCCGGCGGCCGCGGTGGTTTCAGTCGCGGTGGTTCCAGTCGCGGTGGCTTCAGCCGCGGTGGACGTGGTGGCCAACAGGGCGGTCGTGGAAGTCGCGGTGGTCGCGGTGGTAGCCGCGGAGGTCGAGGTGGCGGTGGTGGTACGACGATTCCGAAGATCGCGGCCATGAGCAAGGAAGACGCCAAGAAGGCTGTCGATACCTTCGTGACCGGCATGGAGCGCATGATCGACTTCATGGCGCAGCGCGGCCAGGCCGACCAGGCTGACAAGCTCGAAGCCAAGCTCGACAAGATCCAGGATCTCGTCGACGACGGGAAGCTGGCCGAAGCCCAGAAGATTCTCGACAGCGTCCAGGCGGACATGGGCAGCGCCAGTGGCCGTGGTGGCCGCGGTGGCGGCGGAGAGCAAGGCGGTCGTCGACGTCGCGGTGGTGACGGTGGTGACGGTGGTGGAGCTGGTACTGGCGAGCGTCGTCGCCGCGGTGGCGATGCCGGCGCTGGCACTGGTGAGCGTCGTCGTCGCGGCTAGTCGCGTCGAGAGTCTGACGACGACCCCGAACCGCGCGGTCCGGGGTCGTTTCGTGTACCGCTCCTGGGATCAGAGGGAGTATCGATTCCGGATCCGCCCGATGGTCGGTACAAGAGAACCATGGCCGTCGATCCCGTTCGTCTGGAAGTGTTCCAGCACCTTCTCGCTGCGGTGTGCGAGGAGAGCGGTGCCCTGCTGCGGCGCACCGCGATCAGCCCGAACATCCGCGAACGGCTCGACTTCTCCTGCGCACTCTTCGACGCGGAGGCGCGGCTCGTCGCCCAGGCGGCGCACATCCCCGTACACCTCGGCAGCGCCGCAGACTCCGTGCGCGCCGCCGTCGCGGCACTCGATTTCGAACCCGGTGACGTCGCGATCCTGAACGATCCGTACGCAGGTGGAACCCACCTGCCCGACGTGACGATGGTCCGTCCGATCTTCCTCGACTCCAAGCGGCGCCCGAGGTTCTTCGCGGTGAACCGCGCGCATCACGCGGACATCGGCGGCTCGGTGCCGGGTTCGATGGGTGTCGCCGCGGACCTGATCGCCGAGGGGCTCGTGATTCCACCGATCAAGTGGCGCACGGCGGATGGCCACAACCGCGACATCGTCACGCTTCTCATCGCGAACGTCCGGGCTCCGGGGGAGCGGCTCGTCGACTTCCAGGCCCAGGACGCGTCGCTTCTCCTCGCCGAGCGGCGGATGGCGAAGCTCGTCGACGAACACGGATTGTCCACGACGAAGGCGTACTGCGGCCACTTGATGGACTACAGCGAGCGGATCGCCGCGTCAGTGATCGCGAAGATCCCAAAGGGCGAGTTCAAAGCCGAAGATCGCATGGCGGACGACGGCATGGGCAACGGCCCGTTCACGATCCGACTCTCCGTGCGGAATCGCGGCGGTCGACTCCTCTTCGATTTTCGCGGGTCCTCGCCCGAGGCCGCCGGAGGGATCAACGCGAACCGCAGCATCGTGCTCTCCGCGTGCGTGTACGTGCTGCGGTGTCTGTGTCCTGGGCGACTGCCCACGAACGAGGGTCTCTTTCGTCGCATCGAGATCAAGACCGACCGGGGCTCGATCGTCGATCCGCGCCCGCCCGCTCCGGTCGCGGGGGGCAACGTCGAGACTAGCCAGCGGCTCGTCGACGTGGCGCTCTCGGCCCTGTCGCGTGCATTGCCCGACATCATCCCCGCTGCCTCGGCTGGCACGATGAGCAACCTCACCCTGGGCAACCGGGAGTTCACGTTCTACGAGACCCTGCCCGGCGGCGCCGGCGCTGGCCCGAAAGTCTCCGGAGTATCCGGCGTGCAGACGCACATGACGAACACCCGGAATACGCCGGTCGAAGAACTCGAACAGCAGTACCCTGTCGAGGTGTGTTCGCTGACGATTCGGCGGAACTCTGGCGGTCGTGGTAAGCACCGCGGCGGCGACGGCATCGTCAAGGAACTCCGGCTCCTCGCCCCGGCTGTCGCTTCGGTGTTCGCCGACCGACACGAGGAAGGTCCACCCGGCCTTCGTGGTGGCGCTGAGGGCAAGACGGGACGCATCCAGTTGACGCGGGATGGGAGGACCAGAAGGCTCGCTTCGAAGGGCTCGACCGATCTGCGTAGCGACGATGTGCTGCGTGTCGAGACCCCGGGCGGCGGTGGTTGGGGGAAGCGATGAGGAATCTCGTAGCGGTAGGTCTCGTTTTCTTGTGCACCGCGTGCGCGATATCGTACGACCCCGAACCGGTTCGGCTCTCGGTGCCCTTGCCGGGGAACAGCTTTGACCTCGCTCTCGAGGTGTTCCGCGACCGCTATCGAAAGATCGTCGAAGCGGACCGCGATGCCTTTCGTATCCAGTCGGCGTGGATCCCGGTGCAGCGCGGCGACATCCCGGGTTTTCGTCGCGCATCGGTGTTTCGCGGAGCGGATGGCCAGCTGTCGGTCATCGTCGAGATCTACTTCGTGCACCTCGGACCGAAGGGGCCGGAAAACTCGGACGTCCGCGGGGATCGCCGCGCGGAACAAGAGCTCGCCGGCGCGCTCGAGCGCGCGATCGGAAAGTAGAGGGTTGGTGTCGGGGGTCATCCCGCCAGTTGGCGGAGCGCGCGGGCCAGTCGGTGATCCCTCCGCTCCTCCGGAGGGCTCGAGAGCAACAGGCGGTGCGCCGCGGCTTCCTTGCCGCGCACCTCGAGGAGTCGGGCTCGGGCGAGGCGCTCGCGGACACGGTCGGCACCGCAGGTTCGAGCGGCGCGGATCGAGCCCACGGCTGCACGGAGATCGCCTTCCGCGAGAGACGCCTCGAACATCCAGAGGTGCACCGCGGGCTCTCGTGGGTCGAGCCGCGCCGCGTCGGCGAGAATGGCCCGGGGTTGGAGATCGTGCGTTGATCGGCCCTGCGGGTAGCGCACGAGGACCGTCTTCACGTCCACGGGTATCGGTCGGAGACTGATGCGGTCCCGCAACCGGCGAATGCGTCGGAGGCGTCCTTTCGGGTCCGGTCGTCGGCGCAGGTCCTCGCCGTGAAGAACGACGAGGCTGCGATCTCGCAGCAGATCTGCGGCGAGCCCGAGAAGTGCTTCGACCAGCCGGCATCGCCAGAAGTCCAAGAACTCGCCGTCGAAACCCAGGTCCTCCGCGACGACGCCCCAGGCTTGCCTGAGTTCGCGCGGGCGCACGCCCATCGAACGCGCAGATTTACGGCAGTTGAGTCGACCGTTCTTCAAGTAGCGCGCGCTCGTGCCCAGCTCCCGCAGGAACCGCCGCTGCGGCATCGGCAGGTGTTCGTCCCATGCGGCGACCGGATCGAACTCCGCCGTCTGCCGGGTCTGAGCGCTCTCGCCCGCTGGGTCGGTCGCGACATCGGGAATGCGGTCCAGGCTCTCGTCGCGGGTCCGGTTGCGTTCGCAACGCGCATGGAGATGGTAGTGGCTCGTCTCCACGAGTCGGAACCAACGCGCGTGGCGCTCCCGAGTCGACAGTGCGACGATGGTCTCGTCGTGTTGGAGGCAGTCGAGCCAGAGTTCTTGGTGGAAGTCCTCGAGCAGGTCCGCGTGCTGCGCAGGATTCAGCCCCTTCCACAACTGCAACTTGCGGAGCAGACCGGGCAGCGCGCGGCGGCGGAAGATCTGGAGGAGGAGGAACGCGTCGTTGCTGGTCATGGTGGGTTTCCCTTTCCCGGGGCGCGATGTCTGCCGTGGCGACGCCGGCCCATGGTTTCCGAGGTTGAAATACGGAGAGAGGTAAATATATATCCGCCATAGCGAATATCAACGACAGAGCCAGCCAGACGACTAAACTCTTCCTCACCCAAACCCCGGCGGTATGCTCCGGCCCTTTTGTCAGGACGCGACGTGGGCGAACGATGACGACTTCTTGTGTGACGGGTCTCCTCTGGGGCGACGAGGGCAAGGGCAAGATCATCGACCTGCTCGCCGCCGACGCCGATTTCGTCGTCCGCTACGGCGGCGGCCACAACGCTGGCCATACCCTGGTGCAGGACGGGGAGCGCATGGTGCTCCACCTCGTGCCGTGCGGTATCCGACGACCCGGCGTGACCAACGTCATCGCCAACGGCGTCGTCATCGATCCCTTCCACCTCGCGGAAGAACTCGAGGCGATGCGCAATCGCGGATTCGAAGTTTCGCTGGGCGGCAACCTTCTGATCTCCGAGCGCTGCCACGTGATCCTCCCGCTGCACCAGCGGCTGGACGAGATCGCCGAGAACATGCGCGGAGAGGGACGGATCGGGACGACGGGACGCGGCATCGGACCGACGTACGCCGACCGGGCCAGCCGCCTTGGTCTGCGCATGGGAACGCTCATTCGACCGGAACGCCTGCGCGTCTCGCTCGACCGCTTGCTCACGCAGAGGAACCCGATCCTGACCGCGTTCGGCGTCGCAGCGATCGAGCCCGACAAGTTGTTCGAAGAACTCCTCACGCTCGGCGACAGCTTCCGCGCGGGCATCGTCGACACGGGCCACGCGTTGCGCGAGGCGAGCGACGCGGGGAAGCGCATCCTGCTCGAGGGGGCGCAGGGCGTCCTGCTCGACGTCGACCTCGGCACCTACCCCTTCGTCACCTCTTCGAACGCGTCCACCGGGGGCATCGCCTCGGGCACGGGCATGGCCCCGGCGACGATCGATGACACGTTCGGCGTCGTGAAGGCCTACTCGACGCGCGTGGGCGAGGGGCCGTTCCCGACCGAACTGGTCGGCGACGCGGTCGAGCGACTCCGCAAGGCGGGCAACGAATTCGGATCGACGACTGGCAGGCCGCGCCGCTGCGGGTGGTTCGACGCCGTCGCCGTCCGCTACGGGCAGAAGGTGTCCGGCACGACTCGACTCGTCATCACGAACCTCGACGTGCTCTCGGGTTTCGACCCGTTGCCGATCTGTGTCGCCTACGAGATGGGTGGCACCAGATCCGATCAATTCCCGGCGTTCGACATCGAGGCCGCGAAACCGATCTACGAGGAGATGCCCGGTTTCCACGAAGACATCACCGAAGTAAGGCAGTTCGACGATCTGCCAGCGACGGCGCGCGCGTACGTCCAGGCCATTGAACGGCTCGTTGGCATCGACGCCCCCCTGATCTCCGTTGGGCCGGGTCGCGACCAGGTAATCCGCAAGTGACGAAGCCCTCTCGACCGCCCGCGGGACTGTCCGTGCCGCGGTCCGTCGCCGTCATCATGGATGGCAACGGTCGCTGGGCGCGAAGCAAGGGGTTCGAACGGGTCCGCGGCCACGAGCACGGGACGACCGCCGTCCGCGAGACAGTCGAGACCTGCGCCGATCTGGGCGTCGAGGCGTTGACGCTCTACGCTTTCTCTGAGGAGAACTGGCGACGACCGGCGCTCGAGATCAAGTTCCTCATGGCGCTGTTGAAACGCTTCTTGGTCAAGGAGCGCGACAACATCATGAAGAACAACATCCGATTGCTGCACGCGGGTCGTCGGACGAAGCTGTCCAAGGATATTCTTCGTGAACTCGACAAGACGATCGAGATGTCCGCCGGCAACGATGGCATGCGCTTGTGTCTCGCCGTCTCGTACGGTGGCCGCGCCGAATTGGCGGACGCGGTGGGTGAGATCGCCCGCAAGGTCAAGAGTGGCGAATTACAACCCGAAGATGTCGACGAGGCGCTGATCTCTCAGCACCTCTACCAGCCGGACCTGCCGCACCCGGATCTCCTGATCCGGACCGCGAACGAGATGCGTGTGAGTAACTTCCTCCTGTGGCAGATCAGTTACGCGGAAATCTACGTCACCGACGTGTGCTGGCCCGATTTCCGCGAGGAACATCTGTGGGCCGCGTTCGAGGAATTCGGCAAACGGACCCGCAGGTTCGGTGCCGTCAGCACCTGATGGGCAAGAGCGAACTCAAGACCCGGTTCATCTTCGGACCGCTCATGTTGCTCGCCGTCGCTGGGATCTACTACTGCGACCTGCACTGGACGAAAGGACGGCTCTCCGCGGGAATGCTCGGCCTGCTCGCGATCGTCGGCGTGTTCGAGTTCATCGCGATGTTCCGGAACGCGGGGTTCGCCGTGGCACGCGGACTGCTGATCGTGATGACCGCGACGCTCTGCGGCAGCACGTTCTTCTTCGGTTGGACCAGCATTGACCGCGAGCTCTACCCACTCGTCATCAGCACGATGTGCCTGCTCTTTCCCCTGGCCTTGCGCGGGCTCGCGCCGAACGGCATGGCGAAGGGACTCGAGGAGATGGGGGGGACGCTGCTCGGCTTCCTGCTGATCGCCTGGCCGATGTACATGGCCCAGGGCATCGCGCTCCGCCACATCCAGTCCATTCTCTTCGTCGTGCTCGTGTGCAAGGGCGGCGACATTGGTGGCTACCTCAGCGGGGTTTCGCTCGGCAAGCACAAACTCATTCCACACATCAGCCCCGGCAAGACAATCGAGGGATCCATCGGCAGCATGGTCCTGTCCTGTGTCGTCTCCGTCTGGTTGTGCTCGGCTCTTCTCGCCCCGGATGTCCAGGTCACGTTGACGGGCGCGATCCTCATCGGGATCATGTTGAATCTGACCACCCAGATCGGAGATCTCGTCGAGTCCCTCCTGAAGCGTCGCTGCGGCGTGAAGGACTCCTCGAAGTTCATCCCGGCGCACGGTGGTGTTCTGGATCTCGTGGACAGCCTCCTGTTCTCGTTTCCTGCTTACCTGTTGGTCTTGACCATTCTCACTGGCCCTTCGTGAAAGACACCTCTTCCGACGAGGACATCGTCCTCCAGAACACGGACGAAGCTCGCATTCTCCTGGGTCCGTTGGATGGCAACGCGCGGCTGGTCCGCGAGTTGCACGGCGTGACCCTGCTGAACCGCGATGGGTGTCTGAAGCTGATGGGCGGTGCCGACGAGGTGGCGCTGGTACGACGTGTGCTCGATGAGAGTCTCACGCGCATGCGCAAGGGCGAGGCGTTGAGTTCGACAGCGATCGCCGAGCAGATCCGCGCCAGGGCCGACGGTTCCCAGGAGAACGCGGCGAACGAAGCGGACCCCCGTGGTCCGCGCAACGGCGCCTCGGGAGTGCGTGCGCGTACCGCCGGCCAGGCGCGCTACCTCCGCGACCTCGAAGAGAACGACGTCGTGTTCGCGATCGGGCCCGCGGGCACGGGCAAGACATACCTCGCGGTCGCCGCCGCGGTGCAGGCTGCCAAGGCGGGAGAAGTGCGTCGGATCGTGCTCGTGCGTCCTGCGGTAGAAGCGGGAGAGAAACTTGGCTTCCTGCCAGGAGATTTTCAGGCCAAGGTGGATCCGTACATGCGTCCTCTCCATGACGCCCTCTCGGATCTTCTCAATCCAGGTCAGCGGGAACGCTACCTGGAAGAAGACGTGATCGAGGTCTGTCCGCTCGCGTACATGCGCGGGCGCACGCTCAATCACGCGTTCGTCATCCTCGACGAGGCGCAGAACACGACGATTCCGCAGATGATGATGTTCCTCACGCGGCTCGGCGAAGGATCGCGCATGGTCGTGACCGGCGACCCCAGTCAGGTAGACCTTCCGCGCGGTGTGCGTTCCGGATTGGCGGACGCAGCGAAGCGTCTCAAGAAGGTCGACGGCATCAGGATCACAAAGCTCGGCAAGGAGGACATCGTGCGCCACATGGTGGTGCAGCGGATCCTCGAGGCCTACGGCAAGTTCGATTCGACGAAGTGACGACCGAACCGAAACTCAAGGTCAATGACAGATACGGTCGTGTGCTCGAACCGGGGTTCTTGTCGCGAGTGGTCGCGGCGACGCTCTCGTTTGCGGGGTGCGAGGGGCTTGAAGTCTCGCTGTTGCTGACCGATGAGGAGGAAGTTGCCTCGATTCACGACCAGTTCATGGGCGATCCAACGGGTACGGACGTGATTTCTTTTCCGATGGACGGGGGCGTCGACATGGTCGTGAGCGTCGAGCGCGCGGAACGCGAATCCGCGGCACGCGGACACGCCTTCGAGGCCGAACTCGCGCTGTACATCACGCACGGCATCCTTCACGTGTGCGGGTTCGATGACACCACCGAAGACGCGCGTGCGCGCATGCGCGATGCAGAGCGTGAAGTGCTCGATGCTCTCGGTTTGCGGGTCACTTCGGTCGACTAGTGATCGAACGTAAACGTGATCGAGCCAGGTAATAAGGTCGAAGTGTCGAAGCGCGCGTGGCCGCTCGTCGTACCCGTTTCCCAGGTGTGGACACGCGGTGCACAACCGGTGCACGACCCGTGCAACCGCGAGTTTCCAAACGGAGTGTGCGAGACGTTTCACGCGTGATCTCGACGGGCGAGTCGTCGTCCGTTCGCTGCGAGTTGCGCGTGCATTGTTGCTTTGCGCGGACGTCGTGATCGCGTTGTGTGCGTGCGCCCGCGAAAGAAACTCGCGTCGATCGTTGCACTACACCTTGAAGTGTCGGTTGGCAGATCGCGATTTCTGCGGTACACTTTGTGTCCATTGAGAACTCTTCAATCGAAGTGAACAGTTCCAGTGGCCTCGACTTTTCGGCACGAGCCGAATCGAGGGGGCGGGCGGAATGAAGATCATCAAGCGCTCAAGCGAAGACCGTTCGAAGAACCGCACCAACGGCACCCGTTCCAACGGCACCCGTTCCAACGGCAACGGTGTCGCCGGCGAGGACGCCGTGCTGCTCGAGAAGTACCGTCGCAACTCTTCCGTGAAGCTGCGCAATCAGCTCGTCGAGCGCTACCGCCGCATCGTCGAGCAGATGGCCCGCGCGCTTCGGGCGCGCCTGCCGCGGTCCGTGGACGTTCAGGACCTGACCCACGCGGGAGTGTGGGGATTGATCCAGGCCATCGAGAACTACCGTTCCGAGCTCGGGCCGAGCTTCATGCCGTTCATGCGCATCCGCGTGCGCGGCGCGATGATCGACGAGCTCCGCAACATGGACTACCTGCCCCGCCTCTACCGATTCCGCATCCGGTTGCGGGACGAGGCGATGCATCGGCTCAGCAACCTTCTCGATCGCGAGCCGTCTGACGCCGAGTTGGCCGAGGATCTCGGAGTCACGGAGAGTCGTCTGCGCCTGATGTTCACGATGCGGGCACCCCACGCCTTCCATCGCAGTCCCGACGCCGAGCGTGACGAGACCCAGGACACGGATCTGATGGGGTCCCTCGCGGACCGGGATCAGGAGACTCCCATCGAAGCGATCGATCGGAGGGAGATGATGGAGAAGATCGAATCCTCCCTCCAGCCGATCGAGTGGGACGTGCTGCGCATGCACTATCTCGAGGGGATGTCCGGAAAGGAGGTCGCCCGCAAGCTGCACCTCTCCGCGTCGCGGATCTGCCAGATCCACGGTCGCGTGCTCTCGCGGCTCAAGAGTCGCCTCAACAACCAGGAATAGCTCCGCCTGTTCCGGTCTTCGGCGTGAGTCTTCAGGTCTTGCGCGAGACCGGGACGCGCGCGAGACTGCCGCGTCAGAGAAAGGGTGGACTCGCAAAGCTCGCAGCGATTTGATGCGCCCGAGACGAGCCGTGCACCTTCAACGGCAAGAGATTGCGATGACCGATCCCCTGACAGACCCCGCGCTCGCCACGACGGGAAGCCAGTTCCGATACCGGAACGAGACCCTTCACTGCGAAGGCGTCGAGGCGTCGGCGCTGGTTGAAGAGTTCGGCACTCCGCTCTACGTCTACAGTCGAGCGGCGATGACGGAGCGTTTCGGAATGCTGCGCGCCGCGTTCGGCGATGACGCGAAGATCTGCTACGCGGTCAAGAGCAACAGCAACCTCTCCATCCTGAAGCTCTTCGCCGAACTGGGCGCCGGTTTCGACCTCGTCAGCGGCGGGGAATTGCGTCGACTGTTGGCAGCAGGTGTCGGCACGGACCGCGCGGTCTTCGCCGGCGTCGCGAAGGCCGACTGGGAGATCGAGGAAGCCCTCTCAGCCGGCATCATGGTGTTCAACCTGGAGTCCGAACACGAACTCCCGGTACTCGCCGATCTCGGTCGACGGGCGGAGCGGGATGTTCGCATCGCAGTTCGGCTCAACGTCGACGTCGACGCGGACACCCACGACTACATCAGCACGGGTCGCCAGCAGGACAAGTTCGGCCTCGGCCTCGGACGCGCCGCGAAGGTCGTCGAGCAGATCGCGGCCACGCCCGGGCTTCAACTCAGCGGCTACCACGTCCACCTCGGTTCGCTGCTGCGCCGCATCGATCCGTACATGGAAGCTCTGGACCGGGTACTCGAGTTCATGGACGGCGCCAAGGTCCGGCGCGAGGGTGTGCAGTTCTACGACTGTGGTGGCGGCTACGGCGTCAGCTATGGCGATGGTGAGGGGATTCTCGACGTGTCCGCCCTGGGCGCGGCGATGCTTCCCCGACTGCAGGAGCGGGGGCTCACCCCGATCCTGGAGCCCGGTCGCTTCCTCGTCGCCGACGCTGGCATCCTCCTGACGGAGGTTCTAGGCGTGAAAGAATCGTTCGGAGTCCGGTTCGTGCTGGTCGATGCGGCCATGAACGACCTCCTGCGACCGGCCTTGTACGGCGCCACCCATCCGATCGCGACGGTCCGGGAGCCCGGACCTGACGCGGAGTTCGTCGATTGCAACATCGTCGGGCCGGTATGCGAGAGCGCCGACTTCCTGGCCAAGAATCGCCCCCTGCCGGTCGTCGACCGGGGCGACTGGCTGGCGGTCCTCGCGACGGGCGCTTACGGTTTTAGCATGGCTTCCAACTACAACACGCGGCGGCGTCCTGCCGAAGTGTTGGTAGATGGGGAGCGGATGACCCTCATCCGCAGGCGCGAAGACTTTGCTGATCTCTGGGCACAAGAGCTGAATCCATGAATCGAACTGACAGACCATGCGGCGCGATGATGCGCGGACGCGCTCTCGTCGTCCTTGTCCTGTTAGCGGTTTTGAGTCAGGGGTGCCAGTTCGTCCAGAATGAGTTCTGGAACTACTGATCCTCTCTCCCGACACACGTCTAGATGGTGACGAAGGCCCTGCGCGATGTGATGCTCGCCGCGGACGGCGCGGGTCGCCTCACAGGTGACGGCGTGTCGACCGGTTGCGCGGAGCACCCGGTCTGCGGGGATCGGATCGAACTCGACTGCCGCATCGTCGCCGGCACCGTTGTCGAAGTCGCGTGGCGTGCGGAAGGATGTCCGGCGACCATGGCCGTCGTCGCGGCGGCATCCGCCGCGTGGACTGGCCAACCCGTCGTCGCAGCCGAGGAGCGGATCCGTCAGCGGTTGCAAGTGCTCGGGGGGCTGGAAGTGACCGAGTCCCACGCCCTCTCGATGTTGCTGCGCGCGCTGCGCGAGGCGGCGGCGTCGTGATCTCACAGCGCTTTGCTGACTTTCTGGCGAAGCTGCGTCGCGGCGTCGCCGAGCGCGATCGAGAGAGGCTCGCAGCGATCCTCGAACTCAATCGGGCGCTGGCCGCGGCGAAGGACCATTCCGATCTCCTCATGCTTCTGCTCGACGAGGCGATCGAGCTGTTCGGCGCCGAGCGGGGATTCGTCGTTCTTCGCGAAGGGGATCACACCGACTTCCGTGTCGAGGTCGCGCGGAGTCTCGACCGTGAGTCTGTGCGCAGACCGCGTCAGAAGATGTCGAGCACCGTTGTGCGTCAGTGCCTCGAGCAGAAGGTCGGCCTGTACTGCGAGGACGCCCGCGAGGGTGACTTCGGCGCCGCGCAGAGCGTCGCGGATCTAAAGCTGCGGTCGGTGCTCTGCATGCCTCTTCTGGTCGGTGAAGGGTGTCTCGGTTGCATCTACCTGGATCACCGTTTCCAGTCAGGGGTATTCCAGGAAGCGGACCTCCCGTGGTTCCAGGTGTTCGCCGACCAGGGCGCGATCACCTTGCACCTGCACCAGTTGGCCCAGGCGAACAAACGGCACGCCAAGGTCGTCGAGGAACAGAACCGCGACCTGCAGGCGACGGTGCGCAGCCAGGCCGACATCTTGAACCGACTGCAGCCCGTCACGCGGGATCAGTTGAAGCATGACTACGCCGAGATCCTCGGTGAGTCGGCGGCGCTGGTCGGCTGCCTGCACCTGTTGGACAGGGTGATGGACAGCGCCTTCCCGGTGCTGATAACCGGCGAGTCGGGAACCGGCAAGGAACTCGCGGCGCGCGCCCTGCACGCGTACCGCAGCCACGACGCAAGAGACCGCCCGGCACCGTTCGTGTCGGTCAACGTCGCCGCGATCAACCCGAACCTCCTCGAGAGCGAGCTGTTCGGGCACGTTCGCGGGGCGTTCACTGGCGCCGATCAGGACCGCAAGGGTCTGTTGCGGGAATCCCACGGCGGGATCCTGTTTCTCGACGAAGTCACGGAGATGGATCCGGACATCCAGGTGAAGCTCTTGCGCTTTATCGAGGACTCCGTCGTGCGGCCCGTCGGTTCGGACCAGACTCACAAGGTCGATCTTCGCATCGTCGCAGCGACGAATCGCGACGTCCTGCGATTGGTGGAGAGCGGTCGGTTCCGGAGTGATTTCTACTACCGCCTCGCGGTCGTCACCGTCCGGATCCCCTCGCTCGCCGAGCGCCGGGAGGACATCCCCTTGCTGGTCGATCGTTTCTTCGCGGTCGCTGCGGTCGGTCGGGGCGCCGATCAGCCGGTCGTGCCCTCGGAGGTGCTCGTTCGCGAGCTGACCCGGCGCAGCTGGCCCGGCAACCTCCGGCAGCTGAAGAACGAGGTGTTGCGGCTGGACGCCTTGGCGGAACACGGGACGGTCGGGCTCGAACTTCTCGGACCCGAGGAGCGCGAGATGGGCGAGGGTGCTTCCTCTGCCCTGAATCTGGCCACTGTGGAACGGCAAGTCATCGAGCGGGCGATCCGCACCGCGGGTGGGAACAAGGCCGAAGCCGCCCGGCTCCTCGGGATCTCTCGGCGGGCCCTCTACAACAAGCTCGACCGGTTCACGCTCCCCCCGGTGGATGGCGCGAACGACGGGGGCACACCGCGGGCCGACTGAGTGATCCCGCCGGCGATAGTCGCCGCGCACGGAACGACTTGCCCCCGGCCCCGTCGAGAGCGATGGGCCGTCACGAACGGAGCTTCAGCCCCACCCGGGGGAATGCCGATAGATCGGACATTTCTGATCTTCTGCATAGATAGAGGACCCCCGCAGTGAAGAGATTCATCCCGTGCCTGCTTCTCGCAGTGCTCCTGGTATCCATGAGTTCCTGCGCCACGACCCACTTGTGGCGCTGGGGCATGGACAAGACGTCCGCAGTCCACACGATCGACAACGACGAGATCGACGCGTTCGTCAGGCCGAGCTCGACCGTCATCGGTACCCCGTTCGCGATCGCCTGGGACGTCGCCACGTTCCCCCTCCAGATCATCTTCTCCATCTATCCCTACGGCGACCGGCACATGTCGCCCGCCGAGAAGAAGCAGTAGCCCTGCGCAGTGTGCACATGCTGCACACCAGTGAACTTCGCGCCCTCTTCGGCGATCGGGGAAGCTCTGTAACTCGTGCTTCTTCAATGTCTTGAGTTTTGAGCCATCCGGCCCCGGCCTTGCTTTGCCCGGACCGTGTGGTTTCGCCTTGCACCGATCGCTTCACTGACCCTGGGTGGGCTCCTCCCTTCCCAGGGTATGCGGTTGGACACCAAGGTTGAGAGGCCGCTCGTCTATCTGGCGCAGCGCGCTCCGACTACGGGAGGGGAGGACGTCCTCTCCAGTCTGCAAGATGAAGTACTCCTCGGCGCGTTGGGTCTGGCCGGGTCCGGCTCTCGAAATGTGAAAGAGGTGGACGCCGGGGCAGGGGTACTGCATTCCGTGCAGCGGCTGCTCTCCCGGTTGTCCCGTTACTCGGAGGCCTCCGAGATGGCGCTCGTCGGCATGGTGCCCGTCCGTTTCGATGAGAAGGGGTCCCGCAGCCGCCCGCTGCTCGTCTTCCACACGTACCTCCGCAAGGACGGCGTGGTCGACATGCAAAAGCTCCTCGACGCCGGCGAGCTCGCGATACGCAGCCGGAGGGTCCACGACCGGCAGGTCTACCGCTTCCGTTCGGCTGGTGAAGTCGTCGAGATCGCCCTCGTCGTCAGAGACCTGGTCGTCAGCAACGACAAGAAGACCATGGGTCGCATGCTCGACCCGCGCACGTCGGCGAGCGGTGGATTCGCCGCGGATCCGCGATTCACGAGGCTGCGCAAGAAGCTCGACATGCCACCGGGCTCCCTGCTCTTCTACGCGGACTGGGAAGCTCTGCGGCCCCGGCTCGACCAGGTCTTCCGGGGCGACGCGACCTGGCTGATGTCCCTCTCCGGCATCGAACTCCCCGAACAGCTGATGTTCGTGGCCAGGCCCGCGCCTCGCAAGAACGGGCAAAAGCGCGGCATCATCACGAACTTCCTCCTGCGCCACGCCAGCGACTCCCGCAAGTTCGGCACCGGCAACGCGGACCCGAAGGTCGTCAAGACCTGGCGACCGGATGGCTGGTTGGATCTGTTGCAGGCCGCGCGTCCCAAGGACCTCCTCGCCGGTCTGCCGCAGGGCGGCATCATCACCATCGGGACCAGGCTCGATTTCGACATGGTGATCCCGACCCACCACAGCAAGCGCGTGCGGCGGCTGCAGGCCTCGATCTTTCACCGGTGTCGCCATCTGAGAATCGACTTGCGGAAGGAAATCCTGCGTCGGCTCAGCGAGGCCGGCGGCGCGCAGTTCCTCCTGCTGGACCCGAAAGAGGGCACCGAAGACGAGAGCACCGGCATGCGCCTCGCGTGGTCCATTCGGGCGAAGAGCAGTCGAGACGCCAAGGAACTCTTCAAGGTGTTCCAGAGGATGTTCGTCCCCACCGAGGAAGCCAGGCTCCACGGTAGGGGCAACCGGCAGGAACTGCGCTTCGTGGAAGACGAACACTCCCGGGGTCCACTGGTGCTCGCGCGGGTGAACGACGCACTGGTAGTGGCATTCAGCCCCGACGTGATTGCGGAGGTCCGAAAGATGGCGGAAGCCAAGCGCAAGACGCCGACCTCTCAGCGGGCGTCGACGGCACTGACGAGCCGCCTGCAGCGGCTCGGCGTGAAACCCCAGCAGAGACTCACCGGCATCATCGGTCTGGATCTCGGGTTCCTCGCGAACGGTGAGGTTGACCGAGCGGCACGCAAGAAAGGCAAGTCGAAGGACCGCTTCAGCGGATTCCTTGGCTTGCACGGCGGCTTTTTCAGTTTCGAAAAGGACCTTGTCCGACTCGAAGTGATTACAGAACTCGATGATCCGTAACTCGAGAATGCCCAACCGGCCACGACGAGATGGCCTGCGCCATCTCGTCACTTGACAACTCAGTTTCTTGGATCCGGAGGCCGTCTCATATTTTTGGGGCAGGCAAAAGCGGTCTCCGGTTCCTCCTCTCTTTCTGGATCCGAGGGGCGTCCCACATTTGGGGCAGGCGGGGGCGTTCCTCGGTTCCACCTTCCTCCGTCGTCAGGCGGCAGGACGAGCATTCCCCCGGATCGGGAGTCACTCCATTTTGGGGCAGGCAGGGGTGGCTTCCGATCCTCATTCTCCTTGAGCCGAACGGTGTGCTTCGTGAATAGTCCGGGCTAACTCCGCATCCCTGGCTATCCTCTCGCGCCCCGATGATCCAAGACGACTCAGAAGTCCTTCCTATCGCTGGAATCACGATAGAGAGCGGTGATCCGGGAAACGTGCTTGCGGTCACCCAGGAGCTGCCGGAGACCATGATGGTGTTTCCGCTGCGTCAGACGGTTCCGTTCCCGCACCTGATGATGCCGGTGCTCCTCGACACGGATCGTGCCCGGGACATCATCGCCCAGGCGGAGGCACAACACGGCTACGTTCTTCTCCTTGTGCAGAAGGATCCGGAACTCGAAGGGCCGGGACCGAAGGACTTCCATGAGGTGGGCGTCATCGCGCGCGTCCTCAAGACGCTCAAGCTGCCCGATGGCAACTCGTCCGCGATGGCGCAAGGCATTTCGCGAGGCCGGGTCGTGCGCTTCCTCCGCAAGAAGAAACCCCTGCTCGTCGCGCGCACCAAAGTACTCGTCGACATCCCCGTGACGACGAAGCGAGGCGAGGCGATGTTCCGCGCGCTGCAGGAGAACCTGACGCGGATGGTGGAGGTTTCGGATCAGTACGGTCCCGATTTCAGCACGGCGGTGTTGAACATCGAACAGCCGGAGCAACTCGCCGATTTCACGGGGAGCTACTTCGTCAAGGACCATGATCAGCGGCAGCAGTTGCTGTCCGCGATCGACGTGACCGAGCGCCTGGAGATCGGTCTCGAGATCGTGATGCACGAAGTCGAACTCGCCGAGCTGGGAAACCGGATTCAGGACGAGATCCGCGAAAAGACCGAGAAGGCGCAGAAGGACTATTTCCTTCGCGAGCAGATCAAGATCATCCGCCGCGAACTCGGCGAGGAGAAGGACGTCCGGCAGGAGGAGTTGGCGCGTTTCGAGGAAGCGATCCAGAAGGCCGACATGCCGGCGGAGGCTGAGGCTCGCGCGAAGGATGAACTCAACCGACTGCGCACCACTCCCGTCGAGTCCGGCGAGTACAGCGTGGTCCGAAACTACCTGGATTGGCTCGTTACCCTGCCGTGGTCGGAAGAGAGCGTGGACGTCCGCGATCTGAGGCAGGCGAGGGAGATCCTCGACGCGGATCACTACGGTCTCGAGGACATCAAGGAACGCATCCTCGAGTTCCTCGCCGTCCGGAAGATCAAGCCCGGCCACCAGGGTTCGATCCTCTGTTTCACCGGTCCCCCCGGCGTCGGCAAGACGAGCCTCGGTCGCAGCATCGCGCGGGCGATGGGGCGGCAGTTCTGGCGTTTCTCCCTCGGCGGGATGCGGGACGAGGCGGAGATCAAGGGGCATCGCCGGACGTACATCGGCGCGATGCCCGGTCGCGTGCTGCAAGGCTTGAAGATCTGCGGCACGAACAACCCGGTCGTGATGCTCGACGAGCTGGACAAGCTCGGAAGCGACTTCCGTGGCGACCCGTCGTCGGCGTTGCTCGAAGTGCTCGACCCCGAGCAGAACGTCGCGTTCCTGGATCATTATCTCGACGTCCCGTTCGATCTCTCGAACGTGATGTTTCTCGCCACGGCGAACGTGATGTCGCAGATTCCCGATCCGCTGCGCGACCGCATGGAGATCATCGAACTTCCCGGCTACTTGTTGTCGGAGAAGGTGCAGATCGGGCTGCGGCACCTCATCCCGAAGCAGCTCGAGCGACACGGCCTGCTCAGGAAACACATCGGGATCAGTGTGCCGGTGTTGCGCCGTATCGTGCTGGAGTACACCCGCGAAGCAGGTGTGCGAAATCTCGAGAAGAACATCCAGGCCCTGTGCCGCAAGGCCGCGGTCGCGGTCGCCAGCCGCCGCAAGGTCCCGGGACGAGTCAAACAAGCCGATCTGGAGAAACTGCTCGGCCAGCCCCGATTCCCCGAGGACGCGCGCCGTACGATCCGCGATCCGGGCGTGATCCAGGGTCTCGCGTGGACGCCGTACGGTGGAGACGTGTTGTTCATCGAGGTGACGGCGATCCCCGGCGACGGGCGCTTGACCTTGACCGGAAGTCTCGGGGACGTGATGACCGAGTCGTGCCGGATCGCGCTCGGATACCTTCGCAGCCAGTGCGAGTCGTTCGGGCTGGACGCCGACACCTTCAAGAAACACGACTTCCACGTGCACTTCCCCGCCGGCGCGATCCCGAAGGACGGACCGAGTGCCGGCATCGCGATCGCAGGTGGGCTGCTGTCCGCGCTCACGGGTCGCATGATCGCGCCGGACATGGCGATGACCGGCGAACTCACCCTGGTGGGGGAAGTGTTGTCGATCGGCGGCGTGCGGGAGAAGGTGATCGCCGCCCACCGACTGGGAATCCGGCGCGTCTTGCTCCCGGCAGAGAATCGCCGCGACGTGGACGAGTTGAAGCCGGAC